>Ga0316208_1000179_pt1 | contig 90139 bp, 91 predicted proteins | sample 3monopyrite_MG_FD_204944 | JGI IMG/M metagenome (GOLD analysis project Ga0316208, IMG submission 204944) | Microbial mat bacterial communities from mineral coupon in-situ incubated in ocean water Damariscotta River, Maine, United States -... | ecosystem: Environmental > Aquatic > Marine >... | reverse complement strand
ACGGTATTCGGGCTTTTAGTCGTTGTGAGTTGGTTTGTTGTTCGACCGCGCCGGTTTAAATAGGGATAACAACTTAGTAATAAAACTATTAATACTCGATTAAAACCACGTCATTGCACTTAATGAATCTCTATGCATTTCGTCAGTATTACCCTAACGTGCTCTGCACGTTCTGGCATCGAAAAATACGTGTTTTTCAGTGTTTCCTCGCAATGACCAATAACTCTAAATTTCGTGGGAATCCCTTAGGGGCAGAGCCCTTTAATTGTGTTTTCTTTAATTTTAAAAACCGATATATAAACCTGAACAGGTGCTGCATATGACGATTTGTAAACGCTGTTTTGTTTCTGGCCGGGTGCAGGGTGTTTTTTATCGTGACACGACTCGCCAACGGGCTGAAAAACTTCAACTTTCAGGGTATGCAAAAAATTTAACAGACGGTCGGGTTGAGGTTTTTGTTTGCGGTTCAGAAACCGGTGTTAATGCATTGTGTGCATGGTTATGGACGGGGTCTGAGTATTCATCAGTGACGGACGTTCTTTGTCAGGAAAGTGATTTTAATGAGCCTGAACAGAGTAATCAATTTGTGACATTGTAATAAAAAATAATTAAAGGGAGGGCGTTGAGCTTGAGTGCTCAACCCTCCCTTATCGGGTCAGATGAAAACCGGATTTATTCCGGTACACCTTGCCATAACATATCGTATCCAATTTCATAAGTTTCATCGCAATATTCAGCGAGCTTATCAAACTTCTCTTTAAAGGTACTGTCTGCATGAGACGTTTCATGTTGTTCAAACGAGTTCCAGTAGGTCACGATGGTAATGTGATCTTCCTGCATTTTTTTCGAATCAAATGAGCCCTCATTAGATATGAAACCGGCATACTTAAAAACCTGCCCGGCAATAAAACCGCCATGATCATTTCCGTAGGTATTTTTAACGACGTTGCACATTTCACCAAGCAATAGTTCAACATCTTCAATGCTGACACCTTCTTTGAGTTTGACCACATTGAATAACATTTTAGAATTTGCGGGAATTGTAATCGGGTGGAACATATTATTTCTCCTTATACTGCTATTAATACCATTTGTATGGATTATTTAGGGCGCAATCTGAAAATTTCAAGTACATAATGAAAGTAGACTGTTTATATTTAAAGATAAAAGAAATCGGTGATGATTGTTTCTAATTAAAGAGGCTGAGAGGATCTCCCCTGGCTTTACGGAGGCGCTAAGTTGGGGGTATTCCCGTAGGCGTGAATCATGAGTAAAGGAAAAAGCCCGACCAATGAGTGTAAATTCGAGGCTATACGGTTACTTGAAAAGCTGGTTGTTTTGTTAAAGTACGTGTAAATTGATAGTAGTCTATCGGGCTCTTGATAATATAGATTAAAAAAGTATGCGCTTTAACCGACTTAAAAAACAAATAGCAGTATTTAATGTAATGATATTATTTGCTGTTGTTGTATTTGCAGAGCCTGATAAGTCATTGGGTTTAACAAATGCCGAGCGTGCCTGGTTAGAAAAACACAGCGTTATCCGGCTTGCCTCAGATATTTCCTGGCCGCCTTTTGAATGGATTAATAGTGAGATGCAGTATCAGGGCATCGCTGCGGATTATATGAAACTAATAGAAACGAAACTCGGAATTCGTTTCGAAGTGGATAAGACAAAACCCTGGCCAGAAGTGGTTGCGGCAGTAAAAAAACACGAGCTGGATGTATTTTCCTGCGTTGCTAAAAATCCTCAGAGGGAGAAGTTTGTAAACTTTACCCGCCCTTATCTTTCATTTCCCATGGTGATTGTGACGACCGATGAGGTAAATTATATTGATGGTATTAAAGGGATGCAGAGTATGCATGTTAGCGTTGTGCAGGGGTATGCGACACATGATTATCTTGTTGCTAATCACCCCGAGATTAAGCTGCATCTTGTAAAAACTTCTGCTGAAGGTCTGCAAGCCGTGTCTCAGGGTAAAGTCGATGCGTATGTAGATAATATTGCAACGGCTACTCACATTATTCAAATGAAAGGCCTTACTAATCTTAAAATTTCGGGTGAAATGCCGATTCGATATGAACTGAGTATGGCTGTTCGTAAAGACTGGCCAGAGTTCGTTAATATTTTACAGCGTGCGCTTGACTCAATCAGCGATGAGCAACGTAAACAAATTCATAATAAATGGATTGGTGTCAGGTACGAATATGGTTTTGATTACAGTTTTTTTTGGAAAAGCCTGATAGTTTTTATATTAATTGTTGGCTCTTTGTATTTATATAACAGAAAATTATCCAATGAAGTGACTAAAAGACGGTTGGCAGAAGAAAAAGCCATTGAAGCTTTGAATGAAGCAGATAAGGCTAACCAGGCTAAATCCGAGTTTCTCTCTGTAATGAGTCATGAATTGCGGACACCGCTCACTTCTATTAAAGGTTCGCTTGGTTTATTGCTCGGTGGAAAAATCGTTGAGATGCCTAAGAAAGCTCAGGAGATGTTGGATGTTGCGAATCAAAATTGTGATCGTTTAACATTTTTGATTAATGATATTCTGGATACTGAAAAACTACTGGCAGGGAAGTTAACTTTCAATAATGACACGGTGGTCATGGGAGACCTGATCCAAAAAGCTACAACCGCAAATCAGGGTTATGCCGATCAGTATGGTGTGAGTTTTACAGTCGAAAATCATGGTTGTGGTAATGATGCTGTCGTAGCTGACGAGAACCGTTTAATGCAGGTTTTTTCTAACCTGTTGTCCAACGCTGTTAAGTATTCACCCAAAGGCGGTAATGTACGCATTATGATGGACTGTACGGTCAATAAAGTCCGAGTATCTGTTATCGATCAGGGTAAAGGGATTCCACCAGAATTTCGAGGCCGTATATTTACGCGCTTTTCTCAGGCGGACTCATCTGATACACGTGAGAAGGGTGGTACAGGTCTTGGTTTGTCGATCGCAAAAGATATTATTGAGCGTCTTGGGGGTAACATTGGTTTTACCAGCTCGCCAGGGGAGGGGGCTACCTTTTATTTTGAGTTGAATAAGGGGTAAAAATTAAGGGACTGCCTCAGGCTCTGCCTCCTTAAAGTCATTGTATAAAGTCTATCTCTGTCTATACTTTATTATTGATATGGAGGTCTTATTATGGATAGCCTGGTAAGTGCGGAATGGCTTAAAAAGCATATTAATGAGCCTGACCTGGTGCTATTAGATTGCACAGTTGTGACCATGCCGGATGCGAATGATCCTCGTGGATTAAAAAATGTCAGTGGCCAGCCAGATTATGAGCTTGGTCATATACCCAATGCAGGTTTTGCCGATTTAAAAAATGAGTTGTGTAAAGCACGTGATCCCATTGAGTTCGATTTATTAAGCCCCGAACAGTTTTGTGCTGAAATGGGTCGACTGGGCGTAGGAGATAATTCTCGTGTTGTGTTATACGATGCGAACTATACGGGGTGGGCAGCACGCGTCTGGTGGATGTTACGCTGGGTGGGTTTTGATCGTGCGGCAATCTTAGATGGTGGACTTTCTGCCTGGACATCAACGGGTAATGCCCTTTCCCTGGAACCGGTTAATCGCGCAGCTAACACGCTAACTTGTAAACCCCGTCCTGCGTTAATTGCGGATCACGCTGAAGTGCTTGCCGGTGTTAATGCTGAGTCGGTTGTGCTTATCGATACATTACCTGAATCGTTTTATCGTGGTGAGATGAGTATCTATCCCCGCGCGGGTCATATAAGCGGTGCGGTGAATATTGATGGCTTGTCTTTACTCGATAAGGAGGGTCACTTACTTTCACAAGATAGGTTGGCTGCCATGCATGATTTTGATCGCGATGCCCGGATCATTACTTATTGTGGTGGTGGTATTGTTGCCTCAACCGATGCTTTTGTTCTCACTCGGTTAGGTTATAACAATGTCGCGGTTTATATGGCTTCGTTAGAGGAGTGGACAACCGATCCCGCTAACCCCATGGAGATGGGGGCTTAATGTGGGACAATTAAAGGGAGCGGGTTCTTTAACAAATATTATTGTTAAATAATTTATTTTTTATCGCTTTGCTGACTGGCAGTAAACCAGCTAAATATTGTTCGATTACACAAGGATGTCGTTATGCCTCGAAAACCAAAGTTTTTTCCGGATGTTCCTGCCCATGTTGCTCTGTGTCGTCATCATTGAAAATGGCCCTGATTACTTAAATTTTAAGCTGACAGTAAAATAAAAACTTAAGAAATATTTATTAATGCCGCTAACCTGTTCAGGAGTATTGGAGATTTAATTTATAAGAATCAATAAGTTATTTTCTGAAAAAACATTAGCACCCGATAATGTAAAAGAAGGAACAAGTGAGTCTTTATGAAATTTCAACATATAACCACAACACTTTCATTCTCTGCTATTTTTTTCGTTTCGTTGCTGTGCGTTTCGAGTGAGCTTGAAGCAACGCATTTGGTGATAGGAGGAAGTGGAACCGATCTGGCAACGATGCGATTGTTGTCTGCCGAATATCAAAGACTGCATCCCAGTGTAAATGTAGAGGTGTTAAATAGCATAGGGAGCAGCGGGGGGGTGCGGGCATTACGAGACGGTAAGTTAGATATTGCGATTACTTCGCGGGCATTAAAAGCCAATGAAAAGTCGGCTAATATCCACTCATATCTCTACGCGCGCACCGCGTTAGTTTATGCCACGGCTATAAGCAACCCGATCAATAACGTGACACATGATGAGTTAAAGAACATTTATTCAGGTGCTCATCCGTATTGGTCGAATGGTAAAGTAGCTCGCCCGGTGTTACGACCCGAGTCTGATTCTGACACTATGTTGGTAAGGAAGCATCTGACATGGATGAATGAATCTCTGACTAAAGCCTATTCTCGTCGCGGTGTTCCGATGGCAATAACCGATCAGGATTCTGCGAATAAGATTGCGTCGATTCCCGGTGCGATTGGCACAAGCACGCTCGCGTTAATTCTTACAGAAAACAAAAAACTGAAGCCTTTGAGAATAAACGGTGTTGAACCGAGTGTTGAGAATATTGCTAATAATACATACACCATGGTTAAAAATTTATATTTAGTTATAAATATAAGTCCACGGCCTAAGGTGAAATCTTTTCTGGAATTTTTTGTATCACAGCCCAGCCAGCAATTATTAGAAAAAACCGGACACAAAGTCGTGCCGGTTAAACTTCGGGATTAAAACATTGGATCCTATTGTTCGACTGAAATTTATAACGACATGGACGGCTATAGCTATCTCGATCGTTGTTATGCTAACCATTCCCGTGGTATATGGCAGCGCTGTGTTTGTGTACTACAATGCTTATTTAAAATCTCAGGTCAACAATACTGCGAACAAAATATCCGAGATTATCTATATCCATCCAGAGTCATGGCAATACCAGCACCATAGGATTGAAGACATCATTGCACATAAAAAGGACGAGGAAGTTAATGCTTATTATAAAATTCAGGACAGGTCCGGAGAAACGGTAATGGATTCGGGGGAAGCACCCGGGTTCCCCTCATACATGGTCTACACAGAACTGTCTGATGGTGAGAAAGTTGTTGGAAAGCTTTCATTAGAAATTAGTTTAATGTCTTTGATAACGGATATTTTGTGGACTGTACTTATTGGCATAGTGCTGGCGCTATTAGTTTATTTTACACTTCGGCTTTTACCTTTTTCTGCTCTCGCTAAAGCAACGGATTCTCTTTTAAAATCTCAGCAAGAAAAAGATCAGGCGCTGTCAGAACAAAAGAAAATCAGTCAGCAGTTGCGTTACCAGTCTTTGCACGATTCGCTTACGGGTCTTGCAAACCGCTCTAATTATATTCAGGTCATGAATGAGTCGCTCAGTGAGCATACGTTAAGCAGAAAAAATTTTTGGACTATTATTATTGACCTCGACAGATTCAAAGAGATTAATGATGCGCTTGGCCATTCTTTGGGGGATCATGTATTACAGGAAACCGCAAAGCGACTGCGTTTGAGTACACCTGAAAAATCTCTGGTGGCACGATTAGGGGGGGATGAGTACGCGGTATTAATTCCAGATGTCGACATTTCCCGGTTAGAAGGTATTCTTGCAAAAATGCTTCGATCAGTGCGCTCACATATTCATACTCAAGGATTTCATCTGGCCGTTGATGCAAGTATTGGTGCTGCCGAGTTTCCTACGCATGGAGTCACTCAGCAGGATTTGATGCGTCACGCCGATATGGCTATGTATCATGCAAAAAGTAGCGGAATAAGTTGGGCTTATTATGACGAAAAATTCGAGACAAATAGTCTCGATAGATTAAGCTTAACTGCAGAGTTGCGTCATGCTCTTGATAATGATTTGCTACAGTTGTATTTCCAGCCAAAAATTCTGTTAGCTAGTGAAGAAATAATTGGTATAGAGGCACTGGCGCGATGGGAGCATGCTGAATTTGGTTTTATTAGTCCGGATGTTTTTATCCCCATCGCTGAACAAAGCAATATGATTCACGGGTTGACGAAATGGGTCATTCTGGAATCACTGCGGGCGTTACAGCAGTTACATGATTTAATAAATAATAATTTCAATGTTGCAATTAATGTTTCCGCACGCAATCTTCATGATGAAAGGTTCAGTTACGATCTTAAACAGATGGTAGAGGAGAGCAATATCCCTGAACATAAACTGACATTAGAAATAACAGAAACCAGTATTATGCATGATTCGGAACAATCCCAAATTGTTGTTCAAAAATTATCTGATCTTGGTTTCAACATAGCGATTGATGATTTTGGTACGGGCTATTCTTCTCTGGCATACCTTAAGAAACTGGCATCTAATCAGGTTAAAATAGACAGGACTTTTATAACGAATCTGTTAGAGGATAAAGATGATCGTATTATAGTTCGATCTACTATCAACCTTGCTCATAGCCTGGGTATGGAAGTTGTGGCTGAGGGAGTAGAAGATCAGGAGACCAGTAAGATGTTAAAAGCGATGGGCTGTGAGTATGCCCAGGGCTATTATTTCGGAAGGCCAATGCCAATGAGTGAACTTATTGACGTGTTACAACAAAGTAGTACTAATGAGGCATAAAATATTGCTTAATTTGAATCGCCCGCTAAACGGGGGAAACGGCAGAGATCTTTAAAAGTATTATTTTTAACTCATTTATTTTGTTATTGTTTTACGGCCTGACAGCAAGCCAGATAAAAATTATTTGGTAACACAAGGGCACTGTTATGTAGTACATTGTGTTCTGATCCACTTATTCTTGATCCTGTTTTATCCTATGAAAAATAAATTGTCTCAGAAAACTGCCGCAACCGTTTTGACGCTGGATGATCTGGCAAAATGTGCAAACTACTCGTTAATGGACACGCTTAACGGCGACCCGCAAGCGACAGCAAACGGCGCTGACCATGAACCACGACAAGTTTTCTCGGGACATTATGTTCCTGTTAAACCCACGCCCATTAGCGAGCCCGAATACATTACGCATAGCAAAACTTTTTTCCGTGAACTGGGCTTTGCGGACAGTCTGGCTGAATCAGCTGATTTTATGCATGTATTCAGCGGCGACCTCTCGCAGGTGCCGGCACCGATGCACAAAGTGGGGTGGGCCACAGGCTACGCACTTTCTATCTTTGGCACGGAGTACACCCAACAGTGCCCGTTCCAAACCGGTAATGGCTATGGTGATGGTCGCGCTGTTTCTGTGCTTGAGGCGGTGATCAATGGTCAACGCTGGGAAATGCAGCTAAAAGGGGGCGGTAGAACACCCTATTGCCGCGGCGCGGATGGTCGTGCCGTTCTGCGTTCCAGTGTCAGGGAGTTTTTGGCACAGGAGCACATGTATGCGCTTGGTATTCCGACCTCACGCTCTCTGAGTTTGTACGTTTCGAAAACGGAGAAGGTGCAGCGACCCTGGTATTCAGAAGGTTCGCGATCGATCGATCCTGACAGGCTGGTATCGGAGTCGGTAGCAATCTCGACGCGGGTGGCGCCGTCATTTCTTCGGATTGGTCAAATTGAACTCTTTGGTCGCCGTGCCCGCAAGCAGGAACACCCGGATGCGATGGAGGAGCTCGAGAAGATTGTATTGCATCTGATAGATCGTGAGTATGCTGATGTTATCGATAATAAATTAAGTACCGCCGCGAAAGTGGTGTTGCTCGCGCGTGCGTTTCGCCGCCGCCTTACTTCGCTGGTGGCGAACTGGATCCGTGTTGGTTATTGCCAGGGTAATTTTAACAGCGACAATTGTGCGGCCGGTGGTTTCACACTTGATTACGGTCCATTTGGATTCTGTGAGGTTTTTGATCCTTATTACCAACCGTGGACAGGTGGTGGAGAACACTTCGCGTTTCTGAATCAACCAATAGCAGCGGAACGCAATTTCGAGATGTTTTGTATCGCGTTGCAACCATTGCTGTCATCCGAGCAAAGTGCTTTACAACAACTCGACGAGATACAAAATGGCTTTGCACAAGTGATGCAAGAAGAAATGGAAAAGATGTTTGCGGCAAAGCTTGGACTTAGCACGTTTAATACGGCGTTATTCAATGAACTCGTAACGTTGATGATGCAAACCTCAGTCGATTACACCGTTTTTTTCCGCGAACTCTCATCGATACCGGATGATATTTCTCTTCTTAAAAAAAGCTTCTATAAAAATTTGAATGAGGAGATGGAGAAGCGTTGGTCAGCCTGGCTAACAAAATGGACATCTCTTATTACTGCTACGTCGTGTACGCCTGAAGATATCTCGACGCAGATGAAAGGTGTCAATCCAAAGTACATTTTGCGTGAATGGATTCTTGCACCAGCGTATCAGCAAGCGGCAAGCGGGAACTACGCGCTAATTCGAGAGTTACAGGAAGTAATGACACAACCTTACACTGAGCAGTCGAAGGAGGTGGATGAGAAATACTATAGGCTTAAACCGCCTGAGTTCAGTGAGGTCGGCGGTGTATCGCATTTGAGTTGTTCTTCATGATGTTTAATCAAGAATAAATGCGCTCTGAAGCTGGCGAATTCCCACGAAATTATTAATATAATCGATCAAAAATAAAAAATTAGTAAAAAACCTATCAGACTCAATTAAAACCACGTCATTGTACTTAATGAACCGCTATGCGTTTCGTCAGCATTACCCTAACGTGCTCTGCACGTTCTGGCATCACTTAATGAACCGCTGCGCGTTTCGTCAGTATTATCTTAACCTGCTCCGAAGGTTCTGACTCTGTTGTAACCTGCACTTAGAAAATTTATTTATGATGATGGATACGAGATAGGAGATAGTTCATCGGGATCCAGCTGAAACCGCCCTATTTTTGCGGAACTGAGTGTTTTGTGTAAATGCTGGGCGGGTATTGGGAAAAGCCAGGGTTTATGTAACTTATTGAAAAATAATGTTTTTTAATGTTTTGTAGTAAAGTGTGACCGAGTTCAGCTTGGATAGGTATTTTTTTTATAGGTTTACTAGCTAAACTGAAAATACTAGCTAGACTAAATAAAAAATACTAATAACTGACTATAAAACTGTGTATTAAATTTGGATGATACACCTTAATGGAAAAAGTACTTACAGGGACTACTTCTTAAGTTTTAGGAAACTTGGATTTTAGTGCTTGAATTTACATATAAATATTCTAATCGCGTTACTCATTTTTAAGGAGTTATAAAATGAAAAAGATACTACTACCTTCACCTTTTACACTTCTCATTGTATTACTCAATGCCATTATGTTCCCTGTGTATGCTGTGAATAATGTTGCTCATGTTGAACCCGCTATAGATGTTAACCCTGATCCCAATGTCTTTGAAACAACAATTACAGCAGCGCCGCATCAAATGAAATTATCTACTGGCGAGAAAGTTACCGTATTTGCTTATAACGGCCAGGTTCCCGGCCCAGAAATTCGTGCAAAACAAGGTGACCGGGTGATTGTCCATTTTAAAAATGAATTACCGGCCGATTACCCTACAACCATTCATTGGCACGGTATCGAATTAAATAATAAGAGTGATGGTACTCCTGTAACGCAAACAGAAGTGGAACCAGGAGGCTCATATACTTATGACTTTATTGTGCCACGTGGCGGTGTGTTCTGGTATCACCCACACGTTCGGGGTGGCCAGGTTGTCAATGCCGGTTTATACGGCCCTTTGATTGTAAAACAAGACGTTGAGGACGCGTTAGTTAAAGAAAAGATTTTACCCAAGAGAGATAGAACGATTGTTTTAAGTGACATGGCTGTGGTTGATGGTGAATTAAAAGATATTGAATCTACACCTATGATGGAAACGATGAATGGTACAGAAGGCGAACATTTATTAGTTAATGGTAAGGAAATGCCTGTCATTCATGCGAAATCGGGTAAACCTATCCGCCTTAGAATAATCAACACTGCTATTTCACGTTATTATCGTTTATCGTTACCAGGTCATACTATTTATCGTGTTGGCGGTGAAGGCGGCTTGCTTTCAAAAGTTCGTGTTGAAGGCGGCAATGTGATGGGAATGCGTAAAGGCATGAACCCTGATTACGATGGCTATACGGGGTCTATAATTATTGATCAGGGCTATGATAAAGGTGAGATTTTATTAGCACCGGCACAACGTGCTGATGTTGTGATCGTTCCGCAAGGTGAAGCGGGTGAAACCCTGGTTATGCAAGGAAAAGATTTTGCACGTGGTCGTCACCAGTTGGTGATGACACCCACGGGCATGATGATGACCGAAGCAGATGACGATGGCCTTCGTCCAACAGTGGACTTGTTTAAAATCAAGTTAAATGGAAAAAAACAGAGTACTGCCTATAGCATAAATGAAGGTGATGCTTTAGTTGCTAATCCAGGTCGTTTATTGCACGACCGGCAAGATAGCCAGATAAAGCTACAGGCTGACATGATGGCGATGATGATGGGAATGCCTACACATAAATGGTTCAAGATAGATGATTTCTCTGGTGTGGAAGGTCGTACTAACTATCGTACCGCAAAGGTAGGCGAAACCTTAAAGTGGGAAACCCATAATCACACCGATATGCATCATCCTTTCCATTTACACGGCTTCTCATTCCAGCCTACCATGTTTATGACCATGCACCATGAAGAAGGCTATATGGATATGTGGATGGTTAACCCGGAAAACGAATATGTTGATACAGTTAACATCCCACCTCACACTTCTGCATTTTATCTGTTTAAAGTGGATGAGCGTCCTGGCTATGCTGCTCAAGCTGGAACAACAACAGGTGATGGTGCGGCAGGTGATTGGGTATTCCATTGCCATATTTTCCAGCACGGCGAGAATGGTATGATGTCATTCTTGCGCGTATCGGAATAACGTAGAAAAAGAGGGAAGAAAGTAATTATTCCTAATGTAGTTCTATAAGTTTTTATTCGTTAGGGATTTGTTTAGTGTTTCATTATCACATGGAAGTGATATGTGTAACGCAAGCGCCGTTGTATTTTACTTGGCGTATCTCAATACATGAACAACGTGGAAACAATAGAGAACCTTTTTTTGTTTTTTTTATGTTCGTTCTCCTGAAGACTTGCATGATGCTGCAGTAAAAAAATAAAATGTTCTAACCTCCTTTGTTGGCTAATTAGGTAGTCTGCCAATCGTAATGCTAAATCATCTAATAAACTTTATGCTTTACTTACTACCAATACCAGATTGTCCTGTTGCTGCGACACTGACTCCTTCTTGAACAATAATTGTGCCATCACGAAAATGTCCGGGTTTTTTTCGTTCCTCACTCTCTGGGCCAATATACACATTGTTAAATTCTGGGAAAGCGGCTTCACCATTATTCATGTCATTGGCTAAAAGCGGAGTTTTAACAAAAATCCATATCTTGATACCCTGTTGCTCTGACTAATTCATTTTTATATTCTCCCTATTGTAGCGCTGTAAGGCTTTCTATTGCCTCTTGACTCAGTAGATATTGGCAGGTTAAATAGTACTTCAGGCTTTACCTTAGGTTGCCATTCTAAAGTTTAAAGATACATCTGCACCGGACGTTAAATTATTTTTTTCTAGAAGCAGCACAACAATGTTGTGGTCGACAAGCGATTCTTGAACGTTTAATTGAAGTCATTATTATCCGGTTACTGCGTGATTTAATGAACGAAAAACAGATTGCATATAGGATTACTTACCGGGCTTGCAAACCTTAACTTAGAAAAAGCAATTAAAGCTATTCACTCCAGTCCTGCCAACTACCGGACTTTAGATGATTTTGCTAACGAAGCGGGAATGTTATGGTCATGTTTTGCAACAATATTTAAAGAAACCCTTAGTGTTACGCCTGAAAATTATTTAGTAGAATGATGTGTTGGTATTGTACAGACTTTAGGCGAACAGGTAAGTTAGTACAATTAGTTGCCTGCAGAGTGGAAAAAATATAATTAAAAAATAAATATATTCTGAGTCTTTATTACTTTACTGATACATATTAATCATAAATTTGACAGTAGATAAGTTGCTTTTCGGTTAATATGTTTGTCAAATGAATTTGTATAATTCTTAACTGGATGAGTAAATGAAATTTACAAATGAAGAAAAAATTGAAATAAGTAAAATTATAATTGGTCTTTTTTTGTCTGTAGTAGGTGGTCTATGGACTTATACAACATATACTGAAAGCGCAAGAAACAGTGAGCTTGAGACTATTATCGCACTTGGTAATTCAGTTGCTGGTATGCATGTGACCTGTAAGGGGAAATTTAAAGGTCTTGCTGAGCTTGCAAATACAAAAGTTGAGCGTGAAAAAAAATGTTATGTCTATTTTGAGGATGCATACAGAAGAAGTTTATCGTCGATAATTATTATTTCGAAGCCGATTATGCTTCCGACAAATGACTGGGAAGCACTTTGGCATGATTTACAAAAAGTCATTCAGGAAGCTGCCAGTCAAAAATATGAAAAAGCCAGTATCGATAAAGCGTGGAATAATATTTTATTGGCAAAAGGGTTAAAGTGATAACGGGGTATGAAAATGAAATTTTATCAATATATTTTTAGTTTGCTTGTATTTTTCATGTTGTGCATGCCGGCATTTTCAAAAGATTTTCTAACACAGGAGGCCGTTGAAAACTATCAAAAAAAGTGCTGGCCTTCGCCGGACTATAAGGTTGACTTAAAGTTTGCGCCAATAAGAGGGCTGCCTAAGGACAGACTTATAAAGGAACAGTGGGGATTTGAATACACAAGTGACGAGGCACAATATGTAAATAATAAAGTTGAGCTGCCTGTCAGGGGCGCAAAAAAAGTTGACTCGGTTTTAACATTAAACAAATCAGAATCGACTAAGAAAGAAAGTTATTTATGGCATGTGGTTGCGACACCAACCGTTGTTGGTTGGCGCTACGGTGGTCACTGGCCCCTGGGGGAAGAAAAAGATATTACAAAATTCTCCCGCCTGGAGGATAAGAAATTTAGTCTGATTAATGTGACAACACTATCCGTTTATAATGGCGACCCTGTATATACAAATATCGATATCTCGGATGTCGATAAATCAGGAGATTTAAAAAAGGCCTGGGAAAAAATATTTAGTGAAGATATTGTTACTCTTCTTTATGATGCTTTTAAAGGAGCAAGTAATGGCGGCAAAGGTTATTCTTTAACCTTTTTCTATGTGCCAACGCCAACGCTTAATTTGATAAATAAAAATGGTTATCGATGGCCGACGTCAAAACATGTTGATCGCCCTGGCTTTGCTTATAGTTTTGTTCTTACTCCTGAGGGTAACTGTATAGCGTCGAACTTTATAGAGATTACAAGGTGACTGAGGTAGCTATCGCTAAACGTATCCGGCAAACTGGGTTTGGTTCAGCCTGTCTGCATTTCTTCTGATAATATGAATACTATGGTGTGATAGAAATATTATGTTAGCAAAAAAAACTTGTTCGTTTTATAAGTACCTTCTTTTATTGCTTGTTACTTCTGCACTTATTTCCGCCTGTGCAAGAGCTCCCGTCACCGGGCGACAACAATTGCTACTAATCTCTGAATCTCAGGCTATTCAACAATCGGAATCTGCCTACCTTAAAATGCTCGAAAAACCTTCTGGTGATGGTAAGTTGGATAGTGACCTCGAGCTAAAGGCTCGGGTTGAAAACATTACCGGTCGTATTATTACTGAGGCTATCAGGTTCCGGCCGGAAACAGCCAGTTGGAAATGGAGTATTCATGTTATCGACGATCCCAAAGTAGTGAATGCCTGGGCCATGGCCGGCGGGCGTATGGCGCTTTACAGTGGGTTGGTAAAAAAAATTAAACCAACTGATGATGAACTGGCGCAAGTGCTTGGTCATGAAATTGCGCATGCTTTGGCAAAACATACTGCAGAAAAAATGTCGGTGGCACTCGCAACAAATTTAACTATCGCTGCATTTTCTATTACCCAGAAGAACGAAAATGCACTGGCCTTACAAGGCGTATCGCTTGCCGCTGCTTTAGCAATAAACCTCCCTAATAGCCGCACCGCTGAGACAGAAGCAGATCGAATTGGTATCGAGCTTGCTGCGCGTGCCGGATATAATCCAAAGGCAGCGGTAAGCCTGTGGAAAAAAATGGCTAAAGTGGGTGGGGGGGGGCAAGGCTTTGAATTTTTAAGTACGCACCCGACAACGAATAATCGTATTAATACACTGAACAATTTGATTCAGCAAATGATGCCCTATTATCAAAAGGAAGCACAACACCCTGTTTATAAATTTAAACACCAGTAAAAATACTGGTGTTTTTATGCTTTTAGATCTATTACCTTTAACAATAAACGAGCTTGTCTTATGTATTGTTATTATCTTTATTGCCTATGTGATTAAGGGGCTGTCTGGTTTTGGTAGTGGCTTAGTAGCTATTCCACTGCTCGCCTTTTTTTTACCGCTTCCTTTTATTGTTCCTGTTTTGGCTCTGGTAAGTTACACCGGCACGGTGTATCAGAGCTTTACATATCGGCGCGATGTTGTGTGGCGTGACCTATGGCCTCTTTTACCTTTTTCGTTAGCAGGAATTACGATTGCGTTATGGTTGCTTGTTAATGCTGATGTCACCGTACTGACCTTAACTCTGGGTATTTTTATATTTTGCTATGCGGTTTATTCATTGTTACCGCATGAAATTAAATCGGGCAGTCGCTGGTGGGCCGTTGCAGCGGGTAGTTCTGCGGGTTTGATTGGTGCTTTGTTTGGTACCGGTGGGCCATTTTATGTTTTGTATCTTAAAATGCGCACAGTGACTAAACAGCAATTTAGAGCCACCATCACGATGATATTTTTAGTGGATGGCGGGGCAAGAATGTTTGGTTATTTTTATTCTGATTTATTTACCGTTAAAACAGTGACCTTGTCTTTAGTGCTGCTACCGGTTTTGTTTGTGGCGATGTATGTCGGACAACATTTACATATAAAAATTAATGATCACCGATTTAATCAAGTCGTGAACATTTTGTTGTTGCTGAGTGGTTTAAGCCTTGTCATCAAGTCTGTTTATTTAATGGTTTAGTCAGTTAAAAGTATTGTGCTTTATTTTCGATGTATTAAAAAAAAGCCCCGGTATACCGGGGCTTTTTTCGAAAGACTAGTTATACAAAAAACTAGTTTCTCTGATATACAATAACCGTGATCTTTTTGTATTTTTTATGATCGTGGTCGGAGTGGTCAGGTTTTGACTTCGATTTTTTATCGTCGTCATCGTCTTTGTTAGGTTCATGCTTTGTATAATCAGAATTTTTCAGTTTCAGCTTATAGCTTCCAAGTTTGGTGTAACCAGTAGGTGGGGCAATACCTTCATGCAGGAACAACAAGCTACCACTGACTAAGCCTTCACCTTTTGGACCTGTTTCACCTTGTGGTCCTACCGGGCCAATTTCACCCTGTATACCTTGTGGGCCTATTGGTCCGGTTTCGCCTTGCAGACCTCGAGGACCAGTAAATCCTTGGAAGCCTCGTGGTCCAATCGCACCTGTTGCGCCGGTATCGCCTTTTAGGCCTTGTGGTCCGGTCGCACCTGTTGCTCCAGTATCACCTTTCGGACCTTGTGGACCAGGATCTCCTGGATTCCCTGTTGGGCCCATTTCACCTTGCGGTCCCTGATCGCCCTTATCCCCCTTCGGACCTGGAGGACCCACTACAACCAGTGTTGCAGCAGTCGTTGAATCGAAGTTTATATCCACTCGATATTGATAGGCTACCAGGCCACCCCAGTCTTCCAGTTTAAACAATATTTCGTTTAATCCCGGTTTGAGGTTGATGGAAGTCGGATTTAAATCTCCACCGGCTAATACTTCTGTACCTTGAACTGTAGCCAAAAAACCGGTGTTAGTGTCATCCACGTAGTTCAGGTATACCGTCGCTCTATTATCGGCTTTCATGCGAATGTTCATTGAAGCATTGCTGAAATCCTGAGGCATGTTAAAACGAATTCGCACCCAATTGGTTTCATTAAGGCCACATTTTACCGGGGCTACGCAACTCTGTACTGGATAAACATTTACCCAGTTAGTTGCGCCAGGAATTGCACCTCCTGTGCCTGAATTTTGCCATGGATGAGTGCCCACAGAGTAGGTTGGTCCCCAGGGGCCATCCGGGCTACTTGAGCCTTGAGAATAGGGATCGACTTCACCTGCAGGTAGATCACTGCCAATCAGGGTGAGTGTTTGGGGGGCTGCATAGCTGACTGAGGATGCGATAAGCGCCGAAGTCAGAAGCAACCATTTGAGTTGTTTCAATACGTCTATGATTTTCATTTTTGTCCCTATAGAAGTTTGTTATTATTGTTGAATCAAAGGTGAGCTTAAACCAGACGGCATTATTATAGATATCATACTAAGCTGTCCTGAGTAAGCTGAATTCCTTTGCATCGTTTTACTGCTGTTTTATTTTCCAGCATTGTACAAAAGTATTTATTACAGATCTGTGATAAATCACACAGCTTAAATTTGACGTAGATTGCGTAATATGTATTTGATTTTAGTATGCTGCGGTTTGATTTGTGGCAATCTATGCTGGGCGACATCTACATATAAAAATTAATGATCACCGATTTAATCAAGTCGTGAGTATTTTGTTGTTGCTGAGTGGTTTGAGTCTTGCCATCAAGTCTGTTTATTTAATAGTTTAATCTATAATGGGCACTTTATAGCGGGTGCCATTATCATCACTTTAATGCTTTAGTTCAGATATATTAGTGGAATATGATATAGTAATTATCTATGACAAAGAAAAAAGTCTTTCACAGTTTGTTTTATTCTTTATTTATCAGTGCGCTGCTGTTTGTTTTGTTTATCGGCGCCGCCTCTCAATTCGATGGTGACAGGGTTTTCATCGATAAAGTATCAAATGATATTCGATGGCAGGATAATAATGAAAACGACGACGATGATATTTATTCCTTTGGTTATAGTTTAAATATCTTATCGACGACTGAATTAAACTATTGTTCCAGTTGTTACTCATTACCCCGCATCTATGACAATGTTATTCTGCGACCAGAACCTCGTGCACCACCTCATTTTTCATAATATTTATATTTAAAATCTATACAAACAAAGCACAGCATAGCCGGACAATATTTTGTTTGTTGGTTAAGTGATGCTTATTACAAAAATTATCTGCTTTATGTTTAAAAAGACCACTATTGTCTTTTAAACAGGTTGCAGAATTAAAATATGTTTTAAGGATGAGATTATTATGAAAAAAGTTAATATTTTAATTACAGCTCTTTTATTATCAAGCACACATGTTATGGCGAGAAATTCTGTTCACTGGGGGTATGAGGGAGACATTGCAGCACATAACTGGAGCCGTTTAAGTTCAGATTATGAATTATGTGGTAAAGGCAAAAACCAGTCTCCAATCAATATAACGGGCGCGGTTAAAACCGAACTTGAACCACTTCGTTTTAATTACGTGTCAGCGTTGTCGGATATTATTAATAATGGTCATACCGTTCAGGTTAATATAAAGAAAGGGAGTCATGTTTTTATTGAGAAAAATTCTTTTGAGTTAAAACAATTTCATTTCCACTCTCCGAGTGAAAATAGGATTAATGGAAAAAGTTTTCCTCTGGAAGGTCATTTCGTGCATACAGATAAAAATGGAAAATTACTTGTTGTTGCAGTGATGTTTAAAAAAGGAGTAAAAAATAAGGTGATCAGTCAAATTTGGAAGAGTATGCCCGAAAAGTCGGGAGATAAAAATGTGCTGGATTTGAAAATATCAGCAAAAGATCTGTTGCCGGATAACAAAGCTTATTACCGTTTTAACGGCTCGTTAACAACTCCTCCCTGTACAGAGGGCGTTCGATGGTTAGTACTGAAGAAACCGGTAACTATTTCAGAGGAGCAGGTTACTGTTTTTAAAAATAGTTTACACCACTCTAATAACAGGCCGCTTCAGGAGCTTAATGCACGGATTATTTTGAACTAACTGAGATAAGATAAGAGGTGTCGGGGAATAACCGTTTCAAACATTAACGGCTATGGTTCTCCGGCACCTGTTATTTTTTACTATGAGATTAACTGTTAAATATTAACTATTATAGTCGTATTTATCTTTATAGCCTCGATCTTCTTTTCGTTTTTTCAATTCTTCACGTTGCTCCTTGGTTAATACTTTATGGATGTTGTTGCGCATTTCAGAACGTAAAATTATTTTATTCGCTTTCAGCTCTCCCATAGCTTGTGCAAGTTTTTTAACTTTGTTCATATCAATGTTTTCCGCATGCATTTCTTCACGTAATTGCTTTCGGTTCTCTTTCATTTTCTCATGTAAGGCTTTCATTTTTGGCTGAAAGTTTTCACGAATGCTACGCACTTTTGTTGCCTGTTCATCACTAAGGCCAAGTTTTTTAATCATCTTTTCCATGCGGTATCCGGACTTTTTACTGTGTTTATCGCAGTATTTTCCTTTGTATCCGCCATGTTCATAACGATCATTTTTTTCATAGCCTTCGTAACGGTCATCATCTGCGTTGGCTAATGTGAAACCACCTAGTGCCAGGCTACTTACCAGTAATGTTGTTGCGATTTTATTCATATCAATATCCTCAGAGTAATAGACTTTTAATCAGTCTGTTTTAATAATGGTGATAGCATATACCGATATTATGTCAATGTGGGTAATTGGTGTGTAAGGTTATGTAAATATGCGTAAAGGTACCCCCGTGATGCTGTTTAAACAGGGGTGGTTTGTGGCATAGTTAAAAAACATTCATTAAAGGATAGATTATTTTTATGCCCCGGATATTGCTTGCAGATGACGACGTAGAACTCGCAGACATGCTGGTTGATTACCTCGGCCAGGAAGGCTTTGAGGTGGATACCGCTCATGATGGACAAACAGCGTTGCAAAAGGCGCTCGCGTATCATTATGAGTTGATTATACTCGATGTCATGATGCCTGAGCTCAATGGTTTTGATGTTCTTCGTCAGTTACGGACTCAATCTCAGGTACCGGTTCTAATGTTGACCGCCAGAGGTGAAGATGTCGACAGTATCGTGGGACTGGAAATTGGTGCAGATGATTACCTGGCCAAACCCTGCAACCCCCGTGTTTTAGTTGCGCACATGCGCGCTATCCTTCGCCGTAGTGAGCAGGGTATAGCTAATAGCGCTACAGCGACAGATATCCTGACAATTGGTGATATTGAACTTCAACGAGGTGCGCGTCGGGTACTAATCAACAACCAGCCAGTCACTATGACCAGTACCGAATACTGTGTGCTGGAAGTTTTGTTAGAAGAGGCGGGGCGTGTTGTTTCCAAGCAGGATCTGTCAGCACGTGCGCTGGGGCGCGAACTTAATCTCTATGATCGCAGTCTGGATATGCATGTGAGTAATCTACGTAAAAAACTCGGACCACTGGCGGGTGGTGAGGAGCGTATTAAAACCATTCGTGGTGTGGGTTACCAGTACACTTATCAGAACAATACTGAAAAATCAGAGGCCTGAGGTGAAAAGTTTATTCTGGAAAATTTTTGTTTCGTTCTGGCTGGCCCTGATTTTATTCGCAAGCCTGACTCTGCTAGCCACATCACATTACCTGGAGAGTATACGACATGAAGAGAGTCGCGCTCAGCCGCGTAATAATACCCTCCAATATATCAGACAAGCGAATCTTCTTGCGCAAGAGGGTGATATTCAAAAATTACGAAACTGGTTAATGCAACTGGATAAGAGTGAAGCTATTCCTTATTTATTACTTGATAAAAAGGGGCAAGACTTACTAAACCGGTCTGTACCCTTATATTTACAACAACGTGCGCGCAGACTGGAGTATAAATTTCTTGATGATGAGCACGATGATGAGCATGAGTATAGAAAACGACGGTCACACCATCGCCCGATTATTATTAATGGTCAGCGCTATCGTCTACTGCCCGACTTCCGAAGCATTACTCTTCATCGTGTGCTCAATCGCCCCAGAGCTTTTGTTATGCCCATTTTGTTGGCGACATTAATTAGTGCGATTATTTGCCTGCTGCTTGCACGTTATTTGACTGCCCCCATTGCCCGCTTAAGGCAGGCAACTCAGAAATTGGCAAAGGGAGATTTAACCCAGCGTGTTCTACCCTCAATGGGAAAACGTAAAGATGAAATTGTCGAACTGGCTAATGATTTCGATTATATGGCAGAACAACTGCAAACTTTAATTGAATCGCATAAACAATTGTTACGTGACGCGTCACATGAACTACGTTCACCTCTTGCCCGTTTACAAGTTGCTCTTGGACTGGCACGTCAGCGCGGTGGTGAGAGTACGACAAAAGAACTGGATCGCATTGAACGTGAAGCGGAACGCCTTAACGATCTTATCGGTCAGCTATTAACCTTAGCCCGGTTCGAAACCAACACAAAAAAAATTGAATATAACACGGTCGACCTTACTGCTTTACTCGAACAAGTCGTTGATGATGCAATGTTTGAAGCACGTGCTACTAGTCGTGAAGTTAAAATAATTCAGAGCATGCCGGTTATCATCAAAGCTAATAATGTACTTTTAAATAGCGCATTTGAAAATGTTGTTCGTAATGCCATTCGTTATACCGCTAAAGGAACGACGGTTGAGATTAGTATGAAAGATGATCATGAAACCTCCGGTTGGATTATTATTAAGGTTCGTGACTATGGGCCGGGTATTCCCGAAAAAATGCTGGAGACAATATTTGAACCTTTTGTTCGGGTTGGTGAAGCACGCGACCGTCAAAGCGGTGGCTATGGACTGGGACTTGCTATTGCAAAACGTGCAGTGAATTTACACGGTGGAAAGATGCTGGCAGCCAATGAAAAAGATGGCCTCAGTATTTTCATTTATCTGCCGATGAACGAATTACCAGAAGAGCATCGGGGCGTTTAGTTGCAGGCATAATTATTTTTTTAATAAGCATAGTGGCAGGATATATGAACTATTTTTAATTTTAAATTTCTTCTGACTGAATTGGTGCGTTACGTACCATTTTGGTGCGCTTTATCTTTTATTCATATCTTTAATACCTTAAAAAACGCTGTAAATACAGCAATTGAAAAGCTGGCATAGATAATGCTCTTTTATATTTGTGTATTAATAACTATAAAATTTTTTAAGGGGATGATGATGAATAAAAGTGAAATGAAAGAAATTATACTTGAGTTAAAAAAAGAAAAAGGATTAACGTGGGCAGCAATTGCTGATAAAGCAGGTTTATCTACAGAATATACCTGTTCCGCTTGTCTGGGTATGAATCATTTAGAGAAAGCAGAAGCAGATTTAGTCGCTGATGTACTGGGAGCAGGGGCAGAACTTTCTGTAGCACTACAGGCGTTCCCAATGAAAACATGGGAGCAGGTTGTTCCGACAGATCCGGTTATATATCGCTGGTATGAAATCGTTGGTGTTTACGGAGAAACGATTAAAGAAATTATTCATGAGAAATTTGGTGATGGAATTATGAGTGCGATTGATTTTACATTGGATATTGATAAAGAAGAAAATCCCGCAGGTGATCGTGTTGTTGTAACGTTAAATGGTAAATTTCTGCCTTATAAGTCCTGGTAGGTTTTTTGCTAATTAAGATTGGATACTTGTATTTAATTTAAATCAGGATGAGTTATCAGTGTTATTATAAGTATTACAAGCAAAATAAATGACAGACTTTTCCAAAAAATAACCGGGCTACGCTCTATTAATGGGGCGCGGGTTTTATTTAAAAATGTTTTATTTGGGTGACGTAAGTCATAGATGAATTCTGATATTTCACTATACCTTTTATAGGGATCGGGGTGTACTGATTTTTTTATTGCTGCATCAACCCATGAAGGAATAGTACGCTCATCATCCAGCACGGATTGATATATTAATTTTCGCTGTGCAGCTTTTGTTTGTGCTCTTGCAATATGAGGGCCGTAGGGCAGTCTGCCTGATAACATTTGATAAGTTATAATACCTAACGAAAACATGTCAGAGCGCATTGTTCCTGTTTCACCAATAAAATATTCCGGTGCGGTGTATTGAGCCGTGCCGAGTATGTTTTGTTGAATCAGTGGCGATGTTATTTCTCTCAGTCCTGCAACCTGGGTTGAGCCAAAATCAATAATTTTTACAGTGCCTGTTTTATCTATTATGATGTTATTGGGGCGTATGTCCTGGTGCAACATCTCCAGCTTGTGAAATGCACGCAGACCTTTTGAAATTTGTTCAACTATATTACGCACTTGTTCTATATCCGGCGTTGGATTATCAATAATCCATTGCGATAATGTCTGGCCTTCAATAAACTCAGTGACTATGTATAAGTAATTCCGCTTTCTTGTTTGCGAGCAAGGTTTTAATACATGAGCATTGTTTATGCGTCGGGCAACCCATTCTTCCATGAGAAAACGTTCGAGGTAAGCAGTATCCTCTCTTAAGTCTACTGATGGCGCTTTTATAACAACCTGTTCTTTTGTTTCAGTATCAATTGCCAGGTAAATGTGACTGCGGCTGCTGAAGTGGATATTACGTATAATTTCATAGCCATCGAATATCGATCTTGGTTTGAGTTCGGGAGGAAACGGTAAGCTTGTTAACTGTTGATAAATTTCATCTGCACTTTGTAACGGGAGCTGATCTATTTTAACAATTTGTATTGTTAAGTTATCGTCGCTTCCATTTTCAAATGCTTTATCCGAAATTATTTTAGCTGCATTATTTAAATTCTGATTATGCTCCTTAATACTATCAATAATAAATTCTTCACTTACAAATTCATAGATGCCATCTGTTGCAAGTATAAAAATATCATTTTCTTCTATGAGTAAAGACTTATAGTCAATATTGACATTGTCTTTCATCCCCAGAGCACGTTGCAGGTAACTTTTGTCTCTGGATACCCAGAGCCTGTGATCTTCTGTGAGTTGTTCAATGTTATTGTTGTTGAGATGATAAATGCGGGTATCGCCCACATTGAAAATATGTGCTGTATTTGATTTAAGGACTAATGTACTAAAAGTGCATACATAACCCTTATCCTGACTATATCGAAATTGGCTGTCACGGGTTTGTGAATAAAGCCATGAGTTTGTTGCCAGGAGTACTCGCTGTACGGAAGTATTCACTGTCCATGATTCGGCAGTAGCAAAGTAATCTTCCAGAAAGCCTGTGACTGCGGTTTTGCTGGCTATCTGGCTAATATCACTACTACTGATACCGTCAGCAAGACATATCGCGATGCCTTTAGAGCTAAGCAAAGGTTCTTTAGGAATATGGATACTATGAAAATCCTGATTGATTTTCTTGCGGCCCTTGTCAGTGTGTTGGCCATAGGATATTTGTAATTTTTTTATCATGTTTAAAAAAGTTCAGCCCTAAAAAGGGCTGAAACATCGCTTATTTATGTAATATATTTTACATATTATAGCGTACGATTAGGGCTTGTTCTTACATGAGTGAAGTATAACGGTAATGCGACAAAGACAAAACCACCCACCAGGTTACCCAATGCTGTTGGTATTTCATTCCAAACGAAGTAGTCAATAATAGTAAAGTCACCGCCCATGATCATAGAGAACGGGAATAAGAACATGTTAACAATTGAATGTTCAAAACCCATATAGAAGAAGAGCATAACCGGCATCCACATAGCGAACATCTTACCTGTTGCTGAAGTTGAAATCATTGCACCAACAACACCCATTGAGACCATCCAGTTGCATAACATGCCACGAATAAAAATAGTTGCCCAGCCACTGGCGCCATGCGCCTGATAACCGACAGTTCTTGATTCACCGATAGTTGCGACTTTTGCTGCAATAGCGCCACCATCAATGTTGTAGCCGTAGGTAAGAATAAACGACATCATAAAAGCCGTTGTTAGTGCGCCGGCAAAGTTACCGACAAAAACGAGCCCCCAGTTTCTTAATATCTGGTTAAATGTGACGCCGGGTCTTTTATCAATTAATGCAAGCGGAACAAGTGTAAACACACCGGTTAGCAGGTCAAATTTCATTAAATACAACATAATGAAACCGACCGGAAACAGGAGGGCACCGGTAAGAAAAGAACCTGTTTTAACTGCAACAGTAATGGCAAATATTGCAGCAAGTCCTAAAATTGCACCCGCCATAAAAGCACGGATTAATGTATCTTTTGTGGACATATACACTTTAGATTCGCCGGCATCCACCATTTTGGTAACGAACTCTTGTGGTTCTAAATAAGACATAACAATCCCTCTATAGTTATATTGTGTATCGATTTTATGTTCCTATTTCGCAAGTATTATGCCAAGACTAGTTGTTGCTGTTACGCCATATTTTTATTTCGACTGTGATTAATTGCTTCAATATGGAGCACAGTACTTATTTTATTGACCCTATTGGTGCGAGCATGCAACATTATTGCCAGCATGAAGGTTAATGAATTCAGTGCTTTTATGTTTCTTCAGGTTGTATGAAGTTTGGCGTTGCGCTGTGAAACACAGTACGTTTCGATTACTACGCGATTATTTTGGTTGAGGGGATATGTCACGGTGTTTGTCGTTACCTGAGGCTTTAATGGTTCAGTTTGTTCTACTTTAGGGAATGCTTATTTTAGGGAGGAAAGATTGAACTTAAAATCAATAGTAAAATTAGAAAAGTTATCTGAATATTCGGAAGTTGTTAAAGATACACTGGGGTATTTGAATGATACAATTGTTCTGTGGGGTATGGCTTTGTAGTGTGAAAACACTGAGGCATTAGTAGATAGTTATCACAGGCCAAGAGAGTAGATTAATCGTTGTACTCATTTTTTGATTAAGTTAGGGAATAATTGGCTAAGACTAACTTTCGCTGGTTTAATGTTAATCTTTATAAGTAACCGACTCACCACTGAAATTAGACTAAATAGTGGGCGGCAGATCGAATCACTAAAAAAAGACTCTATATTTTTAAGGGATAATTTCGACAATGAAAACTGGAAATAAAATTACACTCTTTACGCTTTTACTCGTAGTTGTCGCCATTGGCGCAAGCGTGTTTTATGTCATCAATAACCTGGATAATCTGGTTAAAAATGCAATTGAAAAATACGGCAGTGAAGCAACCCAAACCGCAGTACGTGTTGAGCGTGTAACAATATCGCTTAAAGAAGGCAGCAGTGTTATTAAGGGTTTAAGTGTGTCGAATCCTACAGGATTTGAAGCAAAATATGCTTTCTCACTTGGAGAAATTGGTAATAAAATTAATATCGAGTCTCTCAGCAATGAGGTGATTGTGATTGATGATATTAGTATTCGTGCACCTGAGGTTTATTTTGAAATGAACCAACAACGCCAGACTAATCTGAATGAATTAAAGAAAAATTTATTAGCTACAGCACCGGACGCAACCACAACAAAACAAACCAGAACAGAAACAACGACAGGAAGTAAAGAGCCCCGTTTTATTCTCAAACGCGTACATTTTAGAGAAGGTAAAATACTGGCTAAAGTCGTGCCGTTAAACAATAAAGAATATCAGCTTAAGTTACCTGAAATTTTGCTACGTAATTTGGGAGGGAGCAAAGGCGCAACAGCCGCAGAGTTAAGCCATGAGATTTTAAGTGTATTATCAGACCGTGCGCTGGCGGAAGTGAAAAATAAAGGCGTTGGGGCAGAGCTGGATAAAGCAAAAGCACAAATTAAAGAAAAAATAGCGGCTGAAAAAGCCAGGCTACAAAAACAGATCGATGAGCAATCGCGTTCCAAAATAGAAGCCGAAAAAGAAAAGGCGGCTGATAAATTGAAAGGTTTATTCGGCCAATAACAGGTAATAAATTTAGATATATAAGCGAGACAATAAACTATATGCGTTCAGACGAAAATTCCGTGCCAGTTAACACACCCGTAGTGGCAACAAAAAAAGGCCTGCCGACCTTTGTCATAGTGTTGATTACTGTTGCGCTGACTTTGGGTGTTGCTTATTGGGTATTTACCGTGTACTTGTTTCCCACGGAATTTCGTCCGGTCGAGTTAAGTAAAAAAGAACAACAGCAGCTGGATCATAAACTCGATGCTTTAACAGGAAAAAAATCTACAGCTTCCACTGCAGACACCGAACCATTGCAACCCGAGGCCTATAGCGAAGCCGGTGCTAATCGTGAAGTTCATTTTAGTGAAAAAGAATTGAATGCGCTGTTAGCAAATAATACCGATCTTGCTACCAGACTGGCTATTGATCTTTCAGACAATCTGGCCAGTGCTAAATTATTAATTGATCTTGACCCTGATTTGCCGCTATTCGGTGGTAAAACGTTGAAGATTACGGCCGGACTGGAGCTGCGCATCGACAAGCATCGACCGCGTGCTATTTTAAAAGGGGTTAGTGTCTGGGGAGTACCTTTACCCAATGATTGGTTAGGTAACTTAAAGAATATCGACTTGCTCAGTGAATTTGGGAATGGTGGTGGTTTCTGGCAATCTATTGAAAGAGGTATTGAAGAGTTTGAAATTAGTGACGGTGCGCTTAGAGTAAAACTAAAACAATAAATACTATGTTTTTATCTTTAATTAGTAATTTTTTTGATAAAGTACTTTAATGAAGTTACCAGAGTAAAAATTCTCCTATATGAATAACACTCCATTATCCTGGAAAATACCGCTGCTGTTATTGGCTTTCTATATTGTGCTATTTATTATTTGCGCGATTGAACCTTATGACCGTGATGTATGGTGGGCAGAAAATATCCCCATTTTGATTGTCGTCGGCGCTATTGCATGGTTTTCGCGTATTCATCGGTTTTCAAATACGAGTTATATATTAATGTCAGTGTTTATTATGTTGCATACCATTGGCGGACATTACACCTTCGAGCGGGTGCCGTTTTCATGGGTGAGTGATCTATTTGGATTTGAACGTAATCACTATGATCGGATTGCCCATTTTTCAGTTGGCTTTTATGCTTACGCAATTGCAGAAGTGTTAATGGCCAGACGTTTGGTACGGACTCGCTGGATTATTTCGTTATTTCCGGTGTTTGCCATTGCATCTGTTGCCGGGATATATGAAATTATTGAGTGGCAATATGCCATATCGGCTGATCCCAAAGCGGGGATCGCTGTGCTGGGATCACAAGGTGACATCTGGGATGCACAGAAAGATATTCTTGCTGATACTCTTGGTGCAATGTTAGTGATGCTTTTGTTTTTTTATCAACACCGCTTTGAGCTTGCGACTTTACGTAAATAATTAATTCTTTGAATTCATAATAACAATATCTTTATCTGATTATTCGGGTAAAGTCGCTTCTATCGTGATGTTTGCCTCTATTAATACCTTCCATTTTGGCTAGAAAACACAGTAAACATGAATAGTAATGTCAATAAAATGTTATATTCCTGTTCTAATGAATAATACCGGAGTTTTTATGACAGAAGAACAGGCTCAACAGATTGCGGAGCAGTGGTTAACCACTGCAGCAGAAAGTGCCGGACAAAAAGATCTTAAGACCCACATGGGGATGATATCAAAGCGTATTAGTGTTCAGGGTGTTCCTGGCTTTGATAATATTGATTACGATATATGGTTTAAGCAATGCAGACATCAGTTTGAAATGGCTATGATAAAAAGCATTGCTTATAAAGGATTTAACCTGATCAGCGCCACGGAGACTCAGATTATTTTTACTGTTTATGAAACAGTGGTGGGGTCAGACGGCACGCTGAATGAGCAGATTGTAGAGATGCTTCTGGAGCAGGAGACTGATGGTGTATGGCGGCTGTTACAAGAGCGGGTTCTTATTGAGAATGATGCCATGAGAAATCATGAACTGGCCAAAGAGTAGCGAAGATGTCTGCATCTGACTAAACCCCTCGCAATGACGGAAAATGTTAAATTTCGGTGGGGCAAACAGACTTGCACTTTCTCCGGTTAATGATTATGACGTTGTGCGATTAAATTTTTAAATATTTTATACAATGTATCTGACATTTTAATCTTTCCTTTTGTTACAAAGGCTTCATGATTTAATTCAACTGTATTTAAATCATATAAATAATTAACCATAACCCCATATGAAGTTTGTTGACCGTGTTCAGACATATTTGCAAAGGGGTTGATGCGTTCTAAACATGCACCGTTAGATAAATGAAACATGGCAACAGGATCGGCGAGTTGCCCATTATGTTTTGCGTAAGTTAAAAAACTCAGAGCAAGTGCTGTAAGAATATTGCCCTGTGAAATATTTTCCTGGTTTAAATGATGCCGTAGCAGCGCCGCGAGGCATTGCTTATCAGTTAAATCTGTACTGGCCGATAATTGTGCGCGTACTTCATCTAAAAGTGCAGGTGCATGTTGCTGCAAAATACTATCAAACTCACTGTGTTGTGCGCTTTTCTCATCGCTGTCTAACCACTTATCAAGTGCGCTCCTAAAGCCGGGAATGGGCGACAGGGTAGAGGAGACTTTTATCCACGGGCATTCTTTGGTGAGTTCGGTTAATACTTGCTTAATTAAAAAATTACCAAATGAAATACCACGTAGTCCGGCCTGAGTATTGTTAATAGAGTAAAAAATGGCGGTGTCTGCTTGTTGTGGGTCTAGTTCAGGTGCATCTGGATTGATCAGACTTTTGACTTCATTTGATAAACCTTTTACCAGTGCGACTTCAACAAAGATCAGGGGCTCATCCGGCATGGCCGGATGAAAGAAGGCAAAGCAGCGGCGATCTTTCATTAAACGTCGACGCAGATCATCCCAGCCACGTATTTCATGAACGGCTTCGTAATTAATGATTTTTTCCAGTATCTCAGCGGGGCTTTGCCAGTTAATTAAACTGAGCTGTAAAAATCCGCGATTGAACCATGAAGAGAGTAAATGTTTGAGATCCGCATCAATGGATTTAAATGATGGCTGTTTTTTGAGTTGCCTGAGTAAATCTGCACGTAATGCTACCAGGCTGGCTGTTCCTTTAGGTGCCATATTTAAACGGCGAAATAATTCTTGTCGCGGTGCTTCAACTGCCGTATTGAGTGCAATAAGATCTTCGGTGGAGCGGGAGGCCTGGTAACGTGCCATAACAGTCTGGATTTTTTCAAAGTCGGGTGCAAATTGCTGATCGAGTAATTGATAAAAATTAAATTTTTGTTCAACACTCATATTGCGGTATTCGCGTAAAATTTGCTGTGATAGTGCGATGCCGGAGGCTTCGCCAGCACCGCTTAATAATTGCTGGCAAAGTGAATGTATATCCTGGCTTTCATTTTCATTGCTATCCAGCCCAATTAATTCACGGCCGCGCTCAGCAATCGATTCTATGACATTTTGTAACCAGTGGTTTGACATGTAGCTCTCTCTTTAGTTGAGCGAAGAAATTTTTCATTGTACTTTGGTTATTATTGGCCAGTGTTTTTTAAAGTACAAGGTTTTTTGCATAATACAAAAATTTGAATGGTCAGCTCTGACTATATTAAGTATTCCATTATTATCAAGTTTTGATTAACAGAAATGTATTGATGGCGTTCAAAAAAATGAAATTTCCTTAATGAAAACACCGTAGCTGAAGCAAATTTTACCTGCCTGTTTCTAAAATATGGGCACGATTAACAGCTTTTATCAGCTCTAATGCCGGTTAAATAAGAGTAGGAGAAAACATTATTTCCCCTGATACGATATAATTGCTTTTTATTATTTTGTTTTGAGGTTTTCAGTGATGAGTGATCAAGAAGTGTTGGTATTAGAAGCTTCCCGTAGCAGCTTTAATGCGACTGTTATTTTAAATTCCTATAAGTTTCCTGTGCTTGTTGAATTTATGGGTATCTGGTCTGAGCCATGCACTCATATGGCTGAGGATTTGGCGAAACTGGCAGCAGAATTTGCAGGTCAGTTTGCATTTGTGAAAGTGGATAGTGATGAACAGCAGGAGCTAATGCAGGAATATGACATTAAGAATTTACCTACCCTGAAAATTTTTAAAGATGGCGAAGTTATTTTAACGGATGAAGGTCAGTTAAGCAGTGCTGAGTTGCGTGATTTATTAAAATCACAGGGGATTTATCGTCAATCTGATGAGCTACGAAAACAGGCGCGTGAAAAACATATTGCAGGTGACATGATTGGGGCAATTACGTTATTGACCCAGGCGATTCAACAAGACCCGGGTAATACACGGGTTGCAATGGATATGGTACAGATATTTCTCGATGTGAACGAAATCGAGCAAGCGACATCGTTATTTAATAAGTTGCCAGACAGAGATAAACAAAGCGAGACGGGAAAAATGTTAATTGGGCAGCTTACCATTAAAAAATTAGCTGCAAAAACCGAGGGGTTGGATGCACTCATGGCACGAATAGAGTCTAATCCGGATGATTATGATGCCTGTTTTGATCTGTCTCTTTGTTTTGTCGCTGAACACAATTATTCTCAAGCCATGCATTACTTGTTCAAAATATTTGATAAAGAACCCGAATACAAAGAGGGGGCGGCTAAAGAAATGATAATTAATCTAACAAATATTTTAATGCCAAATGAACCGGAAATGGCAAAGGAATTTCGTCGCCGTCTGGGCAATGTTATGAATTAGAAATAACATTGTGTCTTCAGGGTAGAGAAAACCTGCCCAATTTACATTCTGCGGTTATATTGGGCTATCAAATCGGGTAGTAGAAAAACAGAAGAGACATAATGACATAAGCAGGCCGGTTGCTATGCAATTTTATCTTCATTAACGATGTTGTGTTTCGGAGGATATATGGCCAGTGTTATTGCTTTTTCACGCCAACGTAATAACTCAAGTGTACCATCGTAATGCTCTATCATGGTGGTGCAGTTTTCGACCCAGTCACCATCATTGCAATAGAGTATGCCATTTATTTCTTTAAGTTGTGCATTATGTATATGGCCACAGACTACCCCATCGACATCTGAATTTTTTGCTTCATTTGCAACTGCATTTTCAAATTTAGAAATGACATCCATCGCATTTTGTACTTTGCTTTTTAGATAACCTGAAAGTGACCAGTATGGAAAACCCATCAGGCGACGAAAGGCCTGAAGATATCGGTTCAGGTAAAGCGAAATATCATAACTTTTGTCACCAATAAAACTTGCCAACCGGCTTAGTTGCACAGCGCCATCAAATTCATCGCCATGCAGCATTAAAAGTTTGCGCCCATCTACGGTGTCATGAATATATTTATTATGAATTTCAACATTACCAAATGTCATACCATCATAGTCACGGAACATATCATCATGGTTTCCCGGAATATAAATGACCTTTGTATTATGTTTTGCTTTGCCGAGTATGGTGCGAATAACATTATTGTGCGATTGAGGCCAGTAAAACCCTTTTTGTTTTAAAGACCAGACATCAAAAATATCGCCTACAAGATAGATATAGTCACATTCTACATGCTTTAAAAAGTCCAGCAGGGAGTCTGCCTTACAACCATGAAATCCAAGGTGTATATCAGAGAGCCAGACCGTTCTGCATCTTAAAGGGTGTATACGTGTAATATTACTCATAAATATCTATTCTCTGTTTTTTATAAGAGTAAATAGTTAATATGACAAATATGTTAAAGTAGCATGATGGTTTTTTTACAAAAATAAATACACCGGAGCCTTTAAAAGTATTATTATCGATTTTGGATAGCATGAGAAATGGCAATAGAAGCCAGATAAGTTTTTAATTTCGGGAAAATATGATTATGTAATACTACCTTAAGGATTAATAATGATGTCACTCATCAAGGGATTAAAAAATGCAGCACTCTATGGTCATCCTGTTAATCAGTTTGAGGTAATTGAAACGCATATTTCCTGGGTATTGCTAACAGGCCAGTATGTTTACAAGCTAAAAAAACCGGTTAATTTTGGTTTTTTAGATTTTTCTACACTTGAAAAACGCCGTTTTTACTGCGAAGAAGAGTTGCGTTTAAATCAAAGGCTTGCTCCGCAGTTATACCTGGAAGTGGTAGCAATAACAGGTAGTGAGGCGCAACCAGAATTAAACGGACAAGGTCCAGTCATTGAGTACGCCGTTAAAATGCGGCAATTCCCCCAGTCTTCACAATTGGATCACTTGCTACAGGAGTCAGGGCTGGATACCGCCATTATAGATAAGTTGGCGGATAAGGTTGCTCAGTTTCATCTTACAAACAGGCCGGTTGAACAGGGCGGTGTCTACGGTGACGTCGATCATATTAGTCAGCCTGTATTGGAAAATTTCGCGCAAGTGCGTGCATACATTCAAGACCCGCTAATAACACAACGACTGGATAAACTCGAACAGTGGAGCCAGCATCAACTTGCCGCACTTACTCCCATCATGGAATTGCGTAAGGTACAGGGTTTTATACGAGAATGTCATGGTGATATGCACTTGCGAAATATTGCTTTATGGCAGGATGAAATCATACTTTTTGATTGCATTGAGTTTAACGAAAATTTTTACTGGATTGATGTGATGAGTGAAATTGCTTTTCTTGTCATGGACCTCGAAGATCGTCAGCAGGGTGAACTGGCGCAACATTTTCTTAACCGTTATCTTGAAATCACCGGTGATTATAGCGGACTGAAGGTATTCCTGTTCTACAAAGTTTACCGTGCTATGGTGCGGGTAAAAGTTGCGGCATTGCGTTGTACCCAGGAAGAATCGGCCAGCGATGCATTCAGCCAGACATGGCTGGAGTTGCAGCAGTATATCAAGCTTGCTGAGGAATACGTTCGGCCTGTAACGCCCTGTCTTATTATTAATTTTGGTTTGTCAGGTTCAGGTAAATCAGTGGGTGCACGTTTATTCTCCGAAAAACTTTCGGCTATCCAGCTGCGTTCTGATGTTGAACGTAAGCGTTTATTCAATGTTCCCTTTAATGAAGAAGTGGACGCAAAAAAAGAAGCTATGATTTATTCCAGCCAATCCACTCAACTAACATATAACCATCTGCTTGATATTGCGCGTGATTTACTTAAGGACAATTATTCGGTGATCATTGATGCTGCCAATCTAAAGCAATGGCAGCGACGGTTATTTACTGAACTTGCCAGAACTGTGAAAGTAAAGCATGTTATTGTCGCTTACCATGCCGATGAAATGATATTAAAACAACGGCTTGTTGAACGAGCCAGAAGGAATGATGATGTTTCCGATGCCAGCCCCGAGGTTTTGCAAAAGCAATTGCAAAACTATGAACCGTTAACGGACGAAGAAGAGTTAATCACTATCAAGATTGATACCGGTAAACCTGTTAATATTGATGCAATTATTACTACTCACTTGAGCTCAGTTACACTATGAATGAAAAAATACGAGAAATAATTAAAAACATCCGTGAGCTTGAAGATGAGTTACGCGCTCTTCTTTATGAACAACAAACAAGTTTTTCTTATAAAATTGCAGGTAAACGGATTGAGTTTGAAAAAAGTATCCGTGAAGCGCATAAGAAGTTAAAAACAAGCTGGTTTTACTGGTTTATTAGTAGTAATCCTAAGCATTTACTTTCTGCTCCGTTTATTTATGGCCTGATTGTTCCGCTATTAATTTTTGATGTTGGTGTCAGTGTTTATCAATCTATTTGTTTTCGCTTATACGGAATTAAAACAGTAAAACGTGCTGATTATTTTATATTTGACCATCAACATCTGGCTTATCTTAATATTTTTGAAAAATCACATTGTTTATATTGCAGTTATGCTACCGGATTAATTAATTATGCTCGTGAAATTGCTGCACGTACAGAAGAGTATTGGTGCCCCATTAAACATGCTCATAAAATAGCTGATCCTCATAACCGTTATATCGATTTTTTTGATTATGGTGATGCAGGAAGTTATCAGAATAAATTTGAAGAACTTCGAAAAGATGCACAAAAAGAAAAATGAGTATTCAAGAGAGCAAAGCCACCTATTTATGAATGGCTAAAATTGATTACAGTACCTCACGGATAAGTTTACTGATCACCATGGTGGATTGGTGAGATTCATGTAAGGTATCTAGCTCTATGCTAAACTGGCATCGTTCGCCTGCCGGAGTTATGACAGTAAGGTTATCAATGTCTGCAGTAGATTCCATTTGATGTCTCACATAAGCCGGGCCATACCTACGCGGTGGTAGCGTTGTATTAATAAACGTTTCTATATGCGAGGCACCCTGTATGTCTCCAAAAGGTGAGGCTGTTGACCATATGGCATTCTGCTGAAACAAATTTGCGGCGGCATTTCCATCTCGCCTGTCGACACAATCAAGAAAGCGCATTAAAAGTAATCGTTTTGAATTTCGTGCTGCATAACTTGTGTGCAACAGGGCATATGCTTGAGGTGAATTGGGTTCGTTTAATTCTGATGCATATAATTTTTGAATATCCTGATTTTCATAGGAACGGCGTCGAGGTGTATTTTTGTCGACGTTATATATCGACTGCATGCGTTTCTCCAGCACATTCGGATCCATTGATTTAGGTTCGCCACCACCACCTAAACAGCCCCCGACACAGGCCATGACTTCAATCGCAACATACTTCTCCCGCCATGTTTCTGTTTCTAACATGCGTTGCGCCGCTGCAATGCCATTGCAGATGGCAACTTCACCGATGTCAGGAATCTCTGCAGTCTTAATTCCTTTACTGACTCCGCGCAGTTGATGCCATTCTAATGGTAAGCCGTGCTCCTTTTCTTCAGCAAGAAAATGCGATGCGGTGCGTACCATTGCTTCCATTACTCCACCCGATGCACCGAAGATCTGTGCTGCACCAGTACTTTCACCCAGAGGGTTATCGAACGCAGCTTCTTCCGGTAAGGCACTAAATGCTATGCCCCGTGCCTTGATCATTCTGGCCAGCTCGCGTGTTGTTATAACGTGATCTAAATCACCCGACATCCCCGGCCGCACCGCTTCATCTTTTTTAGCAGTGCAAGGCATGACACTCACAACATAGGGTTCAGCATTTCCCTCAGTAAATTCAATACCAAGCGAATGTGCAAAAGAACCTCGTTTGGTTAGTGCACCATGCATTTGTTGCGGTGATTTTGTTGTACTTAAATGGGGTAAAAGATCTGGCTGGTTGATCTCAACCCAGTTCACCCAACCCGGGCAACAGGAGGTAAATAGCGGCAACTCTTTATTTTCTTTTAAGCGCCTAACAAGCTCAGTGCTTTCTTCCATGATAGTTAAATCAGCAGCAAAATTAGTATCAAAAACATAATCAAACCCGAGCTGTTTTAAGGCATTAATCATTCTGCCCGTACTGACAGTACCGGCCTTCATTCCAAACTCCTCACTAATGGCAATGCGTGAGGCTGGTGCAATTTGTACAGCGGAGATACGTCGACGTGTATCAAGGGTATGGAGGACATCGTGCCAGTGTGGTGTTTCAATTAAAGCGCCGACCGGGCAAACAAGTGTGCATTGGCCGCAGGAAATACATTTAGTATCAGACAGGGCATGGTCAAAAACAGTAACGGGTAGTCGTTCTGACCCCCGCTCAGCAAAGCCGATGACGTGTTGCTGTTGTCCTGCTTCGCCGCATGCTTCGACACACAATCCGCATTCAATGCATTTTGAAAGATCACGCCATATGCTCGGTGATGTGTGATCAGTAAGGATATGTCGGGGATGCCCGATCAAATCTGATGGTTTATTCCCCCAGCTGTCCTCCAGCTGATATTCACTAACAAAACTTTGTAACTTACATGAGCCATTGACTTCACATCGGATGCAGTCGTTTGGATGGCGGGCCAGCAACCATTGTGCATTTGTTTTGCGAAACTCCTGTAGTTCACTGGAGTCTGTTTCAACAACATCACCATCATTCGCTTTTGTTTTACATGCGGGCTTTGGATGTTCTTCATTATTAACGTTGACCAGACACATACGACATACTGCATGGCTAGGAAGACGTGGGTGGTGACAGAACGTAGGAATATATACGCCAGCTTTAGTGGCAGCATCCAGCAATGTAGAGCCATCACTTACCTCAACAGATTGTCCATTTATGGTTAGTGTGTTCATATCTATAATTCTAACGGAGAAACAGCTGCCAATTAAAGAGGGAGAGTGGTTTAATTTTGATTTATAGTAAGTTATATGAGCATAACGTACTGTTTTCACTGATTTAATTTCTTATTTATTCTGCTTTCATGGTGCTCCTTAAGCTATGAGTATTTGCAAAATACGTTATAATGAGAAGCATGCATTCTAAAAATAATGGGTGAAGTATGTCCGAACACCATGATGCACTTGAAGAGTTAAATAAACACACCTCGTTGCATGAGAAACTCATTGCAACCCACAAGTCTGTCAGCGAAATATTTCCCTTTATTGTTCGTATTGCTATTGTTATTTATGATCCCGAAACAAGTGTGCTTAAAACATACATGCATAGTAGTGGAGAGGACAATCCACTTGATAACTTTCAGACTTATCTGGATGATGCTCCTTCTCTCAAAGCGATTTTAAATAAAGGTTTACCACGCGTCGTTAATAGCATGGTAACTTTTGATGACGGGCAACATGAACATACAAAAAGAATAGGACGCCAGGGTTATGCGGCCAGCTATACCTTACCCATGTTCAACAATGGCGTGTTTTTTGGTTTTCTTTTTTTTAATTCTAATGAAAAAGATGTATTTACTGAAAGTGTTTTACGCCAGATAGATGTATATAGCCACCTGATTTCTTTGATGGTTGTTAATGAATTAGTTTCAATTCATACTTTAAGTGCCGTGGTAAAAGCAACGGGACGTATTACTCATGAGCGTGATCCGGAAACGGGCAGCCACCTTGATCGCATGTCGCGTTATAGTCGTATCATTGCCAGTACCCTGGCAGATAAATATCATTTAAATGATGAGTACATCGAACATCTATTTATGTTTTCTCCACTACATGATATTGGAAAAATAAGTATTCCGGACAATATTCTCCTCAAGCCCGATAAGCTAAATGAAAATGAAAAAAACATTATGCAAACTCACGCCCAAAAAGGACGTGAGATGATCGATGACCTTTTGCGAAACTTTGGTCTTGAGAATATACAACATATTGACATGTTGCGTAATATTGCTGAATTCCACCATGAAACGATTAATGGAAAAGGCTACCCCGCTGGTTTAAAGGGGGATGATATACCCATTGAAGCACGTATTGTTGCCGTTGCAGACGTATTTGATGCACTTACCAGCATAAGGCCTTACAAAGAAGCCTGGTCAAATAGTAAAGCATTTCAATATCTTTCAGAGCTGGCAGGGGAAATACTCGATCACGATTGTGTTAATGCCTTAATTAATAACATTGATAAAATTGAAGAAATCCAGAAAAAATTTAAAGAAAACGCCTATGGTTAATCTATAAACTATAGAGGATAGCCCGCATTTTTTTCAGATTATAAAGGCGCTATGTAAAAAAATGCTATTCAAAAAATCACCTGATAAATTTTGGGACCTCATCTAAATATGCCGCATCACCTATTCAAGACAGGGCTGCCTATGAGGCCAAGATCACGAAGCTTAAAACTTATTTATCAGAAGATAGTATCGTGTTGGATATTGGCTGTGCAACGGGTACGCAATGTAGTGATATTGCAAATAATGTAAAACAGGTCACGGTATTGATATATCTGCTAAATTACTTGCCATTGTAGAAAAGAGAAAATTAAATTATTAAATAAGCTTATGATTAAAGGTAATAATCAAAGTTAACAAGGAATAAAAATATGAAAAATACTGAAAATAAAAAATTACAACTAATTGAAAAACGTGATGAGTTACGTTTAAGGCTTGAATCTATTGAAAAAGATTACAGAACAGGACTGGATCCTGACTCAGGTGAGCGAGCGGTTCAACTTGAAAATGCGGATGTGCAGGAAGCTATCGCAAAAGCTGCTTCTGAGGAACTACAACGTATTGAAAAAGAGCTTGCTGAATTAAATGCTGAATAATAACGAATCGATCACAATCTATATTAAAATTAATAATATAATTAAATATGATTATGAATAATTGGAGCGCTCATTTAAAAAAAGAATATGACAAAAAAATAAATTGAAAGAAGAAAATACATAAAAGTAATTCTCTGATATTTAGTTGATTTATGTCATGGTAATTAAAATATTTTTGTGTCCTTATTATAAACCTTAACGTAAAAGGAGATGAAAGATGAAGTCTACAATTGTCGTCGCTGATAGCACTCGTGCCCGTATTTTTAATGCTGATTCTACTAATTCGGTATTTAAGGAAGTTGAGACTATGGCTCACCCTGAAGGGAAAATGTATGAAAAAAATATGGCAAGTGATTCTCCAGGAAAAGGCTCAGGAAAAGGGGGAGGAGGTGATCATAGTTATCAGGAAAAGATGGAGCCTAAAGAACATGAAATTACAATATTTGCTAAACGAATAGCTGATTATTTAGATGGTATGCGTAAATCCAATAAACTGATTAATTTAATGCTTATTGCTGCCCCCGCATTTCTGGGTGAGTTAAGAGCGCATTTATCAAAGGATACAAGTGAGAAAATAATTTTTGAGCTGAATAAAAATATTGCTCACCATAGTGTTGAAGATATACAAAAACATTTACCTTAGTTTTATTATCAACAATAAATTGTTATGCCTATAAAATAAGACTGTGGGTGGACTCACTTTATTCGGCATGATTATTATGACCGCACGCTTGTACAGACTGTCAGGTGGTGCTATGTGAAAGTTATTATTTCGATTTTCTCATACTCCTTTATCCTGTGTCGTGACGGATGGCACAATAGCCGTGACTATTCTCTACAGTCATCGAGTGCTGGCTTGATATAGTTCTGTATCTACCTCAATAATAATATTTTCTTTTTTATAAAATATAAACGTATTTAATTATTCAAATTCAAGAATTTGTGTAAGTACTTCAAGTCCTTTTTTTGCACAGTTTTCATCTGTTTGTGTGTCTGCACCGGCAACGGCTATGGCTCCATAGAAGTAGCCTGCAATATTAATAGGCAAAGCGCCTTGTATGAGAAGAAGTCCTGGCGCGAAATTTAGATCGGGACGATCTTTTTGTAATTGTTTCCCTGTTGGCGCTTGTAAACTGGATGCTGTAAATGCTTTTTTCTGGCTTACTTTAATAGTATGTGGACCGGATAATGGATGGCGTAAAAAAGCGATTAGATTTCCCTGCCGACCTGTTATTGCTGCGGACACTTTGTATCCGTGTTTATTGCACTCCATTACAGATGCAGTGACCGCCTTATTGGCCAGAGTATGTGATAATAATTTGCTCTTAAAAGTAGATGGTTCTTCCGCAAAGCTATGGGCGGATATTAAAAAAAATAAACTTGATATAAATATTCTCATGTTATCTCCAAATTTTAATTATGTTTTGTTAATGACTGAGCATAAAAGATGCCAAAATTTTAAAAGTTGGCTTCTAAAAAATTAGAGTTATTTTTCTTTCCTAAGTTCTTAAAATGTAATGCAAAATGTTATTTGCATTATGCATAAAGATACTGTGTTTGATGAACTCAAGTACTTTGCGCTATATTATGATGTATTTATTTCGTGCATGACGCGTTTAAGAGCGTGCAGCTTGCACGACACAATGATGGTGCAGGGAATATTAGGACGCTCTCTGGGGGGGAGATTGATACGTTCTTAGCTTTACTATATTTGTTCTGGACGTTTATTTGTTATGATAATATTTTCCAGTTTATTGGGTGATATTTTGAATTTTTTTTTAATACTATTTTCAGTTGTAGTTTTATTTATTATTGGCACAGCAAGTGCGATGCGTTATTTTGATAATGAACCTGTGAAAAAGAAAGAGCTGGATGAGTAATATTATGTCGCGCAATTTTAAAGAAAAATTACCTGCACTATGGAAATCGCATTTAGCTGCAGAGTTTGAAAGAGATTATATGCGGAATTTGCAGGTTTTTTTGCAAGATGAAAAAGATAAATCAATAACAATCCTTCCTTCTTCCTCTTTTTGGTTTAATGCCTTAACTGCAACAGACCTTGATCAGGTTAAAGTTGTCATATTAGGGCAAGATCCTTACCCCACACCGGGACATGCTCATGGTTTGTGTTTTTCAGTCATGCCTGAGGTAAAGCCCATCCCCAAATCATTGGTTAATATTTATAAAGAACTTGAAGATGATTTAGGTATTGTAAACAACAGTGGAAACTTACAGTCATGGGCTGATCAAGGGGTGTTATTATTAAATAGTGTATTAACGGTTGCAGCAGGAAAAGCCAATTCACATCAGGGGCAGGGATGGGAGCAGTTTACAGATCGCATTATTGAAGTATTAAACGAGCAAACCTCTCCCATTGTTTTTATTTTTTGGGGGGCTTACGCACAAAAAAAAGGCCGTATTGTGAATAATACTCAGCATCTTGTTTTACGTTCACCGCATCCTTCGCCCCTTTCAGCATATCGTGGTTTTTTTGGCAGTAAGCCCTTTTCTAAAGCTAATGATTTTTTACTTAAACAGGGTAAAAAAGCGATAAACTGGAAAGTATAAAGAGAGACGGGGGTAAAAGTTATATGCGGTTTTTATACATTACATTAAGCCTGGTGTTTTTAACTGCTTGTTCGTTACCTAAACACGAGCTGCCTCCTTTCGCGGATATACATTTACATTTTAACTGGGATCATGAAGAGTTATTAAGCGCTAAAGAAGCGATTAAAATTCTTGAAGAGCATAATGTTGTTCTTGCGGTTGTTTCAAGCGTACCTTCCCATTATGCACTTAAGTTAAAAGAAGCGGGTGGCAACTGGGTTGTGCCTCTCGTTACACCTTATTACCACGCCGGTAACCGGTTAAATTGGTATTTTGATAAAACACTGGTAAGTAAAATTCGTAAACTCATTGAAACAGGAAAGTATGCCGGGATTGGTGAAGTGCATTTATCGACAGGAACGGGTCAGCGCAGGGATAATCCAGTTATTGTTGGTTTGCTTGAATTAGCAAAAGAATTTAAATTGCCTTTTTTAATTCATACTGATGCGGGCGATTACCGTTATTTTTTACCAATTTGTAAAAAATACCCTGAAATCCGCTTTCTATGGGCGCATGCAGGTGGTGTGTTGGGGCCTGAACAACTTGAACCGTTAATGCAGGCCTGCCCAAATGTCTGGTTAGATTTAGCCGCACGTGATCCATGGCATTACGATTATTTTGCATATGACGATTATTCACTGTTAGCAGGGTGGCGTGAATTAATTATTAAATATCAGGACCGTATTATGACGGGGACAGATCCGGTTTGGAATGCACATCAAATATATCGCTGGTATGAAGCCGATGAAGGTTGGTCACACTATTCAGATTTTCATCATTTTCATCGACGCTGGATGCAACAGTTTCCCGCAGAGATTGAGCAAAAATTAAGGCTGACAAATGCGCAAAACTTCTTTGGGATAAAAGGGCGTGATTAATTACGCCTAATCTGGAATATTATAGTAACCATGGATTTATTCGAGAGACTTGCTGGCGAAGCAAAAAATTTACTGCCAAATGATGGTGTCGTTCATTATTATGGAGTACTTTTTTCTGTAAAGGAGGCTAATAATTATTTAGCTCAGTTATTGAACACAATAGAGTGGAAAAATGATGAAGTGATCATCTATGGGAAACATATTGTGACGAAGCGAAAAGCAGCATGGTATGGTGATAAAGCGTATAAATATAATTACTCAAATACGACAAAACAGGCCTTGCCCTGGACAAATGAATTATTAGCGTTAAAAAAGATTGTTGAAGCACAGTCGGGCGAAAGCTTTAATTCCTGTTTACTTAACCTGTATCATAATGGCGGTGAGGGAATGTCATGGCACAGTGATGCGGAAAAAGAATTAAAAGAAAATTCGGCCATTGCTTCTTTGAGTTTTGGGGCAGAACGAAAATTTTCGTTTAAGCATGTGATTAGCAAAGAGACGGCATCTCTAACATTACAACATGGTAGTCTTCTTCTTATGAAAGGAGTTACACAAAAAAACTGGTTGCATTGTTTACCGACTACGAAAAAAATTAATCATCCCCGGGTTAATTTGACTTTCAGAACAATGGACGATTAAACAAGATTTATCTTTAATTTGTAAAAATGGTTACAGCCTTTCCCGGCCTGTACTTAATAATGGGCAGAGGAAAAATTTATCACCGCGATTCATTTCACCACCTGCATTTAAATCTAACCACCAGCGGCCGCCCAGATGTCCAACTTCCCCCCGGTCTATATGCATTCAGCTGCATAAATTGCGGTATTTATAGCCAGTAGGCCCGCCAATAAAACGAATAACCCCAGTATTTTTGAAGCTTTCATTATCACATTCTCCATGTTTACTGATGAGTTTCGATGCTGGGTTTTAAATGCCAGCAACAATTCACAAAGTAGTCAATTTTATAACGTTACTTAATCATCAGGTATTCTTTACGTTGTTTATCGGTGTTAAAGTAACTCATAATTGTATTTAAATGAATTCTAAAATAGTGAACTCATTTTTTGATAGCGTGGTTGATACTCTTAAAGAATATTTGAAGGCGAAATATGGAAGCTGATTATAATATAATTTTATCACGGTTGTTTCTCGCTCTGCTTGCAGGCGGCTTAATTGGGCTGGAGCGAGCAATACATGGCCGGGAAGCCGGTTTTCGTACTCATACGCTTGTTTGCGTTTCTTCCAGTCTGTTAATGCTATTGATGGTGTTTCAGTGGCAACTCGTACCTGCTGAATACATTGATACTGTCAGAACAGATCCTACGCGAATGGCTCAGGGTATTATGACTGGCATAGGTTTTCTTGGTGCGGGCGTGATTATAAAGGAAGGCTTAACGGTCAGAGGGCTTACCACCGCGGCATCTATTTGGATGACCGCGGCAATTGGTATCGTCATTGGAATGGGGTTTTATGAGCCGGCAGCTATTGCAACCTTTATTACTATTATCACCCTTTCAATGTTTCGCTGGATTGAATCAAAAATTCCCTCGATGAAATATGCACAATTGAGTGTACGTTTTGTACGCAGTGAACAATATACTGATGAAGAGACTTTGCGTACTCTCATTGCGAAGCATGGCATTAAGTCTTTTGAAGCAGGTTATCGTTTATATGATGGCGGTAATTCTTTTCAGTATGAAATGACATTACGAACAAAAGATTTTAATAATTACAATAATCTGGCGCAGAGTTTAATAAATATCAATGATGTCCATGAATTTAAAATTACGCCATCAAGCTAGATTCATGCCAAAACTCTTTTCTTAGAGAATCCTGCGAGATTGTTTGACTTTAGACTGCCGTCACAGTTTTTGAAAAAATAATTTAAAGTTTACTCCAATTGAGACGATACATATTAAACAACCCGAATGTAAAGTCTGAAGGAGTAAAAACTGTGCAAAAATCTGTCTACGGCCCCACTGTTGGTTCACATCTTGGTAAACCTATTTACCAGTCAATTGAAAGTGATGGCATAAAGTATAATTTTGAACGTATGGCTGAATGTGATAGTGATGGTTGTCCATTACAGCAATTAGCAAGTAATGAAATGATGGTAAATCCTGGTCTGATTTACAGCAAAGCATCTTAAATAATATAAATTAGCTGGTGATTTCAATTATTGGCGTGTGCTTAGTGGAATTTGAGGTGAGACCTGAAAGCCGGTTTGTCTTGATACGCCTGTCATGTCGATTAAAGTATCGACACTGGTGATTTTGTTCTCCTCAACTTCCCATATTGAGGCCGCCGGAAAGGTAATTATTTTATTGCTGGCAGGTATGCCGTAAAAAGGGCTTACAACTTCTCCAATAAAACTTATTTGTGTCATCACATGATTTTCTTCTGCCATGATGAGCTCAATATCGACCGACAAATCTGACATCGATTTTCTTAGTGTGGCGATGAAATTAATGTATTGTGCTGCGTTAAGGATCTCATCTGTAAAGGTTGTTTTATAGTAAAAGGACTCAGATAAAAAACTTTCTATCTGCTTCAATTCACCTTTATTCCATGACATTTCAATGTGATTGAGAATAAGTTGTTTATTATTTTTCACTTTTTTTATTCCAAAATATATTGTTTAACGAGCAAGGGTATAACAATCCTAAAATGTTTTTTTTAAAACTTGTGATAAACCTGTGAACTTTAATAGATAGCCTTTCTTTTTCTATGCAAGGCAATAATATCATTGCAGCAGAAAGTTTTAAATAAGCTTACTATACAGAGGTTCTCATGAAAATTAAAATAGCGCTCATCTTTGTTTCATTTATTATGTTACAAGCATGCGGTTCCAGAGGTATGATGTTTACTGAGGCATCAATGGATAACGTAAATATTTCGCCGGTTGTAGTTGATTCTTGATTAGACAGAGGAAAAGGACTTCCTCACTAATGGCAATACTTTATAACTAATTTATTTTTTCTTTTTCGTTAAGAAAATCGAAAACTTCATTTTTATTACCTTTGAATATAATGCGTTCTTTTTTGTTGTTGAGTTGATAATCATACATGGGATCGTAATATTCAACGAGTAATACTTTAATCCACTCTTTATGGAATTCTATCCCTCCTGCAATATGTTTTTTTATCGCATTTTGCAGCATGTTTTTTAATTTTTTATGTCGCACACCACCAAGTCGTCGTTGAATTTTATCGATATTCTCAAGTAGTTGTTCTGTCCAGGAATTAAATCCCTTTTCAGTTCCATAAAACTCCTGATGTTCTGCCAGTGCCTGAATAATGTATTCCTGAAAAGTGATTTCAATTCGTTCTTCAATGTCGGCCTCTAAAAGAATAACGGGTGATATTTTCATTTTTTGAATTAAGCATTCAGGTAGCCGGCGAGAACCAATATTACCCCCTTCATCTTCAAGTATTATTTTTGTGTGCTCTTGTTGTAAATGTTTTAACAGTTCAATTGATAGATTGTTTTCAATGTCAATTTGTGAAGGTTGTGGTGTAACGTGCTTACCAAAAACAGAACCTCGATGGTGGTATAAGCCTTCAAGGTCAATTTTTTGTGTTATTTTGTTTAAAAAAAGTGTTTTTCCTATACCTGTTCTGCCACTGAGAATAACCGGTGAAATACGTTGCGATGACTCCTCTAACTGTTCAATTAAAAAACGTCGCATGGCTTTATAGCCACCCTTTACTCTTGGATAAACAATGCCGGTTTTTTCATAAATCCATTGCTGCGATATTTTGGAACGCATACCTCCGCGAAAACAATAAAGCACGCCTTCCGGATTTTGTTTAACAAAATGAGTCCATTGTTCAACGCGTTCATCTTTTATTTTTCCCTGAACTAATTCATGACCTAACCTGATAGCTTCATCTTGACCCGCATTTTTATAGCGGATACCAATGTCTGTTCTTTCCTGATTATTTATTAATGGAATATTTTTTGTTAATGGGAATGCGCCCTGATTAAATTCAACAGGTGCCCGCACATCCAGAAGCTGTGTATTATTGAGAAATAAAGAACGAAAATCATCCAGTTGCGGTAGTTCTATCTTTTTTTCTGTAGCACTCATTTGTTATAAATATATCTGTTAAATAAAATAGAGTTATACATTGTACTCTTATTTTCAACTTTGTCTGCCTGTGTCTCAGGGATTTATTAGCAAGATTGGAAACATCTAAATTAACTCAGCGCCATGATTATTTGTTATTGTTGTAACTATGGAATTAACAAATAATAAGCATAAAACTCAACTTGAGTATTTTAGACGTATTAATAAGGCGCTAAAATTTATTGATGAAAATCTTGATCAGACTATGCAGCTTGATGATATTGCTGTTGCCAGTCACTTTTCTTCCTATCACTTTCATCGTATTTTTCATGCCTTAGTTGGAGAGACTGTAAATGAGTATGTCTTACGTAAAAGAATGGAAAGGGCTGCTAACCGGCTTGTTTATAAACCCATGTTAAGTATAACGGAAGTTTCTGTTGCGGGAGGTTTTTCATCAAGTGCAAATTTCTCAAAATCTTTTAAATTGTATTTTGGTGTGAGTCCTTCTGTATTACGAAAAAGGAATGAAAATAATAATATTAATAGCAAGGCTGGAAAACTTTATAGCAAGTACGGAAAATCTTTTAATCCCGATAACCTCTATTCTCAGTTTGTAACTCAATCCGGGGTCTTTCCCCCGAACAAACTGGAGAAATTATTTATGAAAATTAGTGTTGAAACTTACAAGGAAAAACCAATCGCTTTTTTAACCAGCCCTAAAGGTTATGACCTTCATTCGGTGTATGAAACGTGGGATAAAATAACTCAATGGGCAAGTAATGCAGGAATTGATAGTAATCAGCTGGTTCGTTATGGTATTTGTTATGATAATCCGATCATTACACCCGAAGATAAGTGCCGCTATGAGGCTGCGATAGAAATTAATTCAGATACCGATGTGGTCGCACCATATGGGAAATCTGTCATTCCGGCAGGTCAATATGCAGTGGCTTACTATAAAGGTGATGCTGCAAAAATCAGTCATTTTATGACGGAGCTTTGTTCTCAGTGGTTTCCAGATAGTGGGTATGAACCTGATGATTATCCACCTGTTTTTAATTATTTGAATGATTCAAGAAAAGAGGGTTATGTTGAGATGAATATCTATTTCAAAGTGAAGAAATTAAAAATAAACTAACTTAAACTAAATAAAGGATAGAATATATGTATTTAGATATTCTATCCTTTTTTAAGATTTGATTTTTTTTCAGGCGTCATAATGTAGAAAGTAAAAATAATTTTTATAATAATTTTTTCTGTAAATAATCAAGTAACAAACTTACTTTTGCAGGCATGAAACGGCGTTGCGGATAAATTGCATTTACCTCCAAAGCGGTAGGCACATAGTCAGGCATAATGACCTTCATATTGCCCTGTGTAATATCATCTTCAACTATCCATCCCAGAATAACTGCAATGCCCTGGCTCTCTAATACCGCTTGTCGAATTGCATCCGGGCTATTTGACGAAAATTGACCGCGGACGGATATTTTTTGTTTGCCGTGTATGCCATCAAAGTGCCATTCATTTCGGGTATTTAATAAGTTATAAACAATGCAGTTGTGTTGCTGCAGATCTTTTAATGTTTGTGGTTCGCCATGTTGTTTTAGATAGGTTGAACTGGCGACCATATAGCGGGGAACCATACCAATTTTTCTTGCAACTAAAGAGGAATCGGATAATTCTCCAATTCTTATTGCAACATCAACACCTTCTTTGACCAGATCAATATAGTTATCATCAAAAAGAGTATCCACTTTAAGCTCCGGGTATGCTTTTATAAACTCCCATAAACACGGTAAAATTTTGATACGACCCGCTGCGATAGGAATATTCACCCGCAACATTCCGCTTGGTAGTGATCGCTGGTTACCGAGTTCGGCTTCAGTTTCAGCTATTTCATCCAGAATCTGACAGCAACGTCCATAGTAATGTCGGCCAGCATCGGTGAGGTTAATTTGGCGGGTGCTGCGATTTAGCAGTTTTGTTGATAAGCTTTCTTCAAGGGCAGCAATTTGTTTGCTTACCGTGGGCTGTGATAACCCCATTTCTCTGGACACAGCTGAAAAGCTGCCAGATTCAGAGACGCGTCGAAAAATATGCATTGCACTTATTTTATCCATATTATCTCTCAATATATTCTTTTTTGGAATAATTGTTAGTCTTTATGTCTGTATTATCAATCTTATATGAATATATTAATCTTTACTACGAAATAAGTGCTGATGTAGCACTTAAAATAAATAGTCTCAACGGAGTAAGTGAAAAATGTCATTTTATATAAGTCGAAATGTCCCGGGTAGCTTTGATAATGTCAGTGAAAATTTGAAGGATCAGCTACATGCAAATGATTATTTGATTGCAGCAGACATTGATGTACAAGGTGCACTCAAACAAAAGCTAGGTGCTGAGTTACCAAAAATTAACATCATTGGCACAAATACGCCGGGGGTGGGGTTAAAGATGTTCAGTCATGATCCCAAATTAGGAACACTTTTACCCTTTTCTATTGTCCTGCATGAGCTTGATGAGGGGCGTGTTGAAGTCACGATGATTGATCCCGAATTTCTGTTCCATCCTGTCGCCAGTCCAGAACTGACTCAGTTGGGTTCTGACATTAAAACCGTTTTTAATAAGATTTTGGACAGTTTATAGGGTGTCTTGAGATATAAGTTGACAAATCTATTGCGGTATCAACATCATAGTTAAGCAACATTACTCACGCTTCATCTATAAAGCCCCCCCCTATAGATAAAGAGTAAAATAACGCTGCTTAACTATGATGTCGATAAGACCATGCCTGTATACGCCTGTGCGTTAAGAGGTCTCATTAAACGATAAAAGAGCATTTTATGATGTGGTAAATACCACATATGGCTATTTGTATTGTGGGTATTACTCTACTCTTGAAAAAGAGAGGTGCATAAACTTTAAATATATTGTTCCATTATTTTTTATTAACTCATATATTATTAACTGCTAATATACCAAAACATATCATCGTATTTTTGCCGGATTAAGTGGAAGATTTGCTGCCCAGATCTTATTAGCAAAGGAGGCTATCGCGCTGGAGATGAGTGATAAGGAAGAACGTGGTGCTTTATCCACGTTACATTTAAAAGCATGGGGTACGCCAACGTGACATTTTTACTGACAGGCTTTTGACGTATCGAGCGCTTTCGTAATATATAAATATAATGGGCAATTGCCTGAAGCCTTTCAGGTCATTTTTTACCAAACTAAATCATCGGGAACCTGAAATTCTGCATAGGGATCATTTTCATCCACAACGGTTTCTTCTGCCTCAAACAAAATCACACGCTTTTCATTTCGTTGTTGAATTTTTTCCGCTATTAGCCTGGGAATAAGTTCATAACGCCCTTCGATACGAGCGATACCCAGTTTGCCTTCAATAATTCGTTGTTTCATGTCGGCATCGACGTAGACTCGATTAACTTTTTTGCGGTGCTCAAAGTTATATACGATGTCGCAGTCTTCAGACCGTTTTATCAGGTTTTTAGTGATGAGCTGATCTATTTCAGAGGAAAGCGCTTTTTGTTTTGCCTGCTCTTGTTTGCGCAGGTTTAGGGCTTTGTCGTGTTCAGCTTTTTCTTTTGCGGCTTGTTGTAACTTTAATTTATTTTCATCAGCAACAGGTTTGCCTTTTTTAGAGCGATTTTCTTTTTTCTTTTTATTCGATGCCGATTGCGCTTTTTTAACCTGTTGCCTGGTGACAACACCAGCTTTAAGAAATTGATCCTGAAAAGGATTAGCCATTTATTTTCTCCCTTTAATTAACGGGTAGACGTGCACGTAATTCATCACGATCAAACCACCAGTTTTCTTCAACGATAGAATTAACCACTAAAGATAAACGAGGTAGAAAAACCTCAGGCTCATTTAATTCTAGCTTAAACATCCATGCATCCATTTCTTTTTGTGTTTGCACATTAGAGTGGCGTTTAGCAACATTACCTAAAATGGTTTTTGCTAAAAAAGTCATGCTGTCATGCTCTTCATCTGTTGAACGAATATCTGCAATATAATACCCCACCATTGCAGCAACGGCAGCACCATCAGAATCAGCGGGTGTTTCATCAACAATATGATTAAGCATGGCGATAGAGGTATCGGCAGCAATGGGGTAGGTTACCGACATCCAGACACCATGGCCTAAAGCTACAATCGAAGCGGGTTGTTCTGTTTGATACATCACATTGCAGGCTTCAACTGCGTGCTGCCATTGTTCATTTTTGACAAAAGTATCAAATGTTGCACGCGCTTCATTCCAGGCTTCTTCCTTTAAGTCTAGCGCCAACATAAGTTCAGAAACATCAAGTTGAATGAGTGCCCGCTCCATTGGAGCTGCATCGGCAGGCAGGTTTTTTAACTTTCCCTGCATCTCTGTGAGTTTAACGGCAAGTTCCTGACGTTCTTCGCCAGATAATGCTGCACTGATGTCGTTTGCTTCGTTCATTTCGAACTCCTCATTGTAAAGCTTGATAATTTTAGTTGGTTATTATAACAAAAATATCAGAGTTTGCTTATATAATGAAGCATTATAACCCTAATATTTTTCTGGTACTGCATTGTGTTGTCATTGAACTTGGCTATTGAGAGTTTGTCATGACAGTAGCATTATAAAATATTCCTTATTATAACCAACAGGGTTCAACCATGTTTCCATTAGATCAATTCACATCCCAAAGTTTAAATGTTCTTTCCTCGTTTTTTATTTTTATGGTAGGGGTTGCTTTCTTGATTGTCGTGTTGCTGTTTATATCCGACATTTCTCAAACTAAAGATGCGATCAGACGAAATTACCCTGTTATTGGCCGTTTTCGCTATATTTTTAGTAGTTTAGGGGCTTTTTTTCGACAGTATTTTTTTGCAATGGATAGAGAAGAAATGCCTTTTAACCGCGCTGAACGTAGCTGGGTGAGTAACTCGTCACAAGGCTTTGATAATACAGTGGCCTTTGGTTCCACGAAAAATATTACCCCTGTAGGTACGGCATTATTTATTAATTGTCCTTTCCCTACCTTAGATGCACAGGCCACTTCAGCTCCCGCTGTGATGATAGGCCCTTATAGTCGGGAGCCGTATGAAGCTCAATCTATCATTAATATTTCCGGGATGAGTTACGGCTCCATCTCCAGACCCGCTGTACGCGCGTTGTCAAATGGCGCCCGGCTGGCGGGGTGCTGGATGAATACGGGGGAGGGTGGTTTATCTGAGTACCACCTGGAAGGCGGGTGTGATCTTGTTTTTCAAATTGGAACGGCCAAGTACAGTGTACGCGCCAAAGATGGAAAGCTGGATGATAGTAAATTAAAAAAAATAGCGGCCCTGCCGCAAGTAAAAATGTTTGAAATAAAACTGAGCCAAGGGGCTAAGCCAGGTAAAGGAGGTATTTTGCCTGGCATAAAGGTAACGCCGGAGATCGCAGAAATACGCGGTATTGAGGTCGGTCAAAGTTCTATTTCACCTAATCGTCACCCGGAAATTAGTAACATTAAAGAGTTATTAAGTTTCGTAAAGCACGTACGTGAAGTAACAGGAAAACCAACGGGGTTTAAAGTTGTCATTGGTTCAGATGGATGGCTAAAAGAATTATGCGAGGAAATCCAGCAAGACGATATAGAATGCGCTCCGGATTTTATAACAGTTGATAGTTGTGATGGAGGAACTGGCGCGGCCCCCATGCCTTTAATGGATGATGTTGGTTTACCAATAAAAGAGTCATTACCCATGGTCGTTGATATTTTATCGCAATACGGGTTACGCAAACGTATTAAAATTATTGCATCAGGAAAATTAATTACACCCTCTGGGGTAGCATGGGCATTATGTAGTGGCGCTGATTTTATTACATCGGCGCGTGGTTTCATGTTTGCTCTAGGCTGTATTCAGTCATTGAAATGTAATAAAAATACTTGTCCAACCGGTATAACAACCCATAATAAAAATTTACAAAAAGGCCTGAATGCAGAAGAGAAATCTATTCGGGTTAAAAACTTTGTCAATAAAATTCATTATGGCATAGGTTTAATTTCACATTCATGTGGCGTAAAGCATCCGCGTGAATTAACACGGCGACATTGTCGAATTGTTCAGGCAAATGGAAAGTCAAAGCCTTTGAATTTTTTATATCCAGAGAAAGTCGTGTTAGAAAAATATAGATAAAGTCGTTATTAATATTTTTATTATCAGGATGGGTGGTAAAGATATGCATTACCGCTTGTTGCGGCAATGTTATTTTGGTTTCATTGCTGAAGAAAACAATGTTTGTACGTCCAGCCATATACCCTCTTTAGAGGCAATTTTTTCGATTTCTGTTTTATGTTTGTTTTCAAATTCTCCCCGGTGTTCTTGTGGTAACTGTTCATATAACCCGCGGTATCCTGCGCTTTGGATCACTTCCCACCACTGGTTAAAATTTTCCAAATGATAACCGAGCTGAGTTTGTGTCACTTGTGGTTGCTCAAAACCATTTTCGAGTAGTATCTTTTTACAAAGCGCTTCTTCAGCAAGTTGCAACCAGCGTGGAGTCGGTGGGACAACACCATACTCAGCGAGATTTTTAATAAAAATTTCTGTAACGGGTTGAAAGGCAGAAGGCGCGAAGCTGGAAAAAATGAGTTTCCCACCGGGTTTTAAAACACGTAACCAGCTTTTAAGTGCAGCAGACATATTTGGCATAAAAAACAAACCATATGAGCAAGTAATCACATCAAAGGTATTGCTTTGAAACCCCAGATTTTCTGCATCCATAACGTGAAAATCGATAGTGCTCACACCCGCGCGTTTTGCTTTTTCCTGTGCCTGATGAATCATGTTTTTTGATAAATCAATTGCCTGTACGCGTTCTGTATTTTGCAGAGATTGTGCGGCTGCCATTGCAACGATCCCCGTTCCCGTCGCAATGTCGAGTACTTTTTGTTTGGGCGAAATCTTTGCGTAATTAATTAATCTATCTGCACAAAGGGAAAAGAAACGCAAAGAAGGGTTATCATATTTACCAGCAACTAAATCAAAGGTATTGGTAATCGCTTGTTTCTCGTCCATAATAATAATCCTAAATTTAAAATTTATGCGTAGTTGCTATGAATAATGTGTTGTGTAAATTCGGGACGTAAGTAAAAGCCACGCGGTAAAGTTTGTATTGTATTGCCTTCTTCATCAAGTGTGGTGGTTAAAGATTTTGAATTTGCACCTTTGGGACGTATTTGTAAGTAACGCCCCATATGAGATGTGATTTGGTCAAGTTTGCCAAGGCAAACAAGCTCCATTAACTCCTCCCAGTCTTGTTGTAGTTGCATGAGTTCAGTTTCACCTGGACTCCAGATGATGGCATTACCAATATGGCGTTCAGCGAGAGGGATGCGCTTGTCGGCTTCTATGGGTAACCATAATACACGTTGTAACTTTCGTTTAAACCAGGAGCTTGCCCAGTCTTGTTCATGCAAATTTGTTAATGGTACGGTGCAAACATAGGTTGATTCTTTGGGGTTGCCACTTTGGGTTAACGGTAAGGTTTTTAACTCTATTCCAATCTGTTGAAAGTCGGGCTCGGCGAGTGATGAGGCTGTTGCACCCAGACTTATTTCAATGAGTTGTCCAATCCAACCTTTCGCATGGCGGCTATCAGAAGGGATTTTTTGCTGAAACTTTTTTGCAATATCATTAAGCGTTAGCCCTGCAAGTTTTCTTGCGCGGCTTATCAATTCGGTTTCGCTCTTAGGCGGCTGGGGAAGATTGACTGACATACAGGTATTGTATGTCAGTAACTGAAATAAGAAAATATTTTGTAAAAATTTATGGGCTGACCAGGTCGAAGGGCTGACTGCTGCCTTTAGCACATGAAATTAAGTTTTCATTTTTAAATTTACAGCTTAATTTTCTTTTCTTTCCTTGCTTGCCCGTTTTAATACGTGTTGGTGCGACTCCTTCGTTTACGCCATCGCCATCTTTGGAAGAGTAGGTTGATACTTCTAATACATTATTGCGGTATACAACCTGAAAATCACTGTTACCTTTTGCAGTGATGGTGCTTTCTGTGTTGTAGATAACAATTTCAGAGCCCGTATCTCGTTCTTGAGATGTAGAAATACACTGTATAGAGTTATAAGATTTTTTAGCACAAGTGGTTATTGTCGAAGGTAGGTAGCCAACAGGATTTTTACGTTTTAGCCAGCGACCATTATTGATTGATTTTAATAAACTGGCCTCCGGCTTTATGGTTGCCTTTTTTGTCGATTTTTTTGCAACGCTGGGAGAGGGCCCCAACTTTTCATTATTACGTGTTGTTTTTAAAAGTTGTTGCAGGTGTGCCACTTTTTCTTTGGCAAGGTAATAGCCATTTTTATCTGCTTTTTTATACCAGGATATGGCGGTATTTAAATTTTTTGAAACAGCGGCACCAAGTTCATACATATTGGCCAGCTGAAATTGTGCGCTTGCAACGTTCTTTTTTGCAGCAGCGTTTAAAAGTTTTATGGCTTTTTTATGATTTTTAGTAACACCACGACCTTCAAAATAAAGTATACCTAAACGTGCCTGAGCAGCTGCATGTCCTTGATTTGATGCTTTTTGAAACCATTCTGCGGCTTTTACCATATCTTTATTTACGCCACGACCACGTTCGTAAAATTTACCAATATCATACATGGCTTTAATATTGCCTTGATTGGCTAATTTTTGCCGCTCGTTAAATCGTTGCACCATGCCCCAGTCATCCGGGTTCGCAAAAGAATTTATAGGCGAGATAAGAACTAAACAAAAAATAAATATACTAGTGAGTTGTAGTTTGCTGTGTTTCGATGCCCTGATCTTCATACTGCAGTTCCTTTCCTGATCTTGTTAACTATAATTTTTTTTCGTAGACACTGATATTTTCTCTTACTCTTTATAACATATATATTTTTTAAAAAATGTTGGCTTGTTCAAATTTGTCCTTGAAATATGCCTGTAATGCCCGGTCAAAAATATAAAAGGCAGCGTTATGTCTCGCCTTTTAACCAGTGCCCGGATTTCCCGCCTTCTTTTTCTGTTAGCCCGACATCGGTGATGGTCATACCACGATCAATGGCTTTGCACATGTCATAAATGGTGAGAAGAGCCACCTGTATCGCAGTCAGCGCTTCCATTTCCACGCCTGTTTGGCCGCGTGTTTCCACCTGACAAGTGCAATAGATGCTGTTGCTGTTTTGCTCGGGTTTAAAGTCGAGTTCAACATGGGTGAGCATAAGTGGGTGGCATAATGGGATAAGGTCCGCGGTTTTTTTAGAGGCCATAATGCCTGCAATACGGGCAATACCGAGGACATCTCCTTTTTTATGCCCGCCCTGCAGTATTTTTTCCAGTGTTTCGGCCTGCATGATAATTCTACCTTCGCAAACGGCGCGTCTATGTGTTTGCTTTTTTTCGCCGACATCGACCATGTGGGCTTCGCCACGGCTGTTGAAGTGTGTTAGTTCAGACATTCTTGCCCTTATATATCAATAGGTTACAGTAAGTATGATTGGTTCAAATGTTAATTCATGATAGGCTTGCTGGCATGAATACGCAAACAGAGTTCGGATATATATTATGACTAAAGCGGTTGTTACAGTGAAGTTTTTTGCCAGCTTACGTGAGCATGTTGGTCAGGCTGAAACTGAGATATTGGCAAGTGATGTTCAGACAGTTGCTGCTGTTTGGTTACTGTCCACGAACGATATGGCGCTGCCTGAAAATACTTTAATGGCCGTTAATATGGAGTATGTTGATGCCGATTATCCAGTACGACAAGGGGATGAAGTGGCATTTTTTCCTCCGGTAACGGGGGGCTAAGGTAATGTTAATTGAAATCAAAGATCACTCTTTTGAGCCTTATGACAGTGTGCTTGAGTACCAAAAGTCGGCGGGTTTTTCGGGGAAATATGGTGCAACGGCGGTCTTTGTAGGAAGCATGCGTGATTTTAATGAAGGGGATGATGTGCAAAACATGCGGTTAGAGCACTATCCCGGTATGACAGAAAAGTATTTGGAAAAAATAAGTAAAGAAGCGGCTGCAAAGTGGGATATTTTAGATTCACTCATTGTTCATCGAGTGGGGGAGATGCTGCCGAATGATCCTATTGTTCTGGTCGCGGTATGGAGCGCCCATCGTGCAGCTGCTTTTGATGCCAGTCGCTATTTAATGGAAGAGTTAAAATCCCGGGCGCCTTTTTGGAAAAAAGAAGCACTAACTGATGGTGAGCGTTGGGTTGCAAAAAACACATAAAATACAAAGCTATATACAATAGCTTGGTTTTTTGCTTAATTGGAACTAAAGTTATTTTGATAGAATAAATATAGTTTCAAAGGGCTGTATGAGCGTTATTGTTGTTTTATCTCTTTCGATACTTATGCAGTTTAGTGCTGCTTTGTATTCGCTTGTATTACTTCGGCACTTTGGTGGACGTCTGGTTTGGCTTACCTTAGCTGCTGCTCTATTTCTGATGACTATTCGTCGCAGCATCAGTTTATATAATGCGATTGATGTTTACCCTCTTGTTATTCGTTCTCTCTATTCAGAATTGGTCGCCTTATTTATTTCGGCCCTGGTTTTGATAGCAGTACTTGCTTTTAGACCATTGATTAAAAAAGTAATTACTGCAGAAAAAAAACTAGCTGAAGAAAAACAACGCAATAATATTATTCTTGAATCCACCCCCGATGGTATGTGTATTATCAATCCGGCAGGTATTATTGAAGAAGTTAATCCTGCTTATTGTCAGATGCTGGATATGGACGAGTCCTTATTAATTGGATATGACTTTAATAAATTAACGGCGCCTATTTCCCCGCATAAATCACAAAATATTATAAAAAAAATAAATTTAGAAAAATATGGACGTTATGATTTGGTTCAGTTAAATGCCGCTGCCAGGCCTGTATATGTGGAATTAATTGGTCGGCATGTTGTTTCAGGTAAGCATGATTTTATTTATCTTTTTTTACGAAATATTACCGAAAGAAAAAATGCAGAAAGAGCTTTGAACCTGATTAAAAGCACGCTCGACCAGACATTAGACAGTATTTTTATGTTTTCACCTTTGACGTTAAAGTTTAGCTATGTCAATGAAGGTGCAATTAAACATTCGGGTTTTCAACGGGAAGATTTATTAAATATGTCTTTAGTGGATATAAATCCCGAATTTACTGAAGAGGATTTTAGAGCATTAATTACTCCGTTAATGAAGGGGGATGATAATGTATTAAATTTCGAGGCGATACATGAAAATGCTACTGCTAAAAAAATTCCGGTGGAAATTTTTTTACAGTATGTTCAGACTGATAATGATGAAGCACAGTTCGTAGCGATTGTGCGTGACATGAGTGAACATAGGGAGTATCAGGAAAAACTGAGGGAACAAAAAGAGCGGGCTGTGGTTACTCTTGCATCAATAGGTGATGGTGTCATAGCAACCAATATGAATGGTGAGATTGAGTTTATGAATGAAGCGGCAGAACAATTATGTGGCCTGTCTTCATATGATGCAAAAGGTAAATTGTTAGCAGAAGTGTGTAGATTGATTGATGAAAAAACGCAACTCACCATTGACGATCCGATTATACAGGCACTGCGTGAAAATGGGCCGGTATATCTGAATAAAAATATCGAATTAAAAAGTATAAAAAACAATAAGCTGTATTCAATTGAAGTAGTGGTTTCTCCTATTTTTGATAGTGAAAATTTTGCCGTTGGAGCTGTGCTGGTATTGCATGATACGACAGAGTTAAGAGGTATGGCCCAACAATTATCTTATCAGGCAACTCATGACCCATTAACAGGTTTAATTAACCGGCGCGAATTTGAAGAACGTTTAACGGAAGCACTTGAAATAGTTAAACGTGATAACGCTGATTATATATTGTTTTATATGGATCTGGATCAATTTAAAATTATTAATGACACCTGCGGCCACCTGGCGGGTGACGACTTGCTTTTACAGGTGACGCATATATTTAGTAATTGTATGCGGGAATCCGATACACTTGCTCGTTTGGGGGGAGATGAGTTTGGTGTCTTAATTGAAAGTTGTCATATTGAAAATGCCAGAGAAATTGCCAGTAAAATTCATACTGAACTAAGTATTTTTAGGTTTTGTTGGGAAAATAATATTTTTGAAATAGGCGTGAGTATCGGCATTGTGAAGATCAGCGAGTCATTCATTAATATTAATGATTTATTAAGTGCTGCAGATTCCGCCTGTTATGTTGCCAAGGAGCGTGGACGCAACTCACAGCATGTATATGTTGAAGGCGATAAAGCGTTAACAAGACATCATAATGAAATGAAATGGTATCAACGCATACAACATGCTTTTGAGGAACATAAATTTGAGATTTATATGCAGGAAATAAAACCGACCAGTGAAAATGAGCCTTCACACGCGGAAATATTATTACGTTTGATTAATGAAGACAGAATTATTTCACCAAAGCAATTTTTACCTACTGCAGAACGTTATCATATGGCAACGGATATCGACCGCTGGGTTTTAAAAAAGGTTTTTTCTGTTATTAAGGACGATAATTATCAGCTTGTTACATTAGATGGGGTATGCGCGATTAATATTTCTGGACAGTCATTGGGTAATGAAAATTTTTTGGAATATGTAAATTATCTTTTTGATGAATATGATGTTGATGGGCGTTCAATTTGTTTTGAAATTACCGAGACTGCTGTCATTAGTAATATTTCATCAGCGCGAAAATTTATGACTGAAATGAAACTCAGAGGTTGTAAATTTTCTTTAGATGATTTTGGTAGTGGCTTAAGTTCATTTACTTACCTGAAAAATCTGGATGTCGATTTTATAAAAATTGACGGTAGTTTTGTCAGGAATATTTTACATGATAAAGATGATTATACGATGGTTAGTACCATTAATCGTCTTGGACATTCTTTGGGGTTAAAAACTATTGCAGAATTTGCCGAGAGCCCCGAGTTGATCACGGCACTGGAAGAAATGGGCCTGGATTATATTCAGGGTTATGCGATAGATGTACCCCGGCCGGCACGTATTTCTTAAGTATTTCTTAATGATGTTTTGTTATAACTGAGCTCGTCTTTAACCGGAACCTGTAGAATTTCAAAATTCATCGTTTCAAGATCAGCCATTACATAAGTGGGTGCTGCACCGACACCACCAACGGTACCGGGATTGATATAACGTGTTATCGTGTTATTAATGTTTTTGATTTCTTTAATACATGCTTTGTGATTATGACCACAACAAACAATATCCCAGTCGCCTGTGGTTGCCATAGCTTCTGCATAATGCGGGTAGTGCACCATAAATATTTTTTTATCCGCTAAGTGAATGCCGGCATCCTGACCGTAATATTTTACAACACTGTCATCATTATGAGAGAGGCGCGACAAACTAAACATGTCGCCTGTATTGTTACCGTGAATCACATGCACGGGTAAACCGATTGGGTTTAATATTCGTAACGTGGTGGGTGCCACCACATCACCGCAGTGCAAAACAGCTTCTGCACCGCGCGCTTTGCTATCTTTCACCGCCGCTTCGAGTAAAAAGCGGTTGTCGTGGCTATCGGAAACAATACAAACTTTCATAAATTTTACTTGTTAGAAACAAGGCTTTTCAGGTGCATCATTAAAACGCTTAATTGAAGAAGTGATTTCTTTCTTGGCAGCATCAGCATCTAACCAACCTTCAACTTTTACCCATTTGCCTTCTTCCAGATCTTTATAGTGCTCAAAGAAATGTTTGATTTGTGCCAAAAGCAATTCTGGTACGTCAGCAGGACCATTCATATCTGCGTATGATTTACAAAGTTTGGTGATGGGTACTGCCAGTAATTTAGCATCCGGGCCCGCCTCATCCGTCATACTTAGCATGCTAATAACGCGACATTGAATCACTGAACCACTAATGAGGGGAATAGGCGTAATTACGAGGACATCAACAGGATCTCCATCTTCAGACAAAGTATGGGGGATATAGCCATAATTACACGGATAATGCATGGCTGTATTCATAAAACGGTCCACAAACATGGCGCCTGTATCTTTATCAACTTCATATTTAACAGGATCACTGTGCGATGGGATTTCAATAATAACATTAACTTCGTCCGGAACATTTTTACCGGTGCTGACTCTATCCAAATTCATTTTTTGATCCTCGTGTAATCGGGCTTGTTGCTTGTGTGGAAGCAGAAAAAAGGCGGCTATTCTACCAGTATGTACTAAAAAGGCATAATTCTGTGGCTTTAACAGCAGTAGGCTAATTATCGGGATTGTTATCCTGATTGTGGGGGAAATAGAAGCAAACCTGCACACAAATATAGTATAAATGGTAACAAAATTGGAAGTAATTGCATTGACTTAACTGGGATCAACGATTAGTTTTATGGCTTATCGTATTTTTGTTTATTGCGTTATAGTGAAATTATTAAATTTGGGCGAGAGAAGACTGAGAAAACCCCCTGAGTAAATGGAGTATAAGAATAATGAGAATCGTATTAATAGGAGCCCCTGGTGGCGGTAAAGGCACACAGGCGAAGCTGCTTGTGGACAAATATAACATCCCTCAGATTTCAACGGGGGATTTGCTTCGGGCTGCAGTGAAGGCTGGCTCACCCTTGGGTAAGAAAGCCAAACAAGCGATGGATAATGGCCAGCTTGTTTCAGATGATATTGTCTTGGGGATGATAAAAGAGCGTCTTGCAGAAAATGATGCCCAGAATGGTTTCATTTTAGACGGATTTCCACGCAATATTCCTCAGGCAGAAGCATTAGATAACTTGTTAGATGAGGTTGATAAACCGCTTCAAGCCGCTCTATTAATTGATGTTGAATTCAGTATTTTAATGCAGCGTTTAACCGGGCGTCGCACCTGTGGCTCATGCGGCCAGATGTTTAACATACACACCTCACCGCCTCGTATTGAGGGACGGTGTGATAAGTGTGGTGGCGGCTTAGAACATCGTGCTGACGACAACGAAGAGACTATTGGTAACCGTCTTGGTGTATATGAGGCAGAAACAGCTCCTTTAGTTGATTATTTCCGCAAACAGGGAAAACTGCGTACAGTGCGTGGTGTCGGTGAAGTTGACTCAATATTTGCCGCAATTCAGCGTGTGCTAGAAAGTCTGCCAAACTCATCAATGCTGAAAATTGAAGCAGTAGCAGTGAAAAAACCGACTAAGAAGAAAGTTGTCAGCAAGAAAAAATCTTCGGTTAAGAAAAAAGCAGCTAAAAAGAAGGCAGCCAAGAAGAAAGTCGCTAAGAAGAAAGTTGCCAAGAAGAAGGTGAGTAAGAAAAAGGCCAAGAAGAAAGTCGCCAAGAAGAAGGTGAGCAAGAAAAAGGCCAAGAAGAAAGTCGCCAAGAAGAAGGTGAGCAAGAAAAAGGCCAAGAAGAAAGTCGCCAAGAAGAAGGTGAGCAAGAAAAAGGCTAAAAAGAAAGTCGCCAAGAAGAAGGTGAGCAAGAAAAAGGCCAAGAAGAAAGTCGCTAAGAAGAAGGTGAGCAAGAAAAAGGCCAAGAAGAAAGTCGCTAAGAAGAAGGTGAGCAAGAAAAAGGCCAAAAAGAAGGTCGCTAAGAAGAAGGTGAGCAAGAAAAAGGCCAAAAAGAAGGTCGCCAAGAAGAAGGTGAGCAAGAAAAAGGCCAAAAAGAAGGTCGCCAGGAAAAAAGCTTCGCGTAACAAGCGCTAAGTTTTTAATTTTAGTTAAGCTATTGAAAATGCGGATATTTTATCCGCATTTTTATTGTATGTAATAAAAAATAATAACGCTTTTTAATTTAATTTTATAAATTCAACAATTATTACTAAGATATTTTTTCAAATTGCCGATATTTTAAGAAATTAGGAGCTAAGTAGAAAATTTATTATGGTATGTAGTGGATATGTTTGATGACTCTAAAATAAAAGAAGCGAAAATTTTAATTGTTGACGATCAGCCTGCGAATGTCACTTTGATCGAGAAAATACTCGATATTGATGGTTACCATAATGTTATTTCGACAACCGATCCTACAGAAGCAGAAGCAATATATGTTGAGCAAAGCAGTGACTTAGTTTTACTCGATCTTAATATGCCAGTGATGGATGGTTATCAAGTGTTAGCAAAAATCCGGGAAGTTGATCCGGATTACCCACCTATTATTGTTTTAACCGCACAAAGTGATCGCGAGTCGCGAATTAAAGCGCTGGATATAGGCGCGCGTGATTTTTTAGCCAAACCTTTTGATCGCGTCGAGCTAATGACACGAATCAGAAATATGTTAGAAGTTCGCATTATGGCTAAGGCTATGAAGAACCAAAATAAACTATTAGATTCAATGGTTAAAGAGCGTACTCAAGAACTGAATAATACCCGGCTTGAAGTCATCAGGCGTCTGGGTCGTGCCGCTGAATATAGGGATGATTTAACCGGATTTCATATTATTCGCATGAGTCGCTATTCACAGTTGCTTGCATTGGCCGCGGGCATGTCAGAAGATGAAGCGGAAAATGTTCTTAATGCCAGCCCAATGCATGATATCGGAAAAATTGGTATTCCGGACAATGTTTTATTGAAAGCCGGTAAGCTAGATGCGGAAGAGTGGGAGTTGATGAAAACACACGTAGATATTGGTGTAGAAATACTTTCTGGTTCTGATTCTGTATTAATGAATATGGCGGCAGAAATTGCTCAAAACCATCATGAAAAATGGGATGGTTCAGGATACCCCTGTGGCTTAAAAGGAGAAGCCATTCCATTAACCGGAAGAGTTGTCGCAGTTGCTGATGTTTTTGATGCATTAACAACTGCTCGCCCATATAAAAAAGCATGGAAAGTTGAAGATGCCATTAATTTTATGCAGGAACAAAAGGGCCAACATTTTGATCCGAAATTAGTTGAGCTTTTTATCGAAATACTGCCCGAGATTCTTAAAATTCGTGAACAGTATGCAGAGTAAAATTGGACAGCGATACTCTTTATGACAATATCTAAAATAAAAATTTTAGCCGTAGATGATAACGTTGTTAATACTAAAGTATTGACACAGTTTCTGCTTAAACAAGATTATGACGTTATTACAGCCGAATCTGGTGAAGAAGCGATTATAAAGTTTCAGGAAGATGCACCGGATATTATTCTAATGGATATTATGATGGGCGGAATAAGCGGACTGGAAGCAACGGCAAAAATTAAAGCTTTGTCAGGGGACAAGTGGGTACCCGTTATCTTTATGAGCGCTCTCGTGTCAGATGAAGATAAAATCCGCGGGCTTGAGATTGGCGATGATTATGTTACTAAACCTGTAGAGTTTAATATCCTTGGCGCCAAATTAAAAGCGGTTCAACGTATTGCCAGTATGCAGCATAAGCTCTCAGAAACGATGGGCGAGCTGGAGCAATATAAAGAAGCTGAAGAACGCGAGCAAGTTATGGCTTACGACTTGATGGAAAGTCTGTTTGCTACAGGTGAGCATGAAGGGAAAGATTTTCATGTTTGGCATATTCCGGCAACGCGTTTTAGCGGAGATTTGATTATTTCAGAAAAATATTCTGATAATCGTCTTTATTTATTGCATGCGGATTCAACAGGGCATGGCTTAACCGCTGCGCTTCCTTTACTGCCTGTATCCCAGACATTTAACCATATGGCAAAAGATGGTTATGGCATAGGCAAAATTGCCCGAAGTATGAATAAACAATTAAAAGCAATAATGCCTATTAATCGTTTTGTTGCAATTTCATTAATTTTAGTTGATTTTAAGAGTAATGTGATTGAAGTGTGGAACGGAGGTAATCCATCAGTATTCCTTCTCAATGAAAGTAACCATATTATTAAACGATTTGATTCTGCTCATCTGGCCCTGGGTATTCTGCCTGACTCGTCTTTTGATGAAACGACAGAGTTTGTAAGTTGTGAGGGAAATAATGCGATTGTGCTTTATTCAGATGGACTGGTGGAAGCGAAAAATAGTGATGGTGTAGAGTTTGATGAAAATATGTTGATTGACAGTTTTAAGAGCGATGTTGATGCGGCAAAATTGAGAAACAATATTGTGGAAGCTGTATCCAAACATTTAAATGGAAAAAATGCGCACGATGATATGTCGTTAATAGTGCTGAATACTCAATTGAATCAGGATAGTTAACGTTTGAATTTATGGCTGATAAAGCTTAGCAGTAAAATAATAACCCCGGAAAACCATTCTTTGATATGCTGGACAAGCCCTCTGTTTTTCCATTTTTCATAAGTGATTAGCTCACTTTTTATAAAATTTTCTTCAAATAAATTAAATATTTGTTGATGGCTTTTTGCATCATAAACTTCAATATTAGCGTCGAGATTTAAAAATTGATTCCAGCGGTCAAGGTTGCTTGAGCCTAAACTATACCAGTTATCACAAAGAATAATTTTTGCATGATTAAAGCGAGGTTGGAACTCGTAAATTAATATTTTTGCTTTTAACAGGCGACGGTAATATCGCTGAATGCCATAATTAACCCAGCGGTGATCACTGTATGGTCCCGGAAAAAGTAGTCTGACATCAACGCCTTTTTTTGCTGCATAGCGTAATGCGCGTCGAATTTTCCAGCTGCTAATAAAATAGGGTGAAGTTAACCAAACCCGGTCTTTGCTTGCCCGTATTCGGGTGATGATTGCGCGAATTATTTCATTTCTTTCTGTACCCGATGCAATTAAAACGTGTGATTTATTCTCTTCTTTTTTTGGTTTTTTTGTTGCTTCTATAATTAACGGAGAACGTTCTTCCCCCCATATCTGATAAAAAGAATGGCGTAAATCTGAAATAATATCGCCTTTTATTTTTAACATAACATCATGCCAGGCATTGTCACTTATATTTTCACTAAATTGATCTGTAATTCCTGCGCCACCAATAAAGGCTATATTTTCATCAATTATTAATAGCTTTCTATGATTACGCCTTAAACTTTTTCCTGGTTGAAAAATATTTACAGGATTATAAAAAACAAGTTCTATTTTTGCTTCTAATAACGTGTTTTTGTCGATGGCATTTAAATTTTTTGAACCGAATTCATCGAGTAAAAGTAAAACATTGATACCACGTTTTTTTGCTAAAATTAACTCGTTAATAAAGCTGTTGGCAATTTTTCCTGATTCAAACAAATAGGATTCAAACAAAATGATTTCTTTGGAGTTTTTTATTTCTTTCAGCATAGAAGAAAAATAATCAGTGCCATCAACTAATAATTCAAAAAAATTATTATAGCGCCAGGGATATTGATATTTTTTTTTCATTATATTTTAATTTCGGTTACTTTATTATTTTCTATATGTAACGCAAATTTATTATTATAAAGATCCTGTATTTTTTTACCCGCAAGCTGGTATCGCCAGCCTTTTAATAGTGCTATATCTTTTTCCCCTTTGATGAGTTTTTCAAGCATTTTTCGATTAGCGATATTGGACACGCTTATATTTTGATTGTTTGCAATGATTTTCAGCTGGATTAATAATAAATCTGCAACAATTTCCTGTTCTGCTGTTAATCGTTCTGGTTTTTTTACTGAGGGCAAACTTGCATTATCAAGTTCCAGTGCTTTTTTGACGCAGTTGAGTACGGTGTCTCCTGACTTATCAATAAAAGCCTTTTTAATGTTCGCGATTGACTCGAGTTGCGATTTATTTTTTGGTAAAAGTTGTGCAATAGCAAGAAGAATGTCATCAGATATAATCCAACGTCGGGGTAAGTCCTTTTTTATAGCCATTTTCTCGCGCCAGTGAGAGAGGTTTTTTGCTGCAGCGAGTTGTCTGGGACGCAGACGGTTAATACCTTTAACACGTTGCCAGGCTTCGTCGGGTTTTGTGAGGTATAGCTCTTTTTGACATAAAGAATCAAACTCTTCATTTAGCCAGTCTTCTCTTCCTTTTTCCTTAAGCTGCTGTGTTAATAATGGATATAGCTGGCGTAAGTAAACAACGTCATCACTGGCATACTTAATTTGAGCTTCACTGAGAGGCCGTTTACTCCAGTCGGTACGGGTATGTGCTTTATCGAGCTGTATGCCTAAAACCTTACTGACTAAAGAAGCATAGCCGACTTGTTCCCCATAACCTAACAAGCTCGCAGCAAGTTGTGTATCAAATAACGGTTGAGGAAGTTGTCCGGTTAAATCATAAAATATTTCATAATCCTGCCGTGCTGCGTGTAATACTTTTAATTTACTTTGCTCGTTAATAATATTCATTAATGGACTGATATCACTAATCGCAACGGGATCGACACAGGCAACAATATCATCCGTGGCAATTTGTAACAGACAAAGCTTTGCGCGGTAGGTTTTCTCACGAACAAACTCTGTATCGAGTATTAAGATGGGAGCATCTTTTATGCTGAGACAGAGTTGTTGTAATTTATCTGTACTATCAACATATAAAATTTCATACTCGCTGGAGGTGTTATTCGACATTTTTACAAATCCTAAAGGCTGGTTAGGGCTTTATAATAACAAAATGCTATTTCTTGTACGAGTCATGCAGGGTAAGATGTTATTTGAAGCCAGAGATATGAGTAAATCAAGCTAATGTTACAGTTAAGCAAAATATTTTGGGACATTTGTCGTTTAAGAACAGGGCCACAAGCGCTACCTGCAAGGTCTTATTTCCTTATTATGGTTGTTTTAGCCGCTATTATTGTTGATAGCTTTAGTTCCTCAATACTAATTCCTAAGTTAACGGGGCTGGAAATAACAATAACGATTGTTATTTATAATACCGTATTACTTGCAGCTGTTTATTTCCTGTTAAAATTAGTGGGTTATGCTGAACGGGGTTTGCAAACGATAACAGCAATAGCGGGTTCGGGATTATTTATTAGCCTGGTTTTACTGCCTGCGTTATTGCTAATAAACACTTCGTCGCAAGAGATAAAGCCATTTGGCTTTTTAATTTTGGCAGATAATATCTGGCGCCTCGCAGTGAATGCACACATATTCCGTCACGCTTTATCCATCAGTACACCCATGTCTATGATAGTATCAATAAGCTATTTACTTTTTGGTATATTGATTGCTGATTTTTTACTACCGATCAACGCATCTTAAATTTTAAGGAAAATTATGCACATTCATGTTCTTGGTATTTGTGGCACTTTTATGGGAGGGCTTGCATTGTTAGCGCGCGAACTTGGCCATACCGTGAGTGGATCAGATGCGAATGTTTACCCGCCAATGAGTACACAGCTCGAAGAACAGGGGATTACCTTAATGCAGGGCTATGAAGCAGAACACCTGAAGCCTGTGCCAGATATTGTGGTGATTGGTAATGCCTTGTCGCGCGGTAACCCGGCGGTTGAAGCGGTATTGGAACAAGGTTTACGTTATACCTCTGGCGCGCAATGGTTATTGGATTATGTTTTACAAGACCGCTGGGTGCTGGCGGTGGCAGGAACACACGGTAAAACCTCAACCGCAAGTTTATTAGCCTGGTTGCTTGAAGATAATAAAATGTTACCCGGCTTTTTGATTGGTGGTATCCCGGGTAATTTTGGTATTTCTGCGCGTCTGGGCGAAACGCCTTTTTTTGTGGTTGAGGCTGATGAATACGACACCGCTTTTTTCGACAAGCGTTCTAAGTTTGTACATTACCATCCACGTACTTTAATTTTAAACAATCTTGAATATGATCATGCTGATATTTTTCCCAACATTGAAGCAATACAAACGCAATTTCATCATTTAATTCGTACGGTTCCGGCTAATGGTTTAATCATTAGTCATGCTAATGACAAATATCTGGATGAAACATTAGAACAAGGATGTTGGACAGCGCTTGAATATTTTGCCGGTACTCAAACTAAAGGCTGGCAAGCGAAGCCTCTTCGTGATGACGGCAGTGAGTTTGATGTTATGTTTGATAACAGTAAAATAGCGACGGCAAAGTGGTCTATGCTGGGTCAGCATAATATGCAAAACGCGCTGGCTGCGATTGCAGCCGCACGGCATGTTGGTGTTCCTGCTGCGTTGTCAGTTGAAAGTTTGTCGGGTTTTAAAGGTATAAAGCGCCGTATGGAAGTGCATGGTGTGGTGAAGGGGATTACGATTTATGATGATTTTGCACATCATCCCACCGCCATTCAACTCACCCTCGATGGCTTGCGAAAAAATGTTGGGGATAAAAAAATTATTGCTATCTTAGAACCCCGGTCAAATACCATGAAAATGGGAGTACATAAAGCAACGCTGGCAAACTCGTTACAACTGGCGGATAAGGTATATTTATTTCAGGCCGATAGTTTAGAGTGGGATATAGCGAAAGAATTAAACTCAGATTCGGTACAGGTCTTTTCATCAACACAAGCTATTATTGATAAAGTGCTTAGTGAAGCAAAAATTGATGATCATATATTAATTATGAGTAACGGTGGCTTTGAAAATATTCATCAACGGCTACTTAATGCTTTAAAATCAGCCGAAGCTTAGAAAAAAATAGAGATAAATATGATAAATGAAAAACAATCCCCCGTTATTTTAGCGTTAACCGGTGCCTCTGGTGTGCAGTATGCATTACGCTTGCTGCAATGCTTACTTGATGCCGGTACACCCGTTTATTTAATGGTCTCTAAGGCGGCACAAATTGTTTTATCGATGGAAACAGAATTAAAAGTACCGGCAAAATCTGCGGAAATGGCACGGTTTTTTACTGAGTTGTATAAGGCAGAAGCCGGACAGTTAGAGGTGTTTAGTCAGGAACAATGGACAGCACCGATTGCAAGTGGCTCACACAAAGCCTTGTCGATGGTGGTTTGTCCGTGTACAACCGGAACATTGGCGGCAATCGCAAACGGTAACAGTGATAATCTGCTCGAACGGGCGGCAGATGTGATGCTTAAAGAAAGACGACAACTCATCATGGTAGTAAGAGAAACGCCTTTTTCACATATTCATTTAGAAAATATGCTACGTTTATCGCAAGCCGGTGCAACCATAATGCCGGCTAACCCTGGCTTTTATAATAATCCAACAAAGATCGAAGAAATTATTGATTTTGTGGTTTCGCGTATTTTGGATCATTTGAAAATTGAGCACGCGCTAACACCGCGCTGGGGTGAAGGGTAAAACTGGGTTTTTTTGTATTTTGTGCCACACTCAATATGATATTAAATTATAAATTTTTACGTGCTTTTTAATTGTAGATGTTTTTAAAAGAGCTTGATGCTGTAAAAAATAAAATGTTGCAAAACTGGAATGTTATAAAAACCGGATGTCGTAGAAAAAGATGATAATTCCACTATTTCCGCTTAATGCTGTTTTGTTTCCTGGTGGTTCCTTACCTTTGCGTATTTTTGAGCCGCGCTATCTCGACATGGTAAGTGACTGCATGAAGTCAGAAAAAGGCATTGGTGTAATTTTAATTGAACATGGACATGAGGCGGGTGCAGCGGCAAAATCACATGATGTTGGAACAATGAGCTCAATCGTGTATTGGCATAAACGTAAGGATGGTATGTTGGGGGTCACCTTAAAAGGTGAACAACGTTTTAAAGTGATATCAAGTGAAATAAAGTCTAACCAACTTATTGTTGCGGAGGTTGAACTGCTTGATGAATTTATTCCAACCAGCTTTGATCAACATTCAGCGTCGCTGGTTAAACTTCTCAAACAAATTATTGCCTTGCTTGAACCGCCTTATACCACAATGGAAAAGTATTACGATGATATTGAGTGGGTCAGCGCCCGACTCATTGAGCTTTTACCTTTAGCATTTAAAGATAAACAAAAAATGTTATTAATGGGAAATGTTGAAGACCGAATCGAATGTCTGTATCCATTATTAGTTTCGATGGAAATGCTTTAACTTGTCATTGCACTTAATGAACCGCTGCGCGCTTCGTCAGTATTACCCTAACCTGCTCCGCACGTTCTGGCATCGAGGCAATCGCATGCAATGACAAGGCCTGGATTATAAAGTCAAAAATACCTTCTCAGCGGCATCCAGTGTTTTTTCTATATCTTCATCACTGTGGGCGCTGGAAACAAAACCTGTTTCATAAGATGAAGGCGCAAGATAAACGCCTTCAGCTAACATGCCGTGATAAAACTTTTTAAAGCGTGCATCATCACAGGCGCTGACTTGTGCAAAGCGGCTGATATTTTTTTCTTCGCTAAAGAAGAAACCAAACATCGCACCGGCCTGATTCGTTGATAAAGCAATATTTGCTTTTTCAGCACGTTCTTCTAAACCTGCGGCCAGCTTGCTTGTTTGCTTGCTAAGTGTTTCGAAAAACCCCTGTTGAGAAATAATATCTAATGTTGCAAAGCCCGCAGCCATGGCAACAGGGTTGCCCGACAATGTGCCTGCCTGATAAATAGGACCCAGTGGTGCAATCTGTTCCATGATTTCACGTTTGCCACCAAAAGCGCCAACCGGCATACCGCCGCCAATCACTTTTCCTAAGGTGGTCAGGTCAGGTTTAATATTATAGTGACCTTGTGCGCCGCCGAGTGAGACACGAAAACCACTCATCACCTCATCAAAAATAAGTACGCTACCGTATTCATCACACACTTCACGTAAGCCTTCAAGAAAACCTGCTACAGGTGGAATACAGTTCATATTGCCGGCAACCGGCTCAACAATAATACAGGCAATTTGCTCACCGATTTCTTTAAAAGTTTGTTTTACTTCTTCAATGTTGTTGTAATTTAAAGTGAGGGTCATTTCGGCAAGTGCAGCGGGAACACCAGGAGAGGTTGGAACACCTAAGGTCAGAGCGCCTGAACCGGCTTTAACCAGCAACGAGTCTGAGTGACCATGATAACAGCCTTCGAATTTTATAATTTTATCGCGTCCGGTATAACCGCGCGCTAAACGCAATGCACTCATAGTGGCTTCGGTGCCGGAGCTGACCATTCTCACCATGTCCATTGAAGGTACTAATTCACAAACACGATCTGCCATTTGAGTTTCAAGCTCAGTAGGGGCGCCAAAGCTCAGACCTTTTTGCATGGTGTCTTGTACGCTCTTTAAAACATCACCATGCGCATGACCAACAATCATCGGTCCCCATGAACCGACATAATCAATGTATTGAGTATCATCTTCATCATAAACATAAGCACCCTTGGCTTTCTTGAAAAAGATCGGATCTCCGCCAACGCCTTTAAATGCACGAACCGGTGAATTAACACCGCCGGGAATATGTTTTTGAGCTGCAGTAAAAAGTTGGCTTGAGCGTGACATAGAAATTCCTTTGTTGAATTTTGTTAGCGGTTGCAAAGAGCGCAGAAGTACAAAGTATATTATTTTTCCTTTGCGAACTCCGCGGTTTTGCATTTTCTGCGTTAATATGTGATTTTATTAGATTCCAGAGTATTTAAATTCGAGCATGTTCCCGTATAACAGATTTTATCTAATATACTCTTTACCTGTCTATACTCCTCATTATCTCAACAAATTGTTGAGTGGCGGTAGTAATATTTGCAGAACCAAATATCCCCTGAATGACGGCCAGTATATCTGCACCTTGATTTATCAGTATTGCAGCGGTGTCGATGGTGACCCCGCCAATGGCAACAATGGGGATGGTCAGGTTCTTTTTTGCTTCAGTTAATACTGCGAGTTCAGCAGGGGCAGCATCAGGTTTTGTTTGCGAGGTATAAAAGCGGCCAAAGGCAACATAATCTGCCCCCTGCTGTTGTGCTAGCTGTGCAAGTTGAATGTCGTTATGACATGTCACGCCAATAATTTTATCGCCAAGCTGTTTGCGAGCTTGTTGTAGACTAGTATCAGACTGTCCGAGATGCACGCCGTCAGCATTGACTTTGATGGCCAGTTCAATATTGTCATTAATGAGAAAGAGCACATTATTTTTTTTACACAGCGTTGCGAGTTCCCGGGCTTCTAGTTCTTGTTGCGAGATGGGGGCGGTTTTATTCCGGTACTGTAAAATAGAGATGCCACCGCTAATGGCCTGCTCTGTCATACTGAAAAGGTTTTCGCCCATTAGCGTTGCATCGGTTATTGCATAAAGCCCTTTTAGCTTTTTATTCATCTGATTTTATACTTCCTGATTGTTATACATCAAGATGCTGCCAGTAAAAACGGTGCGGAATGTGTTGGCCATCAGAGCTAATACGATAAGCATGCTTTAATGTATGCCAGCTATAATCTTGCGCCTCGTTAACGGCAGTAAAGGCATCAAGTCCTTGAGCAACTAATGCGGCGATAGCGGAAGCCAGGGTGCAGCCTGAGCCATGATATTCATGCGGTAAGCGATCCCAGCTAAAGGTTTCAATATATTTACCTTCGTTAAACCATAAATTATCGACATGTTTTTTGTCTTCATGTGTGCCGGTTAATAAAACAGACTCACAACCTTGCTGCATTAAGTTCATACCGCATTCTTTGAGATCGTTTTGGCCGCTTAATTTGCGCGCTTCAGGGCTGTTTGGCGTTAGTATAGTTGTATGCGGTAATAAGTATTCTTTTATGGCTTCGAGCATATCGTTCTGGGTGAAATTTTTTCCGCCACCTGCGGCAAGAACCGGATCATAAATGACAGGCAAACCAGAATGTTGTTTTAGAATGTGATTGATTGCTTTAATAATTTCAATGGAGCCGAGCATACCAATTTTAATTGCTTTTACTGAAACATCTTCAAGCAACTTACTTGTTTGCTCGATAAAAAAATGGCTGTCAACGCTTTGTACATCATAAACATTTTTAGTGTCTTGTACGGTTAATGCGGTAATCACGGGTACAGCATGACCTCCCATACTGGCAATACTTTCAATATCTGCCTGTATGCCTGCACCACCGGTCGGGTCAAAGCCAGATAAAGATAAAATAGTTGGAGGAGATTTCAGCATCATTCGTAAGCAGATAACTTTTCTGTATAAAATAGTGGCGTGTATTATAAGCTATAAACAGCTTTAAAATGTACAATGATATAAAAATATCGGTACGATATCTGGTCAGGTTAAAATACTCATATTGTATTTTTCAGTTAATTCTATTCAGTAGTTTTTAATTTATAGCGTATTTATCATGCTTCTTTAAGTGTGATGATATTAGATAAATAGATAGTACTCTTTATGTTAATGCTAGCAGCGGAAAAATATTTATAACTTCTATTTTTTGCTATAAACGGATGGGCTCCATTTTGTTGCTCATAGTTTGTGTTGATTTATTTTCTGTCTAAGTTAAGTATGGCAGTTGCAAAACGGTTTGATTCCATGAACAGCACCGAGACTGATCTGGGGTAATGGACCCAGGGTCATAATCAATGTTTGGTTGTTTTTGTATGGGGGCCATGGATGGCTGGCACTCTGCTATTTGCTTGGCATGAAACACAGAAACTTTTGATTATTTAGTCAATATCAATTTATTCTGGCGGGTGATACGCAAGTGGTAAGTATGGCCGTCGTGTTCTATCAGGATCACCTGTTTGCCGCCAAAAAGCACTTGGCTGCTGTATTTACTTTCAAGAGTTTGCTGTAGCTGTAATGATTTACTGGCTGATTTACTCGTCATTTTCTTTTTCTCAGCTTGTTATAGGGTTACTTGTTTTAATCTCTAAGTGAACAGTTGTTTATTTATTCACAAATACTTAAGCACACTACTAATTCTGTGCCTTCCTTGTCAGAAAGTTGCTGTTAAGGTCTTCAGAGCAAATAAGCACGCTATCTAACGCTTTTTCAACAGTGCTTTTATCCCAACTAATAATCTCTTGCCCTGTATCCTGATTCAGAGTGCACAGCTGTGAAGTGTTTCTTTCAAACCAGGCACCCAGTAATAACGTCATAAATTCTCCTGATTCAAACATGTAAATGAGAATTATTATCGTTAGTTGTGTATGATAACAGTTCGCATTTAGCTGTCAACCTAAATAGAAATGATAATGATTGTTATTTACATTTATGGTTTACTCGTTCATAATCCGGCCAGCCAGCTACAATCCTGCAATTTATTTCAGTATTAGCAAGCCAATAAGTTTTTGCCAGCTTGTGCTTTAGATATATGAAGCGCCAGTCACGGCCGTTTTAATTGCATTGTAAAAATATAAATTGAGGGAAGGTAAAGTGAAAAAAACTAACGATTTGTTTCGTCACACTTTTATTATCGCCGCACTGGGTATAACACTACCTGTTAGTGCTGCGAATGAGGAAGTAAAAAAGACGGATTCGACAGCAAAAATTCTCGATAAGGTTATGGTTATCGGTAATCCAGCTAATGTTGAAGATATGCCGGGTTCTGCTCAGGTTATCAGTAAAAAAGACATTCGCGAACAAAGTTACGATGATGTTAATCGTGTATTGAACAAAGTAGCTGGTGTTTATGTTCGACAGGAAGATGGCTTTGGATTGTTTCCTAATATCAGTTTACGTGGCGTCGATACCACTCGTAGCGCAAAAGTCACCGTGATGGAAGACGGTGTCTTAATGGCACCAGCCGCCTATTCTGCGCCAGCCGCTTATTATACGCCGACCATGGGGCGTATGAGTGGTGTTGAGATATTAAAAGGCTCGAGTCAGATTAAATATGGGCCACACATTACTGGTGGTGTAATGAATTACTTATCAACGCCGATTCCCACCAAGAAAAAGGCTTACCTTAAGTCTCTCATGGGCAGTTTTGGCGAAATGCGCACACATGCTTATTTGGGTAACACAGTTAAAACAGATGCGGGTAAATTTGGATTTTTAGTTGAAAGCTACAATCGTAAAAGTGATGGCTTCAAAACTATTGATGAAACCGCCGATTTTCGTAACGGTAGTGATACCGGTTTCAGCAAACAGGACAATATGATTAAACTTTCCTGGGAACCGAATACTGCAATGTTTCAACGTCTTGAATTTAAACTGGGTCAAAACAAACTGGATGCCAATGAAACGTATTTGGGTTTAAGTGAAGCTGATTTTAAGGCAGATCCACTGCGTCGTTATTCCGCCTCACGTTTTGATAACATTGATACAACGCAAAACAATAATTATCTGCGTTACACTGTGAGTCCAACGGATGACGTAGATGTAGTCACAACGCTTTATTCAACTGATTTCAAACGAAACTGGTATAAACTTAAAGATGTACGTAACGTCAACGGCAATACAATTGGGCTTTCTGCTGCTTTAGCCGGCGCACAAAATGGCGAAGGCTTAGCTTGTTTGAAAGGAGACTTAGCATGTACTTTACGTGTCCGCGCGAACAATCGTTCATACAAGTCTAATGGCATTGAATCTGTCGGTTATTTCCGTTTTGGCTCAGACAATGTAAAACACGAAGTGACAGCTGGTTTGCGGGTAAATAATGATCAGGTACGTCGTTTCCAATGGGATGATGATTACACTCAGGCAGCGAATGGTACTATCTCAGGTATGACGGCGGGGACCCCTGGTGGTGCAGGTGATCGTCTGCAAACCACAAAGGCATTGGCTATGTTTGTTCAGGATGCAATTGAAACTGGTGCATGGACTATTACACCGGGTATCCGTTATGAAACATTATCTCAGGTTTATGAGAGTCCCTTAGGTACATCGAAAGGAACGAATAAGATGGATATGACAGGTGGTGGTGTTGGCGTCTCTTATAAGATTGATGAATCATTGACTGCTTTTGGTGGGCTGCATCGCGGTTTTTCACCTCCTAGCCCTAAAGGTGCGGTTAGTGGAGATCTTAAGCCTGAAACAAGTACGTCTTTTGAAGCAGGTACGCGTTATACCAATAGCAAAAAAGCATTGGCAGCTGAAGCCGTTTTCTTTTATACCAACTTTGAGGACCTGATTGTTGTCGACAATATTGGTGGCGCAGGAACGGGGAATGACGAAAACTTTGGTAAAGCAAACGTTTATGGTCTTGAGCTTTCAGCGCAATATGATGCTGGTATTGCAAACGCCTGGGAATACCGTAATCCCTGGTTTATCAACCTGACTTACACCAATGCAACACAAAAGAATGATGCACAATCGACCGATGCAGAATCTATCTTTAGTTATGGTAAAGCAGGTAATAAAATACCGTATGTCCCTGAATTACAGATTAGCTTTGGTACCGGTTTAGAAACAAAAGATTGGGGTACTTCTATTTCAGCCAGCTTTGTTAGTGAAACATTTACCAGTGCTAATAATGTAGATAATCAGCTAAATGGTAACAATAGCCCTGATTCTCGTTTCGGTAAAACCGATAGTTATATCGTTGCGGATGTCTCTGCTTTTTACCGTTTATCAAAAACAGTAAAAGCTTTTGGTGGCATACAGAACTTGTTTGATGACCAAAGTGTTGTCTCTCGTCAACCGCATGGGCCTCGTTCTGGTATGCCGAGATTTTTCTATACCGGTATTGAAGTAGAGCTATAATTTTTATAGCGTTACGGCCGGCAAGCTTTTGGCTTGCCGGTTGTATTTTTAATTTTTGAGAGTTGAATCTTTATGAGTATAGTTTCTATTTTTCAACAAGGTGGGCCAGTAATGTTTGTGTTACTGGCTTTATCTATATTGGCAACAGCAATTATTTTGCTTAAGTTGTTTCAGTTTAGGCGTAGCAGGTTACGCAGCGCGGATTATGTTGAGCCTATATTGTCGACATTACAGCAAGGTGAACACATTAAAGCACTAAACGACTTGCAGGCCCTGAGTCATCCTGTTGCCCGGGTAATGGAAAGTGCAATACGATGTGGAATCAATCCTGCCATGTCAGTTAGAGATATTGAAGCAGAAGTAAGTCGTATTGGAACAGCACAAATTCGTAATCTTGAAACGTGGTTACGTGGCCTTTCTTCCATTGCTCATTTAAGTCCTTTGCTTGGTTTGTTGGGTACGGTAACCGGTATGATTAATGCCTTTATGCGTCTTGAAGAAGCAGGTAGCCGGGTTGACCCTTCTATTCTTTCCGGGGGGATTTGGGAAGCACTGTTAACCACAGCTTTTGGTCTTGCCGTAGCGATCCCCGCAATGGCGGCTTTTTATTATCTTGAAGGTGAGGTGGATAATGTGCGCGCAGGGATGAAAGATACCAGTGTGCGGGTGTTACGTTACTATGGCAAAACGCCGCATATCGATAGTCATGATGATGAACGCCTTGAGGATGAAACGCATGGATTTTGAAGGGCGTGCGCGTATTCATTCTCATTTAGATATCGCACCACTGATTGATATTGTGTTTTTGTTGCTTGTTTTTTTTATGCTCACCAGCACGTTTATTGTGCCAGAAGCCATTGAGCTTGAGCTGCCTGAATCAACGAGTGCCAACGTGACCGATACGCAGCCAATCATAGTCGCAATGGATAAAAAGACCCAGCTGAGTCTTAATGGTGAACGTATTAAGCTTAAGCAGTTGCGAAAAGCGATAGAAGCATTATTAAAACAGGACAAAACATCAGCGATCACCCTGAAAACCGATGCACATACTGAAGTCCAGCAATTGTTGCAGGTAATGGACGAAATTCGTCTTGCTGGTGGTAGTAACGTTGCCCTGGCGACATCGAAGAAATAAGATAAATGGTCATTACCCGGTTTCATATGAGTTTGACTCTGTTGATTGCATTGCTCCTGCATATTAGCTTAGCTGTCAGCTTGTCACTGTTTACACCAGAGCTGTTGCCAAAACCTGCTGCTCCTATGCGCCTCAGTGTGTTAATGCCGGTAGCGGAAAAAACAGTTGTTGAAGCCAGCTCGGAAGCGAAGCCACCTCCGCCGAAAAAGATCACAAAAAAACCACCGCCGGAGCCTAAACGGTTTACAGAACCAGAGCCTGAAATTATTGAGCCTGAGCCAGAAGTTGTAGAGCAAGAATCTCCAGCACCGATGGAAGATAAGGTCGCTCCGCTGGATGCTGCCAGTAGTCTTCGCTATGAGCAACTGCTGGTTGCCTGGCTGGAAAAACACAAAAAGTATCCTCGTCGCGCAAAACGCTTACGCATAGAAGGCGAAGCCGTGGTACGTATTCTTATTGATCGTGGAGGGAATACACGGCAAGTTGTTTTAGAGCAGGGTACAGGTAACAGGGTTTTGGATAAAGAGGTACTTGCCATGGCGAAGCGTGCTGATCCTTTTCCATCCATGCCTGAACATGATCCCAGGCAAGAACTGGAGTTTATGGTGCCAGTGGCTTTTTTGCTGCACTAATTTAACTAAGCTCTTCAGCAGGTTTTTTTATTTAAAATGGTTTAACACTCGCAAGAATAATGATGGCAACCAGCATGAGCACGGGGATTTCATTGAACCAGCGATAATAAACATGGGAATGTTTGTTGTTATCATTTTTAAAATCGATAACAAATTTTCCACAGATAATATGATAAACAACAAGTAAAACAATGAGGACAAGCTTTAAATGTAACCATAAGTCCTGACCAAAACTTGCCCAGGCATAATCCATTAACATTGCAATACCAAAGCCAATAGTAAAAATAGCGCCCGGTGTCATAATGCCGTAGAAAAGCTTACGTTCCATAATTTTAAAACGGTCACGGCTGATTTTATCTTCGGCCGTAGCGTGATAAACAAACAGACGCGGCAAATAAAACAAGCCGGCAAACCAGGTTACCATAAAAATTAAATGTAAGGCTTTTAACCACATGGTTGAATTCCTTTTAACTCATTTTGTTATTTAAAATATGCTGAATACGTTTTTTCCAGACATCCATATCAAATACCCCAATTTTTTTCTTAACGATCTTTCCCTGGGTATCAATCAGGAAAGTTGTTGGTGTTAAACTGATATTGCCAAAAGCCTGAACCGCTTCACCTTTCAAGTCAAAAGCAATCTGGTAAGGTAATTTTTTTTGTTTGACCATTTCCATTACATAGTCTGGCCGATCATATGGCATGGCGATACCAATAATTTCTAACCCCTTTACATGAAATTCATCATACAGTTCAACCAGGTGTGGCATTTCTTTAATGCAGCCCGGGCATGATGTTGCCCAAAAAGTAATTAATACCGGCTGACCTTTTAAGCTTGAAAGTTTTACTTTATTTCCATCAATTAATTGCAAAGTAATGTCGGGTGCTTTTTGCGCCCCCGAGGGTGATAGCCATAAGTAGACAATGCTACCGATAAGAATAAAGGCAAAAATACTGATTAAGATTTGTTTAGTTTTCATATTACTTTTTGTCGCTCTCTGCGTGGGTAGTTTTATACAAATAGGCTTCTGCCAGAGCCTGGTAGATTGGCGTAGGGCATACAAGGTGTGAAACAGATTTTGCAATTAAGGCTGTTGCCATTAATGGTATCAACATGGTTGAACTGCCGGTCATTTCCATAACAATAACAAAAGCCGTAATCGGCGTTTGTACGACGCCGGTAAAATACCCTACCATACCGAGCATGACGATGGCTGAAAAAGGCAGGTCCGGCATAAAATGCGCGAGGTCAGCACCCAGCCCCGCACCAATGGAAAGAGAAGGAGCAAAAACTCCCCCCGGTATACCGCTTAAATAAGAGGCGACAGTGGCCAATAATTTATAAAAAGGAAAAGCGAGTGAGGCTTCTCCTCCATCGACTAAATTTTTTGCTTCCAGGTAACCTGTACCAAATGTTTGTCCATTGGACAAAAATCCCAACAGGCTCAATATCAGGCCACAAAAGAAAGCGATACGAATAGGATAAGCGCTTAAATAAGTTGCGATTTGTCGTGTGCTGTAAATTAAACTGCTGCTGAATAAGCCACCAAGTAAACCGCCAGCAACACCGCAAGCAATCACCGCAATCCACGCTTGAGAAAGGGTAATACTTTCTGTTGATTTACCAAAATAAGTATATTCACCTAATACTGCAAGCGCGGTAACCCCCGCAAGCACAACGGCAATTAACAGGGTGCCGCTTTTTCGTTCCTCAAAGGAGCGACTCATTTCTTCAATTGCAAATATAATACCGGCAAGCGGTGTGTTAAAAGCAGCGGATATTCCTGCTGCGCCACCGGCAAGAATCAGTACGCGTGTCATATCCCGGCCACGCAAATTCGGTATAAATTTACGCAGGGAATACATAATTGATGCGCCCACATGGACGGTAGGCCCTTCGCGACCGATTGATGCACCACTGAGTAAGCCAAGGCAGGTTAAAAATATTTTTGCAAAGGCCACTTTTAAAGACAATACCTTCGAGCGCATGACATGGCTTTTCATGGAAAGTGCCGCTATGGCTTGAGGGATACCACTACCTTCACTGCCCTGAAAAAAACGACGCGTTAGCCATGCAATTAGTGTTAAACCGAGTGGAGGAAGCGCGTAGGCAATTAAAGGGTGCTCGCGATAAAGCTGGTGATATAACTCATCAGAATGATGACTGCCTAAAGCAAACAATGCCGCAATAAGCCCAAGAAATATTGCACTTCCCCATAAGACTAGGCGAACCTTCCATTTATTGACAGAAAGTAGACGTCGTTTTGTTCGGTGAAAATGTCGCTTATACATAATGACGCTAATTTTAGCATGATGCGGGCTAAAATAGCTTTAGATTCTAATGTACGACCAGCCTGTTTGTTGGCGTTTTACGATTTGATTTATTGCCGATGGCACGATATTCGTGTCGGGTAAAAGTGTGAGCTTTTTACCCTTGATTTGTTGAGCTTTTTTTAATGTTTGTCCGCAAACTAATACAGCGAGATTACTATATTTTTGCTGTAGTTTTTGCAGACGTTTATTGTAGTTTTTGTGATTATTAGAAACCAAAGCTAAACCTTCGCTATTAGCTAAAATTTCAAGCTCAAGTTTACGTGATGAATTTTCATATTGATTTAATAATGCTTCAGCCTCATCGAGTACGATGTTTAACCTGTTTGGATTAGATGTGCTGACATGCAACATTAATTTCCAATGCTTATCATTATGGGGTGCAATAGTGTTGTGAGTAATTTGGGCTATATGAGTAAGAGAATTTGCTGTCATAGTCTGATGCGACACCCAGCCGAGAACAGAACCCAGTGTGAATAAAAAAGAAGCAGCCGCAAACCATTTTAGTTTTATGTGTTGATTCTGTGTCTTCTGAGGTTGGTGGCGCTCAGGAACGTCAACACTTTGGTATGAGAGTTGAATGAGATTATGTAATTTTTGTAACTTACAAATACGTTGGCTGAGTTCAGTATCATGACGAACAGCATCAAGTATCTCTGCTTTTTCAGCAGTATTTAATTGATCATCAATGAAGGCATTTAAGTGCTCATCTGAATATTGTTTTTTTTCATTCATATTTATTTCACTAGTCTTACGTGTATATCTTGTGTGAGTACATTCTGTTCTTTTAGTTCCAGTAGTTGCATCGATAATGCTTTTCTTGCCCGGTTTAAACGGCTCATCACCGTACCGGCAGGGATGTCGATAATTTCAGCGACTTCTGCATATGTAAAACCTTCCAGATCAACCAGAGATAAAACCTGACGTTGTCCTTGCGGTAAGCTCGCCACTGCTTGTTGAACTATATCGGTAATGTTTTGCCTTTCTTGAGTTAATTCAGGCGTACTATCATCGGTAAAAATACACTCATCAATATCATCCGTGGGTTTTTGGCGTCTTAAATAATCACGCCAACAGTTGGCCAAAATTGTAAATAACCAACTATTCATTTTTTCTATGTCGCGCAATGAGCTTGCACTACGCATTGCCTTGATCACGGTGTCCTGAACTAAGTCATCGGCAATATCTTTGGCATGGCACCATGAGTAAGCAACCTTAAATAAGCGCGGGCGCATGACTTCCAACCGTTTTTTAAAGGTTGGCGTTCGGCAAATAAATTCAAGTGGGTTCATTAAATAACAACTTAATATAAAAATGTGCCCACACTATAACAGACGAATTAAAACAAAAGAATATTCCATAAACTTTCTATAAAAACTAAATAAGTATTTAATTATTTACTAACATAAAAAAACATTTAAATTTTTTTATTTTTTCATGGAATAAATGTAAGAGGTGTTTCGTCCTACTTAAAAGGCAAATTCTTAATATTAAAAACTATAGAGTAAGCCTAAATATAAGAACGAGAAAAATCGTTATTAAAATCATCCTTGAGGGGGAAACCAAATGAAGTCAAAACTTATAAAAGCGTTTGCGCTTTTTGCATTATTGGTTGCACCGTTTATCGGTAGCCAGGCAATTGCAGCAGGCAAATCTTTAGCTGATGCAAAAGTTGTTTTACAAATCAGTGATCCAAATCCGTTCAAACAAACATTAGTGCTTAATGTCGCTAATAACATTATTAAACATTATGGTCAGGATTCAGTTGATATTGAAATTGTGGCTTTTGGTCCTGGTTTACGCTTACTGTTTGCTGAAAATGCCAATAAAGGTCGTATCGATTCTTTAGCTGGCCGCGGTGTAACATTTAGCGCATGTGAGAACACAACACGTAATATGGGTAAAAAGTTAGGCCATCTACCTGCATTAAATTCAAAAGCAGTAAACGTATCTGCTGGTGTTGTTCGTATTATCGATTTAGTTAAAGAAGGCTACACCTTAGTTAAGCCTTAATAAAAAATAAAAATGTTACTTTAGGGGAAGTTCAAATGAAAAAATTTAAAAAAGTTGCGCTTGCTGCAACAGTTACAGCAATGCTGGGTGGTTTTGCCTCTACAGCAAATGCGGTAAATTGGTTAATGTTACAGGGTACGGAGCGTGATGGTCAGGCTCCTCGAGCAAAGGTGTGGGGTTTCTTACAGCCTTCATATCAAAAAGATACCAGTGATATTACTGGACCAGAGCCAACACGTATTGGTCCCAATCTTGAAAAACAAAGCCAGTTTCAGCTACAACGTGCCCGTATCGGTGTACGTGGTTTAGGTTTTCCATTAGACAGTAAAATCAATTACTTTTTCCTTGCTGAATTTGGTCAAAATGCAATTACAGATGGTGGTTTATACGGAGAAAAGCAGGCGGTTAAATTAACCGATGCCAGTGTCACCTTTAACCATATTCCTGGCGCAAGAGTACGTGTTGGTTTATTCAAAACACCGGCAAATGAAGAAATGTACCAGGGTATTTTTACTTTTGATTACATTAATTTTACCGATGTCACTAATCAAATGATGTTAGAGCGCTTTACTAAAGGCGTTAACTCTACCGCAAATGGAAATGGTACCGTGGCTGCAACAGAAGCGTCCTGGGGTTCATTTGGCGCAGCACGTGATATTGGTGTGCAGGTTTTTGATAGTTTTAAAGTTGGAAAGTGGGATCACAGCTATTCTGTGATGATGGGGAATGGTAATGGCCTGAGCACCGGCGGTACTGCTGATGGTGAAGATCTCTATCTTTACTGGTCATCTGAAAGAGCGCTGCCTGGTGGAAAAGGCCCATGGGCGCATGGTTTAAAAATGTTTGCCTGGTCTATTTCTGGTCAGCGTAAAGTCGATCTGACGGATGATGGTGTTGCCAATAAGGTTTCCTATGATCGCAAGCGTTCAGGTTTAGGTGCGAAATATCGCCATGGTGACTGGCGTATCGTTGCGGAATATATGCAAGGCAAAGGTATGATTTTCCAGGGCCCTGAAAAACCAGGTCTTGCTATTGGTCCATTTCAAGATTTAAAAGGTGAGTCTGATGGTTATTATTTGGACGTAGGCTATTTCATCCCGGATACAAAATGGGAAGTAGACTTGCGTTATGATGTGTACAACCGTTCTAAAACACATAGCAGAATACAGGCCGAATTTAATAGTATTACTTATGGTTTACAGTATCACTTTAACCGTAAAACCAGGTTTACTATGAATTATACAACGCGAGATGCAAAAGCCGTTAGTGCAACCGCTCCTGCAAACTTTAAAAATGGTTTAGAGGGTATTGAAAATCGTCTTGCAGTACAGGCGACCATCGTATTCTAAAGTTTTTAATTTAGTTCGTTAGGTAAAAAGATAAGCCCCAACCTCGGTTGGGGCTTTTTCTTTTGTATTACGCCTTTATCCTTTATCATTACGGCTCTTTTATATTATTAGTGTAAGGCACGAAACATGATTAAGGTCGGCATAGTAGGTGGGACAGGGTATACAGGCGTTGAGTTATTACGTTTGTTGGCAGCGCATCCTGAAGTAGAGATTCAAGCGATCACCTCTCGCTCTGAAAAAGGCTTGCCCGTTGCAGATATGTACCCTAATTTACGCGGGCACCTTGATTTGGTTTTTTCTGAACCCGATATGTCTGTCTTGAAAGCCTGTGATCTGGTCTTTTTTGCCACGCCCAATGGCATTGCGATGACCATGACAAGGGAATTACTTGATGCTGGCGTTAAAGTCATTGACCTTGCAGCAGATTTTAGAATTAAAGATATTAGTGAGTGGTCAAAGTGGTATGGCATGGAACACGCTTGTGCTGATTTAGTCGAGCAAGCGGTTTATGGTCTGCCTGAGGTGAACAGGGCTGAAATCAAAACCGCGCAGTTAATCGCAAACCCCGGCTGTTATCCGACAGCCGTGCAACTCGGGCTTTTACCTTTGATTGAGAGTGGACTAATCGAAACGCATAACTTAATAGCTGATGCCAAGTCGGGTGTTAGTGGGGCGGGCAGAACTGCTGCGGTAGGCACGTTGCAAGCAGAGAGCAGCGAGAACTTTAAAGCCTACGGTGTCGCCGGCCACAGACACTTACCTGAAATCAAACAGGGTTTGGCGCTCGCAAATAAAGCCAGTGTAGGTTTAACCTTTGTACCGCATCTGGTGCCGATGATTCGGGGTATTCAGGCCACATGTTATGCCAGTCTAAAAAATGTCGATAATGTGACAGAACTACAGTCTTTGTATGAAAAAAAGTATGAAAATGAGGTATTTGTTGACGTAATGCCAGCGGGAAGTTTACCGGAAACACGCTCGGTAAAAGGGGCCAATCAATGTCGGATCGCCGTGCACGTCCCGCAAGGGGGAAACACGGTCGTTATTCTTTCTGTAATTGATAACTTGGTCAAAGGTGCAGCAGGGCAAGCAGTGCAAAATATGAATATAATGTTTGACCTCGCTGAAAATGCGGGTTTGACCGGAATTGCATTGGTACCTTAATTAATGAATCTCGTTGTAAAAGCGCATCGCCCATGGAAAAGTAAGTTTGTTTGGGTCTTAATTACATTAGTTCTGCTTATTAGTGCCTGGACTTTATTTGATTACGGTCGCTTTCTGGCCGGTTATGATAGCCGGGAAACGGCGTCAGAAATTATCGGTTTGGAACAGGTTCAGGAGCATTTAGGCAAACGCATTGAGGCATTACGCGAAGACAAAGCAGTACTTAAACGTGCAGCTCAAATTGAACGTAAAGCCTATAATGAACTGGAAACCACGTTAAAGGTTTTACAGGCTGAAATACTTGAGCTGAAAGAAGAGCTGGCTTTTTATCGGGGTATTGTTTCACCCAAAGATTCACGCTTTGGTTTATATTTACAAAACTTCTTTTTGAATCGCAATGGTGAGACGAGAAATTACCGCTATAAAGTTGTTTTAACTCAGGTACTTAAAAATAGCCGCTTAATTACCGGTAAAGTGAAATTGCAGTTTGATGGCTTATTAAATGGTGAGCCAAAAATATTAAGCTTGAAAGATGTGGCCGTTAAAGCACAAAAAGATTTAAATTATCGCTTTAAATACTTTCAAAATGTTGAAGGTGCAGTAACATTCCCGGAAGGGTTTTCATTACAGCGAGTCATTGTACAAATTTTACCGCGTGGTCGAGAGCGCGACATGATCGAAAAAACCATCGAATGGACATTTGAGGAGAGTAAAGCCCATGTGGGGACAGAATAAGAAGCCGAAGCAAACGGCACAAATTGATTCATTAATCGGGCAAAATACAGAGATCCACGGTGATGTTATTTTCAGTGGTGGTTTGCACGTAGATGGCACCATTAAAGGCAGTGTTATTGCTGAAAAAGGTGAAGACTCACTCTTAACATTGAGTGAGCGTGGCACCATCGAAGGTGAGGTAAAAGTACCGAACGTGGTGGTAAATGGTTCGGTCATCGGCGATGTTCATGCAGCAGGCCATGTTGAGCTTGCTTCTCAAGCCCGTGTACACGGTAATGTGTATTACAGCCTGATTGAAATGGCAATGGGGGCTGAGGTAAACGGAAAATTAATGCATCAGATTGAAAAAAATGGTGTAGTTATTGAGTTGGAGAATCAGGAAGAAGCGTAGCAGCTAATCTTGATTATTTTACTTGGTTATTAGATAATCAAAGCCTCGGATATAAGACAATATTAAAGCGGAGTTTAGTTCATGGGTAGCGCAGCAGCAGTAACAGATAATGGCATGGTTTTTACCGATAGTGCGGCCAACAAGGTAAAGCAATTAATTGCAGAAGAAGGTAACCCAAACCTTAAATTACGTGTGTTCGTAACAGGCGGGGGTTGTTCAGGCTTCCAATACGGTTTTACCTTTGATGAAGAAATTCAGGATGGGGATACCAGCGTAGAAAATGACGGTGTGACTGTTGTCGTTGATCCTATGAGCTATCAATACCTTGAAGGCGCGGAAGTTGATTTTAAAGACAGCCTCGAAGGCTCAATGTTTGTGATAAATAATCCCAATGCAACAACAACCTGTGGTTGCGGTTCTTCCTTTTCTATATAAAAATCTCCTATACTATACGAAGGTGGTTTAGCTCACGCTTAACCACCTTTTTTTATTAGTGTTATTTGGTATTAATGTTTCTTAATTTCACTATAATGCGACGTAGTCTAATGGAGTCAGTATGAGCGAATATCTTCCCGGCCTCGCAGGCGTACCTGCAACCAAATCGAATATTTCTGCCATTGATGGTGAGAAAGGCATTCTTGCATATCGGGGGTATCCGATTGAGCAGCTTGCCGCAGAAAGCAGTTTCGAAGAAACCTCATTATTATTACTCGACGGACGCTTGCCGACTGAAAGCGAACTCAGTGATTTTTCTCAACAACTCAAACAAAATCGCCATGTGAAATATCACATTCGTGATTTAATGAAGACCCTGCCCGAAAGTGGCCATCCTATGGATATGCTACAAACAGCTGTCGCCAGTTTGGGCATGTTTTACGAGGGCAATGAATGTTTAACCGGTGGCGATGAATGTCGTGACTTAAATTACATCCATAATATGACGGTCAAAATGTTATCGCGTATGGCCACCTTAGTGGCGATGTGGCAACATCTGCGCAATGGCTATGATCCGGTTGAGCCACGCAAAGATCTTTCCTATGCGGAAAATTTTTTATATATGTTAAGCCGTAAAGAGCCTGAACCTTTACTCGCGCGCATTATGGATGTTTGCTTAATTCTTCATGCCGAGCACACCATAAATGCATCCACCTTCTCCGTGTTGGTGAATGCCTCAACACTCGCTAGCCCCTACAATGTTATTGCTGCAGCAATCGGAGCATTGTCCGGACCGTTACACGGTGGTGCAAATCAAAAAGTATTAGAAATGTTAGAAGAGATTGGCTCTCCTGATAAAGCAGAAGCCTATATCGACAAGAAGTTGAAAAATAAAGAAGTCATTTGGGGGATGGGGCACAGGGAATATAAAACAAAAGATCCGCGTGCACCTATTTTAGAAAAATTAATGGATGAGCTTATCGAATCACGTGGTGGTGATGTTAACCCCATGTTTGAAATAGCGAGAGCGGTTGAACGCGTTTGCGAAGATCGTTTAGCCGCAAAAGGCGTTTATCCAAATGTTGATTTCTATTCAGGTATTCTTTACCAGGAAATGGGTATACCCGCAGATCAATTCACCGCTATCTTTGCCATCTCCCGTACCGCAGGCTGGTTAGCACACTGGCGTGAGCAGTTAGGGGATAATCGTATCTTCCGTCCGACTCAGGTGTATACCGGTGAGCCGATTAGGAAATATGTGCCGATTACTAAACGATAGTTTTTATTTGTAGGTCAGACTTTAGTCTGACAATTATATAATTTTATGTCCGGTTTCGGCCGGACAGCCGAGTTACTTTTTCTTGCTTGTCTAAGCAAAAGTAACCAAAAAGAAAGACACCCAAAGACTTGTTGGGATTTCCAATCCCAATTCCCTCGCATCAAAAGAAAAACAGGCACTCGCGAACTCGCGGGAAGCAAAGCTTCTAATCCGCTCAAACAAACGCTCGCTATGATCCTGTTTTTCTTTTGATGCGAGGCTGCGTCACATGGGACTCAGTTAGGAGAATCATTAGCTGTCTCAGTGTAGTATATTTAGGTTATGAAAATTAAACCGGAAGAGCTAAAAAAAATAACATACTTAGATAACAATTCAATTGGTGATAGGGCGGTATTACTTATGCCATTATGGGATGGTGAGGAGTGGAAGCAATGGTTACCAATAAATAATGGTGAGCTAGCTGAAATTAAGCCCGTCGATATTGTTCACAGTGACTATTTAGCGAAGGATGCAGTAAAAGAAACTGATTTATGGATTCCATTTGTGGATTTTATATGGCAGCGTGGAAATTGGCCGGAAATATATAAAATTAATCATGCAATATGTGAGGATTTTCATAATCTAGCTACGAGTATTGCTAAAATTAACTATTTTTTTCGAAATAGAGAGTCTATCGGGGGTAAAGTTTCTTCTTTTGTAGAAACTGAAATTGAATATATTGTTACTTTGGCTAGATCGATTTTCGATTTATTACAGGAAACAATAGCAAAAATTTGGAAGAATAGAATAAGTTTTCTTGATCCTGAAACTGAAAAAATGAGAAAGCAACGAAATCTCCCGGAAACATTTTCGAAAATAGTTCTTAGAAATAAGCAAGATATTAAAACAGCTGATGAATTACAAAATGAGTATGGTCTTCCAACTAACTTAGCAGCTGCCTATTATAGCTGTGCGGGATTTTTTAATGCCCTTAGAAAGGTAAGAGACAATATAGTTCACGGTAGCGGTTCGGTATCTGGCGTATTTGATACTGAAAAAGGCTTTTGTGTATCTCCAAACTCTAAGGGATTTTGTGATTTTGATATATGGGATGAATCTCATAAGTACAATGAAAATATTTCCTCATTATTACCTTGGCTAACACATGTGGTCTTCAATACTATTAATGCATGCAGTGAAATAATGAGTGCTTTTTCGCAACAAATTCAATTTCCAGAAGAAATGGCACCTGGATACAAGGTTTTTATACGAGGATTAAACAACGAAGCATTGATCAGCCTTATTGATGTAGCAAAAGGCGAAAAAGTGTGGTGGTAGAGAATTTAATATAAATGACACTTTTGATTTAAAGTGTATGTTAATTAGAATTTACTATTAGTGCATATAAGTGAAAACATCCCGTTAGACGCAGCAGAGTATTAAAATAAAAATAGGATCATAGCGAGCGTTTGTTTGAGCGCGATGAAGTGCGGAGCACCGCGCGAGTTCGCGAGTGCCTATTTTTCTTTTAATGCGAGGGGATAGGGATTGGAAATCCCTACAAGTCTTGGGTGTCTTTTTCTTTGGTACCTTTCTTTTGGACAAGCAAAAGAAAGATACCTGCTACCGGTCAGCCACCGGTTCGGCTGCCCGTCCGAAAACGGACATAAGATTTCAGCCACGCAGTGACAACATAAACATGTCAGACTGAAGTCTAACCTACAAAATAGATTCCCGCTTACTCGGGAATGACATCAAGAATAATAAACCCCACTCTCTACAACAAAACAACCCCCATCCGTTAGTCAGAAAAATACACTTACTTCATTTTAATAAGCAGGCAGTTTGTCACTATCGGCAGCTGATTTTATTAATGAGTATTAAATTTTAAGTGAATTGAATCATGTGCTTAATAAATGTAAAAAAATGTTTCTATAGCTTTTTGATTAAAGCTTATTGGTGTGTAGTCGCTATATAATCCTACAAAATGTAAGTATAAAAACATATAAATTACAATGACAAATGTCTCTACAATAATAGGAAGAAACAGATGACTTTTTTAAAGAATATATCGATAGCTACCAAGTTGTATGGGCTAGCAGGATTATTAATAGCATTTCTTTTGTTGTCGACAACGGTTTCTCTCATCAAGATGCAACAAATTGGTATAGAGATCGCTGATATTGCGGAACAGGATATTCCTTTAACAAATTTGCTATCAAATATAACCACTCATCAGCTTGAACAGGCGATAAATTTTGAACGTGCACTGCGATTAGGTGGGGAAATGAAATCCGACCCGAATGCTGCGGCTGGATATAAAAAAGCGGTAGGCAAATTTGAGAGTCATTCAAAAATTGTTAATTCATCGATTAAAAAGGCCGAAGTCCTGGCTGAAAAAGCAAAACAATTTGCACATACTAAAGAAGCACAAAAAGAATTTG
>Ga0316208_1000177_pt1 | contig 90453 bp, 71 predicted proteins | sample 3monopyrite_MG_FD_204944 | JGI IMG/M metagenome (GOLD analysis project Ga0316208, IMG submission 204944) | Microbial mat bacterial communities from mineral coupon in-situ incubated in ocean water Damariscotta River, Maine, United States -... | ecosystem: Environmental > Aquatic > Marine >... | reverse complement strand
GACAAAATTATTCTCCTGTGTGAATAATTTCATCTTAGCTCGGTTTACTTCCAACCGGTCAAGTTAGTTGTCGCCAAAGCGGCCATGTTAATTGTCGCCTAATAGAAGATACACCTTTTTATCATGTGATGACTAGGTGTGTTCGAAGAGCCTTTTTATGGGGAAATTTTTTTAAAATATAAAATCCAAATTTGCGAGATTGCACAATCAATCAGCGTAAACTACATATCAAGCAGGTTTCCTGATTTTTTAGCTATGTACGCTTAAGCAAAATACATTTAGCGTGTTTTATTTTATTAATGGTATTAGTTTTTCTCCTTATCTTTGTACTGCTGTACGAGTGTCTCTTTTGGTGTTTATATTTAATTCTTACTTTTATTGATTAATAGCAATATCAATCAAGTTTTTCAATTTTTAATGCCATAAAATAATCGCCTCTTTGGAATTATGGTGATGAAGCTTTTTGATGGTTTCTTGGGCATATTAACGACTTGCACTATCATTGTGAGCCATTGTGTTTTCTTTAACGGGATTTGGATAATAGAGACCTTTGCATAACTATGTGGCGAAAGAAAAAATAGAGAAAATTTGCCAGATTGAGTCAAAAATTGAAGGTAATAGCCAGCTATTGGCGAAATTTTTGGCAAAAAGCTGGTGAATTTAATCATTTTTTATTCGTCACACTAATTATGTAAAGGTCTCTAATATATGAAAAAAATGAAAATAAACAGGTACACCAAAAAAATGAACCTTGTAATAGACTATATTTATGAAAATCTTGAAGAAGATTTATCATTAAATATGTTGAGTGATATTGCTTGTTCTTCAAAGTATCATTTCCAAAGACAATTTTCTAGTTACACAGGAGTGGGCGTACATAAATTCGTTCAGTTATTAAGGCTAAAAAGAGCTTCGTATTATTTGGTTTTCAACCGAGAAATTAAAATTATTGATATCGCTTTGCAAGCCAAATTTGAGAGCCATGAATCATTTTCTAGGGCCTTCAAAAAGCTTTATGGGCAGACTCCTTCTAAATTCAGACATGAACCGCAATGGAAGCCGTGGCTAGAAAAATACTCTTATAAATCAATTAACTCTATCCCTAAAGGCAAAGAAAAAATGAATACAGAAATTGTTAACTTCAAAAAAACGAAAATAGCTGTAAAAGAACACAGAGGTGCAGTGGAGTTTTTAAACGATTCAATAGCGGAATTTATTGAATGGCGAAAGTCTAATGATCATTCTCCAGTTAAAAACTCACAAACATTTGGAATCGCCTATGACGACCCAAAAACAACCAAGCCAGAAAATTTTAGGTTCGATATCTGTGGCAGCACAATATCAGAGGTTCCATCAAACCCTCAAAACATAATAAATAAAACCATCCCTGCAGGACGGTGTGTAAAAATTAGACATTTTGGCTCTCATGAAAGTATGGGTGAAAAAATTCACTACCTCTATGGACATTGGTTAGCCACTCATGACGAAGGGTTGCGAGATTTTCCTTGTTTTATTCACTATGTCAATTTATTTCCAGATGTAAGTGAACACGAACTAATAACAGATATCTATCTACCACTACTTGAGACACGGGAATAACTACCTATTGCCAAAGTGCTTGATGGACTTGTATAATCGTTGTATCTTCTATATCGTAATTTGGGATTTTGAGCTTAGCTTATTTTTGCTGAAATCGCACTAAGCAATTTGTGCAAGCGCATCTCAAGATGTTTGTTTCTGCTGTTATACTTGGCATAACGAAGCTTTAAATACAAACTACTGAATTCATTGATACTCGTTTTGGCCTGTGGATAATGCAAAACGGCTTGTTTTGAAAACGCTATAATCCCTTCACTATCATGGATAGTTTGTTCTTTTTGTTGCAACAAGTTGACGAATTTTTTATAAATTTTATCGTACGGATGAGACCTACGTTTGGGGCGAGTCAAGTACAAAAAAAGCAAAACAATTATGGTGCTAACAAGCATCCCTACACCCAAGACCAAGGCGATGGACTTTCCATTATCAACATCAAAGCCCATGACTTCAAACAGAGCTTTTTGCTTTAATGCGTTATAATCGCGTACCCATTGATTCCACTTGTAACGCATACCATCGTATCTTTCTCCCAATTTTCGGTACCAACTGCTGTCCAACCAATGCCGGGCATTGTTGGCCATCAACGCTTGCGAGCCTTGTTCAACCCGCAAGGGAGATACTGCTGCGGTTGGGTCAACACGTAACCACCCTTTGCCAGAAATCCACACTTCAGACCAAGCATGGGCATCGGATTGTTTGATTAACCAATAATCTTCGTTAATTATTCCTCCTTGGTATCCCGTCACCACACGTGCTGGCAAGCCTGCAGCTCGCATCATGACGGTAAAAGCAGAAGCATAATGCTCACAAAAGCCACTTTTTGTTTCGAACAAAAATTGATCCACAGTATCACCTTGCAACAAGGGCGGAGAATAGCTGTAGTAGAATTCGTCTTGCGCAAACAACAGCAATGCCTTTTGTATAAGTTGTTCAGCTGACAAGTTTTGTTGTTGCCATTGCTGCATCATTTGCAGTGTTTTTTTGTTGTAGTTTTTTGGTAATGCCTTTAAACGCTGCAAGCTTTTTCTAGACAAGAGCTCATAAGGATTGTATTTTTTTTGCACCGAATCCAAAGAATAATGCCTTAATTGATTGATCTTGTCTTCACTTAGCAATTGAGAATCTGGCAATAAAACTGAATTTTTTGTCGCTGAAACCACATAATCCAAGGAAAAAAGATAATGCTGGCCTGAGGGCTCTAGTTCAATCTCATAACTCACAGGCTGTCCTTGCTGCGAAAAGGATTCAGGACGATTCATAAACAGTTGCTTGTTATTCCGTGTCCAAGTTTTACCATCAAAGTCCCACAGCACAGGACCGCGCCAATACAAGCTTGATTTTGCAGGGGTATCCCCTGAGAATGTCACGCGAAAAGCAGTCGAATCATCGTTAAAGAGTTGCGAAATACTGCCTGGAGACATTTCATCACTCATGCCTGTTTTGCCTTGTCCAAACAAATCTGGAGAACCCCAAATTGGAGAACCCAAGCGAGGAAAAAACAAAAAGAAGACAGCCGCCAAAGGAATACCAACAGCCAACAAGCTGCCCGTTTGTTTCAGCTCACTCTTTTGTAGATAATGCTCGTCATTGCAATGTTGCAAGACAAAAAGAGTATGCGTGGTTACAAATACCGAAGCAAATAAATAGAGCACCAAGAGCATGTCTTGGCTGTAAAAAAAACGCGTCAAAATAACGAAGTAACACAAAATCACCACCATCCATGCATCTCGCTTTCGCCATGTTTCTAGCAGTTTTAGAACAGTCATTGTGGTTAAGATGGTGACACTTATTTCTCGATTGAGCGCAAATCCTTGAAAATAGATAATCGCTAAAAATATTAAGACCGTCAATACCGCAATTAACCAAGGCGGCAATGGTTTAATCTTTTGTTTGGCGGTTAACCATCGGAAACTCACCACTAAAATCAACATCAGTGGAAACCACAAAGGCAAGCGAGGAAAATGTGGCAGAACAGCAATAATAACAACCAAACAGACCCAAAATACTTGTTTAGGATGCAAAGAATAGAGTGGTGTATTTTTACTTTTCATTGTGACTCTGGCTCTGACTTGCCATACAAGGCCAAGGCTTTTAGGCAGCGATGATGGTGCAAAGAGGAGTAACCAAAACCAGAATCAAACTGAGGTAATTTTAAGCAATAATCCAATTGCTGTTGATAAGCCAACAACACCCATGCTGTTAGTCGAGAAAGCTTGAGTTCGGTATCCTTCAGAGCAACTTGAGAAAAATCCAGCAGCAGTTTTTTGCCATGCAACTGTTCAAATTCGCGACTGATAAGTTCGCCCGTTTGTGCTGTTCTTTTCCACGCTATCAAACGCATGGAATCTCCAGATTGAAAAGGCTTTAATCCGTGAAAGTCTTCTCCTTGCATCACCGCAGTTGTTTCTCCTGAACTTTGAGCATGCCGTGGTAAAGGCGGTGGCGATTTTTCTGGCTGCGGATAAACCAAGCACTTTTCATCCATACGTGTCCAAATCCATGCATAAAACAGACCAAAAGGATAGGAAGTAGAAATCTTGATCCTTCCCAACTCCAGCCAGCCTCTGTCACGGGTCTCTCTGGCAGAATTCAACGGAGTTTGCTTGTCAGCCAATAACTCCATTAAACAGGATTGCGCTGACTCATTTTTAAGACAAATATCGTATTTGTTTTCGGTTGAACGTAAAAACACCTGAAACACGGCTTTTTGTCCAAGAAAAACAGGCTTAGCGGTGATCTGCTTGATTTCCAGCTGTTTTAAATTAAAAAAGACGCGATACAAAGCCACTTGAGCTAAGCCTACCAATAAAAAAGTGAGCATTAAACCCATGTTATTGTTAAAGTTTAAACTGGCAATAAGCATTAAAAAAGCCATGACAGCAAAAAACAAGCCAGGCTTGGTCGGCACAATAAAAATACGACGCCAATTGATGCTTAAGGGCAATTGTTCCACTTTTCGATGCCGAAAAATATTCGGAAACAACTTCTCGCTAATGCGTTCAAGGAGTGTTTTTTTATTAGCTAAGACGGGTTTCATGCAGAATTTTTTCCAGTATGACTTTTACATTGTGCTGGGTGGAACGACTGCGCATACGATGCAGGGCAACAGGCATAAAAGCTTTTTGCACGTCTTCTGGCACAACAAAATCCCGCCCATCAATAAAGGCCAAAGCTTGCGACAATCGAAACAAGGCCAAACCTGCGCGTGGCGAAAGCCCATCCACCAACAAACTGTGGTTGCGGGTTAAATTGACCAAAGCCTGCAAATAATCTTTGACTTCATCATTGGCATGCAAAACAGCAGTGTTTTTTTGCATGCTTTGTAACTCTTGGCTATTAATTAAAGTGTCTAGCTTTTGTTGGTTTGATTCTGAGAATTGAGCAGAATAAAGTTTTCGTTCGGCTTGGCGTGAAGGGTATCCCAAAGAAATAGAAACCGCAAAGCGATCCAGTTGAGAATCTGGCAATGGAAAAGTCCCCGCTTCATCTGTTGGATTTTGAGTTGCTATGACAAAAAATGGAGGGTTTAACTGATAAGTATGACCATCGACACTGACTTGTTTCTCTGCCATTGCTTCTAACAAGGCACTTTGAGTCCGTGGTGTGCCACGATTCAACTCATCGGCCAACAGCAATTGAGTAAAAATAGGGCCTTTAAAAAATTTAAAATCGGAATTATTGGGTTGAAATATTGAAACTCCCAAAACATCACTGGGAAGCATATCACTGGTAAATTGAATTCGACTAAAATCCAAGCCCAAAACATCACTCATGGCGTTGGCTAATGTTGTTTTACCCAGACCAGGCTTGTCTTCAATCAGCAAGTGACCCTTAGCTAAGATACAGGCGAAAGCCAACTCGATCTGATCTTCCTTATCAAAAAGTTTTTGACTCACTGCTTGTATTGCCTTTTGTACTGCTTTGTTTTTCACTCATCATCTCCAAAAGTTAGTGGCATTACCCGAATCTTGATATATTAATCGAGTTACAAACAGAAAGAAAGTTCAACCCTAGCAATAACAACAACAAAAGTAGTAAATGCCTAACAGTTCAAGTAAAATACTTTTTAATATTTCGACTTACCAAAAAATCCATGTCAGAATTTGCTAATATTTTAATCGTTGATGCCTCAAAGCTTGCCAGAGCGTTGACTAAAAAGACGGTACAAAAAATTAAACAAGACAGCAATGTATTTGTAGCTGGAAGCGTGAAGGAAGCTAAAGAGATCTTACAAAATAACGCCATTGATATGCTTATTACTGCTTTGGTTCTGCCCGATGGTGATGGCATCGAAGTCTGTAAATTCACCCGTTCCAACCAACATTACATTCCTATTTTAGTCGTCTCAGGCGATGTTGATAGGCGCGTGCAAGAGCGTTTGATGGATGCTGATGTCACTGATTATTTTGACAAGTCTCAAGGACAAAATGGGCTGGAGTTTTTTATTAAAGGCATGCTTTCACCCGATGCCAATGTCAAAGGGCACGTGTTGTATATTGAAGATTCTCGAGTGGTCGCGCATGCCACCAAAAAAGTCCTGAAAAATCACGATTTAACCGCCGATCATGTGCTAACAATCACCGATGCTATCGAATTGTTGGGCAAAGACAAAGAAGCCATCGATAAATACGATGTTATTTTGACCGACTATTATCTCAAAGACAACGAAACAGCTCAATGGCTCATTGAATATGTGCGCGAAATCCAACAAATCAATAAAATTGAATTACCAATGGTGGTGATGACAGGCGATGAAAACGAGAAAAACCAAAAACAAATCCTAAAATCAGGTGCAAATGACCTCGTTCTCAAACCCGTTGACAACGATATTTTAATGAAAAAAGTACAATTTCAAATTCGCTTTAAACAGTTTAAAAGCTCAGTTAAAACATAGGAGTTTTTCCACTGTACCGATGAACAAAATCAAACTCTACAATTCATGGAAAGAAATCCTAAGCCCCGAGTTTGAAAAAGACTACATGCACAAGCTAAAAGCCTTTTTAATAGCCGAAAAGCAACAAGGGAAAGTCCCATTTCCACTCGGAAATGATATTTTTAATGCACTGAATTCTACACCTTTAGAAAAAACTAAAGTAGTTATTTTGGGTCAAGACCCTTACCATGGCCCTCATCAAGCACACGGCTTGTGTTTTTCGGTTCAAAAAGGAGTTAAAATTCCTCCATCGCTTAGAAATATTTACAAAGAACTTCATCAAGATGTGGGATTTAATATTCCTCAACACGGATACCTGCAATCCTGGGCTGATCAAGGTATATTGTTGTTAAACAGTGTTTTAACGGTCAACCAAGGACAAGCCAATAGCCATCAAGGCCAAGGCTGGGAACTCTTCACCGACAAAGTCATCGCTGAACTCAACAAAAAGCAGAAAAACATTGTTTATATGCTTTGGGGAGCTTATGCACAAAAAAAAGGGAAAAATATAGATTCTAAAACCAACCTCGTGTTGAAATCCGTTCACCCTAGCCCCTTGTCTGCTCACCGGGGGTTTTTCGGCTGCCGTCATTTTTCGCAATGTAATCTCTACCTCACACAACAGGGTAGGACAGCTATTGATTGGCAAATTTGACGCCTCAGTACAGTAATGTATTGCTCTGTTAATTTTCCATTGACTTGTTAAGCACTGAGGCCTTATTATATTGACTCAATTTTCATACAAAAACAACTATGTCCGAAGACAAGAACCTTTCTGAAATAGAAATCCAAGATCAAAAAATAATTATTAACACGCAATTAAACCTTCTAGAAGCTTTGATTCCTGTTATCGCATTAATGGCAATGCTGGCCTACAACATCTTTTTTGTTGAAGATCAAGAATTACTGGGTGCCTATACCAACCAGTATATATTATTGATTGCTGGCTTTATAGCAGCCATTGTAGGATTTTTAAATCAATCCACCGCTCAAATAATGTTCAATGAAGTGATTGAAAATCTAAAGAAAATCAAAGTGCCCATCCTTATCTTGTTATTGGTTGGTGCTTTATCTGGGACTTGGTTGGTCAGTGGCATCATTCCCGCCATGGTTTATTATGGTTTGCAAGTCCTAAACCCAACTATCTTTTTACCTGCCTCAGTTCTTATTGCGATTATTATTTCTATAGCTACGGGCAGTTCTTGGACCACTTCAGCAACCGTTGGTATCGCATTGATTGGCATAGGAACAGCCTTAGGCATACCCACAGGAATGGTCGCTGGAGCCGTGATTTCCGGGGCATATTTTGGTGATAAAATGTCGCCTCTAAGTGATACAACAAACCTCGCTCCTGCAATGGCTGGCACGGATATTTTTACTCATATTCGTTACATGGCCTTGACCACAATTCCTACAATTCTCATCACTTTGATTGCCTTTACGGTCATGAGTTTAACACTAGAAACCAATGGCAATGCCGACATAGACTATCTATTAACAACCATTGATAAAACCTTTAATATTACCCCAATGCTGTTTATTGTACCTGCTATTGTTGTGGTTTTGATTGTCATGAAGACCAAACCCCTTATTGCATTGAGTGCAGGGGTTTTGTTGGCTGCTATTTTTTCCTTTATCTTCCAACCAGAGTTAATTTCTAATCTTTCTTCATCCAGTTCTAGCACCGTTGTTAAGGCCATTTTTATTGACACAGAAATCAGTACCGATAATGAAATGTTAAATAAATTATTTTCAGCCGGTGGAATGCTCGGCATGATGTGGACCATTTTATTGATTGTTTGTGCCATGGTTTTTGGCGGTATCATGGATGGGATTGGCGGCTTGGAACGCATTACCGAAGAACTGTTAAAAATGGCTAAATCTATTTTTGGTTTGTTTTCTAGCACTGTTTTAAGTTGTTTTGGTTTAAATGCTATTGCCTCTGACCAGTATTTAGCCATAGTTATCCCTGGTAAAATGTACGAAAAAGCCTACCGTGATCGAGGCCTTGCCCCCGAAAATCTGAGTCGTACACTTGAGGATTCTGGTACTGTCACCTCGGTACTGGTGCCATGGAACACTTGTGGTGCTTATCAATCTAGTGTTCTTGGAGTTGGGGTTGCCGAATACTTCGCCTATGCTATATTCAATTGGCTCAGCCCTTTTATGACTTTGTTTTTTGCTGCGTTTAATATCAAAATCAAACAGTTAAAAACCAAATTGAGACACGCTGAATAATTACCTGTATTTATCATAATTGGGTGAACCTACCTTGCACCCAAATCCCGATATAGAATCGCAATTTAGAGTGCAAGTAATTGATGTGCATAAGGAATTCACAAAAACTAAATACACCTCAATGGTGATGAAGCTTTTTGGGGATTTCTTAGACGTATTAAGGGCTTGTGCTCTCATTGTGATTTTCTATATCGGGATTTGGGTTGCATATGAATATTAAAACAAAGGTATAGCATTGGTATCATCCCACAATATAAAATGCAGGGCTAAACAGTCTGTAAAGTCCCGCCACCTGAAGTGTAAGCTTAGCAAATAAATTAATAGAGACCTTTGCATAACTATCTGTCGAAAGAAAAAATAGAGATTGTTGCCAGATTGAGTCAAAAATTGAAGGTAATAGCCGGCTATTGGCGAAATTTTTGGCAAAAAGCTGGTTAATTTAATCATTTTTTATTCGTTACACTAGTTATGCAAAGGTCTCTATTATTATAGAATATCATTTTCATCAGGAGCAATGTTCTTAATTTTAGAAAGGGCAGATTTGAATTTTTTCTTAGTCGCTCTACTTGCTCGTTCAGATAGATATTTTTCGGTTTCAAGTGCTGACATTTTTTCTGCTAAAGCAGTTGCGACAAATTGATTAATTGATATATTGTCTTGTTTGGCTAATTTCCTGACACTTTCATGAAGTGAGTCAGGAAGCCTTAAACTTATAGTACTCATGATAGTTCACCTATTATTTGAAGTAACTCTTTTGGGGTTATTGCCTTAATATTAAATTTATTTATATTTGAGAAGTCTCGTAGATTGTGAGTAACAATGTAGTTACTTTCTGATTCTACCGCTAATTCGAGAACAAAGTCATCACCTGGGTCTTTTAGATTAGGGCGCCATAAATAATGAACTTGCCTGTGGCTGCCCTTTACACACAAATAATCGATAATGTCATCAATATCTGAATGTGTTAGGCTTATAGAATGAGACATACGCTTGGCTACAGCTTCATATTCTAAAACGAGAGGCACTGATAAATTGTAAGTAAATTTATTACTATCAATTAACGATAGTAATTTAAATGACGCACCGTTTCGAGAGCGTAAAGCGGATATAAATACACATGTATCTATGACAATGGAATGAATCATACTGGTATTATATGTGATACCATGAAATTGTCAATGTTTGAGTTGTTAATGCACAACGCTAGCGGTGAAGGGCATGCCGTAGTGGTGGGCAATGTGTACTATTCAAGCACACATTTGACCGCCGCGGAGGTTTGTCCCTCTCGACCGCCATTGTTAGCCGTTTTTTCCCTCGCTTTTACCCTTGTTAACAAAATAGGTTATTCCCGCGACCGTTAATACTATGAAGAATAGCATAGTCAATGCACTTTTAGCTATTGTCACAAAGCTTGATATTCCTACTAGCCCAAGGGAAATCTCCGGGTAGCTAGTAATTAGACTTACTATCAATATATTTTCAATGTAATCAAACACCCCAGCGGCCACCGGAACAAGGCATAAATAGAACAGCCTTGAGCTAGAAGTTTTAGTCTTTAGGAATAGCCACGATAGAAGAAGGCTACATGAAATCGCAAATAATCCAGGGTACAAGAAATCTAGTGGCAGCTGATTATAGAGGTATAGATCTCTGCCACTATCGCCCAAGTTTTCTAATAACTCATTGGCATATTCGTATGAGTACCCTCCTGGTGACAAATCGAATAATTTCATTCCATTGGCATATTTCTCTACACTTGGAATTGTATACGACAGCATTAATACATAGATAATCATCGCCGATATAAAAAATAGAATTACGTTTTTGCCCGTGGACTTACTTTGAATCATCGAAATTAAGTTTTTCATCTGAATATCCAAATTTATCTATGAACTCTTTGACGGCTAACAATTATTAGGGTGCATTGTGGTGGAATAACTCTTTTTTCTATTCTTTTCCATCGCTACTTTTATACCCTATCTTTAATATTTGAGTCAATATACAGTATATATGGATATATTTCAATATTTGAAGATTATCTTAAATTGATCTTACTGGGTTAACAGTGCAACATGTAATGATAATTATTGATATCAAGTTAATAGTGCACGATTAGGGCAAAGAAATTATTAGACAGGATGAGTGATAAAATTCGTTTTATGCACTATAGTCCAAAAACAGAGGACTCTTATATCAGTTGGGCGAAACGATTTATTTTATTTCATAATAAGAAACATCCTGCAGATATGGGCAAAGTTGAAATTGAGGCCTTTCTTACTTTTTTAGCTGTTAAGAAAAAAGTCAGTCCGACCACTCAAAACCAAGCTTTTCATGCCATTTTATTTCTCTATGAAAAAGTTTTGAATATCAGCTTGAAGGATCAGATTATCAGTGCTTTAAGGGCAAAACAGCGCATTAGAATTCCTGTAGTCTTAACAGCTATAGAAGTTGAAACTATTATTGAAAATTTATCTGGCATATATTTGTTGATAGTTAAATTAATGTATGGATGTGGCTTGCGCTTAAATAAAGTGTTAAATTTACATGTTAAATATTTAGATTTCGGCTTTAATCGGGTGATTATCTGGGACTCTAAATCTCTTGCAGATAGAAGTACTCCTATTCCCAATAAAATATATGATGAGCTACTTTTACAAGTCAAGCTTGTTGAAACCACACATGCAATCGATCTTAAGAAAGGTTTTGGATCGGTGTTTATGCCTTATGCTTTAAGCAAAAAATACCCAAATGCAAAATATGAAACAAAATGGCAATACTTGTTTCCTATGGCTAAAGTTTCAAAAGATCCAAAAACAGGTGTCATTCGACGGCACCATGTTTTAGAGAACACCTTGGCAAGGAATATTAAAAAATCGGTCACTAAAAGTAATATTCATAAAAAAGTAACGTCACATACATTTAGACATTCCTATGCTACTCACCTGTTACAACATGGGATAGATATTCTTACTATTCAGGGTTTGATGGGGCATAAAAGCCTTGAGACCACTATGCTTTATACACATGTTATAAAAGATTTAAACAAAGATAAGCTCCCAAGTCCCCTAGATTTAATTTGAAATACTTTTAAGTCGGCTGAAAGAATGTTGCGGCCTAGGAGCGTGTCCGAGAATAGAAATTTACTGCGAAAAAGTTGAAATTGGACAGTTTTTCACCTAATTCTCGCAAAAGTAGTTGTGTTGGCTTATTTTTAAAAAGTAAAGTTGTTTGAGAAGAAAATTATTTATAGAAACTCGAAAGCTTAATAATAACAAGCTTTTATTTAATAAAAACATTCTCAACGATTTTTTTACTTTTTAAAAATAAGCCAACACAACTACGGTGAATATTAGACAATACTTATTGTTTGTAGTACTGGGAGCTTGTCCAAGAATTGAAATTTAATGTAAAAAAGTAAAAATTGACATTATTTGTCAGTTTTTGCAACGATTGTCCAATTTTGGATAGTTTTTTCAGGTAAAATAATTCGGAAAACAACCAGGTGAACTCCGAATATGAAAAAATACACTGCAATAATCTTATTACTCTTGGCATTTACCGCCACATCACAAGAAATGTGGATCAATGAATTGCACTACGATAACGCAGGAGGCGACTCTGGGGAATTTGTTGAAGTCGTTGTTGAACAAACCTATTCAGGAGACTTGGCAAACTTAGAGATTTTCTTTTATAACGGCAGTAACAGCAATGTCTATAATAGCAGTCACATCAAAACACTGGACACCTTTGATGTCGGTGTTTCGCAAGGTGGCTTTACCATATATTCAAAACTAACACCTTCCATGCAAAATGGTAGCCCTGATGGTATTGCCTTGGTCAATAATGGAGCAGTTGTCCAATTTATCTCTTATGAAGGGACAATAACTGCCGCTGGAGGTCCTGCTTTTGGCCTGACCAGTACCGATATTGGAGTATCGGAGTCATCAGCAACAGCGATTGGTGAGTCCTTGCAACTTTCTGGAACAGCTTCTCATCCTGAGGGCTTTACTTGGCAAGCAGCGGCAACCGCCACTATGGGACAAGTCAACACTGGTCAAACACTGGTGGATGAAGCGCCTCAAGTTCGTTCTATTTTTCCTGCCGATAACAGTACTGCCGTTGGCTCTTCGGTTTCTATTCAAATTGAATTTTCTGAGACAGTCAATGCCGATGCCAGCTCTTTTGCCGTCAGTTGTGGCGGTTCTTCTCATGCAGTAAGCCTGTCTGAAGACAGCGGCTTGGCTGACTATACTCTTATCCCTGATACTCCATGGCCAGCTTCTAGCCTTTGCCAAGTGACATTAATTGCGGCAAATATTACCGATATTGGCGCACAAAACCAACAATTGGATGGCAATGGAGATTTAACAGCTGGTGATGATTTCACCTCTTCCTTTACTGTTGCTAGTGATGCCTTGCCAACCGTCACTTCAACGACTCCTGCAGAGGCTGCAACTTTAGTACCACAAGTATTTACTTTTGATTTGAACTTCAGTGAAAATGTCGATTTAACAGCCAATGCTGTCAGCTTGGACTGCAACGGAGCTGTTGCCATTAGCAACGGCTTGCCAGCAAGCAATGTCTCTAGCCTGACCTTAACTCCTGCAACTTCAGTAGCATTAGGCACTGTTTGTACTGTAACTTTAAACGCTGCTGAAATAACAGACTTAGATGGCGACAATGACTTTTTAGATGGAGATTTAGATGGTATTGCAGGAGGCAACTACAGTTTTTCCTTTACCATTATTGAAGGTATTTCTGAAATATTTGAACTGCAAGGCAGTGGTTCGGCAACTCCATTTGCCGATGATTTTGTGCGTCTTAGTGATAATGTTGTCACTGCTGTTGCTGATACTGGATTCTTTATACAAACACCCACAGAACGTGATGATGGCAATATTAATACCTCAAATGGTTTGTTTGTCTTCACTGGTTCGGGCACAAAGGTCTTTGCCAGTGTCGGAGATTGGGTCGATGTGCGTGGTCAAATAGTTGAATTTTTTGATTTCACTGAGTTAACTTCAGTCTCTTACGTGACAGTGACCTCTAGCAACAATCCCTTGCCTGCTGCTGTTGAGTTTGATGCCAATGTGCCTTCGCAAAATCCTTTAACACCTTCATGTGCAATTGAGTTTGAATGTTACGAAGGTATGCTCATACATGTGGCCAATGGAATCGCCATTTCTGGGTCTCAAGCCTTTGGAGCCGACATTAATGCCGAAGTAGAAGTCACGGCAACAGGCTTGAAAGCACTAAGAGAACCAGGGATAGAAATAAGCCAAACAGGCGATAGCCAACTCCCTCCTTTTCCTACGGCGACATATGATCCCGATATTTTTGATGAAAACCCAGAAATATTTGAACTTGATGCCGATGCTTTGGGCTTGCCTTCAATAGAAATAAATGGTGGAGCTACTTTTTCTGCCACAGGAGTTTTGGCGTATCAATTCAGTGATTACGAACTCTGGCCTAGCCAATTAACCCTGACTCAAAAAGAGATTCCGGTTGAACGTAATGCTTACTCTTCTGAAATAAGTATTGCCACACAAAACATGGAGCGTTTCTTCGATGATGTCGATGATCCCAATATTAATGATTTTGCAGAAGATTCTACCAGTACTGCAACTTTCCAAGGGCGTGTAGCTCAGGCCTCTATTTATTTTAGAACCCTGATGAAATCACCCGACATCATCGTTTTGACAGAAGTAGAAAACCTGAATGCAATGCAGGCCATAGCTGACAAACTCAATGCCGATGATGCCTCCTTGAATTATTCCGCATTTTTGGTTGAAGGCAATGATTTCGGTGGCATTGATATTGGCATACTCAGCAATCAAACCGTTAGCAATATTACTATTACCCAACTGGGAGCTAACGAAATCTTACAATTTGGTAACACCAATAGAAAATTACACGATCGTCCACCCTTGTGGATGAACGCAACCGTCAGCAAAGGATCAATTTCTCAGGAAGTGAATATCTTAGGTGTGCACATGCGTTCTCGCAGTGGTATTACTGGATCAGACAGAGAAAGAGTACGCAACAAACATTTTGAGCAATCCCTGTCTGTAGCGCAAATGGTTCAAGACATTCAGTCCAATGCAAGCACGGTTCCTCTTGTGGTATTGGGTGATTTCAATGATTTTGAATTTTCAGATGGCTATGCTGATGTCATTGGCGAAATACAAGGTGTGATTGATCCAGTAAAGAATTTGCTCAATAGCGATGGTGTCACAATAATCAACCCTGTTAGCCCGCGTTTGTGGAATGCCGTAGATACATTGCCCACTGATGAAAAATATTCTTTTGTGTTCCGTGGAACGCTGCAAGTGCTCGATCACGTCTTATTGAGCGATGCTGCACTGGCAAAATTAGCCGAAACCAAATTCATTCGAGGCAATATTGATGCTCCAGCCAAACACGCTGGAGATTATGGCCAAGCATATCGTATGTCCGATCACGATGGTATCCGTGTGACATTAGAGTTGTTGGATGCCAGTGATTTGATATTTCGCAATACTTTTGAATAAAACTCAAATTCTTGGACATGCGATTTCTCTTCTGGGATAAGCTCTTACCCAAATCCCGATATAGAAATCACGATGCAAATACAAGCCTTTAATATGCCTAAGAAACTCTCAAAAAGCCTCATCACCAATGAGGTGTATTCGGTTTTTGTGATCCTTATGCACATCAAGCACTTGCACTATCATTCGCGATTCTATATCGGGATTTGGGTCCTTGGAAATTTTTGGGACAAAATAAGTACATGTTAAGATTTCGATCCAAAAAGAAAACCTATTTTCCAAAGTTTTCACTGCTCATATGGTTGCTGACTTTAGCGGCAATCCTGTGGTCAGAATATTATCAAGATCGTTATAACTTGGATCAATTGTTGGCGATAAATCCATCAGAAATATCCCAACACCTCAATCAATCGTGGTGGCATGTCCTGCGCTTAAGTACGGCCCTATTTTTGCACGGAAGCTGGCAACATTGGGCGGGCAATATGATCTTATTCTTGATTATTGCTTTTCCGCTAGAAAAAAAGGTCGGTGGTTTTTGGTTTCTACTCATCTATTTCATTTCAGGATTTGCTGGCAATTTGACCTGTATTTACCAATTAGGAGATTCGGTTAAATACCTGTTGGGTGCCAGTGGTGCTGTTTCTGGTTTATTAGGAGCATGGTTGATGTTATTCCCCCAACAAAAAATAAGCATTGTCATTCCCATTGGACTTTATTTTCAAAAAGCAAAAGTACCAATATTATTGCTTGCTTTGATTTGGCTGAGCATTCAAATTGTACTGCAGCTTCTTAGCCAACAAGATCATCCCATTGTTTGGATGACACATATTGTTGGTTTTATCGTTGGTTTTTTTGTGGCATGGCTTTATCGAATAGTGGCTTAGGAGTACAATTGCACTATGAATGATAGCATCTTGTACAAAGTCATCTTTATTAACCGATCGAAGGTCTATGAATTGTATGCCAGAGACGTGTTTTCCAGCGACATCTATGGCTTTATTTATGTTGCAGATTTGGTCTTTGATCAAAACAAAACCATTGTCATCGACCCTGCCGAAGACAAAATTAGGGATGAATTTGAAAATGTAAATGTCTTGCATTTGCCAATGCAAAGCGTGATTCGCATAGAAGAAGTGAAGAAAAAAATGTCGTGCAAAATTCGTGACATTAAAAGAGGTGAGAACGTCTCACCTTTTCCAACACTGCCCAAAAAACACTAAATGAACAAAGAACACATATTAATTGTTGATGACGAGCCAGATATTCGTAATTTGATATCTGAAATCTTAGCGGATGAAGGTTATTCGGTTGCCACAGCAGCCAATGGCGAAGAAGCCAATCAACACATTAAGATGCGCCAACCTAATTTGGTCTTATTGGATATTTGGATGCCAGATATCGACGGAATAAGCCTGATGAAGAGCTGGAATGAAAAGCAACTGGTCTCTGCGCCTATTGTTATGATGTCAGGGCACGGAACAGTCGAAACAGCGGTTGAAGCCACCCGACTTGGAGCCAAAGACTTTGTTGAAAAACCTCTTTCATTGGCAAAGCTCTTGCAAACCGTTTCTGACACTTTGGCTCAGTCAAAACAAGTTGTCAGCGAACCGCTTGAAAGCTCTCTAAATATTCTGGAACCCATAGGCAATTCTGAAGCCATTAATCGCATCAAAAATGCTTTACAGAAAATCTTCAAAACAAAAAATCATATTGTTATTGAAGGTGAAAACGGGACAGGAAAATATTCAACCGCGATGTTAATCCATCACAAACGGCATGAAAATGACAACCCTTGTGTGCTCTTGGATGCCTTAACCATTGACAGTGATTTTGACGAAAAACTCACTCATTCCAATGGCTATTTTATTCGAGCGGCCGCCGGAAGTTTAATTATCAACAACATCGACAGTCTGTCATTGAACCAACAAAACACTTTGTTATCGTATTTAAAACACCGGCAATTCAGTGTTTTCCACCAAAACAATGTTCACCCAATTCAATTTCAGATTATTGCTATTTCACAATGTGAATTGACTCAACTAGTCAATGACGGCCTGTTTCTTAATGATCTGTATGAGCTAATCGCCGAAGTTAAACTGTCCTTGCCGACACTGCATGAACGCCAAGAAGATATCCCTGAACTCTTGAATTATTACGTCAACACGCTGCCTGATTCAGAAAACACACCGTACCGTAAAATGTCCTTTGCCGCGCAAAACTTATTACGCAATCATCACTGGAAAAACAACATCATCGAGTTAAAGAACACGGTCAGGCAATTGCAACTCTTAGGAGGTGATGGCGAAATAAGCAAAGACGAAGTTAACACACTTATTTCACAAACTATTGCTTGCCAAGACAATCCGGTAAACAATTGGTATCACATGCCCTTACGAGAAGCGCGAGAAGCTTTTGAAAAGGACTATCTTATTCACCAGCTTAAGGCCGTTGACGGTCGTGTTGGAGAATTAGCAAAAATTGCAGGCATGGAACGAACGCACCTGTATCGCAAGTTAAGAACTTTAAATATTAATCCCAAAGACATCATGAAATCATGAAAATATTAGTATTAGGCGCAGGACAAGTGGGTGCATCAATTGCCGAACACCTCTCTAAAGAACGCAATGATATCACCATAGTCGATACCAATTTAGAAAAACTAATGGACATGCAAAACCGCTTGGATTTGCGTGCTGTACATGGCAATGCCTCTCATCCAGGAGTGCTAACTCGCGCAGGTGCCGAAGATGCCGATATGGTTGTCGCCCTGACCAACAGCGATGAAACTAACATGGTCGCTTGCCAAGTCTGCCACAGTATATTTCACACACCACTTAAGATTGCTCGGGTACGCCAATCTGAATATTTGGATTATCCCGAGCTGTTTAAATCCGACCACATGCCAATTGATGTTTTTATCAGCCCAGAACGCTTGGTAACCGAACATATTCGCCGTTTAATCGATTACCCTGGCGCCCTCCAAGTAATGGACTTCGCCCAAGGTTTGGCACAACTGGTGGCCATCAGCGCAGACAGCGAAGGCCCTTTGATTGGTCACCAGTTACGCGAAATTCACAACTACATGCCCGAAGGAGTCGATGCCCGTGTTGCGGCCATATTCAGAGATAACAAGCCCATATCTCCGGATGGTGATACAGTCATAAAAATCAATGACATGGTGTTCTTTTTTGCGGCAAAAAAAGACATCAAACCCGTCATGAAAACCCTAAGACATACCGATAAACCTGTTAAAAAAGTAATTTTAGCAGGAGGTGGAAATATTGGTTTCAGCCTGGCAAAAATGCTGGAACAAAACCACTCGATAAAAGTCATCGAAGGCAACAAAAAACGCTCACGTTTTATTGCCGAAGAACTCACCAAAGCTTTAGTGATTAAAGGTGACTGCACTTCAGAAGAAATATTATTTGAAGAAAACATCGATCAATGCGATATTTTTTGTGCTGTTACCAACGATGACCAAACCAATTTGTTAGCGGCATTAATGGCTAAAAAAATGGGCGCAGATAAAGTATTGACCTTAATCAGTAAGCACAATTACGCGCAATTGTTAGAACGCGATCAAATTGACATTGCCATCTCACCCCAACACATCACGATTGGTGGCTTGTTGGTACATGTTAGAAAAGGCAATATGGCTCGCATTCATTCCTTACGCAATGGAGCTGCGGAGGCTATTGAAGTGGTAGTCCATGGAGATGCCAGCACATCCAAAGTCATTGGCAAACAACTCAAAGACATAAATTTACCACCTGGAACAACCATCGGTGGCATTATTAGAGGCACCAAGGTCATTATTGCCCATCGCGATGTTATCGTCGAACACGAGGACCATATCATTTTATTTGTTGCTGACAAAAGAAACATCAACGATGTTGAACGCCTGTTTCATGTCAGTCCAACCTTTATGTAATACCGAAAGCAAAAGTAAATATCAGCCATGACAAACAAAGCTCAAACATTTGAAAAATCAGTCCAACAATTGGATGCTATCGTCGAAAAAATGGAATCAGGAGAACTCAGCCTCGATGAATCCCTCAAACTTTTTGAAAAAGGTGTCAAATTGACCCGCTCTTGCCAAGAAATTCTGAGCCAAGCAGAAGCAAAAATCGAATCTCTCATGGATAAAAATGACTGATTTATGAACGACAATACTGGTTATTTTACCAACAAAACTCAGAGCTACCAAAATCGCATAAATGTGTTTCTAAAAGAGTTTCTGTTGCAGCAATACCCTCAGTCCAATCGTTTGGTCGAAGCTCTATCCTATTCCTTGCTTTCAGGGGGCAAGAGAATCCGCCCGCTGTTAAGTTATGCCACCGCAGAAGCTCTCAACATCGACCTCAAACAAGCCGATTATGTCGCTGCAAGCATTGAAATGATTCATGCTTATTCCTTAATCCACGATGACTTACCAGCCATGGACGATGATGATTTACGCCGTGGCAAAGCAACCTGTCATGTCAAATTTGATGAAGCGACTGCTATTTTAGCGGGAGATGCCTTACAAGCGATGGCTTTTGAAGTCTTGAGCCAAGTTCCCGTTAAATCAAACATCATCGTCAAACTGATTAAAAAACTCAGCCAATCCTGTGGAGCCTTAGGCATGGCCGGTGGTCAAGCATTGGACTTGCAATCTGAAAACAAATCCTTAAACAAAGAAGAAATGGACACCATTCATCAACTCAAGACCGGTGCTTTGATATCTGCTGCTATAGAAATGACGGGTTTGTTGTTTACTGGCTTTGCAGATGGACAAAAATTGGCTTTTTTGCATTTGGCCTTAAAACAATATGCGGCAGGTTTCGGCATGGCCTTTCAAATTATCGATGATGTCTTGGATGTTATTGGTGATGAGCAAACCATTGGCAAGCCCATAGGTTCAGATGCATCAAACCACAAATCCACCTATCCTGCCCTGATGGGACTAGAAGAATCCAAAATTGCAGCCATCTATCATGCCCACTACGCCATTGACAAACTGAAAGATTTGCCCAAAGGGGACTCAGGTTATTTAAGATATCTTGCCGAATATTTAATATCCAGACAAAGTTAATCGGAGTATAATAGAACCGATTTATCTGCCTTATTGCACCATCATGACTGAAAAACACAACACATTACTGGATTCCATCTCTATTCCTGCTGATTTACGCCAATTGCAAGAATCCAAACTCACTCAAGTCGCGGATGAATTGCGTGATTTTTTGATTCACTCTGTTTCACGATCTGGCGGACATTTTGGTTCTGGATTAGGCACTGTAGAACTGACCGTTGCCTTGCACTATGTTTATGACACGCCTCACGACCGCATTGTTTGGGATGTTGGGCATCAAGCTTATCCACATAAAATATTAACAGGTCGCAAAGACAGTATCGAAACCATCAAGAAGAAAGACGGTTTAACTCCTTTTCCTAAACGCTGCGAAAGCCCTTATGACACCTTTGGAGTTGGACACTCATCAACCTCAATTGGTGCAGCCTTGGGCATGGCCTTGGCCTCCAAACAACTCGGAATTGATCGCAAATCCATTGCTGTAATTGGCGATGGAGCAATGACCGCAGGCATGGCTTTTGAAGCCTTAAACCATGGCGGTGAAGTCGAACCAGACATGCTAGTAGTGCTGAATGAAAACGAGATGTCCATCTCTCCCAATGTCGGCGCCTTTGCTCGTATGCTGATAAAAATTGTCAGTGGTCGCTTTTACAACAAAATGCGAGAAAAATCCAAACGCATTATGAAACGTGATTCGTGGTTGTGGAAATTCATGTCACGCTGGGAAGAACACACCAAAGGCATGCTCATACCAAGCACCTTGTTTGAAGAGTTAGGCTTCCTCTATTTTGGACCCATCGATGGTCACGATGTTAATCAACTGGTCAAAACACTAAAAATAATCAAGGAAACCAAGGGGCCAAAGTTTCTGCACATCCTCACCAAAAAAGGCAAAGGCTACAAACCTGCAGAAAAAGACCCGATAAAATACCATGCGGTTTCACCTTTTGATCCTAAATTAGGCGTTATTTCCTCAAAAAAACCCAGCAAACCCAGTTACACCCAAGTTTTTGGTCAATGGCTTTGTGATATGGCACGCGATGACAATAAATTGGTTGGTATCACTCCAGCCATGCGCGAAGGTTCGGGTCTAGTAGAATTTTCTAAACTCTACCCAAAACGTTATTACGATGTCGGAATTGCCGAACAACATGCCGTAACATTAGCTGCGGGTATGGCCTGTGAAGGGGCAAAACCTGTTGTCGCTATCTATTCCAGTTTTTTACAACGCGCTTACGACCAACTCATTCATGATGTTGCCATTCAAAACTTAGGCGTTTTGTTTGCGATTGATCGTGCTGGTGTTGTTGGCCCAGATGGGGCAACACATGCTGGCAATATGGATTTGAGCTTTTTACGCTGCGTTCCCAATATGACCATTATGGCACCAGCTGACGAAAACGAATGCCGCCAAATGCTCTACACAGGATTTACCCTAGGCACACCTGCGGCCGTAAGATACCCTCGTGGCACAGGAGCTGGCGTTGCGATTCAACCCAAAATGGAAAAAATTGAAATCGGCAAAGCCCTCAAGGTTCGTAAAGGCACTAAAATTGCTATATTAGCCTTTGGCTCCACTCTAGAAGCCGCCAAAATAGCTGCAGAAACATTGGATGCTAGCGTGATTAACATGCGTTTTGTAAAGCCACTAGATGAACAAATCATCAAAAAAATGCAGAGCAAAAATGAGCTCATAGTCACCGTAGAAGACAATGTAATCAAAGGCGGAGCAGGCAGTGCAATCAACGAATATCTCAACCATATTCAATCCCAAATTCGCGTCTTGAACCTTGGTCTTCCTGATATTTATCAAGACCACGGCAGTCGCGAAGACCTTTTATCAGAAGCAGGTATTGATAGCCAAGGCATAATTAAACAGGTTAAAGATTTCTTAAATTTGAGCGATAGCAAGAGTAATATTGTTGAGTTGAAATAATTCTTATGGCAACTGGCTTGCCAATTTCGCGGTAATGGCATCGTGTGACTGTTGACAACTTGATAATAAATATTGGTGCATACTAGTCTCATTATCAATAATGGAGAAATAAAAAACCCCAATTGAGAAACTGTTCGATACTAACTCTGTCTTAAATTTAATCACATGAGTTCACTATGAAAAATTCTATCTTATTTTTTTTAACACTATTATCAAGCTTCTCGGCCCTGAGTCAAAACAAGCAAGCCTTGCGTGATGCTCCGCACTCTATTCCTACAATAAGTATAACTCCCAGTATGGACATAGAAAAAGCCATTGAGATTTCATCCTTTCATGTTCAGAGTAAAATTTATGGTAATTTAGCTCAAAGCCTCATTGATATTACTTTTTACAACCCTAATCAACGTCCTTTATCGGCTGATTTTATCTTTCCCATTCCTGCCAACTCTAGTTTGAATGGCTATGCTTTGGATGTTAAGGGTACCATGGTTGAAGGAGTTGCCGTTGAAAAACACAAAGCCAGAAAAACTTTTGAAAAAATTGTCCGCCAAGGAATCGATCCTGGCTTGGTTGAAAAAATTCAAGGAAATGTATTTAAAACGCGTATTTTCCCTCTTAATGCCAGAGGCCATCGAAGTATTCAAATTAAATTCATCACAGTACTGGCTCAAAACAAACAAAGTTTCACATATCAAATTCCATTGATTCAAGGCCAAGAAGTAAAGGATTTCAGCCTGTCTCTTCAGGCATTTAACACTAAATCAGCTCCAATTATTACTTCCAGCCAATTTTCTGATGCCGATTTCTCCAAATGGAATAAGTCCTATGTTTTAGAAGTCAAAAAAAATCTCTTTACTCTAGAAAAACCTCTCAATATCCAAGTTCCACAGCTAGATAACAATTTAACCCTATTAGGCCTTAACAAAGAAAATGAAGTCTTTTTTAGTCTTCTTGACAAGCAAAATAAAAACTTTAACAGCCTCGAGAATAAAAAACACAAACAAGCCATAAAATCCATCCACTTGGTTTGGGATGCCTCAAATTCACGATATGGCTTGAATCACCAGCTAGAGTTGGACTTTCTTAAGCATTATTTCCATCAAAATCAAAACATGAAAGTGAAACTCTTTTTACTTCGCAACACATTATCAGTGGCTCAAAACTTTAATATTTCAAAGGGTAACTGGCAAGCATTAAAACAAAGGCTTGCTGAAATCAACTACGATGGCGCGACAAATATTTCGGCACTCAATCAATTAAATGACAAAAATGACAAAGAGGATGCCATTTTATTCTTCACCGATGCTCTCCATAGTTTTGATGTAAAACAAAAAATTAAACTGGCTTCTCCTTTGTACGTCATCAGCAGCTCTTTATCCATCAACCAATCCTATGCCCAAATGCTTGCAGAAGAAAACAATGGACAATCCCTAACTCTTAGTGATCAATCAGACTTAAGTGCTGTAGTTAAAAAAATGTCTCAGCCTCAATTGCAATTGCTCACTATTCAAGTTGTTTCCGGTCAAGTCAAAAATTTACCTCATTTGCCTCGATTAGTCGGTCAAAATTCGCAAATTATTACGGGTCAGCTAATGTCAGAGACCGCAGAACTGCAATTAAATTATGGATACAAGGGTAAAGTTACTAAAACCCACACCATCCAATTGCAAAAAAAAGAAGCGCTCGCCAACCCGATTCCAGAGTTTATCTGGGCACAACAGCAGCTGAATTATCTGCATAAAGATAGCTCTGCCAATAAAAGACGCCTCCTTGAACTCAGCCAAAAATACACGATGGTGAGTGATTATACTTCCTTGATTGTATTAGAAAATTTATCGCAATATATCCAACACCAGATCCCGCCACCTGTTTCTTTGCCTAAGATGCGCAATGACTACTTTTCTCAACTCAAGCAAAATAACAAAGAAAAACAAAACCAACAGCATTCTAAAATCTCACAAGTTATCAACATGTGGGAAACACGCAAGCAATGGTGGAAAAAAGAATTTCCTAAATATGTGGCTCCAAAGGTTAATAAAAGAGACCAATCTCAAAATTTTATTGATGAAGAAGAAAGAGTGATGACAACAGGAGCACGAATGCGAGCTGTGAGTAGCCCGCAAGCCGATATTGCCTTTGCAATGGTTGCAGAAGAGCAGCCAGATGCACCTGTTGCAGAAATGAAGAAGAAAAGTTCTTTAAATTCTAGCAATGCTTCTATACAAATTAGCCAATGGAATCCCGACACACCCTATTTGAAAACTTTGCAAAGTGCACAAAACAAATCGCACAGTTATTATCAGCTTAAAAAGGATTATTCTCTTTCACCTGCCTTTTATTTTGATACAGCCTCCTATTTTTTTAAAATTAACGATAATGATTTTGCCTTGCAAGTTCTGTCTAATATTGCCGAGTTAAAGATACAAGATTCTCGACTTTTGCGCACTATGGCAATGGCCTTAAAACAGCATTCTTTGTACAATTTAAGCATTTGGGCATATCAAAAAGTCTTAGATGAACGCCGTGAAGAACCCCAATCTTATCGCGATTTAGCCCTGGCTCTTCAGCTTCGTATCACTGCTGGCAAAGCTAGTAATCCACAACAAGACGAACAACAATCATTGCAGTTACTCTACAAAGTAGTGACAGAAAAATGGGACCGATTTCAAGGCATCGAGGTGACAGTGTTAATGGAAATCAATCAAATATTAGCTAAAACCAAGGCTTATTCCATCGATTCTTCCTTCATTGACAAACGTCTTTTGCAACTTTTGGATGTTGATTTGCGCATCACATTAGCGTGGGACAGTGACATGACCGATATTGATTTGTGGGTGATTGAACCCAGCGGCGAAAAAGTCACTTACAACAAAACCCTTTCAACCGTTGGCGGCATGTTTCATCAGGATTTTACTGGCGGCTACGGGCCTGAAGAATACCTATTACACAAAGCCCCACTGGGAACTTATACCATTAAAGTGCATTTTTATGGCAATGGATCACCCGAACTCACTGGAGGAACCACACTGTATGTCGATGTTTTTACCAATTATGGGCGTAAAACCCAAAAGTTACAAACGCTGAGTTTGAGACTAGAAAAAGCTCAAGATGACTTTTTGGTTGGGACTGTTGTTATCGATTAATATCGACCCACAGATATAATCTCGTCATTCAGTATTACCGAAAGCTCTATGCTTATCAAAGCTTAAAGACAGAGGCCTCCTTGACAAGGACAAAACAAATTGGCGGGTTAGATTCCAACTACAATACGCTTTTCAATAGGCGAAGAGGCTCAGTTTTGGACTGGTGTTGCAGTATTGAAATGCGCTATACTCCTATGAGTTATTTTTATCACTCATTCGATTTAATGTTTTGTATTGGCTTATTTTGAAACCGTAAAAATCTCGGAGACTGTCTTGGCTACGAGATTAAAGTGTTTTATAGGGTTTTATGAAAACATATAGGGCATACACCAACAAAGTCAATTACCTACAAGAAAATAGAATTTTTCTTACCGTAGGGGCAATCCCTCGTGGTTGCCCTTCTATCAGCAAACACAAATCTAAATTAATTTACTGGTAGTTCGCATAAGAACATGTAATACAGTTTGATCCTTAAGTACCAACTAACTTGGTGCGTTTGAATTAATGAGTATTGTTTTTTCAATAAAACGAGTCATTGTTTAACGTTTTGTGTTGGCTTATTTTGAAACAGTAAAAAACTCGGTGAGTGTCTTGGCTACGAATATAAAAGTGTTTAATAGGGTTTTATTGAAGACAGAGGTTCTCAGACAGCTTTACGGTTTCAAAATAAGCCAACACAAAACTGTACCGGGGTTAATTGAACTAATATGATGCACTATGGCAAAATTCCTACAAAGAAAAGGAATTTTGCCATAGTTTTCTACAACTAAATTTTGTACCATAAGCTTATTTTAGCGGTACAAACATGACAACAGCAAGGAGTCAACTCATTTCAATTGATGATACACCGTATTATCACGTCATCATACGTTGTGTTCATTGTTAGCTATTTTTGTTTGCTCTTTCGTTTAGTAAGTACTGCCTTAACTTCCTTTCACTTCGCATTACATACAATATATATACATTACTACCATCAAGACGGTAAAAGATACGACATGGATTAACAATGATTTCTTTGTATCTTGATTTTCTTAATTCAGGGGGGTTGCGTCCTGAATTTGGAAAGTCTTCAAGTCGTTCTGTTTTCGAAAATATTGTTTGAACCAAGTTTTTTGCAGCAGTTGGTTTATCTAGTGCTATGTATTCAGATATTTTATTAAGATCTATTAATGCTGGCTCAGTCCATATTATTTTAGCCATTTACTCATTTTATCTTTTGCTTCTTTTTGAGTAAAAACACGACCTTCTGTTATGGCAGCTTCACCACGAGCAAGACCTTCTAGGATGCGCATTCTATTTTGCATCCTTTCATAATCATGAACATCAATAAGATATGCAGATGGCTGACCATGCTCGGTTATAAGTACAGGCTCTTTTGAATCATGTAATTCAGCCAAAATTTTAGTAGCCTGACGCTTTAGGGTAGTAACTAATTCTATTCTCATAATAATGACACTATACTATCACTTTATGATAATGCAAGTTATTTTCTTCTACTCAGCTAGCGTATGAATCGAGCGTCCACCTTCGCTAGCCGCGAAGCGCCGCAAAACTTCCCCGCGTCGGACTCGGACGATTTGTTATGTATTTACCTAGAAAATCCATTTATACACTGAATAGCCCCCAATGAGCGTCAACACTAAAAATCCAATTAAAACGACGGTCAAGGCTGTATTCGCGAGACGAGTGGATGGTGAATCATTCGGAGCTTCAAACCATCTAGGCTCTAGCTTTTTTACTCCTACATAGTCACCTAGGTCACTTCCGTAGTATTCGCCATTTTCCAGCGCAGTTTCGCAGGCAGACATTAAATTTCGAAGCCCAGTTTCGTCTCCGACGATACAATCTTCGTGGTCAGCCCACTCAGAACCATCTTTCAACTTTGGTGATCTAGTCTTCATCTGCTTCACTCTTTAAGAAACACATAACAATTACTAGTGTGCACTGTGTTGTGATAACGGTTTATATTAACTTTTTCCCTCACGCTGATTTACCCTGATTCATTTAATTTATAATAATACTTGTAATGGTTCAATTTTCCTAGAGACATTTTTAGCCGCTTATAGAAATTAAGAATTTCCAATTTCAAAATGGCGCTATTGGTTTAAGGGGTCGGCACTTTTTTTGGTAAAGAAACGCTTGTCCCATCTTGTTCTTATTGATTACGCCTAGCCTTCCTTCAATAGCTCTAATATTTTTTCTAAAAACAGGATGTTTCTATTGCTTTCTCCAAAACTTCTCATCAATCTCAACATGTTTTTTAACCCTTTAATGCTTCCATATTTTGATGCTATTACTGAAATATTCCACTCGCCCTCCCACTTTCCGTACTTAAGAAATATCTCATGTTGTATGTCTATAAGGTTCTCAGCTATTTCGAAATCAGGCGTTTTGTACAAGTTAGAACTTAAATATGACCATTTTTCAAGTAAGTCATAGCTTTTATCTAACTTTATAAGTTTATAGTATTCAAGATAAGCCTCTACATAATCAGAGTCAAAGAAATAAGTGTCCATCAGCATTTTTGACGATTCAATAATATCTAAGCACTTAACCCCTCTTTCGATAAGGTCTTTTTTATTTTTAATATTTACTATTTTCCACTTCAGCAGTTTTATTAAATTTTCATTATCTTGGTTACAAAAAAACTCAATTGTATTTTTAGATACAAAATTTGTTTTTATAAAATCATTAAGTATTATTGCTCGATACAGTAAAAAACCTGAGTAATCGCTATTAAATATTTCACGTTTGTTTGCGTACTCATTAGTTAATGAATCAAGAGTTAAAATGTTGACTTCAAATTGCTTAATTTTTTCAATGCTAAAAACATCATTAGATAAAAAAACAAATAAGAACAACAATAGCTTTTTCATAGTTAATTTCCTAAGTTTTTCAAAAGTTTATTTTGAAAGGGTTTAAGGCTTCGGCATCCTTTTTACAAAAACAAGGCATAATTAATAATTTTTTTCATCTGGTTTTCTCTTTTGGTTTTATCTGACTTGCCTTTTCTATAATATCCCAACCAAGCTTTTTTAAAACAAATGGAGATACAGTTAGTGCAAATAAAATGAAAGTTCCTGTTGCTGTGTATAAATCAATTTTAAACTGATAATGAGTTAAACTCCACCAAAAAATAGACATAACAACACCATAAAGAAATAGGCATATCCATACTTGGTACATCTGTATTCTACTATAGATGTTTTTTGACAAGGAAATACTGAATCAGTATTTTCGGAACCAGCTCCAAAACACTTTTAAAGACAAATCCGTAAAAGAATATTCCTGCCAACCCTATTAGTGCATCTTTCATCTTATCAACCAAGTCTAAATAACCTGATTCAATAAAAATAGTATTATATAGAACAAATAATAAAGCCACTATTATTGTTTCTACAAAAATTAGGAAAAGCGAATTCCACAATAGAGACCATTGCATAATTAAGACTGTTAACGCGTTAATTTCATAAAGACCGCGGGAAGTTTTTCTGGAAGCTTTTCGACATCATCAATCACAGTATATTGACTGTTGAAAATATCTTGTACATAGGCATCTGCATTGGGGTCTAGCGTAATGCAATAGGAATAGATTCCATCAGCTTGTAATTCTTCTACTGCTTTTTTGCTGTCTTTGATTAAAGTTTGCGGATCCTTGGCATCAATATCGGCAGGTTCCCCATCGGTTAAGATTAACATGATTTTCTTTTCTGCTTTTTGTGCCCCTAAATAATGTGCTGCATGGCGCATGGCGGCTCCCATGCGGGTGGAATGCGAGGCTTGAATTTGAGCGATTCGGGCTTTGACTGTAGCCTTATAATTTTCACTAAAACCTTTGATATGCTGGTATCTTACTTCTGCTCTGGTATCAGAATTGAACCCTGCAATAGCAAATTTATCACCGAGTTGGTCAATTGTCCAAGCGGTGATGGCCAGAGCTTCTTGCGATAACTCTAACAGGGTTTGGCCTGTTTGTTGGTTTTTTTGGTTCAATGATTCCGATAAATCTACTAACAACATCACGGCTATATTTCGGCTGTCTGGTGTGTGACTGTAATTGATTCTGAAATCAGGAACATGGCCACTTTTGTAGTCAATCACAGAGCGCAAGGCGATGTCCAAATCCAGTTCAGAGCCTTCTTCTTGAAAACGAATTCTTTTTTTGTTTTGTGGTTTCAATACTTCTATCAGGTTTTTTAATCTTTTCGCCAAAACTGTATGCTTTTTCATCAACTGATTGATTTTTTCTGCATCGCCAGAAGGGTGCAAACGCTCATAAACGGTATTCCAATCCGGTCGATAACTTTCGGAATTATAATCCCATTCGTGATAATATCGAGGTGGCAAACTATCGCTGGCATCGACCATCATTTCTTCACTTTCGTATTCATTGGGAACAAGTTCGTCTGCTTCATCGTATTCTTCGTAGTGAAACCAAAAATATCGATTATCATCTCGGTAGCTGACTTCGGTCTTGTCAAAATACACTGTTGGTAAACTGTCAGACTTGCATCTTGATTTGATGTAATATTTTATCCCCAACTTTGACATCTCTTGAGTTGATGACTCTTTACCATCGGCAAGTGCAGTATTAAACTCCTGTCTTAATTGCTGCATAAGATCATCTTCTGGATCAAAATCAGGATCTATTAGCGCCCGGGATAGTCGTGTGGCACGGTATCTTAGGCACGCCATACCTTGCTCTGGACAATCGCCTTTTTGCGGATACGGATGCAAGGCAAGAAAATATTTTTTTAAGCCAGGATAATAACGCATTGCTAAAGTATCCACCCGCGCATCTTCAACAGCAGAAACCATCAACTGCGTGTGTGGTGCAAAGTTATCTGCCATTAATTTGGATGACCAGCGCTTGTGAGCCATTAGGTGCGCTAACAAGGTGCGGTAGCGATCCAAACCACTGATGCCGTTTTCATCTTCATAAATATCGGGCACGGCAATAATTTCGTCGTCCATATAAGGTTGTGGAATACGTATTTGGCTAGAATCGGTGGAAAAAGCTGAAAATGGCAAGTCACAATCCCATAAGCTTTCTTTACTCATCTCCAATTGAGACTGGATTTTACGGAAGGAAGTGCCTTGCCGTTCACGCTGAATAATACTCTGGGAATCGTGGGACTGCAAAGAAAAATAGTCAATTTGTTGATCTGGAGCATTGGCATAGTTACGTGCTCCATAATCAATAAAATTGCGTATTCCAGACAAGCTGAGTTTGGTCACTAATTGTGGCATACTTTGCATAAGATAAACCATGCCAGAACTTTCATACAAAGAATTATGACCATGGATGACTGTTTGGGTTTTACTGACGAATTCATCAATCAAATCAAAATATTTTCTGAGTTGATAAGGGTCTTTTAGAGTTCTACTGACGGGCTCTAGCGCCAATAAAAAAGGAATAAGTGCCTTTTTATTTGGGCTTCTTGCTAGCTGATAGCTGTATTTTGCTACCAAATCATTGCATTCACCCACATGATGAACCACAACAGGCATGACCTTCATAAAGGCTAAAACTGGCTCTACACCTTGACCGATGGAACATAAAAAATTAGCACCCTGCAAATAAGCTGCGATGCTTTCATCCGTGAGGTATTTTTTTGCTTGTTTTATAAATTCTGGAAAAGACGCGAGAGCCTGTGGAAATTTACAGGTAAATTTCTCTTGGTAGTCAGCTAGTTGCTCTTCATTCATGATGAGAATTAGCCAAAGACCATCTCGATAGTATTATCCAATGTTTCGCGGATATCACTGTCATCGGTAATCGGTCGTACCAGTGCCATTTTGCAGGCTTCTATCGGCTGTATACCTTGATTGATAAGATGCGCAGCATAAACCATTAAGCGTGTTGATACGCCTTCATCCAAACCATGACCTTTGAGCTTGCGCGCGGCGATGGCTATTTGTACTATTTTTTCTGCGGTACTACTATCGACTTTGCCTTCATTGACCACTATTGTAGATTCGATTTCTGCTGTTGCATAGTCAAAATCTAGACCACAAAAACGCTGTTTGGTGGATTGTTTCAAGTCCTTCATTAAGGATTGGTAACCAGGATTGTAGGAAATAACCAATTGAAAATCTTTGTGAGCCTTAATCAATTCGCCTTTTTTATCCAAGGATAATTCGCGACGGTGATCGGTCAATGAATGAATAACAACCATGGTATCTTGTCGAGCTTCAACGATTTCATCCAAGTAACAAATAGCTCCAAATCGAGCCGCCAGTGTCAAGGGACCATCGACCCAACGGGTGCCATCGGCATCCAAAAGAAAGCGACCGACCAAATCTGATGCGGTAATGTCTTCGTTACAAGAAACAGTAATAATAGGCTTGCCTAACTTCCATGCCATGTATTCTATAAAGCGCGATTTACCGCAACCTGTCGGGCCTTTGACCATGACTGGCAAACGGGCTGCATAGGCTGCATTGTAAAGCTCAACTTCATTCGACAGTTCCTTGTAGTAAGGCTTGTTTTCTATTTTATAGTGGCTAATATCCATTGAAATGACCGTTAAATTGAAATGAATACCCTAATTCTCATTCAGAATTAGGGTCTATTGAGGAAAATACTGAAGCTTTACTTATGAACTCCTAGTTTTTCTCTCCAGCCTGGATAAAGAGCATCGGCATCACCTGGGAATGATTCAAAAGCGCGTGCAAACTCATTGTGCTCTTTGGCGTATTCTATAGGATCCGCTCCTTGTTTCCAACAATCAAAGGCTTGAGACAAAGATTTAGCACCCGCACCTGGAGAGTCAATATGACCATAAGAACCGCCGCCAGCGGTATTAATAAGGTTACCATGACCCAAGTTTTCGAAGAAACCGGGCAAACGCAAGGCATTCATGCCGCCTGATATAATGGGCGTAGTTGGTTTCATGCCTTCCCATTTTTGATAGTAGGCAGGACCTTGGCACTCGTCTCTCTCAATCATATAGGCGATTATTCTGTCGTCATTACCCCCTTCCATCTTTCCATAACCCATGGTGCCTACATGAATACCAGAGGCACCCATTAGACGTGAAAGTTTGGCCAAAACAAAAGCGGTATAACCACGCTTAGAAGAAGGTGAAGTCACAGCTCCATGACCTGCACGATGATAATGCAAATATTGTGAAGCATATTGTCTTCTTGCTGTCGTCACCATGCCTGGACCACCCACGTATCCATCAACTAAAAAGGCGACATGTGGTGCAAACTCACCAAAGGATTCTAAAACGAAATCAGCACGATAACACATTTCATGGTAATCATCTGCAGTGATATTTGCTGAAAATATTTTGGCTTCTCCAGTATCATCTTGCGCTCGTTTCATCGCGTCAACAACCATAGGTATGACTGTTTTCATGGGACAAAAAACTTGATTCCCCTGAGGTTCATCATTTTTAATAAAATCTCCACCCAACCAGAATTGGTAAGCCGCTTCGGCAAAGGGTTCTGGACGTAAACCCAATTTCGGTTTAATTATCGTCCCTGCAATATAACCACCATCTTTTCTTGGGCGTCCGAGTAATTTCCATAAATTTGTAATATCAACAGAAGGACCATCGTACAAATGAAGCTTTGTTTCAGGAACCCAAAAATCAAACATTTGTAAGTTAGAGACATCTCCCATACCTTGATTGTTACCAATACAAAGCGTTAAAAAAGACACTACCATTGCTTTTCCATCTGTTCCATTACGATCAAACAAGTCAAAAGGATAGGCCACCTTCATGATACCTTCTACTTCATCAATATGATAAACCATGGCATCCAAATCTTTGGTGAAGTCATCAGTAGTGGATACTTCTACGTTAGTTCCTGTTGAGGATTCTGCAGCGACATGAGCTGCCGTTTCTAAATAGCCATAACCCTTTGCTGGTTGCATGGTATAGGCGACTAATATGTGATTTTGACCTTTAATTAAATCTTCTTCTTTTAATGATAAGTCGGCATAGCGATTGGACTGGTCCATAGGATTACCTCTAAATATTATGGGGTGTTTTGGATCCGAATTTCATTTTGATCCCACCACCCGAAAGTATAAATTGATTGAGTGCAATTCACTCAATCTCGAAAGAATGAGTTTTAATTATAGGTAAATTTTACAAAACATCAAATCAGTAATTGTGATTTAATTCATAAGTTTTATTTATGCTTTCAACAAAATACATGCCTAACGCTTATAGTAAGGAGAACTTACTTCTACGAAGCTTGTTTATAAACTCGAACCAAATATTTGGTCATTGCTTCTTTGGGGAAAAAATCAATCATGTATTGCACGTACTGGGTAGATTTTTGTTTTTGTTTGTTATCAATATAATAATTGACTAAGGAGACTATGGCATCAACCAAACCAATAGGCTTGACATTTTTTCTGATAATCCTATTTATAATATAGACAGAATCATTAACAAAACTATAGCCCGCAAATATTGCCGCCAACTCTAGCAACAAATCATCTGTTAGACCTATTCTCCCTTGGGTGGTACTTAAATAGACAGAATAATGATCGTGAATGATATTTCCAGAAACATCTCTTTGTAAGATCATCCGAAAAAACTCTTCAGCCGCCTGATGATAAAGCTTATCAAAAGGAATAAATTGAGCATATTCAAACCTCAACCTATATAGATGCTGGTTGTCAGGATCTAATTTGATAGATTTAGTTATGAGTTTGACCGCTCGTTTGTATTTGCCTTTTTCAACTAAAATGGCTGCTTTTATTTCATAATTCATCAATTATTCTAATAGTTTCATTGGCTACTTACAGTTCAATGACTCATAAATAACTCAAAGTAGCATGCTATGTAAGCTGCAGAAAAACACCGCTGGAGCCTCTCTTACATTTACTCTGCATGTCAAGGACTTGCACTCTAATTCACTTTTCTATATCGAGATTAGGGTATTAAACATTCTTCTAAAACGATGAAAAATTGCTGGCGACGGCCTAGCTTTCTCTCGTTACGACTCCTTTCTAATTCGAATACTAATTAACAGTTTAATATACTAAGGTAGTAAAAGACAGAGTTAAACGGCAATTTTTCATTTAAATTACCCTAATCCCGATATAGAAACGCTATTTAGAGCGCAATCCCTTGGCATGCATAGGCATATCAAGGGATTGTGCTGTAAACGTATTTTCTATGTCGGGAATTACATTAAACCATTTTGAGCCATGGAATAGACATCGTCTTTGCCAACGATAAAATGATCCAAAACTCGGACGTCTATAAGTTCCAATACACGTATTAGTTTTTGTGTTAGTCTTTTGTCTGATTCGCTGGCGAACAAACATCCTGATGGATGATTGTGAGCCAGAATTATTGCCGCTGCATTTTCTTGCAAACAAGCCTGAGCCACGACACGAGGATAGACTTGAGCCTGATTGATTGTGCCTGTAAATAATTTTTTAAAGCGGATTAACTTGTGCTTGTTATCCAAAAACAGGCAGGCGAAGGTTTCGTGTTTTAATTCAGTAAAATGAGTCAGAAGATAATTTCTGGCCAATTCTTGATTGTTGAAACTGCTCGATTCTTCTACTTTACAACTATAATGGCGACTAACCAATTCAACTGTCGCTTGAAGTTGGCAGTATTTAGCGGCTCCCAAACCTCTTATTTTAGTAAACTCTTTAAAATTAGCTTCTAAAACCTTATCCAGACTGCCAAAAGAGTGTAGCAAATCTCGCGCAAGATCCAAGGCCGTTTTACCGACAATACCCGTTCTTAAAAATATAGCTAAAAGCTCAGCGTTGCTGAGCTGCGATGCACCATATTTAAGCAAGCGTTCTCTGGGACGTTCGTTATGTGGCCAATCTGTTATTGTCATTGTTAAATTCCTTTCTATAAAAATCGCAGCTATTATATCGTTATCGATTAAGATATATAATAGGACTTTTGCTCTCCCTTTGTAAGAATTTTGCCATATTTGTGGTTTATCTGGTTTTAATAAGATAGAATTATTTGCTCTAAATTTTCTGAATACGATCGTGCAACAAATAGAAATTAAAATACTTAATAAAGCATTTGTGGAAAAACATGGATTGCCAAACTATACGACTTCAGGCTCTGCCGGAATGGATTTAAGGGCTTGCCTTGAAGCTCCAATGGTTTTAAAAGCTGGTGCAACAGAACTTATCCCCACTGGAATCGCGATGCACATTAAAGACCCTCAATTAGCGGCTATACTTTTGCCTCGTTCAGGAATGGGGCACAAACATGGAATCGTTTTAGGAAATTTAGTAGGTCTGATTGATTCGGATTATCAGGGGCAGCTTTTTATATCCTGTTGGAATCGCTCGCAAAATGATTTTACCATCGAGGTTGGCGATCGTATTGCTCAGTTGGTCATCGTTCCTGTTGTACAAGTAGAATTCGGTATCGTCGAAGACTTTAACCAGTCTAAACGAGGCCAAGGTGGATTCGGTCATTCTGGCACCCAATAAGCAAAGACAACATACGAATACTTGATTATGAATATTAAACGCAGACACGCTCACAATGGTTTTATAACTAGCGATTTTTCAACATCGGTTATCTGGGCCGTTTCACTCATTATATCCTTGGTTTTAATAGTTTTGTTCGCTGCAACCTTGATCAATGATATTAAGGAGCGCAGAATTCAAGGAGCACTAGAAGATGATTCCCTTGCTATAAGCCAACAAGTGGATGTAAATTTTAAAACCATCAACAAAAAAGTAAATGAAGCCGTTACATCAAGTTTACCCTTATTAAATGAAAGCGACGAAGCCTTAACCAAGACCGTCAAACTCAAACTCTATGAATCTTTGCGCGTTATCATTTCCAAAAAACCGTTAGTTGACATCAATCCAGAAAGTTTTCCGGGCATTAATTATGCAACGTTGGACATGTTAAAAAAAACCAAACAAACTAGCAAAAACCCCATCCCTGAAATTCATTTGTTCGGGCAAAAAGATCAGTATATTAATTATATTTATGTATTAAACAACACTGAAGAAAAGTATCTTATTGTCAGTTTGCCAGCAGCGATGATCTTTGAAAAACTAATAAACCCTAATCTCTCTGAGGGTCAAATCACCTTGACACAAAAAGCAGGGAAATTTTCAATCGTTAAATTAAAGTCGTGGGGGAAACTGCCCAAAGGAAATGATTTAGTCAATAAAACCATACATGTCCCTGAAAGTTTATTCAGTGTCAAATATGCCTACCACCCGCCATTTTATTTATTGAGAGGCATGACAACTCTCTCGGCAATAGTGGGTCTCCTCTCTTCTATTTTGCTTTTTATAGCCGTTGTCCTAAGTGTCATTAAAAAAATAAAAGAAAATCAAAAATCCAAAAAAGAGCAACAAGCCTACGTTCCAGTTGGTGTACCACAAAAAGCAAACAATATTTCAGAAACAATTCAACAACATCAAAACAAGCAATCCGAGGAAAACATGAAGCAAGAAGTCCAACTGGATAAAAGCATTTTTAGAGCCTATGATATTAGAGGTATAGTCGATGAATCTTTAACCACCGACGCTGTTAGACTTATCGGGCAATCCATAGGTACAGAAAACATAAAACGAGGAAAAAACGATATAGTCGTCGCTCGTGATGGCCGCTTATCAGGCAAAAAATTATTAGAGGCGCTTATCGAAGGGCTGAACAAAAGTGGCTGTAACGTCATTAATATTGGTGCAGTACCCACTGGAGTTTTGTATTTTGCTACTCACCATTTGGGCACAGGATCAGGTGTTATGTTAACTGGTAGTCACAATCCTCCCAATTATAACGGCTTAAAAATCATGCTCAATGGAGAAACTTTAGCCGGAAAATTAATCATGGACTTGTACAAATCAATTATCCACGAAGAGCTCGATGAAGGTGAAGGCAATGTACAGGAAATGGATATTGTTGACGATTATGTTGATTATATCGCTTCGGACATTCAACTTGAAAATGAAATGAAAGTTGTTGTCGATAGCGGCAATGGCATTGGTGGCAGTGTTGGCCCTCAAGTGCTGGAAGAAATTGGCTGCGAAGTCATCCCTTTGCATTGCGAAATTGATGGCAGTTTTCCCAATCACCACCCTGACCCAAGTGTTCCAGAAAACCTGCAAGATTTAATAGCCTCAGTTAAAGCCACTGATGCTGATTTGGGCATTGCTTTTGATGGCGATGCCGATCGACTAGGTGTGGTCACGAAAAATGGAGACATTATTTATTCGGATCGAGTGCTTATGCTTTTTGCTCGTGATGTACTCACACGTCAACCCGGTGCTAGCATCATCTTTGATGTCAAATGTACTGGACACCTGCCCAAAGAAATTGTTAAGTCAGGAGGGCTGCCAATCATCTGGAAAACAGGCCATTCTTTTATGAAAGCCAAACTCAAAGAAACTCAAGCGGCTTTGGCGGGTGAAATGAGCGGCCATTTCTTTTTTAATGAACGCTGGTTCGGATTTGATGATGGAATTTATGCCGCAGCTCGACTGTTGGAAATACTCGACCAAGAAGACCGTCCTTCTCAAGAGGTCTTTGATGAGCTGCCCAACAGTGTCAGCACACCTGAGCTCAAGTGCCCAACCAAAGAAGGGGAAAACTATGCCTTTATGGAAAAATTCCAAAAAGCTGCCGAATTTCCTGATGCCAATCTAACCACAATCGATGGTATTCGTGCAGATTTTGCTGATGGCTGGGGTTTGGTCCGTTGCTCCAATACTACGCCATGCTTGGTTCTTCGCTTTGATGCTGATAATCAAGAAGCCTTGGACAAGATCAAAGAAGAGTTTAGAACTCAGTTATTAGCCGTAGATGATCAATTAAAGCTGCCTTTTTAGTAACTATTCAGCAATGCGGAATTATTTTTATTGTGGCCTCTTATTTGTTTTAAGCCTCTTCACTCTTGGCTCGTGCAGCAATGGTGGCTTAAAAGTCATCAATAGCTTAGCCAAAAATGGCCCCTTTGAGCTTTACAATGACTGGGCTTATTCCGAACAATCAACAAAAAAACTCGACATCTATGTGCCAAACAATCAAGAAGTTAAGGCTACTGTTCTGTTTTTTTATGGCGGATGCTGGGGACAATGCCGCAAATTTGAAAAGGGCGATTATTTATTTCTGGCCGAAACATTGGTTGAACAAGGCTATGCTGTTATTATTCCAGATTACAAACAATTCCCACGATACAAATTTAAAGACATTTTAGATGATGCAAAAACCATCAGCCTGTGGACTTTAAATAACAGAGAAAAATTCGGCATATATTCTGATAAATTTTTTATCATGGGTCATTCATCTGGAGCGCATATTGCTGCGTTACTGGTCGAGGATGAGTCATTGTTGAGCGATAATTTAAAGCAAATTACGGGCTTTATTGGTTTGGCCGGACCTTATGATTTTTATCCTTTCCATGAGAACTACCTGTATGATTTGTTTTCTGCAGAAAACAATTATTACGCCTCTCAACCCATTAATTTTATTGATGGAAACGAGCCTCCCCATCTCATAATCCAAGGCATGAACGATGACAGAGTAGATAGTGCAAATGCCAGCCATTTAGCTAACAAACTTAAAAGCTATGGCGTCCCAACACAATTAAAATTATTAGAGAAATTTAGACATGGAACTCTATTACTGAGCCTTTCTAAACCCTTTAAAAAGGATTCAGAAGTACTCAAAAGCATTAACAGTTTTATCCAATCTATGGATTAATCAAGCAAAGAAACCAAGTTGTTTTGGATTTTATTTTCAACATATCCCAATTGTTGTCTGCTACCACCAATAATTGCCGCTGCTCCATTTTCCATGGCAATAACTGTTCCTTTGTATTTTTCCAGTTCAAAGTCTATGCGTTTATTTAAATTGGCTTTTGGCATGTAAAGAATCGTCACTGGCCCAGTGTCTGTCATTAACACCATACGAGCTCCGGTACCGCCTGGTGTTGGACAAGTTTTCATAAAGCGCACTTGACCTAAATCACCAGTGATTTTTGTATTTAACGAAGCAAAAAGAGCATCAACTTGTTTTTTCGGCAAGGCTTCATCCGACATATAGACTTCAGGGTGCATCATTAAAGCTTCAACGACAAATTCTTCAATTGGCCCAGGCTGTTTTATATACCATGTTGCAATGGCAATAAGCATGGAGATAAAAACAGTGGCTGCAATCGCATATTTGCGCAGAGAACGTATGACTGATTGCGAAGTGGCTTGCCTCAAGACAATGGAGTCCTTTAGATTCTCTGGCACATTAACCTCGAATGCAGTCTTTAGGATTTTTTCGAAAAGCATCGCTTCAGCGTAAGCTTTCGCACAACGCAAGTCTTCTTTGCGCAGACGATGAAACTCTTCATCTTTAGTAAATGAGTCTTTTAATAATTGCTGTTTAAATTCAAAATAGTTCATAAGGCTTTGCCTATTTTGCTTTGTCTTGTGAGCGCTGTTTGTAGTTTTGATCGTGCGCGAAACAATTGTGTCATAACCGCACTTTTAGAAATATTGAGTTGTTGAGAAATCTCTTCGCATGAAAATCCACCGACCACTTGTAACATTAAAGGCTCAGAGTATTTTTTATCCAGCTTCATTATTGCATCCCTGACAATGTCAATTTCCAGCTTGTCATCAGGACCAATGGGCTTGGTGTCTTCTATGTCGAAATCCAAATCATCCAGACTGCTGATCGGTGGTACTTTTCGTTCGAATAAGCGTGCAAATTCACGCCTTAGTATCATAAAAATCCAACTTTTGGCCGCCTTTTCATTTTTGAGTGAGTCAAGAGCTCGCCAGGCGCGGAGATAAGTTTCTTGTACCAAATCTTTGGCTAAGGCGTCGTTTTTGCACAGCCAAAAAGCAAAGCGGTAGAGATCATTGCTAAGGTGGCCGATGAGCGCATCAAATTTTCTTTCTTTCTGTTTCATAAGTTTTAAGACCCAAATTTCACTACTTTATTTCAATCTAAATAATATTTTTGCGAAAAAAAGACTTTACCATCAGCTCCAACGGCTTTAAGAGTCAACTGGCGTTGAGCAATCTCACTTAACTTCAATCGAATTTCAAATCCGTTAAAAGGCGCATTTGGATCTGTGATTTCAGGAAATTGTTCGACCACACCCTTGTTTTTAATCTTATTATTCGCAACTTTAGTCTCTCTACCTGTCATTACAGATAAATCATGAATCCCTTGCTGGTGATAAATCACCCATCCTGAAAGAACTATTTCATCACCTTCAAGCCGATGCTGAATATAAAATAATGGAGGGATTTCACACCGTTGCGATTGGTTAATAGCAAACAAATGAAATTGTTTGTTACTGGCATGGATATTGACTGTTTGCAGATACTTTACCCCTTCAAAATAGCCACACAGTTGCCAATAGTAACGCGCCTTGTCTTGCAGTTTTAAAGTGGAGTCTTCGACAACCAACAAAGCGGCTTGCTCGAATGTCTTCGGTGCCTTTAGCAGCATCCCCATGATTTCCAGTTGTTTTTGCCGACCATGCTTGATGCTTTTAACATGCGGCAAGACTTTTATGGGAACCTCTTGTTTTAATTCAAAAGAAAGTTCAGCGGCTGTCATAAAATAATCAGCAACAATAAAGTCTAAGTTTTGCTGTTGTTTAACACGTTTTACTGCCTCTGCCAAACTTTTCCATCCCAAAGAGTTATCCAATAGACGCGCCTGCAAATTAGAATTTTCTCCTTTATTTAGATTCAGGACGATTAAAAATAGCAAAGAGACTACTAAACCCGTTGCGATCGACCACTTCCGTAATTTTTTATTTAGCTGTCCATTCAATACCATAAATACAGGCACATAGGAAATTAAAAGCCAATGCACGCTTGTTCGCAAACCATCAGCGAATAGACTCATCAAAACATACATCAAAAAATGCACTAATGAAGTCAACAACAACCAAGCAAGCACTGGATTATTCGTTCGTTCGTTCCTGAAGGATAAAACAGCTTTCCACCACAGTAAAAGAACCAAGGGTGTGATTACTATAAATTGGGACAGAAAAAATCCCAAGTTACTCATTTGAAATTGCCAAGGATGCCTGCGTCCGAATTGAAACTGAAACAAAGCATAATCATTGCTATCATTAAATAACAATACGGGCACTAGTCCCAACAAACCTAGAGGCAAAGCAATTAACAGAGCTTTTTTCACCACTTGTTTATGAGAATGAAAGCAATATAAAAAAACCGCCCCAGCCACAAACAACCACATCCACATACGCACATGAACATTTAGACTTAAGGCAACAAGAATGCCAACAAAGAACCAATCCCAAAACTGCTGGCTTTGTACCGATCTGATTAGAAAATAACTCAACCAAACAACAAAAAACAACAACCAAACATCGGCTAAAGCCATGGTGACAATCAAAACCACTAAGGGCATGGACATAAGCAAAGCCGCACTGTCGATAAAGGCTACAGGCTTTGGTTTTGTGATTTTATGGAGGAGATAAATGGCAGCAAACAAACTAAGAAAAGCAAAATAACCCAAGCTTCTTACCGCAAAGTAATTGTGACCAAACAGCTGCGTTCCCAAGCGTATCATCCAGGCATTCCAACCTGGCAACTCTGCGTAAGACAAGGCTAAATTTTGAGATTCTAACCAGTAAAAAGCTTCGTCTCCAAACAACTGTAGCCGAAACAACAAAGCCACTTGCAAGGCCATAATAACCAAGATGAAAAGCAGTTTGAATAAAGTAGAACGCAACATCAAAAACTAGCTTGTTTGAGAATAGTGCTTTGGGATTAACATTGAGGAATCTTTAAATGTTTTCCTGCTCGAATTAAATAGCGCGGAGCCTTGAGGCGATTGAGCTTAGCAATTTCTTTGCCGCTTGTACACCTGAATTTACGCGCTATTTTATTAAGAGAATCGCCCTGTTTTACTCGATAACTGAACAGCCCCTGATTGCCATTAAAATCGGATTCATGAAAACTACGAGCCATTTTCAAGAAAGCACTATCTTGGCATTGCTTTTGAAATGCTTTTTCTAACATTTTGGGAATTCTAAGCTCTGTATTTTCTGCGATAATCGTATCTGCTTTTATGCCTGAATTAAGATTGCGCAAGACCCGAAACCAGCCTTCACTACGTTGTTCCTGGCCCAAACAAATGGCCAATTCACTCAAAGAAGATTTCTGTGCAAACTGAACGGTTACAGTCTCTGCACTCAGAGGTTTCAATTTGACATTGAATTTTTCTGGATTTTGAAAAATCAACATGGCCGCAATCACCACTGGCACATAGTGGCGTGTTTCTCTTGGCAAATCATAATAAAAACTTTTATTCCAAACAGGTTTGTTTTTATAAAGCCTGTTCAATCGGGCAAAACGATTCTCACCTGAGTTGTAAGCAGCAAGAATTTTAGCCTCATCGCCATCGTACAATTTCAGTTGTTCATCGATATATTTTGCCGCAGCCATGGCCGATTGTTCTGGATTAAAGCGCAAGTCATAAGCTCCAAACTTTCCGGACAGACCCAGTCTTTTTGCTGTTGCTGGCATTAATTGAAACAAACCGCCTGCTCCCGCTCGCGATCGCGAATGTACTTTCCCACCACTTTCTTGCGCCATGATAGCCAGCACCAGAGCTTCACTGATAGCGTACTTTTCAAAGGCTTTTTGCATGTCTTTTTTGAGAAATTGATAATACTGCCAAGTATTAATCAACTGGGGTCTTTTCCAAGTCAACCATTCATTGAGAGCCCCTTTTACTAGCTTGTTTGACATATAATCATTTGATAAATTTAACCGGCCCTCTTTGCTTGAATCCAATGTGACAATTTTTGACACATCGATACTGTCATGCTCATCTGTTTCTGCTTGTTCATCGGAACTGAGATAGTTTTTATCCACTAGCCACAGATTCAATTGCTTATCCAAATCAAGTTTGCAACTATCATCTTGATAACAGGATTCCAAACTGACAAGCAACTCGTCAGCTTTAACTTGCTGGTTTTTAACTTCAATTTTTACAGGGGTTGAATACGATTCATTCTTAGTAGTGTTGGGTTTTTGGCAAGCCGAAAGTCCGAGGATAAGCAGTACTATAGCAATATTTTTTTTCATGTTCACTTTGCAGTTTGTTAAGTATTGTGTATTATATTCGCATCTAAGGCAATATCTAGGCGAAATTGTATGAATATACTGGCTTCAATTAAAAAGCTAATGAGATTATCTGTTATCTCTAAAGAATTAACAAGCCAAGAATTAGAACAATTACAATTAGCTCTATCGACTCTAATGATTGAAATGATTCGCGCTGATTTTATTGAATTACAAAAAGAAAAAAAGATTATGCGTGAAGTCATAACAGCAAGCATGGAGTTAACAGAAAATGAGGCCGACAAATTGATTGAAAATGCTGAAATAAACAGCGATTTCACCCTTTCTTTGCAATCTCAAACTTCTGTAATAAATAACTTTTTATCCAGCCAGGAGAAAAAGACTTTTATTAAGAATCTTTGGGTGCTGGCCACGATTGATAATGAATTACATGAACTTGAATTTAATATGCTCAAAGAAGTAGCGAACCACTTGGGGTTTAATCCATCCCAACTTTCTCAAATTTGCAAGGCTCAATAACCATGGTGAACTTATGGATTTAACCCATTTCCTAAAAATAATGAAAGAAAAGAATGGTTCTGATATGTTTCTCAGTACTGGAGCCCCAATTAATATCAAAGTAGAAGGCGTGTTACAACCTCTTGGAAGCACTGCTCTACCCAACGGCTTGGTAAAAAAGATTGCCTATTCCATTATGAACGAAGGGCAAGTACCTGAATTTGAACGTGAAAACGAATTAAATTTGGCTATATCCCTGCCTAGTATTGGACGATTTCGTGTCAATGTATTCAAACAACGCAACGAAGTTGGCATGGTTATTCGAACCATTGAAACTGAAATCCCTTCAGCCAAAGAGCTAAAAATTCCTGAGTTGGTCAATGATTTAATCCTTGAAAAACGCGGCCTGATACTGGTTGCTGGCGGAACAGGTTCTGGAAAATCAACCACCATGGCGTCCATGATAAATCACAGAAATGAACGCATGACAGGCCACATCTTAACAGTAGAAGATCCGATAGAATTCATGCACAGACATAAAAAGTCCATCGTCAATCAACGTGAAATCGGTTCAGACACGCATGGTTATGCTCAAGCCTTAAAAAGCGCCTTAAGAGAAGCACCCGATGTTATTCTTATTGGTGAAATTCGTGATACGGCGACCATGGAAGCGGCTATTTCGTTTGCAGAAACAGGGCACTTATGCTTGGCTACAATTCATGCCAATAATTCAGATCAGGCCATCGAACGCGTTTTAAACTTTTTTCCTTCGGATTCGCATAAAAACGTCTTATTGAATCTGGCTCTTAACATTAAAGCCATTATTTCACAACGCTTGGTTAAAGACAAAAGAGGCCTCAGACGCCCAGCCATTGAAATATTAATAAATACACCCATGATTCGAGAGATGATTCGTCGTGGCGAAATTAATAAACTAAAAGAAGCCATGGAAACCTCCTTAGATGATGGCATGCAAACCTTTGATAGAGCCTTATATGACTTGTTTAAGAAAGATATTATCACTCTAGAAGAGGCCTTGCAAAATGCGGATTCACCGCAAGGATTACAAGTTAAAATCAGCCTAAGCCAAGGAGATACTGGCGATGATATGGATGGTATGAGCGGCGGTGTTGGTGAAATACAGAGCAGTGAAAGCAGCTTTTTTTAGCTTAGACCCAAATCCCGAAATAGAACCGCAATTTAGAGTGCAAGTCATTGATGTGCATAAGGAATTCACGAAAACTAAATACACCTAGGAGCTTGTCCGAGAATAGGAATTTACTGCGAAAAAGTTGAAACTAGACAGTTTTTCACCTAATTCTCGTTAAATAGCCGTGCTATTCGCCTCAAATTAGGCAAAAACCTGTCTCAATTTAACTTTCTCTCGCTACAATCGCTATTCTCGGACAAGCTCCTAGGTGTATTTAGTTTTTGAGAATTTCTTAGGTGCATTAAGGGCTTGTACTCTCATTGTGATTTTCTATATCGGGATTTGGAGTTAGACATAACAGCTGTTGCAAGGTATAATATTTTGCTTTGCTACAGCGGACACTTATAGAGTCAATGCACAAACATTTATTATTAATTTCTTCCTTTGTCTTTCTTCTTTTTTCATGCGGGTCGAACGAGCCAAACCCTGCTAAATCAACATCTACAGCCTCTGACAATCATCGTTATGCAGGTAAAAAAGTCTATTATCATTCAATAGATAGAGCACCAAAAACATTTGATCCTGTCAGAGCTGCAACCATTTATTCCAACTTTATAGTCCTCAATATTTTCGATACTTTGTATTCCTACAAATACTTAAAACGACCTTATGTTATGAAACCTAACTTGGCTACAGGCATGCCTGAAGTTAGCGAAGATGGCTTGACTTACACTATCCGTATCAAAGCAGGCGTCAAATTTCAAGACCACCAAGCATTTGCCAATGGAGTCGGACGAGAAGTACACGCCAGTGACTTTGTTTATTCGATAAAACGTCATTTTGATAAAAAAACCAAGTCGCAAGGCGCGTGGCTATTTAATGGTCGAATTGTTGGGCTAGATGATTGGAAAAAAAACGGCTCCGATTATTCACAAACCATCGAAGGCCTACAAGCCTTAGATGATTATACCATTCAATTTAAGCTTATCGAACCCTACCCTCAACTTATTTATACTTTAGCCATGGGATATTCGGGCATTGTTCCCCATGAAGCTGTTGAGTATTTCGGCAATGAGTTTGGATCCAATCCTATAGGATCGGGTCCTTTTACCTTGCAATCGTTTAACCAAGAAAAAGCCGTTTTGCTAAAAAACACAAAATTCAGAAAAGAACCACTGGACATATACTTTGAAGGATACGATGAGAAAACTCATGGTTTTACTGGAATTAAAACACTGCACGGAAAAACTCCACCCTTTCTTGATGTCGTGGAAGTCAACTTTATTAAAGAACCTGCTTCACGCTGGAATTCTTTCACCAAGGGCAATGAAATTCAATACACCACTGTTCCAAAAGAAAAAACTTCAGCCGTTTTAAAACAACTAAAACCTCCCTTAGAAGTAAAAGATGAAATTGCAGAGAAATACAACCATATGTTTATGGTCGAGACAGGCTTTGTTTATTCTGGTTTTAATATGTCTGATCCGACTTTTGGAAACAATGGTGATGCTACACATGATGCAAAAAACAAAGCTTTACGTTGTGCCATAATCAAGGGTTATGATTGGCGGCAAAGAAATATTGCCTTTTACTCAGGCTTAGGCACAGTCTTTCCGGGTGTTATTACTCCATCAGTCATGGAATTTGATCCCCATAGTGATCAAGATTCAATAACAAAAGACATCTCTTATGCTAAACAACTGTTACAAAAAGCAGGCTGGACTGCTGATAATTTGCCTGTTCTTAATTTTCATATATCTAGCAAAGTGACTAACCGAATGGCCTTTGAACAGTTTAGAGGGTTTTTGGTCCAAATAGGTTATCCGCAAGAAAAAGTCAAATACATCCCCTATCCTAGTTTTGGCACATTCAACCAAGCCTTGAAAACAGGCAAAACCGAGTATTTTTCACTGGCCTGGAGCCTGGACTATCCCGATGCAGAAAACACCTTACAGCTTTTCTATGGACCCAACAAATCTCCAGGGTCAAATAATTTTAATTACGATAACCCCAAATTTAATGCTTTATTTGAGCAATCTAAAATAATGCAACCCTCTCCCGAACGCACCCAACTCTACCGTCAGCTCAATCAAATGGTCATTGATGACTGTGTTGTGCTCTCAGGATTATCCAGAAATCGCATCTACTTGTGGCACAAAGATGTCATCATGTACCCTGATAGAGAAATTTTGGGTGGGTTCTTTTTCAGATATGTTGATGTTAAATAGGAGCAATTGATGGACATACTAAAATTTGCATTTCGGAAATTATTAGGCGGGATTCCACTGATCTTAGGCGTGACCTTTATTGCCTTTGTCTTGATGGTCTATTTTGGCCCAGATCTAACCTACGAAAAGTTGGGAAAAAACCCCAGTCAAGAAGAAATCAACGAAATTCGTCAGCAGCTAGGCTACGACAAAAGTTTTGTACAACGGTATGGTCTCTATCTTAAGCAACTGGTTACCTTGGATTTTGGCAGCGCAGAAATTCGTGATGAAAAAGTCTCTTCAATCTTAAAAGAGACCATGCCTATCTCAATGCATTTGATTATTCCTGGCTTTGTTTTGGGAAATCTCTTGGCAATTGCCTTAGCACTGTTAGCTGCTTACCATCGAGGATCGTGGATTGACAAAACAATTATGACCAGTTCAGTTGTTGGTATGAGCATCTCATTTTTGATTGTTATTATTGCATTTCAGTTTATTTTCAGCTCCAGCTATGGTTTGGATATGTTTCCGGTTCGTGGTTGGGACATCTATAACGCATCAGGAAATATTATATGGCTGAACTATTTTCAATACGTTACAGTGCCTACTTTAGCTACTGTATTCGTTGCCTTAGGTTACAATACGCGTTTTTATCGGGCCGTACTTGTTGAAGAAATGGGCAAAGACCATGTGCGTACCGCTCGCGCTTTTGGGCACAAACCTAGCAGCATTTTATTTCGCAGTGTCTTAAAGAATGCCATGGTTCCCATTACTACTCGTATCATGTTCTCCATTCCATTGGTCATTGTTAGTGGCAGTTTATTGATAGAAAGTCATTTTGGTATTCCCGGCGTCGGTAAGGTGACTTATGATGCCATCATGTTAGGTGATCAAAATATTCTTAAGGCTATTGTCGGTTTAACTGCTGTACTTTTTGTTATTATATTAATGTTAACTGATATTTTATATCGTGTTTTCGACCCTAGAGTCGAACTTAAATAGGGAATAATCATGCAAGATACACCACTTAATTTATCTGTAACGCTCGAAAAAGGCGATTCACTTTGGAACAAAGCATGGTATAAATTTAAACGGGATACCATGGGGAAAACGGGAGCCTTTATTGTTGCGGCCTACTTAATCATAGCCTTAGGAGTGTGGTTTGGTCTTTGGGGAAGCAATTGGAGTGACACTTCTGAAAATATTCGCCAATCTCCTTCCTTACAAAATATATTTGGTACCAACATGATTGGTCAAGATATCTTTACTCGTGTTATATACTCCACCAAAGTTGCCTTTGAAGTTGGCTTTATTGTCGCTGTTTTTTCCACCCTCTTGGGAGCTGTTCTTGGAGCATTATCAGGTTTTTACAGTGGTACGTGGATAGACTCTGTTCTTTTGTGGCTTATGGGAGTTTTAGACTCTATTCCTTTTTACCTTTTTGTTGCTGCTGTTGCTTTTGCTCTAAAAGGCAATAGTTTTGCCATGCATATTGCCATGGTTTCAACCTTTTGGACTGGAACGGCTCGAGTGATTCGAGGGGAAGTCATTAAACTCAAGAACCAAGAGTTTGTTGAGGCAGCGCGTTCGATTGGGGTTCGGGAGGACAAAATAATTTTTAAACACATTATGCCGAACACCTCTCATCTATTACTGGTGCAATCAACCATTGCCTTTGTTGCTGCAATCAAGTCAGAAGTTATATTAAGCTTTTTAGGCATGGGAGTAAAAGATGGTGTTAGCTGGGGCTTGATGATTTCTGAGTCAACAGAAGATGTCCTTGCAGGGAATTTTAGTAACTTTATGGCCTCATCGCTATTTTTATTCGTACTTGTCATTGCTTTTAATATGTTTTCAGATGCGATGCAAGATGCTTTAGACCCCAAAAAAATCAGTTAAACTATGAAAAATATCAAGCTAATTCTTCTTTCATCCTCTATGGCTCTAGCTCTTGTCTCGTGTTCGTCACAAAAATCCAGGGTACATGAGAAGCAACGTACCGCTTCTGACATTAAAATTGATTCTTTGGACATTAATAAAGGTCAAATGAAACTCAGGTTTGAATACCGTTCCTATATACCGAAACAATTGCAATCTCTGGATTGTGAAACATCCTTTTCAAACAATTCAATTGTTTTTAAGCAGCAACTTAAGCCTGAGATAAAGCTCGAGTCTTTCGCCACAGAGATTTTCACTATTAATTTTGACAAGACTGAGCGACTTATGCCACTCACAAGCCTAAAACAAATTGATTACGGCATTCATTGTGAAAGTATTTACGATAAGGGTCGTGAATTTTTACAAAAATCATCTATTTTATATCAAGTCCCTGCTTCTGATTTTTTCTATCGTTAAGCCTTTTTTTACTACCCAAATCCCGATATAGAATCGCAATTTAGAGTGCAAGTAATTGATGCGCATAAGGAATTCACAAAAACTAAATACACCTAGGTCGAATATTTTTAACAAATGGATTCTAATCTTGTATAAAATAATCGACCCTGTTGGTGATGAAGCTTTTTGAGGATTTCTTAGGCGCATTAAGGGCTTGTGCTCTCATTGTGATTTTCTATATCGGGATTTGGGTACTAGCAAAATTCCGATAGATAGTTCCCAAAAAAAAAGCCTTCCTTATATATTTTAAGGAAGGCTTTTCAGAAAATACAAATCGACTCTTATTGGCAATCAACCGTAAATACGATATTTTGACTCAGGTTGGTACCCATTAAATCGCCACTATTGTCTGCTCCAATTATGGCGCAATTACCAGCTCCAGAAGTTGGCCCATCAATACTTACAGTGTAATTGCTTCCTTGGAGCAATTGACCAATGCCTACCGAACCATTTGCGCTGATCGGCGTTAAGTTCTGAGTAACAGTTCCTTCCTTAAGTCGCAATGAAAAAGATTCAAACGCAGGCAAGTTGACTACATTAGCAGTGAATGTATAAGCAGGTATTGGTACACTAATTGTAAATTCTTGAGGGTCAGACAAGTCAACCCCTGGAGTTCCACCCGTATCTCTCATTTCAACCTGAATGGTTGCTGTACCATAATTACCATTGACTAAACTAAAAGTCAGCTTTCCACTCATTGAATCAATTTGAACATTAATTCCACCAACATCTGAGCTGATTATCCCATTGGGATCACCGTTTGTTGGAATTGATACAATATACTCACTGACACTCTGAGCATTATCATCAAAACTATTGCCCATGTCTGTACTTGCAATAAAATCATCAATATTGAGCGCTTCAGTATTTACTGTATCATTACAAGAAATAGCCCCAGTTAAACTGTCCACACTGGTATTAATACAAGAAAAAACAAAGGACGGCTTGTCATTAATGGGGTTAATAGTCACACTAAATTGCTGTGTCGTCGTGGTAATACCATCACTTGCTTGTATCTCTATAAGCATAGGGCTGTTATTTCCATTTGAATCTTGCGTATTCGCATCCGCAGCAGGAACCAATTGAATGGTTCGGTTTGCACCATTCACACCGACAACAATATTAGATGGATTATTTGGAATTATTGATGGTGACAGTGAAACTGCGGTAACAACAATATCACTATCATTCATGTTAGGATCGCTCACCTGAAACTCAACAACTTGACTTGATGTGTCTTCATCAAAGGCTTGCATAGAACTAAATGTGATAGAAGGAGGTGTATTTAATGTTGTATCAATCGTTTTGAATGTAAAATTATTGTCCGAAATGGTGTCTGAGACATTGCTTACAAAAGCAGCCGCCAACAAATCGATAGCAGCTCCGACGGTACCATTGGGAACTTCAACAGTTCTTGAGACATAGACAATAAGTTGATCACCTGGTTCGATTATCGCATTTTGCAAGCTAACAAAATCGTTGCCCGCTGCTTGAAATCCACAAGTGGTCGTTGTTGTTGCTATAGAAACCACATTACAACTCCAGTCAAAGCCCGCAACTCCAGAAAATGAAGGCTGATTTGCATCGAGTTTGTAATATTCTTCCATATCTGCAATCAAATCTATGTTTGAATTGTTTTCTATGACGTATTGGTATTCAAACAACTGTTGATCAGCCGCCAGAATTTGATTTGAAAATGGATTTCCATCTGCATCGAAGATGGAAATTTGCAAATCATTTTCAGCAGTTTCAAAGCCATGCTCGTACAGTAATTCTCTGTGTAAACCCGTCTTGCTGGCACATTGGATACTTTTATCTGTAACAAAATTGATGCGTCCATTAACAAGATCATACGAGGTTGACAACACACCATTATCCAATGTTGGAATTAAAATATTATTGCCATCTCTAATATTCATAATTATGGATTCGTCCGTACTTGTAAGACTCGCACAAACAAAGGGATCCAAAACTTGAAAATCAACTGTTTTGGGCGTGCTTTGGTAATCATAGACAACATTGCCTGCAATGGATAAATTTTCAGATCCATTGATGGTGACATCCAATGCATTAGCCATTCCAATAAATGAAAATTGACCTATAATAAGGAAGTTGATTAGCTTCCTTTTTAGGGTGTGCTGTTTAAAAAATGTGTTTTTCATAAAAATATTATCTTTTGGGGGTTTATTACGTTTAGACGCATTTTAACTTCTTTTCAAATTTACTGTGTTAAAACTTTGTTAGATTGGTTAAAATATAGACAAATAATCAAAAATAATGACTAAAAACATGAAAAAAATACTATTTTTACTTTTAATGACAGCTTGCTTGAGTGTATCGGCTAAAAACATATTTGACAGAATGGATGAAAAGACCGCGCTAAGTACTGGAGTTTACAAGCTTTCTAAGCAAGAACAAAACAAACTACTGAAGTGGTTGGAATCCTCTAAAAAAGAAATAGTTAAAGAGGAAAAGAAAAAAAACATGGGCTTTCGCCAAGAAGAATCAGATCGAGAAATAATCCAAACAAGTATAGTAGGTGAGTTCAATGGCTGGCAAGGCAAAAACATTTTTCACCTAGAAAACGGCCAAATTTGGAAACAAGCAGAAAGAACCAAATTTTACATTCCTAAACGCAACAACCCAAAAGTAACCCTAAAACCCAAAAGCATGGGCTCTTGGGTTCTTTATGTCGATGGTTTTGGTCGAGGTGTCCGTGTGAAACGAGTAAAATAATAAACCAACATCTCGATACAGGCGCTTTATCAAAACAATTTAAATTTTTTCAGATCATCTAAGATAACATACCACACAGGTATCAAAATCAAAGTGATGACTGTTGCAAATAAAATGCCAAAAGCCAGTGATATCGCCATTGGAATAATAACTTGTGCTTGCAAGGATTTTTCTAACAGCATAGGCATTAAACCAAAAAAGGTTGTTAATGAAGTGAGTAAAATCGCTCGAAAGCGCCGAGCACCTGCGGCCATTGCGGCCTCCAAGGTAGTGTGACCTGACAACCTGTATTTATTAATAAAATCAACCATTACCAAGGAATCATTCACAACCACTCCCGCTAAAGCAATGACTCCAAACAACGAAATCATGCTCATGGTATAACCCGTAATCCAGTGCCCCAAAATAGCACCAGTAACCCCAAATGGAATGACCATCATAATAATAATGGGCTGAGTATAGGATTTTAATGGGATTGCCATCAACATATAAATAAAGAGAATGGCAATCACAAAACCTTTGGCCAATCCTACTTTTAATTCACCCATTTCTTTGGCAACTCCATCTGGTGCAGACTTTAATGAGGGGTATTTCAGTTTCAAGCGTTGCAAAAAACCTCCCTCTTTTTTTATTTCATCCATAATGCCATTTGGATCAGCAATTTTTAAATCAGCATCACCTGAAACCGAACTTGATCTTTTTTTATCAATTCGAGTAATAACATCACTGGATTTTCCTGTACTTATGCTGGCGACAGACTTAATGGGAATTGCCGTTCCATCAGGCAAACGAATGCGCATATTTTCTATGGTTTCCATGCTGCCACGTTCTGACAAGGGATACTTGAGCAAAACCTTAACCTCATCATTTTCACGTTGCAAGCGCTGAATTTCATCACCATAAAAAGCTTGCCTGACTTGGTTGGCCAGATCTCTCTGACTCAAGCCCAAACTTCTTCCTCTTGGTTTTAATCGCAGCTGCACTTCATCCTTCCCATCTTTCATGGAATTTCGAATGTCGCTCACTCCAGGATAACTGCGAATTTGATCCGCTAATTCGGCTGAAGCTAGTTTTAATTCTTCTACATTGTCAGAAGAAAGTTTAAAAGCAATTTCCGGCCCATCCCCAGGCCCACCAATGGAACCAAAAGCCAGTATTTCTGTGCCCGTTATTTGCCCCGTTCTTTCTCGCCATAGTTTGAGCAGCTCATCGCCATTAAGCCATTCGTTTTCTTTGACCAATTCCACCGTGATTCGGCCATCCAACTGGCTGAATTTGACGGTTGACATGTGCGCTACAACACTGCCGCTGTTTTTGCCTTGCTTTTGCGAATATTCGCGGTCCAATTCAACTAAGTTTTGCTTGATATAAGCCAAGGCTTGTTCCGTACTGGCATCGGTACTTCCTTCTGTCATTTTAAGTTGCGAATAAATATAATCAGCAGAAAACTGAGGATTCATGACAAAACGAACCACGCCATTGTTAAGCATACTGATTGACAAGACAAAAATACAAACAAACACCAGAGTAGCTAGATAAGGACGATTGACAGCAGACTTTAACAAGGGTTGGTATTTGTTTTGTATGAAGTTTTCTAACAAACCATTCACTTGGCGTTGTATTCGCAACAAAAACCCAGGGTTTTCGGTCTTTATGTCACTCAGTTTCATATGAGCCAGATGGGCTGGCAAGATCAATTTGGACTCAACCAGCGAGAAGGTCAAATTTAAAATAACCACCCAACCAATGGCCTCAAAAAAACTACCAAAAACCGTTCCTACAAACAAAAGAGGAACAAAGGCCGCAATGGTTGTTAAAACACCAAAAGTAGCCGGAACCGAAACTTTTTGTGCTCCAACTACGGTGTTTTTTACCGAGTGTCCTTTTTGTTGAATCTCTTCATAGGCACTTTCACCAATAACAATGGCATCATCAACAACAATCCCCAACACCAATATAAAACCAAACAAACTCAACATGTTGATCGTCACCCCAACATACGGCATCAACATAAAGGTTCCCAAAAAAGCCACGGGCAAACCAAGCATGACCCAAAAGGCCACTTTTAAACGCAAAAACAAAGTCAATATGAGTAATACCAAAATTCCACCCAAAAGCATGTTCTTAGTCATTAGATCGATACGTCCGTTGACGTAATAAGAAATATCCGACCAATGAGTAATGTGCAAACCCTCAGGAAGCTCTGCTTGTTTATGCTCAACGTACTTTTTGACTTTAGCAACCACATCCAAGATATCATCATCTCCAATAGCATCGACCTGAACGGACATGGTTTTTAAACCATCAAAGGTCGCAAATCGAGCGGATTCTGCAAATCCATCGGTCACTGTCGCAATATCTTTTAAATACAGCGCTCCTCCATTGGCATTGCTGCGAATAATAATATTTTCAAATTCTTTTTGGCTGCCCGCCTCACCCAGAGCCCGAACCAAGATATCGCCTTTTTTTGATTTCACCGTTCCCGCAGGTAAATCCAAAGATGAGGAACGAACCGCCAATGCAATTTCATCAAAGGTGAGTTGGTATTTTCTTAAAGTTTGCTCACTGACCTCAATACTGACCTCTAAATCATTGGCTCCAATCACTTTGGCCGCCGAAATTCCGGGCAAATCAATAATTTCATCACGAATTTCAAAGGCTTGTTGGCGCAATTGCATTTCACTGACCTCACCATAAACCGAAACAAAAATAGCCTGCATCCTGACATCCAATTGACTGACGATTGGTTTTTCTACTTGCAAGGGAAATGAATTGATACCATCAATCTTGTTTTTAATGTCATTGGTGACAGTAGCAATATCATAGGCATCATCGATATCAATGACCGTGGTGCTGGAATTTTCTGCTGCAGTACAGGTAATTTTATCCAAACCATTTATACCTGTTAGTGCTTGTTCTATTTTCAAACAAACCCCCTCTTCCACTTCAATAGGAGCTGCTCCTGGAAAAGCCACACTCACCTGAACTTTATTCACCTGCGTATTTGGAAACATTTCCTTTCGCATAGAACCCAAAGAAATTAAGCCTGTTAATACGATGATAATCATCAGCAGATTAGCAGCCACTGGATTGGTGGCAAACCAATAAATCATGCCTTTTCGCCAATTTTTCAGTTCTGCTTTCATTTATTTCATCTCAACTAGCTTTAACAAATCTCCAGATTTGACATGAGCCAAGCCTGTTGTAATGACTCGGTCGTCTTGCTTTATTCCATCACTAATATAATAATAAGCGGAATCTGAGTAAGCAATTTCTACCTGTCTAATTTCAAGCTTTGATTTCTCATCTAAAATTTTTACTTTGTCATCCAGCATCACAAAGCCCCGCTCAATAGGATAAACCTGTTTTAATGTTTTGCCTTTTAAAGTAACCGATACAAATGTGTTGAAGCGCAAGGCTTTATTTTGTTGAGAAAAAGGACTCTCTATTTCGATCACCACATAGTTTAACAAGGTCTTAGCATCTCTTTGCGACTCAATTCGCGCGACCTTTGCTTGCCATTGTGTTGCTGTTATTTCTTCACTTTTTATCACGGCAGAAATATCAATGATTGACTCAAGATCATTGATACCACTGTTTTGCAGTTGAACGTCTGTGAGTGCAATTCGAATCTCGGCTTGTTGAGTCGAGGCCACACTGGCAATAACCGTTGCCAAGGTCACAAATTGACCCACATCCACATTTTTACTCAAAATAACACCATCAAAGGGAGCGACTATGCTTGTTTTTTCAAGATTGCGTTTGGCGAGATTCAAATCGGCCAAAGCCCCTGATAAAGCCGCTTTAGCACTGGCAACTTGCGGCAGGTTGAGGTTTAAGGCATCAGGTTTCCCCTTTTTTCCGTATTTTTTCCAGTCCTTTTTGGCTAAATCACTTTTAGCTTGCTGCAAGTCCAAATTTGCTTGTTGTGCGGCAACATTGGCGTTGGCTCGCGTTATTGCCAATTGATAATCAACCGGATCTATTTTTAACAACACATCGCCTTTTTTAAAGCGACCTCCTGCATTAAAATCATCGGCCACTTCCACCACTCTGCCGCTCAATTCAGCGGATAGATTTATGCGTGTCTTTGGCACAACTAGGCCTTCTGAGCGAATGGGAACAACAAAATCAATCGGTTCTATTTGAACCACCTCTACAGCTGGAATGATGTGTGTATTTTCTTTCGTCTCTATCTCTTTTTTCATCGCTTTCATTAGCAACAAAAGAGCCACGGTAATAACCATGACAATAATAAAAGGTTTGTACTTTGATGTTTGCATAAGTAGTTTCTACAGTTGTAATAGTTTAATGATGGGCATTATATACCAACATAATTGGATTTAACTCTTCCAAAAGTCACTGATTTTCTGGTTTTGCCGCTGGCAAGCTTTACTGGCTTGTTCGCAAAAGTTTTTAGGGCTGTCTCCAGCATAGATAATACCTCGAGAACTGGAGATAATTAAGCCTGAATGCCTTGAATTTTTATTTAAACCTGCTTTTATAGTCGCCTCAACATCACCACCTTGTGCGCCAATTCCCGGGATAAGCAGAGGCATTTCTCCAACAATTTGACGAATATCGGCCAATTCCTGAGGGTATGTGGCTCCGACAACTAAGAGCACGTTGTTATTTTGATTCCACTGATTGCTGGCATTGTTAGCGACTTGTTGAAACAAAGTTTGGCCATTTTCTAACTTTAAATTTTGAAATTCGTCCGAACCCTGATTGGAGGTCTTGCACAACGCAATAATCCCCTTGTCAGCATAATCCAAAAAAGGCTGCAAAGAATCGAGACCTAAATAAGGATTAACCGTTACCGCATCTGCTTGGTATCTTTCAAAAGCCTCGGAAGCGTATTTTTCAGCAGTACTACCAATATCCCCACGTTTTGCATCCAAAATAACGGGAATATGCGGATATTTATCGTGAATATAGCTAATAATTTGCACCAGTTGCTGTTCTGCTGACAGCGCAGAGAAATGAGCAATTTGAGGTTTAAAAGCACAAATATAAGGAGCAACAGCATCCACTATTCCCCTTAACCAAACTTGCAAATCAACGCCTAATGCCGCTATCTTGCCCTCGTCAGGATCCAATCCAACGCAGAGCAATGACTGGTTTTGCTGCTGGCAACGGTAAAGTTTTTCAATAAACTTATTCATACTTGAATTTTACTAAAAAAAACCTATTTTAACTGAACTTGAATATTTTTTATATGTTTATTGTTGCTATGAAACAAATACTTTTATTTTCGACTCTTATTTTGTCCTTCTGCACAAATGCCGGCTTACCCACCGAAGTCAATGGCCTAAAAGTGCCTTCACTGGCTCCCATATTGGAACAGGTTACCCCTGCTGTGGTCAACATTCATTCCACCAGCCGCCAACGCGTGAATCGTCAGTCGTTTTACAGTTGGTTTTATGGCTTACCCAATGCGCCACAAGAACGCGTGACTCAATCCTTAGGCTCAGGGGTTATCGTTGATGCTAAAAATGGTTATATCCTAACCAACAACCATGTCATTGATGCGGCTGATGACATTCAGGTTTCACTGCAAGATGGCCGCAGTTTTACAGCCACTCTCATTGGAACCGATGAAGGCACCGATGTGGCCGTAATAAAAATTTCAGCACAAGACTTGCAAGAACTTCACTTGGCCAATTCAAAAAACATGCGTGTAGGAGACTTTGTCGTGGCTGTTGGCAATCCTTTTGGGCTCGGACAAACGGTAACCTCTGGCATCGTCAGTGCTCTTGGTCGTACAAACCTACAAGGCATGGGATATCAAAACTTTATTCAAACCGATGCCTCCATCAATCCTGGCAATTCAGGCGGAGCTTTGATAAACCTTAAAGGTGAATTAGTCGGCATCAATACCGCAATATATTCTCCAAGCGGGGGCAATGTTGGAATTGGTTTTGCCATTCCATCCTCGCTGGCTTTACGTATTATGAACCAGTTAATTAAATACGGACAAGTCAAACGAGGCTCTCTTGGTATTGATGTTCAGGACATTACCGCCAACCTAGCACGGGCCTTTAATCTAGAAAAAAACAGTGGAGTAATCATCACCGACGTAGAGCCAGACTCCCCTGCGGACAGTGCTGGATTGCAAGCGGGTGATATTGTCACCAATCTCAATGGCAACAAGGTGCGAAGCCAACATGATTTCGATAACCTTGAAGGATTGTTTGAACTCAATACTCGCATCGAAATTCATTACCTACGCAATGAAAAAAAACAACTCACCTATACCAAAATCAACAGCTATGATCGCAAAGAATTTGATGGTAAGGAATTGCATGCTCAGTTAGCTGGAGCTCATTTTATTAACCTGCCTTCTCGCTTAAAAAACAATTATCAAGGAGTATTAATTGATGAAATCCAACGTGGTTCTCAAGCGTGGAATCAAGGCTTACGCAGCGGTGATTTGATTACATCTGCCAATAAAAAAGAGGTTTCAAACCTAAAGCAGTTAAAAATATTTTTAGATCAGTCGCAAAAATCACCTGTATTAAATATTTACCGAAATTACCGCAATTATATTTTAGTATTAGAGTAACGACTAGTACTACAAACAATAAGTATTGTCTAATATTCACCGTATAAGTAGTGACGCATTAGAATAAGTCACTGGCATTCTCAAGTGCATTTCTCTAACGGTATTTGGCATATAGTTGAACGGAATGTGACAATCTAATAGACATTGAGAGGATATGATTTTATCATAGTCTATTTCATCTATTGCAAACGAATACGTGTCGAATTCATCTCTCAACTCAATATTCAGTGATTGTGCCAAGGGTCGTACCCAGCCATTACTGGATGCACTTAAGCAATGTGAAGAGACACATCTGGTTGATGAACGCCAACATTCTGTTTTGTCAACAGCACTGCGGCATGGACAGTGGCAAACTGCTCAAGCCTTAATCGACAACAATTACATTTATTGTCATAGCACCAAACCCTTGCTAATTTCCGCCTGCCAAAGCCCCAAAGACGAGACCAAAGGCATAGAAATGGCTTTGCAGATAAACGATTCAATTAATTGTGTTAATTCACTCAATCGCAGTGCATTAATGACTTCTTGTCTTTTGGGTCACTTTAATAAAGTTGAAAAAATTTTATTTTTTAATGCAAATTGTGATTTGCAAGACCACAACGGGCAAACAGCTTTAATGGAAAGCATTCACTCCAACAACAACAAAATAATTGAACTGATATTGCAACAAAATCCAGCGATTAATCTGAGTAACCATAAAAATGAAACAGCCTTGATTATTTCTCTTAAACAAAAATCTCCAGCAGAAAATGTCATTCTAATGCTATTAGAAGCTGGAGCCGATCCAGAACTAAGAGATAATGACAAAAGATCTGCTTGGCTTATTGCCAAACAAAAACATCCAAAAATATCTCGTATTATTGAAAAACACCTCAATACTGTCAACCAAATTGAGTTGCCTTTTTTTTCCAACGATTATCAAAAAATCGAAGAAACAAAAACTCCAACTAAAGGCGCTACAAAAATTAGCACCAAAACGAAAGAACAAGCAGAATTCTCAAAGATATCCAACAAGGAAGAAAGCAATAAAAATAACATGGAAACGATTAAATCGCAGAAAACACCGATGATTCCAGCACTGAACACCTTAAGCAAACAAACGAACAAAAAAACCAATTATCAAGAATGGTTTCATGCAGCTAAAATTGGTAACTTGGGTGGACTCAATCGCATGATCATTGAGGGCATTGATATCAATGTTACAGATGACAAGGGCTGTACCGCTCTTATTCGTGCCAGTGGACACTCCCGACGTGCTGTCGTCTCCTATCTTATTCAACAAAAAGCAGATATCGAGATTCGTTCAAACAATGGCAGCACCGCCTTGTCTTCAAGCATTATTGGTAATTGCCGACGTGTCGCTGGACTACTGCTGGATGAAGGAGCCAATGCCAATGGTTTAGGGCCTTCTGATTACAGTTATGTAACAATAGCTGCGGCTCAATGGAACGATGCTATGCTTAGTATTTTGTACCGAAATGGAGCTGATATTTTCGCAAAAAACAAGTCCAAGCAAAATTTATTGCACACCGTTGCCCTGGCCGCGGAATATTACAACAACGTCACGAATGCCAAATCTACTTTTCAATTTTTATTAGATCATGGCATGGACATCAACAGAAGAGACGACAAAGGCAATACCGCCTTGATGATTTTGTGTGGAGTGCATAAAATAAAGTACAAAGTTGACGATCGTAATATTGCTTCGTTGGTTCACTGCCTACTCAAACTCGGAGCTGCACCTGCTGTGACTAACAATGCAGGAAAATCTGCATTGGATGCGGTAAAATACCACAAATTATTTCAAACCAAAGGTGTTTTAATGAATGCATTATCATGGAACGATCCGACACTATGAAACTTACAAAAAATCAAATCAATAAGCTCTTTGCCAGCCATCACCCCCTGGTTATTAAAGCCGTTGCTGTATTGCGCCCTGAAGTCAAAGGAGTAACCGCCGATGATGTCGAGCAAGAAGTTTGTATTCGCTTACTTAATTTAATAAAAAGTGACCGTGAAATTGATAACATCTCGTCATACATATACAGAATATCAGCCAATGTTATTATCGATTTAGCACGAAAAAATCAAAAGCATACCCAAGAAACAAGTATGCCTGATGAAAAAGACGAAGAAGATTATCGTCCCGATTTAATCTCGGAATCATTAAAGCCAGAACAACAACTGGCCAATGAAAATTTGCTAAAGCGCGTATTGGAAGTTATCGAAACTTTACCAGAAAGCCGAAGGATTGCAGTAAAACTGCGATTACAAGGTTTCTCAATCAAGGAAATGAGCGAGATGACTGGTTGGTCCTTTTATAAAGCAGAAAACCTCTCAAAAAGAGCCATGTCTGCCTTGAAAATTAAACTCAAAGATTTAGGTATTGAATATGAAATTAACTGAACAACAATTAGCACAACTGTTTAAAGACAGTTGCACAAACGATTCCGAAGCCGATGTTGATTTTTTATACGATTCTTCTGAAGCTTCAGACAAACGCTTAAGTGACGTTGAAAAAATTGCCAACAACTCGCAACTTAGTGCCAGTTATCAGGTTATTAATCAACTGCACGATTGGTCAAACGCCCTAGGCAATGATATACAACTGAGCCTAAGACCTAGTTTCATGAACAACATCATGGCTTGGATGAGACCTTCATTAGCCACTGCGGCGATTGTCACAACTGTCTATTTCATCACCCCTAACATGATGACTCATTCAGAAGAGTTGCAACAAAAACCCGATAGAATTATGTTTACCTCAAGTTTCGAAAATCATGGGACTGCTAAGGATACCATTAATTCTCATTCTTTCGATCAGAAAAACACTGACACAATCTCTAAAAGCAACTTTAGTTAACTCCTTACAAATAGCAAATCAAAGGCTGGTCAATCCAGCCTTTTTTTATTTTAATCCAAAGAGGCAATTCATAACAAAAGATGTTACAAAACGCTCAGGCCTACTTCCAATTACTGTACAAAGAGATCTCTCTTAGCAAAAGAGAAATTGACTTAATAGTATGTCATGAACTGAACATCACTACCGCCAAACTATTTATTTATCGTTCTGAAATTACTTACAAGCAAGATAAAAACATTAGAAATCTGCTGCAACAACGCCTCAACGGCAAACCATTGGCTTATATCACAGGAATAAAAGGATTTTGGACCTTGGATTTAATGGTCAACCAACATACGCTAATCCCACGCCCTGAAACAGAATTAATTGTCGAGCTTTTAATGCAATGGACGGCTTCAGATTTTTCAGGGAAAATTTTGGACTTGGGTACAGGCACTGGAGCCATAGCTTTGAGCATTGCTGTTGAGAGGCCTTTAGCAGACGTTACCGCTGTTGATTTTTCTGCTCCGTGCGTTAAAGTGGCGCAAAGCAACCAACACAAATACAAAGTGAACAATGTAACAATCATTCAAAGCAACTGGTTTGCGAGTCTTCATCAACAGAAATTCGACTTCATTGTCTCTAATCCCCCATATATTGCCGAAGATGACGAACATCTCTTGCAACTAAAGTACGAACCGATAACGGCATTAACTGCAAAAGAGGACGGCATTTCTGACTTAAGACACATCATTGAACAAGCAACAAAACACTTAAAACCCAAAGGTAGAATCCTTCTCGAACACGGCTACAATCAAGCAAAAACCGTACAAAACTTACTTTTAAACATGCAATTCAAACAAGTACAAAGTCACAATGATCTCGCTGGAATAGCACGCATAACTTCAGCACAATTTTGCAGCTAAAACATTTTCAATTGCACGTTTTCATCGCTTTGTTTTTACTGATTTATTGATTACCCAAACCTATCAATTTTTCACTGTAGAAAACAAGGCAATTGGAATAGCCTCTCTCACCCAAGCATTGCTAGAAAACTGATTGTCAGGATAATCAATATTCATGCTTAAGACACCAGCAGAATTAAAATCATTGCTAGCCTGGTTGAGATTGATGGTCAAGGTTCCGGCTTCCATTTCGGTTAGTTCAACAAAATTTTGTTCTCTTCCATAGCCTTTGATCTTTTTCATATCAATGCTAATATCTGATCCAATTTCAAAATTTTGATTTTGCCCAATAAGCCAAACAGGTTTGCTGTTTTCGTCATAAATATACAGCAATGCCACGACTTCAACCGATTGTTGTCGCTGAACAAAATACAGAGATACACCCCAGCCAGCATCATCATCGCCAGCCCACCAGAGGCCAGATAAATCGTTGGCTGGCTTTTGCGATGGGCCGATTAGCGCTTGAATAGACCAATTTGCGAAGCCTTCGCCAATAATGTAGGATGCCTGATTTAACTGAGGGCTATTTGCAGCTTGTAAATCTGTATTTGCAAAAAAGACATGCCCCATGCTTTCTGCTGCTAAGTTAGGATTGGCCGATTGACTGCCATAGTCATACAAGTAGCTCAACACCTCGCTGTGATTAATTTCAGTAAAGTAAAAGGCATTCTTGCCTCCATACTGCATGCCTGTATATCTGTTCAATGCTGCAAACCATTGTGGATTTCCAGCATCATCGTAACTGTAAAACAAGGAATAAAACAAATTGTCTCGACCCAGCTCCTCAATACTAAATCCATGACCATTAAATTGTGGGTCATAATACAGACCTGTTGAAACGTCTTCTTGCACTTGCGTATAAATTTTTATACCTGCATCGGTTGCGATCACAAAATCCATTTGAGAGTCGTCATTAATATCTGCTAAAACAGAGTTGTATTGATTGTCAAAACCATCAAAAAATGCCGAATAAGACAAATAGAATCCGATACTATTTGCTCGGCCTTCATTGATAAAAACAAAATAGTCTTTGTCATTTCTAAAGGCAAGGTCTTGTTTGCCGTCTTGATTAAAATCTGCAACTTCTATCTGTTTAGGTATAACATAAGACTGTATCGGCAAGCCCAGTGGAGTGGTCCACAAAGAGGAATCATAGCTGGCCTTGCTGAACTGCCTGTTACCTTCATTTAACCAAATATCACGGGTTGGGTTTCCACTAAAAACATCTAGCAATCCATCGTTGTTCATATCTAGTACCGCCATTCCATAAGCATGATGAGAAAAAACAATGGAATCATCAAACATACCACTACCATTGTTAAACCAAACGGTGATTGAATCTTCTGCAGCCTTGCTGTTAGCCACAATATCCACATAACCATCAGCATCGAAATCTGCCAATTTTATTTCTCCATCTCTTGCACCAAAGGCCAACTCCTGAACCACATCAAAACGAGGAAAATTGTAACGCAAGATCATTATTTGCGCTTCTTCAGTATCAGCGATTACGACCATTTCTTGTTTACCACCGTTGTTTAAATTGGCCACTTCTATCTTTTTGGTAGCCTCTGGAAACCCTATTTGGAACGCAGGATCAACGGACATAGGGTGTCGATAGCTTGTGAACTTTTGCCCTTCTTCGTTCGTTGTTGTATAAACAATAGGCACTTGATCTTGGTTATCCAAATTGACAAATTTTACAAATTCATGAGGGCCTAAAAAATCATTTCCACCACCAAATGGAGAGGAAAACGGCACAAAACCGCCCTCTCCATCATTGAGCCACATTTTTCCAGCGACAGAAAATCGAGAAGTACTGTATCTATTTTCAGCAAAGTTTTGAGCCGTACAATGACCTTCATACATTGCTGCGCTAAAAATATCCATTTTCCCATCATTATTAAAATCTGCCACATCTATACCGCGATTGAATTGCAGTGAAGAAGCGTTGGATAGGGAAAAATGAGGCATATTCTCTTGATACGATCCGTTGTTATTTAACCAGGTGACTGGCTGCTCTCCTGTTAAAACTATATCTGGAAACAAATCCTTTTCAAGATCAATAATAGCCGGAAATGATTTTACTGTTGCTCTACTGTAGTCACTGTCTTTTTTGTTCAAACCTTCGGAATGAAGGCTGGAAAAATACTGATAAGTAGAATCATCAGTACTTACATACAAAGTGACTAAATTCTGATTCATCTGACAGGAATCATTATTAATAATTGAAGAAACCCATAAATCTGCATCACCATCGTTGTCTGCATCACGATTGTACAATTTTGCTAGTTTCAAAGAAGTTACATCCAGACCTCCTAAGTCCAAAGCAAAATCTGAAGATGCAAACTGCCCTTGTCCATTATTTTCAAAAAACTGCAACTCATCCATGTTTTCATTGCTAAAGGCTATCATGAAATTTTGCGGTTCATTGTTTTTTTTACTCAGTGGGTGAAGAATAAAAGAATCATCTGCAATATCCAATGAACTTGTTTGGGTAAATTCATTGTTTCCTTGATTGCTCCATGTTTGCAAACTATTGCCTCGGACTAGCAAAATATCAGCCAAGTTATCATTGTTAATATCGGCCACTGCATACAAATCATTGCCAATCGCTAGAGGATTATCGACTTCACTGAAGTTAAGCTGCCCATCATTTATATACAAAAACTGGCCAGTGATAATATCTAAATCACCATCAGCATCAATATCATCTGTAAAAAAATCCATGTTAAAAAAACGACTTGTTGCAAACTGCTGCATAGTAAAATTAGCCAAACCATCATTGATTGCTAACAAGCCAGACATTAAAACAATATCCATGTCACCATCCTTGTCTATATCCACAACATTGACTTTGGGACTGGAGATAGAATCAAATGGCGTACTGACGCGCTTGAGTTCACCGCTGTTGTTAAGCAATAACGCCATGGGTTCGTACGGGACAATGGCACCTCCTACTGACACAAAAAATTCTAGCAAACTTAAATCACCTCCTAGTGACAATAAATCTTCATAGCCATCGCCATTAAAATCAGCTGCGATTTTTTCAAAGGAATTACTTTCACCATAGAGCTGAAAACCAGTGCTTGATAATGAAGGCTTTACAGCAACAAAATTTGTTTGTGAGTTGTCATAAAATTCTTTGGGCTCAAAAGTAATTGCATGCAGCGGCACTGAGCACAAGAAAAAAACAAGAGAGGCAGTCAATTTTATAGGCATTTTAGTGATCCTTGTATTAAAATTTAATCATAACATTTGAATGGTTAAATAAATGTTAATTTTATTTAACTCCAAATCAGAAATTTAGAGAATTGTTGCAAATATGTCTCTTTTATGTCTAAAATTAAATAGATAGAGTAAAATCTCCTCAATACATATAAAGTTTATACCATGATAGGAAGAATTAAAGGCCAACTCATCAGCAAAGAATCCCCGATATTAATGGTCGATGTTAATGGTGTGGGCTATGAGATTGAAGCACCGACTCGTGTGTTTTTTGAATTGCCAGAAAATGGAGCAGATGTCACTATCATCACCCACATGTTGGTTCGAGAAGATGCACAAATCCTTTACGGATTTAACAATCTTGGACAACGCGAACTATTTCGTAAGTTATTGAAAGTTAATGGAATTGGAGCCAAATCTGCTTTAGCTGTTTTATCCACCATGTCAGTGAATGAATTTGTTGCCATGATTCAATCCCAAGATGTCGCAGCTATTGTTAAAATCCCAGGTGTTGGTAAAAAAACCGCACAAAGATTGATTATTGAAATGCGCGATAAATTGGGCGATGTTGCCAGCGATGACCTCTCTATTCCTGCCAAATCAGGAACGGCCTCCAATTTAAATAACATGCCTGCAAGTGCACAATCCGAAGCCCTAGTTGCCTTACAGTCTTTAGGTTTTAGACCGCAAGAAGTCAACCTCTTGATAAAAAACATAGCCAAAGATGGTATGACTGCTGAAGAGATTATACGTCTCTGTCTGCAACATAAGGGAGCGAGTTAATGGATGAAAGATTGCTATCTGCTGATTTTGAAAATGACCAAGAAAGCTTGATTGAAGCCAGTATTCGCCCTCAAAATCTGCAACAATATCTCGGACAGGAACCCGTTAAAGAACAAATGTCGCTATTCATTGAAGCGACCAAAAGACGCAGTGAAGCCCTTGATCATGTCTTGGTCTTTGGCCCTCCAGGACTAGGAAAGACGACTATTGCCAATGTCATAGCGAATGAATTAGGTGTTGCCATGCGCCAAACTTCGGGGCCTGTCATCGAAAAAGCAGGGGACTTAGCCGCTTTATTAACCAATTTACAACCGCACGATGTGCTCTTTATTGATGAAATCCACCGCCTTTCTGCTAATGTCGAAGAAATTCTTTATCCTGCTATGGAGGACTTTCAAATTGACATAATGATTGGAGAAGGGCCTGCTGCTCGTTCGATTAAATTGGATTTGCCTCCCTTCACTCTCATTGGTGCAACCACACGTGCTGGATTGTTAACTTCGCCCTTGCGCGATCGTTTTGGGATTGTCCAACGCTTGGAGTTTTACAATGTCAGCGAGCTAACAGAAATTGTTTCGCGTTCTGCTAAAATCTTAGGCATAAATACGGATAAAGATGGCAGTATTGAAATTGCCAAAAGAGCCAGAGGCACACCGCGCATAGCCAACCGATTGCTTCGCCGTGTTCGTGATTATGCCGAGATTAGAGGCGATGGTATTATTACTACTGAAATTGCCAACAAAGCCTTAACCATGTTACAAGTCGATGAAAATGGCTTGGATGAAATGGATCGGCGTTTTTTGAAATCTCTGGTGGAACAATTTGATGGTGGCCCTGTGGGAGTGAACTCTCTGGCTGCTTCCTTAAGTGAAGAAAGAGGAACAATAGAAGACGTAGTTGAACCTTACCTCATTCAACAAGGTTATGTGATGCGCACTTCACGAGGAAGACAAGCGACAAAAAAAACATGGCAATGGTTAGGCCTCAAACCTCAACAACAGCTTATGGATGATTTGTTTAACTGAATTGTAACTCTTCAGCGGTGCTGTATTTGTTCATTTTATTCATGAAGATTCCCTTGAAATCATTGCAGTAAATTCTATTTGGGTTTAACCCAAATCCCGATGTAGAGAATCACAATGAGAGCACAAGCCCTTAATGCGCCTAAGAAATCCTCAAAAAGATTCATCACCAATGAAGATTTGAACTGCTTGGCTTTATTTATTGATAAATATTGTCAATTATCGCTTTATGCATTGTTTAATTAAGGATTTTTTCTATTTTCCTTAATTTAATCTAAAATTTAGTGAAAACCGTGATTGAAGTTTCAATTTTTCAAGGATTTCGATGCTAGAATATTTGTCGATTGCCCTTAAAACTAGAAATGATAGATAATAACCATAAAAACTCAAAGACAGCTATCACAAATACACCTTTCCATGGTTCTGAAAAATTACTGAGGAAGATGAATTTGACTCTGGCTCATGGCCTGAAACCTCTTATAAAATCTTTCTTCGCCGAGTCTAATAAGTGGCTTGACGCCAAAATAAAAGACCAAGCATCGGAAAAATTAGACGAGCTTTATACAGAATCGCTAAAGTCCATTAGCATTCACCAGCTCAATGTACTTTCTGCCTTTCTTAAAACTCTCAAGCATGTATTTGATCTGTTTGAAAAGCAAAATTTTGACTATTTTGAAGACAAACTTCTCAGCAATATAGAAGCCAACTCAATTTCTTCAACCTTTAATCAGAGCGATGTTGATGAAAATTTAATGCAAAACACCTTAATTCAAAAATACGAACAGCTCTACAAAGAACAAATCGGTTATTTTGTTCAGCGTTTTTCTGTTCTTTCTGCAATCAAACAATCATCCAACACCATACCTTTAGGACCTCATGTATTGGTTATGATTTTTGCCAAGAGTATTCGACTCTTGCATTTAGATATTAAGATTAAAACTGGTTTGTATCATAAGTTTGAACAGTCTGTCATTTCTCAATTACAACCCATCTATCAAGAAATAAATCTTTATCTTAACAACAATGGCATCGTTACAGGGCTTGAAAACCATATTTCAGGCGTTGAAGACTCGCACAAAAGCTCAGCAAAAGAAGTCACCACTTTAATTACAAAATCGAATAAGCAACTGCCCAAGCAAAAAATCATAGAGTGCCTTTTTGAAATACAAAAAACAAATTTCACAACACTCAAAAATAAAAACCATGCCAAACTTAGCCCAGATGAAATTCAGAAAGAGATATTTTCTGCACTGGAAAAAATAGCCGAAAAACATTCTTATTCAGATTTAGAACAACAAGATAAAGCGACCTTGAAAATGGTCACCCTAATGTTTAAACTGATTGCTGAAAATAGAAATATCCCTGTATTAATCCAAACGATATTAGCACCATTGCAATTAAGTTATTGCGTAGCTGCAATTTTTGACCCCTCACTCCTTGAACAAAAAAATCATGTCGCTAAAAAACTGTTAGAGCTCCTTTCTAGTTCATCTGTTGGATGGAATATTAAATCAGATACAAACCGCACCTTTATTAATAATTTAAAAGCTATTATAGCCTCAATTATCAATTGTAAAAACCTTGATGCCCAGTTTTTCGAAACCACTTACAACACATATAAAACCTTTCTGCTTAAAAACAAAAGCAAATTCAAAGTAGAACAAACAATAATAAACAACAAAAGCAAAGGCAAAGAAAAAATAGTAGAGGCTATGAAAACAGTGGATGCACTGCTGTCCTTTAAAACCGAAAACATTTCCATGCCTCTAATAATAAAGAATATTTTGCATGGCCCATGGAAAAACCTTCTGATGCTATTGCTTGTTCGTCATTCGAACACCTCTGAAAAATACCTCAAGCGCGTTCAATTTATTGATGAATTGATTAAAGTGCTCGATTCCCGACAGTACGAAGCTGTCGTACAAAAGAAAATAGATGTATTAAGTGAAAAATACAAAGAAGGTTTAATTCTTGTCGCTTATAACGGTGATGAACTGCAAAAACGTGTCAACGAATTTCAAGAATGTTTACTAAAACTTCATAAGATTGACAGTCACAGCAAAAAAGTAAAACTCTTAACTGGCAAAGCGCCTGAAAATATCACTGAGTCATTGCAAATGACCCAAGCTGACTCCACAAAAGTCGATTTAGCAGCTCTCAATGACCCACAAAGAAACTTTTCAAAGACAAAAGCAACACAGATTTTTAATGGCTTAAAAGTTGGTGATCCAATAGAGTTTTCGCGTGAGAACAAGTCTTCTGTGCAAGCTCAATTGTCATGGATCAACCCAAAATCAGGGCGTTATATCTTTGTCAATGAAAGAGGACTAAAAGTCACAGACAAAAGCCCTGAAGAACTGATACAAGGTTTAAAAGACCGAAGCATTAATTGTAAAAAAACATGAAAATCATCAAGGTCTTTTGCCTTATTCTTTTTGCAAGCTCAGTTTGCCAACTCACTTTAGCACATAATCTTGAGGGTGAGAATTGCAAATTAACAGTGCAAGTTTTGGGTTCTGGAGGACCTGAGTTGTCTAACAATCGAGCCTCCTCAAGTTATTTGCTTTGGAGAAATGACAAAGCCATTATTCTTATAGATTCTGGTGGCGGCTCAGCCTTGAGATTTGGTCAATCAAAAGCCAAGTGGCAAGATCTTCAGGCTGTTTTATTTAGTCATTTTCATGCTGATCACAGCAGTGACTTTCCTGCTCTCCTTAAAGCTTCATGGTTTGGCAGTCGCACAGATAATCTTGCTGTTTATGGACCCGCTGGCAACTCAGTTATGCCTTCAACACACGATTTTCTTGATTCTCTGTTTTTATCAAAGACAGGAGCCTATCATTATCTTTCTGACATGTACGATGACACGAACTCTTCGGAATACAAAATCAGACCTCATACACTAGCTAGCTCAGATAAAAGCCAATTATTTTTTGACAAAAATGGGGTTAAAATTTACTCACAGGAAGTTGAACACGGCCCAATTCCTGCTCTGGCCTATGTTGTTAAAACTTGTGGAAAAGTCTTTGTTTTTAGTGGTGATACCAACAGCAAGGGCTTGGATAAGCTTAGGCTGAAAACCACTGATATATTTATTGCTCATCATGCTATTCCTGAAAATGCTGGAAATGTGGCAAAAAGCCTGCACATGACACCCAGCCAAATTGGTAAAATAGCCAGTCGTATTAATACAAAAACCTTGGTTCTTTCTCATTGGATGAATCGTTCACTAGGACACGAAGATGAAAGTTTAAAACTCATAAAAAAACACTTCAAGGGCACTATAAAATTAGCACAAGATTTAGATATTTTTTAAGTTCTTTTCCCTCAAGCACTAAATTCCTAAATTGCGATTCTATATCGGGATTTGAGAAATTCCCAAATCCCGATATAGAAAATCACAATGAGAGCACAAGCCCTTAATGCGCCTAAGAAATCCTCAAAAAGCTTCATCACCAATGAGGTGTATTTAGTTTTTGAGAATTCCTTATGCACATCAATGACTTGCACTCTAAATTGCGATTCTATATCGGGATTTGGGAAATAAAAAAACATAACCTAATGAAAATATCCAAAGATTACTATTGCCTCGCAAAATAGTATCAGGCCCTCCTGCACTAGCCGTCTCGTAATTTAAATTGGCAATCCAAGAATTTGTGGGTTCAAATCGAAGACCGATTGTGTATCTTTTTTCCCAATTATCAACTTGGTTGATATCAAACACATTCTCGATATTTACTTGATCGTATTGGGTGACGATGCTTAATTTTGCATGGGGAAAGTCTTGACTTAACCAATCATTGGGCAATAAATTCTCTAAAGAATAAATCCCACGAATATAATAGCCATCCATAATAGCCGATTGAGCAAACTCTCGGTCAACATTCATACGAGTGAACTCTCCAACTATATCTAACCACTTCCACTGATAATCAAAGTCAAAATTAAAGCCGTTAATCTGTTTAGTACCTGCATCATCCCACTTGCCATTGTAAAAACTAAAACCCATAGTTAGTCCCGAAGAGTTCTGTAAACTAATTTTTGCAGCCATGGCTTTATTATTGTTATTATCAACACCAAATCCCTGTCTCGTCCTCCTCAAACCCTGTGGTGAAATCCCACTGCCTAAACCAGCAATCACATTAAATTGGTAGTCAGCAATCCATTGATCTGAAAGATTAATGTTTCCATTAATTCCAAAACCATTATCTGTCCAGTCCGAAGGAGCTAGGGCATAGCTCGTATAGGGCTGTGAAACGACTTCTCTCAATGGTGAAAAGTGATCTCTCTCGATGTTTCCAAATGGTACCAAAACAATTCCTCCTCTAAAATTCATCCACGAGTTTATTTTAATGTCTGTATAGGCTTGTTCCACCAACACCTCTCCGCCCCTAGAGCCGCCTACGGTTGCAGACCTTTCAAATTCAAGTTCGGTGAAATAACTTATTCGTTCATGAGGTTGACCACTTAATATTAGTTCAAATGACTGGCCATCTAAAATACTGTTTTCGTTGCTTGATTTGCCTGCAGTAACGGTTCCATAAACACCCAGTCTAGGCTGGCTTTCTTGTGTTTGAGAGACACGAATAACTTCACTGCTGTTTTCATCAACTTTTTCTTGAATATCGGCTAAGACTTCATTCAATTGAACGGCATAGGCTTCAAGATTTGAGAGTCTTTGTGCATGTGACTCAGATGTATTGCTCCCCATGTCTCGTTTTAGCTGCTTTATTTGTCGTTGAAGGTCGGCAAATCCGTTTTCTAACTCTTTAATTCTTGCTTGATAATCTGTTTCTGCAAATGAAACACTTGTGACTAATACAGAGATTAACACACTATTAAAAATTTTCTTCATAAAGTTACTTCCAAATTTAATGGTTTTGTTTTTTTCGATTGATATATACCAACCAGTGAAATAACCCCTAATTGAGAGTTAGATTGTGCATACAAAATAACTTGTGTTAAATCATTGGATATCTTTTTTATAGTGCGAATTTCCACCTGACTAGATCGTGACCTACCACGCATGACAACGAATTCTTCAATTTCGATATGACTTGGGGTTTTAATCAGCAATGCTTTAGTTTTCCCTCGTGATACCCTCGTATCTGACTCCGTTGTTAATCTTATTTTTTTTGTATTCGGTGACAACTGGGGCAGTTGTATCGTATGAATGGGTTGTTTTTTGATTGGCTCTTGAACAACAATTTTTTCACGCTCATTTTTGCGCTCTGTCTCAGCTATTTTGTTGGTATCTTTTTTTGGCTTATTTTTGTCTGCAACCGGTTCTTTGGATGGGGTTTTTATTGCTTTGTTTTGCTTAATGGGTGTAACAATTTTTTTAATTTTTGGTTTGTTTTCTACAGGTACTGAGGCACTTTTTTTCGCAACTGTTTCTGTTTTTTCTTTCTCTTGTATCGGTTTTATATTTTGTTTACTCGAATTATTGACCTCTTGTGAAAGCAATTCTTCACGCTTGGTCTGATTATCTGCTGTTTTTGAATTCTGCTTTTCTACGGGTTCACTAGACCTTTTGTTATCTATTTTTGGAAGCTTCTGCTTTTCATTGATGGAGATTTGTTTTGCATTCTGTTTTTCAATTTGCTGATTTTTATAATAATTCAATGAAATAAAACCAATGGAGAATAAAGCAACACTACTGGCAAGTATTGCAAGCCACTTAGTGTTGTTTTTATTTGCTTGCCCCAATAAAAGTGTCGTCTCTTGGGCATTGAATTGATCGGAGTTCCCACATGGGACAATGAGTTTTTTTAATACTGTGGGTTTTATTATTAGCTCTAATGAGAATTTTAGTTTTTCAACCGTCTTTGGCCTTTTATTGGGATCTTTTTCTAAATAAGCATCAATAGTATTTGATAAATCTAGTGGTATATTGGGGTTTAATTTATGCAAAGAAACGGGCTTTTTGGTTAAAAGTCGAGCCATTGTCGCTTCGAAATTATCTGCAGAAAACGGATTGTTAGCAGAAAACATCGTATAAGCCAATAGGGCCAGTGAATAACAATCAGAAGCTTGTGTGTGCGTTGTATCTTGCAAAATTTCTGGGGCGAGGTATTTGGGTGTTCCAATAAAAAAACCAGTAGCAGTTAATCCACTATCTTGGGAACTTGCAATGCCAAAATCCAATAATTTTGCCTGACCTGTTGGCAAAATTTGAATGTTTCCTGGTTTCAAATCGCGATGCAATATGTTTTTGCTGTGAGCAAAGCTTAAGGCACTGCACAAATCCAGCAATATGCTTTTATGCTCTTGCAGTGTGTGGTCTTTTTGAATCCAGTCATCCAGTGGTTGACCTGGCAAGTATTCCATAACCAAGAATGGTTTTTTATTATCAACCCCATATTCTAGTAAAATGACGATATTGGGGTGCGATATTTCTCCGATGGTTCTTGCTTCATTTTTAAAACGCTCTAATGCTTCCTGATCCTCTATTGAATGAAGGACTTTTATGGCAACTTTTCTACCAATATCTGGGTCTTTCGCTAAATAAACAACTCCCATACCACCAACTCCCAATGTGTCAATTATTGGGAACCTACCAATTAATTCAGGAATATCACTCATATTAATTTCTTATTTCTCGTCAAATATCCAATTTACCACATCAGCTTTGCATTGAATATTTCTATTAGAGAGCCTCTCACAAGAAATCAACCCCTATTAATAAAAAACCACTTCATTTGTAGTGATTTTTTATTAATAAAGCCAAATTAGGCTAATTAACGAGAATTAGGTGAAAACCTGTCTCAATTTAACTTTCTCTCGCTACAATCGCTATTCTCGGACAAGCTCCTAGTGGTTTATTCAAATCCTGAACTGAAAATTAATTCAATAGAGGTTATTGTTGCCAAACCGACTCCACCTATGCCAATGATTTCCTTGGTTGTATTGCTGATGGCCTTGTTCTGGTTTGTATCTGGATCATCTTCTATCTCTTCTTCTTCAATCTCGATATTTCCTAAGCTTAGGACTGTATTGATAGAATCGTAACTTGCATCTTCTATAGCCAGTTGCATTCCTACTTGAATATGTGCAAAAAAAGCATCGGCATCTACAGCTCCTGTTTCTAACTCAAAAGTTGAATTACTTGTATCTATTGTCACTCCTAGGACGGTAATTAACGGACGATTGATTGCAGATATATCACCTCTGAGCCTGCTATCATTGGCGTCCGCTTCACCCTTGTCCTTTACGCGTTGAGCATAAACTGTCCCCATAGAATCCACAAATCCTCGGACTTCTATCTGTTTAGCTGAGTTTAATCCCTGACTCATTATATTGTCATCATCTCGCGTCTGTGGAATAATGACAACGGGGATACCCATGATCTCGATGCTTTGGTCGGGAACAATTGAACCTGGTTCAACTGGTGCAATAATTTTTACTCGGTGTTCGATGAACCGAATAGTTTGTGCTGTAATAAATCGGTTGTTTGTGTCCAACATTCCTTGGATTTCTACTTTTGTTCCTGCATCTATGTGTTCGGGCTCACCATTATCAAAACTGGTATTTGCATCAAAAAAAACAGTTAAATTATTGACCTTAAATGAAACCAAATCGACAATATTTGAAATCACACCTTCAACCACAACAGGAACCGTGTCATTGGGGTCTTCATCCACATCTGCAGTTTGGCACTCGATTTCTGTTAATGTTGCCAGGTTTTGTCCGAGTGAATAATTTATATCTGGCGTTGCTTTTATTGAGACAAAGTCATTTTCCGCCAACACTCCGTTACAATTTGTTGCTGCGACTGCGTTTGTATTTACAGTTAAATTGCCAATAGTGAATGTGCTAGCATTGACATTTCTGGCAAAGCCTCTAACTTTCCACTCGTTTAATGTGTTGTCTTTCTCCAGCCGTGATAACGCTATAGAATTGTCAACTGAGCTTATGGCACCACTGACTTTAACTCTATCGCCAACCACCAATTGACTGGCGGAACTTAAATTTTCTAAAATAGTTTCTGAAGTAACAAACACCTCTTGATCCATTATTGTCAAGGGCTGTAAACTCGTCACAGGGCCAATCACATCAGAAATTAAATTAATCTCACTGAACGTGCCTTGAGATATGGTTGTATTCACATCTTCACCAATCCGAAAACGAACTTTAAAACCACCAATGCCTATGATTTCAAACAGGTTTTGATCTACAGTGATATCATCAACCCGAATAACAGTATCAGGCCCTATAGTGAAATTACGAATGTCATTGAGCGTTATAACTTCTGCTTTAGATTGTAGAATAAATAACACTAGCAGTACTATAATTTTCGCTTTACTTTGCATGATCAACCTCTTCAAAATAATAAGCAGCCAACCCTAGTTTGTAGGTCTCCTTATTGCTTTCTTTATTGTTTAATAAAGATAATTTATTGTCTATTAATGACAGTAGATTATCGGTGTGTTCTTTGATAAAATCCTGAGCTTCTTGCTTTTTATCCTCAGGAATAGACCTGTTTAATACCATTTTAACATATCTTTTCTTGCTTGGGTCATCCTCAATATCATTCACCATGATGGAATCCAGTAAAAAACCTGTAAACATACCATAGAGCTCTAAATCTATCAGCTTTTGATCACTGGGAATTGTTGCATAATCCCGCCTTAACAATTTTACCGTTTGCTTGCCACTTTCAACTGATTTAACATGGATCAACTCATCCAATACAGAACGCATGGTTGCTCCTCCGCTGAAGCTGTCAACCAACTCGCTAAATGAACCCTCTCCATAAATACTCAGCACTTTAGGCTTGTTGTTTTCATCCAAATAATCGGGATGATTGCACCAACCAGATAAGACCTTTGTCGCTCGGTTCCACTTCTGTTCGGTGACTTCTAATGGTTTTTCAATTTTCAAAACTCGGTCAATTTCTACTCGTGATAGACCTGTTAAAACAGCCACTCTGGTTTTTGTTTGTTTTTTTTCTGGGTTTAGCCTGAACTCTTTGTTATCAAAAGCCGTATCGATGTATATTCTTTTCAACCAGTCTGATGCGGTTTGAAAAGGAATAGAGTTCCGAAGAAATAAAACCACCAAAGGCTTAAATATTCGGAAGGCCATATAACTTAATAGTTTGTCTAGTTTACCAATACCCATTCTTCTCTCTAAAGAAATTTAACTTGATAGAGACCTTTGCATTATTAGTGTGACGAATAAAAAATGATTAAATTCACCTGCTTTTTGCCGAAAATTTCGCCAATAGCCAGCTATTACCTTCAATTTTTGGCTCAATCTGGTAACAATCTCTATTTTTTCTTTCGCCACATAATTATGCAAAGGTCTCTGATAATCTTATTATATAAAAAAATCACGTATTTGTAAAATAAATTACAATATTATTCAAAATTTCCTTTGAAAATTATATCTGTATTTAACGCAATCGAAGCTGTAAATATCTCAAATTCTCCTGATGTCTGGCTTGCTGTTTGATCTTCTTGCTCCCAAATGACTTGTACTGTCTGGGCACTTGAATTATAAACAAGACTGGTTCGCCTGGCATCGTAAGCAATATCATTATCAGGTCCTGCATGCGAAACTCTGACATCAGGTGATTCCAACCTGCTTTGATTGGACTCCTCTATTATTTGGTAATAGATTTCAAACTCTCCATCAAAAGTTGTATCTCCTCGCCAAGAAACAGCATATGCGTTTTCAGTTGGGTAGTAAGTAACCGCTGGACGAAAAGCATCAAAGTTATTATTGCCAATAGGCCCCATATTACTTATTGGAAAATATCCTACACCTACAGACCCTCCCGTTGCAGACAGCGTTTGCCCAAATATTTCAAATTCGTTGCCAACATAAGCACCTGTTGCTGGATCTGCTGACCAGACGACCAAGTATTGATTCAGAGCACTGTTCCACGTTATTGCTGGAAATTGGGCTGAACGGGTGACAAATCCCGCCACACCCGTTTCAGTAATCAAAAAATCATTACTGCCCACTTCTGCACCTGTTAATGCATTAATTCTTTGTCCATATATTTCAAATTCACCGCTCACGTGAGAAGCATTGTTATCATCTCCATACCAAACAACCATGTATTCATTGCTAGTAGAGTTGTAGCTTAGTGCTGGTGAATATGCATCAAACAAATTGTCGCCATTGGGTCCCATATCGGATATTCTAAAATCATTGCTTCCCACTTCTGCAGCCGTTGAACTCAATTGCTGCCCAAAGATTTCAAATTCACCAATGGCATTAATTAAATTACCCTCTTCTCCTCGCCATACAACTAAATAACTGTTATTTGTGCTGTTATAGGCCACCACTGGGTCAATTGCATCGTAGGATCGGTTTGCCGTAGGACCCATGTCCGATATCCTGAATTGAGAACCAATACTCTGACCATTGCTTGCATTTATTCTTTTTCCCCAAATTTCGAACTCACCTTCAAGAGTTCCCACATTATGGTCACCATACCAGACGACTAAATACTCATTATTACTTGAATTGTAAGCCACGCTTGGGTTTCTGGCATCGTAAGCCGTGTCTCCTTCGGGGCCCATAACACTGATTCTTGAAACCGAACCACTGTTGTTTCCCGTTGATGCACTGACACGCTGAGCAAATATTTCTACTTCGGTGGCAGCGTTTACCCCTGTTCCAGTAATGGACTGTGTGGCTTCAAAGACAATGTAATATTCGTTGTTTTGCGAATTATAGGCGATTGCAGATTCTTCAGCATCGTAATCTTTGTTTAAGGTCGGACCTATAAATGTGACGCGCTTAGCCGGGGAGACTTCCGTATAGGCATTTGCACTCAAGGAAAAAAGAACTAGTAGAATTAATAAGATGATTTTCATAATGACTTCTCTGGTTAAAATTCGAATTGGAAACGAACTTGATAAATTTTTAATGTTTCATTGATGCCAAAACTATTGGGAGTCGCTTTGGCTTGAATATAATTAAACATGACTCGGTTTTTCTTACTTAAATAGTAGTTGATTCCTACAGAAACATTCTCTTCATAGCCTGCATTTAGATCAGGAGTATCCAGATCTAAAAAGCTATATCGAGCACTCAACTCCCATGTTTTGTATTTCTGCACTTTTGGGGAGGTCCACTCTCCTTTTCTAAAACTAAAACGGCGCTTGCCATTAAACATGCGATTGATGACAAAATATCCGCCACGGTAGTCCAAATCACTCCCAAATTCTCTCCTGAATATATTTTGTATGTATTCTGCTTGCATAGTCCACTTGTCGTTTTTCCATAAGGCTTCAACTCCATATTTCTCAATTGTATTGACAAAGAACAACTCACCTGTGTCCAAAAGTCGTGCACGGAATGTATTTGCTTCAGGCAGAGTGCGAACTTTTACATTTTCATCCGGTTCTCGGTACTGAAGCGAGGCTCCCAAATACATTCTGCCTTTGAAAAGCTTTAATTTTTTTCCAAATCTTGTGGTAAAGCTGCGGCCATAAAAACTCGAACTCCCTAGTTCAAAGTGATCATCTCCAAAGACCCCTGCTCGAATATTCCAGTCTTTGCCATAATGTATATAATTAAAGCCAACAGCAAAGCGTTCTGTCAAAGCGCTGGCTATTGAACGCTCCATAAAATAATTGTATTTTGAATTGCTCACACTTTCTACACTGAACGGCATTTCCATTTTTCCCATGTAAAACTCATTGCTTTTGTTCATACGGTAACGAAACCACGCCGCTTGAGTTGAGCCTTTTTTAGTCGATAAGGAATCAGCGTAATCCGACTGAATATACGCCGAAAATTTATCGTTGAATTTAGTAAATAAACCAAATCGAAAACGCCTAATATTATAATCATTGGTGATAAATTGCGTGTAGTCATCATCATAGTAAGCATAATCCAACTCCATGCGACCACCAAAATCAAAACTCACTTTAGCTTGCGCCATTGATGTTGTCATTAACACTAAAATGGCAGTAATTTTTATACTATTTTTCATTTTATAAACCACTCATAGACCTTGGTACATATTTCAGATTGGTTGTTGGCATCGGTAAAATCATGAGCTACAGAAGGAAGGAGCTCTAGTTTTATTGCATTTGAAATGTGTTGTTTTTCTGCCTGAATCCGCATTAAATCTATCCAGTTTTTTGCTCTTTCTATTCTATTTTTACCTTGTAATCTGTCTATTTTTTTATTTTTATTGAGTGACTTGTCTCTTAAATAATCTTTTTCGCCAATATAAACTCTAAATTTTATCCGTGAAATTCTTGCCAATTCGAATTGAACGTCTGTAAATTCTCCATTCAATTTTAAACCCATTGGATAATCCAAAGCCTTTGAAGGCAGTGTGTACCAACCTGCTGCAACGATAGCCACTTTATCTATCAAATGAGGGTGAGCAAAAGCAAATCTATGAGAAAATTGTGCTCCTGCAGAGAAGCCAAATAAATTTATTTTCCTGAGCTTACAATCGTATTCATCTTTCAATTCATTGAGTATTGATTGCAATATATAATCCGCTCGCGGCCCTTTGCCTTTTCGACCCAGTCTTTGGTAATCACGCGCATATTCTCGCGAAAATACCGGAGCTACTAACAAGCTTGTGTCATCTATGACTTGGCTGAAACTGCGCATGATTTCCTCTGCATTTCTTGAAATACCGTGGACTAACACAATAATCTTTTTAATGGGTTGATTCATCTGACAATAGTAGTACTCCACTGAAGGAAGGTTCCCAAGTTGTCTCTTTAATATCTTTCTTGCAGAATTATTTTTGTCCTTTTCAGGATTACTTTTCAACATGGTTTTTTATTATTCTCATTGTTTTATTGTTTTTGGCTTGAATACCATCAAGATTCCACTCTTTATGGCACAGTGAAATAAGTTCTTGGTGATGTGTAGCGATAATGATTGTACCTGTATAACTACTCAGTAATTTTTTGATTATTTCAAACCCTTTTTTATCCAGAAAACTTTCTGGCTCGTCGAGAATGAGGATTTCGGGGTTTCCTAGTAAGGCTCGAAACAAAGAAATTCTTGCTTTTTCACCAGAAGAAAAATTTTGTCCTTGCTCGTTGACCATGGTATTTAATCCTTTATCCATGTTATCAATCAGGCGATCGAGTTGACAAAACCTCAGTAAATTTTTAAATTCTATTTTACTTGTAGAAGAATTTCTGTAGTTTAAATTAGTTTTTAATGTCGCGTTCAACAAGCCCATTGTAGCTCCACTACAGCCTATGTGTTGGGCTCGATCATGAGCCATGGTTTTATTTGGATAAATTCCATTAACTCTAATTCGACCGCTGTCTTGTTTGATTAAACCTAAAATCAATTGAATTAATGTGCTTTTTCCTGCACCGTTTTTACCTGTAAGAGCTATATAATCGCCTTTGTTTGCCGTGAGTCTTAGTCGATTGAAAACAGGGGACAAGGTCACTTCACGAAAAGTAATTCGACCCAAATCTTTCTCACCCTCCTTAACATTTCTTAGCTTGCTTTTGCCTCGAACAATCCGTGGTATTGCATACAGTTCTTGTATTTTATTCAAGGATATTTTCGCACCTTGGTAATATTCTTGAACTCTTCCAAGTTCGCGAATGGGGGAATTTAAAAACAGAATAATACTGATTAATGCGGTTATTTCATCCGTTGACAAGAAATGCCCCTTAAAACCATTTAACAGAAAGAACAAGCCGATAAGGAGCAAAGCCGAAGAATCACCAATTCCTCTTAACAATCCTAAAAAAACACCTTGACGTGCACTATTCTTCTCTAGTTTATTGGCTACTGCATTTATTTTTGAAACTTCTTTTTGTTCTTTTCCCATGGTTCTAATCATGGACAAAGACGACAAACGCTCTACCAATAAACTATGTATTCTTATTCTATTCTTACGCACTTGTTTGATGATTTCTTTGAGTTGCGAACCCACAAACATAGCTAGTGCAATCAACAAAACAATTGCAGCACCTATAACAAGACCCATAAAACTATTAATTTGGATGATCAGTGCCATGGTTATTATCAATAAAATTGAATGCGTCACCAAACGCGATATCCCTAAACTCAACCACCTTTTCACCGAAGATAAATCACCTGCTAGGCGAGAGGATAGGTTACCAATCGTTTTTTTCTGAATGTCTCGCACAGAAGAACGCATTAAACGCTTTAATAAACTTGAGCGAATCGAATTTATGTATTTTTGCGACATCTTTTCGGCAATATAACGCTCGTGCAATCGCAATAACACGATCAAAGCTGCTGCAAGAAAGAGATAAATGATATTTTGCGCTTCTACTTGTCCATCTTGTCTTATTTGAAATGACAAATTTTTCACCCAATAATAACTGGCTATCACTACAAATGATTTCAACAAACCATTTGCAATCAATTGGGCTAATGGCTTCCATGACTTAGCCCAAAAGTTTGCTGGGGGGTGAAAGGGAGAATAATTTTGTTGCATTTTATTGTGTTTGTAGCAATCTTATTTCTTTTTTAAGCAGAACGTCCATCAGTTGATGACCAAACCCTGCGGCTGTAATTTCTTTTTTGGTAATAACGGGTGTAGCCAGTGAGTTTTCAACTTCTTGTTTACCTAAGGGGTTAGAAGAAACAACTCCTGATACGCCTAAGACAGAATAACCTAACGATTCAAGCCACTGTGTCCCATAAACCGCTGAGGTGCTGTCGCCTGAGGAATAAAACATGGCTGAAGTTCTTTCAATAATTTCTTTTGATTCCAGTAAGCTTTTTGTTTCACCTTGCAAGATACCATCTGCCACTTCAACAACAATGACATCTGTCTCTTCACTGTTGAGATGTGCTAGCATACTGTTGAAGACTTTAACTAGTTTTTCGTTAGACATGAGGTAAGTTGACACATAGCCTGCATCAGTAAAATCTAGTGCTTTTTTTACTCCAGCGTCGATAAAATGCCACAAATCACCACCCGATCCAGTTCCCGTTACTTTAGCTGCAGAGACTTGATAACCATCTGCTGTTAAGCCCTTAATAAGACTTGCGACAGTTGTTGTCTTGCCTGCATTCATTGATGAGCCTGCAACCAACAGTATTGGAATATCTTTGGCACTGCCTTGCTGTGAATGACTGACAACGCTGTAATCTTTTAAATTTAAGATATGTCCTTCTTTGTTGCCAATTAATCCCAAGGGTTGAATTTGAGTGGCTGGTTTTACTTTTGGGCTCTTATGCCGCATCAATGAGGCCACTCCTCCTCCAGCGACCAAATGACAGGCCTCTAAATTTTCAGGCACGATGGACTCAAATTGATCAGGAGCATATCGATCACCAAAACAAACAACAATTTTGTCTTTAACAAACATCCGACTTCTTCTGCCATTGGGTTGCTCAATGCGACAATGCTGTCTTAATCGTGTCACTTCACAAACCACAAGATCACCAGCTTTGGGTTTAACTTCACCTGTTATCAGTGTTTTGGCATCAGCAAAATCAACATGGCGCGTGGTAAAAGCGCGTTTACATGTTTCTAAATTAAAAGGCAATGGTTGAACATGAATGTTTCTATTGTTATCTGTAACCAACTCTATTCTTCTTGTTTCTGTTATGGATGTCATAATAATCTCCTCTGTGTGTAGGCTCAATATAGGTTATCTTTTTGGAGGAGTCAACTGTTTTGTAATTATATTTACAAAATATGTGATGGCATTCTCATAAAAGCTTTCAAAGACTATAAATATTCTAAAAACAAGGTGAGAGTGACAAAAATCTCGCCAGACGCTTGTTAGAATAATCTCCTCATACCCAAATGCTGATATAGAATCGCGAATAATCGTGCAAGTAGTTGATTTGCATAAGGAATTTACACAAACTGAATACACCTCATTGGCGATGAGGCTTTTGGGGAGTCTCTTAGGCATATTAAGGGCTTGTGCTTGCATCGTGATTTCTGGATTTGGGTCATACATAACAATAGGACTAGCTGTACAAATTAAATCAATCGAAATAGTCAAAAAAATAACTCTCTCTTTTTACTCTCACACATTCATGATTAAGGATTTACTCAACAATTAGTGTAAAATCACAAATTCTGGTATAGAAAATATTTTTTTCGATTGATTTTAATAAATCCAAGCTCTAAGTGAAATGATGATGAAACCTGCACTCTCTTCTAAAAAACCCCCGATTCAACTCTGGAAATTAAATACACTCATTAGCCTTATTTTCGTGAGTGCTTACAATCTTCCCTTTTGGTCTGAGATTATTAAGCTGGTTCATCCTGATTCATTGGCGAGCTTTCTCTTTGTTTTCTCTGTATTTCTCTTAATTACACTGCTAATCACTATTTTACTAACCCTTTTATGCTACAAATACACTTATAAATTCATCTATGCTCTGTTTTTTTTAGGGGCCTCTTCTGCTTTGTATTTTATTAATCAATACTCCATACTCATTGATTCTGACATGGTACAAAACGTTTTCGAAACTAACTCTTCTGAAGCTTTTGACTTTGCTAATTTTAAATTGTTTTTGTATGTGTTGTTTTTAGGTTTTCTGCCCCTTCTTATCCTTTTAAAGATTCCTGTTAAATTTAATCCTTGGCCCAAAATGTTAATTCAACGCTTAATTATTTTACTGTTGTCTTTTGTAATTATTGGAATATTATTGTTTATCAGCTATCCGCGCTATGCCTCTATTGCCAGAAATGAACGCCATCTCTCACATAAGATAATTCCTACAAATTTCATCTTTGCCTCGATTAGCTATATCAAACAAACTATTAAACACAACAAACTGCCGTTAAAGAAGATCAGTCAAGGAGCTACGAAAGGAGAAAAGTGGCAACAGAAAAAGGATAAGACTGTGCTTATTTTAATTTTAGGAGAAACAGCTCGTGCCGATCATTTTGGCATCAATGGTTATAACGAAGAGACCACGCCTCGTTTACAAAAAAGAATCGATGCTGGTGATATAGTTAATTTTTTAAATGTAAGTTCCTGCGGTACCAGCACTGCTGTTTCCTTGCCCTGCATGTTTTCTCATTTTAGCCGCGCTGACTACACAAAGAGCAAGGCCAAGGCCAATGAAAATTTGTTGGATTTTTTATTGGCTGCTAATTTTTCTGTCAAGTGGATTGATAACAATACAGGTTGTAAAGGTATCTGTGATCGTGCACAATTTATCGACCTGCACCAAAGTCAATCGAAAGAATATTGTCTGCAAGGGGAATGTTACGATGACATTCTTCTGTCCGATCTTGGTAAAACCATCATCAACAATCCTCAAGACCAAGTGATTATCCTTCACCAAAAAGGTTCCCATGGACCGGCTTACTACTTGAGATATCCTGAAGCTTATAAAAAATTCACACCTACTTGTGATAGCAATGAGCTTCAAGCCTGCGAAAAGCAAGAAGTCGTCAATGCCTATAACAATACGCTCTATTACACGGATCATATCATTGATGCAACCATTGCTCTGCTGGAAAAACTTCCTGATGACATTAACACCTCAATGCTCTATTTATCCGATCATGGTGAATCTTTGGGTGAAAACAACATCTATTTGCATGGAACTCCTTACTTTATGGCTCCAAAAGCACAAACACATGTTCCTTTTATTGTCTGGCTTTCCGATAAAATGCAGCAAAGTTTTTCTATTGACTATAACTGCCTCAACAAACTACAAAGTACTGAAATATCGCACGACAATTACTTTCATTCAGTATTAGGCCTTATGAATGTCCAAACACCTTATTATTCTCAACAACTGGATATTTTTTCAAAATGTTCAGAATTATCAGAAAATAAAGATGGATAAAATACGCATCCCCGCTACCGAGGCTTACCTATTAGCTCTCATTATTATTGTTTTGCTAATTGTTGAACGTCTGTTCTCTTTGGATTTCTATTTTGCTGATTTGATTTATAACAGAACACACAGCTGGGAATATAAGAATGCATGGGTGACAAACCAATTGATGCACTCGTTTGGAAAATACAGCTTAATCCTTCTTTATCTTGTTTTTGTTATTCGGTTCTTTCTTCGTGATAAGTCTTCAGAAACGGCTTATCAACGTTATGGAAAAATTGTTTTTCTCTTTTCTGTTCTTGTTGGCACTTTGTGTGTATCAATCCTTAAGAAAACCCTTAATGTTGACTGTCCTTGGGATTTACTTCGGTACGGAGGGGAAAAAGAATATTATTCCTTATTTAATTATGCAAAAGAATCCTTGCCCTCTAATCACTGTTTCCCATCGGGCCATGCTAGTTCTGCCTTCACGTGGATATCCTTGTATTTTTATAGCAGTATTTATTATCCTCACTACAAATACAAAGTCTTGTTTAGCGTTATAGCTCTTGGTTTTGTTTTTGGTTTTGGCCAACAACTCAGAGGAGCACACTTTATATCCCATGACCTGTGGTCTCTGCTAGTTTGTCTTAGTGTCAACGGCCTTATTTACAAGCTTGCTTTCAGTATCCCAATAAAACCTCATCTTCAATAACAACGAAAGGATAATAGAGTATGAAAACTAAAATCTTAAGCCTGTTTTTTGTATTACTTATACCTCCATCTCTTATGGCTCAGACTGCATGCACCGCTTGGTCAGAGACTCAATCTTATGGAGACTTATATATTTCTGACATCAATTTGAATGTACAAAATATATTTCATGACGGGGATACAAAAGAAAACAAAAGATTTCACGACCATGCTAATAAGTGGCATTTCAAAACAAAAGATTCCATTGTTTCAAGAGAGTTATTATTTAAACAGGGAGATATTTTAGATATTCGCGTTTTACATGAGTCAGAACGCATTCTTCGTAGCAACCCTTACATTAAAGATGTTGTTATTGTCCCAGTTAAAGTGTGCGGAGACCAAGTCACGGTCAATGTCACCACTACAGACAATTGGACACTCACTCCAGGGTTTTCATATGGTTCGTCAGGTGGCAGAACCAAATATGCTGTTGAACTGCAAGAAAAAAACCTATTGGGTTATGGCAAAGATTTAGAATTCAAATATAAAAAAGGCTACGAACGCGTACAAAAAAGTATTAAGTACAATGATAGAAACCTCTGGGGGAAACGCCGGCAATTAGAAATAATTTACGAGAACAACAGCGATGGACAACTCAGTTATTTTAATCTCTCCAAACCCTTTTTTTCACTTGATACCCTGTCTGCCTGGAGCCTTACATATTTTGACCAGGAACGTATAAATCCTATTTATCAAACAGGTTCTATTGTTGATGAAATAGGGCAAAAGAGAAAATATTTTTCCAGCAATTTTGGCAAATTAACAAAGCGTAGTAGTAATGACTTGCACCGTTTTGCTCTTGGATTCACCTCGGATGAAAACCATTTTTTCAACAGCAGTAATTACTCTGCTTCTGAACTGCCTGAAAACAGAAAATACGATTATCCCTGGTTGAATTACGAATATTTCAAGGAAAATTACATTCAACGAGTCAACTTTAACAGCATGGATAGAGAAGAAGACATTTCTTTAGGTCATCACTTCAAAGCACAAATAGGGCGTTCTTTTAATAATTCTGCCACCGTCTTTGATGTAACTTACAACAAAGGTCTCTATAACACGACCAAGAACTTGTTTTTATTCAACAGTTATTTTAAGGGCAATTATCAACAAAGCGATTTTATTGATAGCTATATTGGGGCAGAATTAAAGTGGTTTCACTTTCAAAGTCCACGAAAAACACTTTATGCTTCATTAAACCTACAAAAAGCAAAAAACATGTTTGCAGAAAAACGGCAATACCTCGGTGGGGAAACGGGCTTAAGAGGCTATCCTTTTAGGTATTTGCAAGGAGAAAATAAATTTGTTTTTACTCTTGAACAACGTTACTTTTACAAATGGTATCCTTTAAAAACATTCCAGTTTGGCTCTGCAATTTTTGTTGATTCAGGTGCCGCTTGGGATTCTGGAGAAACAAGCAAGCCACTCACAAATGTAGGTTTTGGTATTCGCTTAGTCCCAACAAGAACCTCAAGTGGTAAAGTTATCCATATGGATTTTGCCTTCCCTGTTAATGGTCGTGAGAATATCGATGGCTATCAAATTGTTTTGAGAACAAAGAACTCTTTCTAGAAGCCTATCACAAGCCGCGCCGACTCCTATTCTCAGACACGCTCCTTGAATTTTACTGCTTATGGATAAGATTAATAGCCCAATATTCAGCAAACGACCCAAATCCCGAGATAGAAAACACTGGAGAGTGCTTCTAAATCGAGATACGGGAAATAATAATTAATCTAGTTTCTTGGCGTAGAAAACATCGCCGCTGGAATATCAGTACGTTGCCATTGACCGCCTTCTGCACCAGGATAATCAACGTCAACCGACATCGTTCCAGCAGAAAGTAAATTGTTTGAAGCCTGATTCAGTGTAAAACTCATGGTCCCAGCAGGAAACAACTGCAAATCTTGGGCTTCTGCTTGACGAGAATAGCCTTTAACCATGTCCATTGCTACCGTTATTTCTTCACCAACTACAAAGCCCGATTGAGTTCCAATCAACCACCTAGGATTCCCTTGTGCATCGTAGTAATAGAGTATAACAATCAAATCTATGCTCTCTTCTCTTTGTATAAATTCCATCGACCAACCCCAGCCCGAATCTTCTTCTCCGGCCCACCAAAGTCCAGAAAAATCGTTCTGTGGACGTTGAGCATCGCCAACAATTGCTTGAGAACACCATTCCAGTGAATCAGATTGGCTTGAACCTTGCTCACCATTAACATTAAATTTAATGGACAATTCATTTGGATTGTTGGAACAATTTTGATGCGTTATAGAACCTATCTGCTCTGGATTATCGCCTATTACAACACTTCCATTTTCAAAGTCATAGCTAAACTTAATGGGCTTATCTTGTTCATTGTCTATCTTCCAGTTCCCATCCTCAGCTTGCTCAAATAAACCTAAATCAGAAAACCATTCTGGGTTGCCTTCATTATCATAACTGTAAAACACAGTGAAAAACTGATTATTGCCAACATCTGCAATTGAAAAACCATGACCTGAATGTGCTGGGTCGTAATTTAAGCCCGTAAGAAAAGGAAGAGTATTTGTGGGAGGCAGCGGAACTAAAGGAGCTAAAGTCCATTGCACCGTATCAATACCTATATAGTTTGAGTTGACTCCATAATAACCAGCATCCGTCACATAATAGACAAAAGCTAAACGACCAGCACCATTAACCTCAGTAGTAAAATTTTGCCAAGCAAGCCGAGGGTAGCCTTCAGGTGCAGTACTGGCGATGGTTAAATCTGGATTTACAACAAGCAAGGTCTCTGTAAAATCTCCAAAGCCCTCTGTACAATTGCCTGTATTTATTTCTCCTGATGGACTACGAACCAAATACAGCCGATCTGGATAAATACTGAAATTATTGCTAGCTCTACGTGTTAGTGTATAGAATGAGAATGATTCTAAAGCCCCTAATTCTGGAAGGATTAAATAATTACATATGGTCTTTGACACACCATCATCGGCTACTTCAACACTTCGATAATTTGCAGCAATAAAAGAATTTGGTAGATCACCAGATTCCGCTGTCATAATTGCTGTAACTCCAGAGCCTTGGAACCAACTGGTTTCGCCTATTGGAGAAGATTGATTCGAAAATATCCAGCCATCAAGTGCAGAAACATCATCAAAACCTTCTTCAGTCGCAAGTAATTGCGCATAAGCCGAATTGAATACTGAGAATAGAATTATTAGTGATAATAATAGAAAGTGTTTTTTCATGATTTAGTAAATATTAAACGGTGAAGTGAATTGTATAATTAATGTTTATTAATAGCAACCCTTCGCCTAAGAGCTTGCCCGAGATTAGCGGTTTGAAGCAAAGAAAACTGGATGGAGCTAATTTTCTGCCTAATTTGAGGAGAGTTTTTACCCAAATCCTAATTTAAAATCACAATTAAGAATGCAAGTAATTGATGTGCATAAGAAATTCACAAAAACCAAATACTCCTCACTGTAATGGTCTAATAAACTCGGAGTTGTTATGGTCAATGTTTAATGTTTTGTGTTGGCTTATTTTGAAACAGTAAAAAACTCGGTGAGTGTCTTGGCTTCGAAAATAGAATGTGTCTTATAGGGTTATGTTGAAGATCGAGGATCTCAGACAGCTTTACGGTTTCAAAATAAGCCAACACAAAACGGTACCGAGGTAAATTGATCAAATATGATGCACTATGGCAAAATTCCTACACAGAAAAGGAATTTTGCCATAGTTTTCAGCAACAAAATTTTGTACCATAAGTGATTTTAGTGGAACAAACATGACAACTGCAAGGAGCCAACTTATTTCAATTGATGATACACCGTATTATCACGTCATCACCCGTTGTGTCAGACGAGCCTTTTTAGCAGGCTATGACAAACCCACAAAAACCTCTTTTGAACACCGACGACAATGGATTGTTAATAGAATGCTTGAATTATCCGATATATTCTCTATCGGCATTTGCTCATACTCTGTTATGAGCAATCACTACCATATTGTCCTAAAAGTTTCTGACAACAAGCTTTGGTCAATTGCTCAAACACTAGAAACATGGAACAGACTCTATAATTTGCCCTATCTTTGT
>Ga0316208_1000176_pt1 | contig 90484 bp, 102 predicted proteins | sample 3monopyrite_MG_FD_204944 | JGI IMG/M metagenome (GOLD analysis project Ga0316208, IMG submission 204944) | Microbial mat bacterial communities from mineral coupon in-situ incubated in ocean water Damariscotta River, Maine, United States -... | ecosystem: Environmental > Aquatic > Marine >... | reverse complement strand
CAAAAACAAGTTGAGAAGGTAATGAATAAATTAAACAATCGACCCCGAAAATGTCTTGGGTTTAAAACACCTAATGAAGTATTCTTCGGGATTAAATCAACGGTTGCACTAGCAACTTGAATCTACGGATATTAATAACTATATGTATTTTTAAAGTGTAATAGCTAAGATTAATTTTAATGATTTCGTTAAGTTTGCACAGTTTTTGTCGATATTAAATTTTAGTATTTATTTAAATAATTGGGCCGAGAGATTTAAAAATCATGAATGTAGAAACCGCTGTAACTCAAGAGAATATTGAGACAGTTTTAAAGGGAATTGTTATACCGTCTCCTCCACAAATTATTGCTGATTTGCAAATGGAAATGGCTATGCCTGATCCTGACCTGAACGAAATGGCATCGATGATAAGTAAAGATCCCGGGTTAGCAGGAGGGGTGCTGAAGACGTTAAATTCCCCTTTTTATGGTAACAGGGATATTTCTTCGATTCCCAAGGCGGTGATGATGTTGGGGATGACGACCATCGCTAACATAGTCAACACGCTTTATTTGCGTGACAGCATGGCCGGTGATGATAATGTTTCAGATGATGTAAAAAAAGCAATGAGTAATTTTTGGGATTCCGCAACGGATGTGGCGCGTGCTTGTCATATGGTTTCAACACGTTATGGTGTTGGTGATCCCGATATGGCATATATGCTGGGCTTATTTCATAATGCGGGCATCCCTCTTCTGATGCAAAGGTGTAGTGATTATCCTGATATATTGGTTGAGTCCTATAGGCTCAAGGAAGACAGGATTGTTGATACTGAAAATAAACGTTGCAAGACGAATCATGCTGTTTTGAGTTTTTATGCGGCAAAGTCATGGAAGCTACCGTTGTTGTTGTGTAAGGTGATTTCCGGACATCACAATGTGAAGGAGATTTTTTTAAATTACGATAAAACTTCTCCCGAAGAAAAATCATACTTAGCAATGTTAAAAGTTGCCGAGCATTTGGCAGGCTTATTCCGAATAATTGGCAATAATGATCATGATGCCGAGTGGGAGCTGGTTGCAGATGCTGTGTTGGAAGAGCTCGGTTTGAGTACGTTTGATTTTGAGGACTTAGTAAGTTTCGCTAAAGACAATGGCATTGGCGGGCAATCTTATTTTATGTAATAAACAAAGGGTGCATTAGCTACTTAATGCCAATTAGTTAAGAGAATAAAATTTAAAAATGAGTTCCCTCCCCCTCAAGGGAGGGTTAGGGTGGGGTGATTTTAACTATTAATGATGATGGTGGCCATCGGGGCCGTGCACATGGCCGTGCTCAATTTCTTCCGTCGACGCTTCGCGAATCGCAGCAATTTTGATATCAAAATTTAAGGCAATACCCGCGAGCGGGTGATTACCATCAACGGTAATATCATCGCCGTCAATTTTGGTAACCGTTACCGTAAGCATATCCCCTTCCGGGCTTTCAGCATGAAACTGAATACCTTCCTGAATAGGGTGTTCTTTGTCAAACATTTCGCGGGGTACAACCTGAACCATCGAGTCATCGCGTTCGCCGTAGCCATCGGCAGGTTCTATGTGAGCACTAAATTCTTCACCAACGGCTTTGCCCTCCAGCTGTCCTTCGAGGCCGGGAATAATACCGCCTGAACCGTGCAAATAAAGAAAACTGTCATCGTGAGATTCATCAAGTATTTCACCTTGATCATTTTTAAGGGTGTAATTAAGCGTAACGACGCTGTTTTTGCTGATTTGCATGGAAAGGCCTTTAATAGTTGGCTAAAAAGTAGGAAAAGCGCACTATATCAGATAAAAAAAAACCTAAAAAGGTGTTTTCGCTATTTAGTTATTTCATATTTGTCCGATATTGTTAATGTTGGGATTTATTTTATGCGGAGTTTTTTATGTTCAGCTTATTTTCGAAGTTACGCCTGGCAACAAAATTTGCAATTGCTTTGAGTGTAATTTTGACCTTTATTTTTCTGATTTGTGCTGCTGTTATTTTAAGTCAGAGTCACGGTGCGAAAGAACGTCTCTATGCAGAGGTGACAACAGATATTCGCCAGCCTGCCGTTAGGGCAGAGATCTCGAAAAAAATGGATAGTGCTTTTGATGTTATTTCGATGAAGGTTGTTGGACTTATGTTTATGGCTTCTGCAGGAGTTGTTGTGATTGTCTATTTTCTGTTCCTTTACATGATTAGACGTCGTTTGGCTAACCTGGCTAAAATGTTTGATAGCGTTGCGACAGGAGACGGTGATTTACAGCAGCGGATTGAAGTGAAGGGTTCGGATGGCATCGATGTTTTAGGTAAACTTTTCAACACCTTTATTGAAAAACTACAAACAATTATGCGACAAGTTGTTGATGACTCATCAAACCTTGTTGGCGTGGCTTCACATTTGAATACTCTTTCGTCCTCGAGTAGCGAAAGTGCTTTGCAGCAACAGGGTCAGATTGAACAGGTTGCCACCGCTATGACGGAAATGAGTTCAACGGTTTCAGAAGTTGCAGCGAATGCACGTCTGGCAGCAGAGTCGGCTCAACAGGCAAATACAGATGTGAACTCAGGAAAGAGAGTGGTTGAAAAAACGGTAAACAGTATTAACTCGTTAGCACATGAAGTTGACAGAGCCAATGATGTTATTCGAACACTGCAAACAGACAGTGAAGAAATAGGTTCGGTATTAGATGTTATTCGCGGTATTGCAGAGCAAACTAATTTACTGGCATTAAACGCTGCTATTGAAGCAGCTCGTGCCGGTGAACAAGGCCGTGGCTTTGCTGTTGTAGCCGATGAAGTCAGAACGCTGGCGAGCCGGACGCAGCAATCTACCGAAGAGATTCAAAAAATGATTGAGCGTTTACAGTCAGGTGCGAATGATGCCGTTCATGTTATGGATGCAAGCCATTCACAGGCGAAAGAAAGTGTGGAGCACGCCAGTGAAACGGGGCAAGCCTTAGAAAAAATTACCTCTGCGGTGGATACCATCAACCAAATGAATCTGGAAATTTCAAATGCGGCAGAGCAACAGACCTCTGTGGCTCACGAAATTGATGTGAGCTTAAACCAGATTAATCAGGCTTCAAATGAGTCGGTGAGTAATGCGGGCGAAGCTTCACAAGAAAGCAATAACCTGAATCAACTTGCAGCGAGTTTGCAGCAAGCGATGGCGCAATTTAAAGTTTAACATTTACGCCATTTTCTCCCCCTTTTTCTTTACGCTTATCTGTTAAGATAAGCGCAGGAAAAAGGAACCCTGAAAGATGAATAAAAAATCACCGCAAGACAATATATTTGCCTCGCCACTTTCTGAAATTGTCGACTTTGTTTTTGACGAAAATGTGGTGGATGTTTTTCCCGATATGATTAATCGCTCTGTACCGGGTTATGCAACCATTATTAATCTTATCGGTATTATTGCCGGACATTACGCAAAGCCTAAAACCCGACTTTATGACTTAGGCTGTTCTCTGGGTGCTGCAAGTTTGTCTATGCGTCACAGGTTAAGGGTGGAAGGTTGTGAAATTATTTCAGTTGATAATGCCGAGGCAATGATTGAGCGTCTGGATAAAATATTACAACGTGACAACAGCCAAACGCCGGTACAAACACTTTGTGCTGATATTCATGACGTTGATATTAATAATGCGTCAGTTGCAGTGATGAATTTTACTTTACAGTTTATCCCCTTGCCTGAGCGGGTAGCCGTTATTGAAAAAATATATAACGGTTTAAATGAGGGAGGCTGTTTTATTTTATCTGAAAAAATATCTTTTGCGGACAAGGCTGAAAGTGAACTACAAATTGATTTGCATCATGAGTTTAAAAAATCAAATGGTTATAGTGATCTTGAAATTGCACAAAAACGCAGCGCCTTAGAAAATGTATTACTTCCTGAAACAGAAGCTGTACACTTACAACGTTTAAAAGAAGCAGGTTTCACTCAGGTGTACCCCGTCTTTCAGTGTTTTAATTTTTCCTCTTATCTCGCGGTTAAATAAATATGATTGATTATAGCGAACTGTATAAAACGCTAAAAGCAAGCGATGCGAGTGAATGGTTAAAGACGCTTGAGGCGAGTATTGAACGGGCATTTAATTCGCCCCGACATGGTGAACTGGATAAATGGCTGGCAATGTTAGATAACCTGCCTAATATTAAACCTTCTTCTGTTGACTTAGAAACAGAGGTGCGGATTGGTAGCAAGGATGATATTGATAGTAATGTATTAGATTTAGTTGAACAGGATTTGCGTATGCTTATGCCCTGGCGCAAAGGTCCTGTTTCAATTTTAGGTATAGATATTAATACAGAATGGCATTCTGACTGGAAATGGAACCGGGTACATCCCCATATTTCATCATTAAAGGGTAAGCACGTTTTAGATATTGGTTGTGGCAACGGTTATTACGCTTTAAGGAGTTATGGCCAGGGTGCTGATTTAGTCGTAGGGGTAGATCCAGGACAAAAGTATATTATGCAGTTTTATGCTTTGAAAAAATACCTTGGTGATATTCCTGTACACCTTTTGCCTTTAGGCATTGAAGATATTCCACCGGCATTAAAAGCCTTTGATACGGTATTTTCAATGGGTGTGTTATATCACCGTCGCTCCCCCCTTGAGCATTTATATGAGCTGCGTGATTGTTTAAAACCGGGCGGGGAACTGGTTCTAGAAACACTGGTCATAGAAGGTGATGTGAATACAGTTCTTTTACCAACGGATCGGTATCAACAAATGCGTAATGTTTGGTTTTTACCCAGTTGTGATGCCCTGGTTTTATGGTTGCAACGTTGTGGCTTTAAAAATGTACGGGTTGTAGATGTATCAAAAACGACAACAGATGAACAACGGGCAACCGAGTGGATGGTATTTGATTCATTAGAAAAGTTTTTAGATCCTTCTGATCCATCAAAAACAATTGAAGGTTACCCGGGGCCGACGCGCGCTGTTGTGTTAGCAAATGCTCCTGAATAGAAAGGTGTTTTAGCATGCTTGAAATAATTACTAAAGAACAGGCTCTGCCCGGTAGAGAAAATTCGATTGTCTTGCCTGCAAAACATTTTGTAAATAAAAATAGTTTGGCTGAACCTTACCCTGCCAATATGCAGCAAGCGATGTTTGGTCTGGGTTGTTTTTGGGGCGCGGAAAAGAAGTTTTGGGAAACAAAGGGTGTGTATATTTCATTGGCAGGCTACGCAGCCGGTTTTACCCCTAACCCCAGTTATCAGGAAGTCTGCACAGGAATGACCGGGCATAATGAGGTTGTTTACGTTATTTATGATCCTGCCGAAGTGAGTTATGTGCAGTTATTAAAAGTGTTCTGGGAATCGCATAATCCAACTCAGGGTATGCGACAGGGAAATGATCGCGGTACACAATATCGTTCCGGTATTTATACCTATGATGAGCAGCAAAAAGAGTTAGCGATTAAGACAAAAGAACAGTTTCAAAAGAAATTAACCGATGCCGGTTTTCCCGCAATTACAACAGAGGTACAGGATGCCCCGACGTTTTATCCTGCAGAAGAATACCATCAACAATATTTAGCGAAAAATCCTTCCGGCTATTGTGGCCTGGGTGGAACGGGTGTTTTCTTTGATATGCCTTAGTGCTTAGCAACGTTAACGTCGTTTATCTTTAAGTTGTAAATACTTAACAATTGTTAACAAATACAAATATTAAAAAAAACAAGAAGTTATATTTTTTGTTCGATTTATGTGAGTCAGGTTTATAGAAAACCTTTAATTAACAACTATCATCAAAGTCCCCTCCCATTATTTATATTTTTTTGTTAACAATAGTTTGCAGAATCATTGGTTATAACTTTATATAATATTATATTGTTACTATTTATATCGCATTTATTTTAATAAGCGTTTACATGCCATGTACATTAGTTAACAACGTAGATTTTGTTTTGTTGTGCATTATTAAAATCGTTTTTAAGTATGGATATTAAAAAATGTTGAGCTTAAAGGAAAGAGTCAAGGCATTACACACTTTACCACCAATGCCAAATACAGCATCGAATATATTAAACTTAAGATCGGTTAAGGATATTCGGGTTGAACAAATTACCGCAGTTATTGAAAAAGATCCTGTCCTGGTTGCACAAATAATTAGTTATGCAAACTCTGCCTTTTTTGGACAGACCGGTTCGGTCAGGTCTTTAAAGGATGCGATTTTTAGAGTGCTTGGTGTAGATACCGTAACAAATATGGCACTGGCTTTATCTGTTGGTTCAACGTTTCATATCCCGCCTGATGGCCCAATTGGTGCAAAGTCAATCTGGCGATCTTCAATTTATACTGCTGCATTAATGCAGCGTTTAAGCATGTTAATGCCATGGGGTGATCGTCCAAATCCAGGTACGGCTTATCTTGTGGGTTTACTGCATAATATCGGGTTGTTTGTTATAGGGCATTTGTTTACCGATGAGTATGAATACTTTAATGATTACTTATCTAAAAATAGCGAAGAAGATATTTTGGTCTCAGGCAAAAAAATACTGGGTATTACTCATGTAAAAATTGGTAAAATGGTCATGTTAATGTGGAATATGCCGGATGAACTTATTGCTGCCACAGTGAGCCCCGATGAAAGTAAAATGTATGCAGAGCACAAAAAATATGCTGACTTACTGACTATTGTGAAAAGTTTGCTGGCACCCCATGGGCTTGCTTTTTCTAATAGTAACAGTGAGTTGCCTTTTGATTTACTTGAAAAATTGAATCTTGAAGAAGAGGATGTGATACTTGCCGCTGATGATGTTCTTTCTGAAGGGGACATTATTAAACAATTAGCAAAACAAATGTGTGCCTGATACTTTAAAAATACTCACATCTTGTCTATAGTTATTTTATGCCTAATGACGCAAAAAATGATTTAGTGTTACATGATAAAAGGGCGTTGCAAAATAATATCCAGCTGCGCTCCTCTGAACCTTTATGGAAGCGTGTCCCCACTCGAGATGCTGACGGGCATGTATACCATGATTTTATGATGCTTATACCGGGTTTGAAAAGCTTTGAACCCACACGCTTAAAAATAATCGTTAATAAGATAGAGTCTGTTTTAAAGAAATTTGCTCCGGATATTATTCTTGCGGACCTGAATCTTAAACTTAATGTCTTATGGGTAACAATACAGCCGCGTATAGGCCTATCAATGGAAATTGCGGCTTTAATTCATCATGTTGTCCCTGAGGCCAAGCTGGTCGCGCAGCACCGTTCGTAAATGATACGAGGTTATTCGCGTAAAAACCGTAAAATATTGTCTTTTTCTTTTATTGTGTCTTCATAGCCCAGTTTGATCAGCGCATTACAGTAACCTTTCTCAAATAATAAGTAACTCATCAAACTACTGTCTGTTTTTGAATAGGCGCCGGTTGCTTGCAATAATGTTTTCACCGACCAGGGCAGCTCATGTGAATGTTCTTCTGCCATTTTACCAATGTCATCACTTGGTGAAATGTCTAATACCTCAACCTGACGTAGCGCCACGCCATGCTGTTCCAGTGTTTTGTCACCGATGAGACTTATTGTTTTATTGATTCGTTGCAATCGCTCTATGTCAGCATCGAGACTATCAAGAAAAATACTATTAAGCGTGTGACCAGCAATTTCTCCCAAACTGGGTGGATCAGGCCTTGAGACACGTTCCAGTTTGGGCTCTGTTTGGTGATTTCCAATAACAAGAATACGATCTGCTCCGAGATGTAAAGCAGGGCTAATAGGCGCTGTTTGTCGGATGGAGCCATCACCAAAATATTCACGGTTAACTTTAACGGGAGAAAATAAAAATGGAATTGCTGAGGATGCCATTAAATGATCAACCGTGATACGAGTTGAAAAACCAATGCGTTGAGCGCGTTTCCAGTTTTTTAATGATGGTTGCCCATGAAAAAAACTGACAGACTGGCGGCTGGAATAGCCGGTAGCATTAATACTTATTGCATGAAGTGATTCATTGTTAATTTGTCGTTGAAAAATACTGCTATCAATATATTTTTCTAACAGTTTTCTTAGCGGTGTTCTGTCAAGTAAAAAAATGGGGGTGTTTTTTCCTATACCACCTAACACCATCGCAAGCAGCAAATGTAAGCCTGTTTTTAAGATGCCATATGCATCGGTTCTGAATACCTGATCAGAAGTGAAATTCGACCAGACAAAATGCATTCTGCGAACAGAATTTTTAAAGTGGTCTGCTTTTGCCGCCAGTGAGGCGGCATTGATGGCCCCGGCTGAGGTGCCGCAGATAATACTGAAGGGGCTGGGTGAGCCTGACGGAACCATTTCCGCGATCGCCTTCAATACGCCTATTTGGTAAGCGGCTCGTGCGCCACCTCCGGTCATAACAATTGCAATTTTTGGTTTTTTGTTTTTTTTATTCAAAAAGTAAACTCATATTTAGTATTGTTTAAAAACTGTGAAATTAAATGTCGGTCAGTTATTATCTTAAGTCTAAGTATAGTGTAATGTTATGATAAGTTAAGTCTATAGTTAAAGATTAATATAAAAAGGATAAATTAACATTGAGTAACAATACTAAAAAGCCTTCTTACCCGGGGAACTCTATTATGGTGCGTCCGGATGGCCCACTTATTTGTAAAGGTGACAGTGCTATTACTTTACAAAGTGCCAGTGAAGTAATTATTTTAAAAGATAATGAATTTGCCTTGTGCCGCTGTGGTTTATCGAAACAAAAACCGTTTTGTGATGGTAGTCATAAAAAAGAAGCGATAACACTGGGGCAAAATTTTATTGATAAACGTGGAGAAGATATTAAAGATCTTACCGGAGATTTAATTATCACCGTAAAAAATAATGCTATGTACAGTATTGCAGGGCCTGTGACTATTTTTAGTCGGGATGGAAAATCTAAAACAACGAGAACGAAAGCTGCTTTGTGCCGTTGTGGGCACTCTGAGAATAAGCCTTTTTGTGATATGAAGCATAAGGCCTGTGGTTTTAGTGCTTAACTATTATAAAAATATATTATTTCAGGGATAGATTCATTCAGATGTTGGAATTGATGATCTCCACCATCAAATAAAATAATTTTTGCGCATTTTTTGTATTTTTCAAGCGCAAAGTGGTAATCAATCACTTCATCATCTTTATCGAGCAGTAATAAGGTTTCTTTGTGATTGCGGCAGGGATGTTTGATATCATAATGTTGTAGTTGCTCAAGATGTTTTTGCTGCAAAATATATTTTTCACCACTATAAAAATTTTCATTTTCACCCAGATGATTTTGCAAGCTTGCAATCGGGCCTAAAGCCGGATTTATAAGTACGGCTTTGAACCCGGAAAATTGTCGGGCCAGATATTGCGCGTAAAAGCCTCCCAGAGAACTGCCGATAATCATTCGAGGTTCATTGTTTGGGTGCTGCGATACGCTATTTTTAATATATTTAGTTAATGAGGCAACCGCTAAATCCGGTTCATAGTGATAGGTCGGTGTGTAACAATGAATATCATTTTTTAGTGCGGATTTTAATGCTTTTCCTTTAGCAGAATCACCTGTGCTGTTAAATCCGTGCAAATAGATAATCATAAAATCACTTTCTTTTAATGAACTGATTTTTATAGTATAAAACATTATGACACCACTACAACGCTATCAATCAGATATAGATAAAAACATAATACAAAAAGATGATATACAATGGCTGGCGGTGCAGAAAATACAACGTTTGTATGATGAATTAAATAAACAGGAAGACAATCACGGTTTTATTGCTTCACTATTTAAGTCGAAAAAAAAGGCTGTTCGGGGTTTGTATTTATGGGGCGGTACAGGGCGGGGTAAAACCTATCTGGTGGATAGTTTTTATGAATGTTTGCCTGATAATAAAAAACACCGGGTACATTTTCACCGCTTTATGCTTGAAATTCATCAGCAACTCAAAAACCTACCCAAAACCCCCAATCCACTGGAAATAATTGCGCGACAACTTGCAGAAAAGGTGAGGCTGCTTTGTTTGGATGAATTTCATGTACACGATATTGCTGATGCCATGTTGTTAGCAGGACTGTTAAAAGAAATGTTTTCTGAGGGGATTACTCTTGTAACCACATCAAATATCGCGATTCATGATTTATACAAAAATGGATTGCAGCGTGAACGTTTTATGCATGCTATTAAGTTATTAGAAGAGCATACTGATGAATTTGATTTGGGAGAAGGTACGGATTATCGCTTTAATATTTTAGGAACAAGTGAATATTATTATTTATTGGCTGGTTCCCGTTCACGTGAAGATGGAATAAATTATTTATCAAATAAATTTAAATCATTAGCCCCCTGTCAGCCTAAAACGTATCGTAGTATTGAAATTAACGGTCGTAAAATTCATTATATTTCTTACGCAGATGATGTTATCTGGTTCGATTTTAGTGAATTATGCTGTAGCAACCGCTCTGCTTCTGATTATATTGAACTGGCAGAACGATGTCATACCTTGTTATTGAGTGATATTCCGGTTATGCATGATGCTCAGGATGCCGCGGCAAAGCGTTTTGTACATTTAATAGATGCGCTTTATGATCATAATGTTAAATTATTGGTCACAGCTCATGCCAGTGCGCAAGATTTATACACCGGCCAGCGAATGCACTTCGCTTTTGATCGAACAATCAGCCGCCTTGTTGAAATGGGCACGGAAAAATATTTAAAGCTTTCTCATAATCCGTCAGGCACAGTAAGAACCGTATCCAATACTTAGGTTGACGATGATATGGAACAATATACGTTTAATGCTATCGGAGTTATCCGTTCTTGCTTCAAAGAAAAGTTTGGAGTTCCGAGACAGCCCGCGCTGGTTGCCAGTCCGGCAACAATCGAAATGGACAGCCGTTATTCAGAGGAGGAAGCTTTCCGTGAACTGCAGGGCTTTTCACATATTTGGGTTGTATTTGTCTTTCATGATGTGATGAAAAAATCTACGTCAAATTTAAACTGGTATCCGACAATCAGGCCGCCTCGATTAGGTGGCAATAAACGTATTGGTGTTTTTGCCAGCCGCTCTATGTTCCGTCCTAACCCGATAGGGATGTCCGTGGTAGAACTCAATGGTATTGAGCGGAAAAATAAAAAAGTTATACTCAACATTACGGGTGGAGACTTTCTTGATACAACCCCTGTTCTTGATATTAAACCTTATGTTCCATATACCGACTCGATTAAGGATGCTAAATCGGGTTACGCAAATGCCGCACCTGAAAGAAAAATGGGTGTTAAGTTTTCTAATGATGCGTACCAGGATATAGAAAGTCATCGTCATCAATATCCTCAGTTAGAAAAATTAATTATTGAAATATTGGGTTTAGATCCCCGGCCGGCTTATCAAAAGGAAAAAAGCATAAAGAGTGATTTTTCTATGAAACTCTATACATTTGATTTGAAATGGAAGGTTGAGGGTAATACTGCTATCGTCACTTCTTTAAAGGATTTAATGTAAGTTTGCATGCTATTTTTCTTGGAAAGCATATTTATACTGGTGACCTGAGTTTTATGTTGTGAAGTTGTTGTTAGTATGTTGAGATTGAGCCGGGAGGGCTTTATGAGATTAAACAGTCAGGATATTGGGGCTGAGTTTGGATTATTCGACTCTGATTAGCGATTTGCGCTGCTAGCCCTTATAATTAGCTCCCCGCAACAGAGGTTTGTGCTCAATAAGGAATAAGGTCGTTTTGTATCAATTAGCGAAGCAACGTCTTAAAACGTTAGCTGACATCAAAGATAAGTCAATTTTAAGGCAAAGTCTGATCGGCCTTGAAAAAGAAACTTTACGCGTTAGCCATGAAGGTGGTTTGGCACAGACAGATCACCCATCTGGTCTGGGTTCAGCTTTAACACACCCCTATATTACTACTGATTATTCTGAAGCATTACTTGAGATGGTCACACCACCTGCCAGCGATATTAAAACGGTGCTTAATTTTTTACACGACACCCAGCAGTTTATATACAGCCAGCTGGATGAAGAACTGCTTTGGGCGACAAGCATGCCTTGTGTTGTTGCCGGTGAAACAAGCATTCCATTAGCCAGGTATGGCAGTTCGAACTCAGGGCAAATGAAAACGGTTTATCGACGAGGTTTAGGACTTCGTTATGGACGTGTAATGCAAGTAATTGCCGGGGTTCATTTCAATTTTTCTTTTGCTGAAAATTTTTGGCCACTTTTTTTTAAAGAAAATAAAACAGATGTTAGTCAGGATTCAATCTCAGAAGCCTATTTTTCACTTTTACGTAACTTGCAACGTTTTGGCTGGTTGATTCCCTATTTGTTTGGTGCTTCACCTGCGGTGTGTAAGTCATTTTTGCATGGCAAGGAAACCACGCTGGATGAATTTAATGAGACAACATATTATGAGCCTTTTGCGACTTCATTGCGCATGGGGGATATTGGTTATCAGAACAACAAGGAAAGTGAGGTCGGCGTTGTTGCAGACTATAATTCATTAACAAATTATATTGATAGCTTGCAACATGCCATCGAAACACCTTGCCCTGAGTATACAAAATTAGGTTTAGAAGTTGACGGTAAGTACCAGCAACTCAATGCAAATATTTTACAGATTGAAAATGAGTATTACAGCACCGTAAGACCAAAACAAATTGCGAATAAATATGAAATGCCAATTGAAGCGCTTAGAAAACGTGGTGTACAGTATGTTGAGTTGCGCTCACTTGATGTTAATGCGTCTCATCCTTTAGGTATTAATGAAGAACAGCTTTATTTTCTTGAAACGTTTATGTTGTTTTGTCTCTCACATGAAAGCCCTGCGATCGATAGTAAAGAACAAAAAGAAATTAACAGTAACGAGATGCTAACCGCACATGAGGGACGTGACCCGACACTACGCTTAAGGCGAAATGGCGAAGCGATTTCAATAAAAGAATGGGGTGGGGAACTGCTTCAGGAAATGCAAGGTTTTGCAGAGTTGCTTGATGATGCTTATGGGGTAGATAAGTACTCGGCAAGCTTAAAGTCACAACATAAAGCAATTGATGATCCTGAAAGTACACCTTCGGCAAAAATGTTAAGTGAAATGAGAGAGCATGGAGAAGGTTTTTATCAATATGCGATGCGCATGTCACAACAGCATCATGCCAGCTTTACCGAAAAGACATTAAGTGAAGAAAAAATTCGCTTTTATCAAAATTTGAGTGAAAGCTCTTTAGCACGACAAAAAGAAATGGAAGAAAATGATAGTTTATCTTTTGCGGCGTTTCTGCAGGCTTATTTTACTAAATCACTGTAGAGTCTTTTGAACTTTCAGATGTTAGACTGATATTGAGATAGTTTTAGTGCTGACAAGGTACGTTTTGCGTATTTAATGCGCTCTATTGCAGCTAAATATAACGCAGCCTGGACTAAAATTAGCCAAAATCAGGCTAATAGATGAAAGATCGGCAGACCTTAATAGTGAACTCCTTTAACATCAGGGTGTCCGAGCATTATCCGGCAATCGATATTCGTAACAGGAAATAACATGAAAAATGTACCTATCTTAAACTTTACTTATCGAGGCTTTTTTGTCTTAGTATTATTGATATTGGCTTTCTCCCAGAGTGTACGGGCTGAATTTAAGGGGTTTCAAGATTTTGAGGGTAAGCCCCAGCTTTTAAAAAACTATACCGCTAAAGGTAAATGGCTGGTTGTTATGATTTGGGCATCAGACTGTCATATTTGTAATAAAGAGGCGCATCAGTATGTTGATTTTCATTTAGTCCATTCCGATGATGATGCCACCGTTTTAGGCATATCCATTGACGGCGAAAGTCGTAAATCTGAGGCTGAAAAATTTATCTCAAAACACTCGGTTGATTTCCCTAACCTTATCGTTGAGTACGAATATGTCGCTGCAATGTACCAGGAGCTCAGCGGACAAGCTTTTGCAGGAACCCCCTCGTTCCTTGTTTTTGCACCTGATGGGGAATTAAAAGCGGCGACGGCGGGAGCGGTGCCGACCACATTAATAGAAGAGTTTATTAAAAAGAATTCAGTGCAAAAAGCCGGTAAATAGTCGCTAAAAAGTGCTTTTTAATTACCCCTGAGCGCTGGCACAAGGTAAAATCCGGTTATTGAGATAATAGATAGTCGGAGAGTAGCATGTCAGATAGTATGGTTGTTTTGGTAAATGGTGAGGCATTGATTGAGTATGACCGCACAAAGCTGTTACCCGAACAGCAAAAAGAATACCTTGATCGTATGGATCAGAAAATGGATCAAGGAATAACATTAGGAACGGATATTATCGCCGAGCCTGATCAACAACAACGTGCCCAGTTTGTTGCTTTTACTTTATTAAATGCCATTGAAGAGGATAATGAAGCAGTGATTGCTGCTATGAGTTCTTACCTTGCTGTGCGCTATCCGGATATGAAGCAGGTTAAAGCAGATAGAGATGAGCAGTCGCGTAAAATTATGTTTGATTTAGTATTTGATCAGGAGCATAAAAACCAGGTGAAAGTTTCATTTAACGCGTAGTTGCTATATAAAAAAGAATAAGACAAATATTTATAATTTTAGGGGATTCAGATGAAGTCAATATTAGTCGACTTGCGCCCAATGCGTGTTGTTTTATTATCCGTCGTATTAATTTCTATTATTTTTAAACCGGCAGCGGGGACAGAAATTGTTTACGAAGGTTGGCCCATCTTTTCGACTTTATTACTTCCGGTTTTTTCACCTATCTTATTAATGTTGTTATGGTTAGATAGCTTGATTGCTAAATTATGGTCTACGCAAACGCAGGGTAAAGAGCAGGCACGTTATAAAATGATTTTGCGTATAAATTTAGTTTTGAGCTTTATTTTTATTGCTGTTTGGTGGCCGTACTTTCAAGCCCTGGCTGAGTAATATTATTCAATATTTTGCTCAATAAAATCTTCAATATAAGAGGCTGATTGCGCGCCGCTAAAACGCGCTTTTTCTTCACCATTTTGTATTAATAAAATAGTTGGAAACCCCCGTACCTGATATTGCCCCGCTATTTTCATATTTTTTCCTTCATCTACTTCCAGTTTTGCTAACGCAATTTTCATATCATAATTTTCAACGACTTTATTTAAAATAGGTGCAATTACAACGCAAGGTGGACACCAGTCAGCCCATAGATCGACAAGGATGGGATATTGGTGTGATGCCGCTATAACGTCTTCTGCAAACGCTTCAACTGAGGTATCAAAAATGGGGTTCATGCTTTACTCTTTTTTATTGCTATAGTGGGAGAGAACAGTGCGAAATTCAATGTTTTCTCGCTTAGTTTGATATAAGGCTATTATTTAAGTGCGCTATGGTACTATTTTGCTCTGGTTTATTAAACTTATTACTGAATATGATGAAAATACACTACATCCTTTTTTTAGTTTTGTCGTTAATGACTTTTCAGGCTCATGCCAGGGTCGGTTACAAGGTCGGTAACACTGCACCGGAATTTCAACTGAAGTCGTTAGATGGAAAATTATATTCACTTTCACAGTTAAGAAAAAACAGTCATGTTATGTTGGTTTTTTGGGCGGTTGAATGTGTCTATTGTTATGCACATATTAAAGAGTTCAACCGGGCTTATGATCAATATCAAGGCAAGTTAAATATTGCTGCAATTAATGTTGCCGGTGAATATCCTTTGGAAGTAGCGGAGTACGTAAAAGATAACGGTTTAAAGTATTTGGTGCTCAGTGAACGCTTAAAGAACTTAGATGTAGCGGAGCAGTACCGGGTTTTAGGTACACCGACGGTGGTTCTTGTCTCGGCAGAAGGCAAGGTACTTTTTTACGGTCATAAAGTACCTGCTTTAGATAAGTGGATTAAATAATTAGTGCTATTCTTCAGATATTTTATCTGTTCTGGGCGTGATATAACCTAACACCGCTTTTGAAAGCTCAACCGGATCGAATTTTGGCAGGTAGTGATCTGCACCTACTTGTTTACCGATGGCCATATTGGTGTCGGCTGATAATGAAGAATGCATCAGGACAGGAATGCCATTGAAACGTTCATCGGCTTTAATTTTTTTGGTTAAGACATAGCCGTCCATGCCAGGCATTTCTACATCCGTCAGGATAAGCTTTAAATAATCTTTTGTCGGGATTCCCATAGACTCTGCACGTACCGCGATTTCCTGAAGTTTTTCCCATGCATCATTGCCATTCTTTGCACTGACATAATTAATGCCCATTTTTAGCAGTGTTTTTTCGATTTGCTTTCGGGCAACAACGGAGTCATCGGCAAAGAGCATAAAGGATTCAAACCCCGTTTCTTCTATGGTTTCAAAAGCACTGTCATCATCTGTGGTACCAGAGGTTTCACTAAGGATTTTTTCCACATCAAGAATCATCACAATACGCTTATCTGAGAGTTCTGTGACTGCTGTGACCAGTCCGCCCATTTGGTTGGTCATCATTGGCGGGGGCACCTGAATATCATTCCATTCCATACGAATAATTTGTTCAACAGACCTTACCAGCATGCCGGTGGTGTGCTTATTAAACTCAGTAATAACTAATTTATCGGGCGGTTCAGTCACATTCATGCCGGTAAATTGCGCAAGATCGATAACCGGCAGCATAGTGCCACGTAAGCTAACCATGCCGATTACTCCCGCTGGCATATCGGGTGCGCTTGTGATTTCGGGCACCTGAATGACTTCGCGTATTTTGAAAACATTGAGTCCAAAGACTTCCTCTCGCCCCGTATTGGTATCCAGGCCAAGACTGAATAATAAAATTTCTAAACGGTTGGCGCCGGCAAGCTGAGTTCGCTCGTCAACGGTTTGCATCATATCGCTCATAATAATTTCTGCTTCAGGTTAAGTTCGTAACAAGTTATATTCGAATTAGCGACATATGGAGCGAAAACTTTAGTAAAATGCTAAATATATTTTGTTATACATGGCTAATGTAGGGGGACTATTTCCCTCATAGTTGGTGTGTAAATATTTTAGTAAATGACAAATGCCAGTAGGAGATATTATGTCGAACGAATTTGAGAAAATTGACCAGTTAGTGGGTGAAGGTAAGGAAGCAACAGCAGGTAGTCCAATTGTTGTGCATTATACAGGTTGGTTATTCGATGCGGAAAAAGAGGATAATAAGGGTGCTAAATTTGATAGCTCACTTGATCGCAACGATCCTTTTTCATTCAATCTGGGCGCGGGTCAGGTCATCAAAGGCTGGGATCAGGGCTTTGCGGGTATGAAAGTGGGAGGAAAGCGTACGCTTATTATTCCGGCTGATATGGGCTATGGTGCGGCGGGAGCGGGGGGGGTTATTCCACCGAATGCGACTTTAGTTTTTGATATTGAGTTACTCGAAGTGCAAGGTTAATTAAACTACCTTAAACGAAAAAAGGGCTGATAAATCAGCCCTTTTTTGTGTGTGAGATAAAGGAATTATGCGGCGTTTTTACGGCGTGTGGCATGATTCACTTTAATATCGCGGCCAAAGAACTCTGAACCATCCAAATCGGCGATTGCCGCTTTCGCCCCTTTTTTATCCATCTCAACAAAAGCAAAGCCTTTTGGGCGACGTGTTGCGCGGTCAGTCATAACACGGACACCCTGTACTTCACCATATTCTTCAAAAAGTTCACGTAAATCATTTGCGCCTGCTTTAAAGGCAAGATTTCCAACAAATACGGACGCATGCTTGGCGCCAAGAGAACTTAGGTCAATCGAAATACCGCTAAGCAGGCTGCCAATAAAAGCGCCGGAGAGTATTGAATAAGCAAATAAACGCTCAGCTGAAACAGAACTCATGTTGATGAAAGGTGCAACGAAGTAAGCGACTAGGGAAAGCAGGAGAGCGATAACAAGGGCATTGATAATATATTTAAATTTCGGAAAGTCTATTTTCATTTTATATTCACTAAAGTTTAATGGTTAAAAAAGGTACATCAGGAGCAATCTCCTTGCATGTACGGGTGTAAAAGATTATATCAGACTAAAAAAGGGGCTGCGAGTTATGCAACTTGAAATAGTCACGCGGCTTGCTTTATATTTACAGCATAGCATTAATTCATGAGAATACTTGATGACGGAATATGAATTTACGGTGCACTTTAGCGCGGAAGAATACCTGCAATATTATGAAGGTGTTGCAAAAGCCGTACAGGTTCAAAGCAGGTGTGGAAAAATCATTCAATTCCCCGCAGATAAAATGCGTGAGTTTGTTATGAGTGATGGCGTCCATGGTTCATTTATTCTTCGACTCGATAATAAAAATAAGTTTTTATCTATTAAACGCTTAAACTAATGGTGAATAAATTTAATTCGTCTACTATTTTTATATTCGTTTATAAAAATGGAGTTCTTTTGTGTTAAAACCGACATTTATTGCGCATCGTGGATATGCGGCCTCCTTTCCTGAAAACACACTTATTGCATTAGAGGCCGCAAGAGAGGCGGGTGCAGAATATATCGAAGTGGATGTTCAGCTGAGTAAAGACCTTGTTCCTGTTTTATTTCACGATCGTGACTTACAACGCCTTTGTCAGCAACAAGGTGTTATTCATGACTATACTTTTGATGAGCTTAAAACATTTAATGTTACCGATGTTGAAAAATTTTCTGATATTTATGTTGATAATAAAATAACATCATTACAAGAATTTTTAGATTATTTAAAAGTCAATTCCAACTTAAATGCATTCATTGAATTAAAGCGCCTAATGATTGATCGCTTTGGTGAAAATAAAGTATTAGAAATACTCTTGCCGATGTTTTCAGGCATAGAACAACAAATTTGTTTTATTTCATATAATCAATCTATTTTAAAAAAAATTCATGATAGCAGTCAGTTTGCTACCGGCATCGTAGTTGATAAATGGAGTGAATATATTACAAATGCTGGTTGGCAGTCAGAATGGTTGTTTTGTTCTGTCGAAGGTTTACCTGAAAACAATAAAGAGTTAGCGATAAAACCTAAACTAGCCGTTTTTGAAGTGGGTAATATTGGGCTGGCTCAACATTTATTAGCTAAAGGTATCGGTCATCTGGAAACTTTTCGTATAAAAGAAATGATGCAAGCCTTTTCTAAAGGTGGTAGCGGAACTAAAACGTGAAGGAAGTTGATGTTCTTGTTATTGGCGCGGGCATTCATGGCGCGGGTGTCGCACAAGCGGCCGCTGCAGCTGGATACTCTGTTTTGGTATTGGAAAAAAATGCTGTTGGCAGTGGTACTTCAAGTAAGTCCAGCAAACTGATTCATGGCGGTTTGCGTTACCTCGAAAGTTTTCAATTCTCATTAGTTAGAAAGTCGCTCAAAGAACGTAGCATCCTGTCTCGTATAGCGCCAGAACTGGTGAAACTACAGACGTTTTATATTCCTGTTTACAAAAATACTAAACGCCGGCCGTGGCAAATCAGATTAGGTCTTACTATTTATGCTTTTCTTGGCGGCTTACATGAAAATAATTTTTTCAGGTTAATGAACAAAGATCAACTTTCTGACATTGATGGTTTGAATGAAAAAAATTTACAGAAAGTGTATCGGTATTACGATGGTCAAACGAATGATAAAAAATTAACTGAGGCAGTAATGGCAAGCGCACAACAACTGGGTGCAATATTATCCTCCCCTGTAGAAATAAAAACAATCAGGAGAAATGAACAACACGCTTTAATTGAATATTATGATGGTACTGAAGAAAAAACGATACAAGCAAAAGTCATTGTGAATGCATCAGGTCCATGGGCCAATGAACTTAATGAATTAGTCACGCCTCCGGTTCATTCTTTAAAGGTTGAACTGGTTCAGGGGACGCATATTATTATTGATGCAGCACCTCCATCTGGAATTTATTATCTTGAAGCATCTGATCAACGTGCTGTTTTTGTTATGCCATATGATATTGATGGTGAAATGCGAACAATGGTAGGAACTACCGAGAAATTATTTAAAGGTAAAGCGGATGATGTAAGAGAAACTAAAGAAGAAGTTCAGTATTTGCTGGAGGTATATAAGCTGTATTTTTTAAAAAATAAAGAGGTTAAAATATTGCAACAATTTGTTGGCCTCAGAGTTTTACCGGTAAATGATGTTAATCTATTCTCTCGCCCACGTGATACAGTCTTGCATTGGGCAGCATCTAATGTATTAACTTTATATGGAGGTAAGCTGACCGCTTATCGCTCAACAGCCTCTTTGGTAATAAAAAAGATACAACCAGTACTGGGCAGGCGTCAACGCATTGCTTATACAGAACAATTAATGTTACCGAAAAAAAATACCATAGGTTAAATAGTCGTTTTAAAATAGAAAAAGGCTATTTAACTTATCTGTGGGTTTCCAGTGCAGAACATATATTCTTTTGTGGCCGACTATAACTAGACTTTAAACTTGCCAACAAGGTCAGTTAACTGGTTGGCCAGGTTATTTAGTTCTGCACTAGCTGTTGTAATATTTTGAGAGCCTTGTGTTGTTTCTTCTGCAATGTCATTGATTTCAATGATGTTTTTATTTATATCTTCAGCTACATCGCTTTGTTCTTTCGCTGCATGCGCTATTTGTATATTCATTTCACTAATCGTTGCAACAGAAGAAGTAATTCCATCCAGAGATGTGCCTGCTTTTGCTGCTTGCTCAACAGAACCTTGTGCACGTTCATAACTGCTTTCCATGGCTTCAACGGCAGAATTTGCACCTTTTTGTAAACGGCCAATCATATTGTTTATTTCTTCTGTTGATTCCTGAGTACGGCTTGCAAGTGTTCTTACTTCATCGGCTACAACAGCGAAGCCACGACCTTGTTCACCTGCACGAGCCGCTTCAATTGCTGCGTTTAATGCCAATAAGTTAGTTTGTTCTGCAATACCGCGAATAACATCAAGAATTGCGCTAATGCTTTCAGTATCGTTCTTAAGTTCACTGACTACTTTTGTTGCGTTTTCAAGATCAGAGGCTAAATTATTTATTGAACCTACTGTCTCAATAACGACAGCGTTACCGGTTTGGGATTGCTTGTCTGCATCTGTCGCTGCATCTGCCGCATTAGTTGCATGGTTTGATACTTCATGAACGGTAGAAGTCATTTCATTCATTGCTGTAGCAACAAGTTCCAGACTTGAACGTTGTCTGGTTATACTTTCATTTGTCAGCTCGGTATTTTCTGACATTAAGTTTGCAGAGTTCGATAATGATCCGGTAATAGAGATGATTTGATTAATCATGTCGTGCAATTGTTTTCTGGTTGTACTCATGGCTTTTTGTAACTGACCAATCTCATCTTTTTGGGTAATCTCTATATCAAAACTTAAGTCACCATCTGCTATACGTTCTAAATCGTTTACAGCAATACGAAGGGGGTTAAGTGATTTTTTCATAAAGAAAAACAAACCGAATCCTGCGATAATAAGCATTATAATAACAATGCTATAAGAGATTTTTTGGAAAGTGCTTTGGGCATTATAACTGTCGGTAAAGTCTGTTAGTACAACAAGATGTGCTAATGGTTGACTGTTATATGAAAGCACAGGGACAACAGCTGAGGAATATGCTTTGTCATCTGATTTGACAATGCTGACCACAGCCTGCTCATGTTCGGGTAAATTTATTTCTAATGCATTATAAAGGTCTTTATTTTTTCCATATTCAATTTCATTAGTATGGGATACAACAAAAAGTTCAGAGTTATCACTTTTTTTAAAGTCTTCAACCGCTTCATCAAGATTTTTTTCAAAAATTCCGATGCCAATTGCTTTTCCCCGCATAAATAAAGGAAAAGCAATTTCGGCAACAAGCTTGTTGTCATCATCGCGCTCTAAACCACTTTTTATTTTTCCATCTTTTAAAGCGAGTTTGTAGAGTGATTTTTTTGTTTGACTTGCTTGCTTAGGTGCAGAAAATACAACGGATCCATTTAAGTCTAAAATTTGCATTCGCGATAGTACCTTGGAAGCACTTAATAGATTAAATGTTGTTTGAGCGCTTTCTTTAAGAGTAGCATAATCACCATTTTTTAGTGCTTTACGTGTTGCTCTATCGCGTGAAAGCCCTGACGTGCCTTCTGACATTGATGCAAATTCACTGGACACTATTTTATTCCAGAGTGCCCTTTTACCGGCAATGGTTGCATTAGAAAACCGTTCGTCAGCTTTATTAGATGACATTTGAGCAGTAATCACTAATGTCAACGCGACAAGAAAAGTAACCGAAATGGCGACAACGGTGATTTTAGTTCTTAAAGTAAGGTTCATGATCAATCCTGTCTTTTTTCCGGTATTATTCTGTAGGATAGCCCGCTGATTTCCATGCAGGATAGCCCAAACGGAAGTAATGAACATTTGTGTATCCCCAACCCACGGCCTTTGCAGATGCTTTACTGCTACGATGGCAACTTACACCGTTGCAATATATGACAATTGGTTCTGATTTCTTTGCTTCTTTACCTAATGTGGCTTCAGATAAAACTTTTTTCAGTTCGATATGAACAGCATCAGGTATGCGGCCCGCAGCCCAGTCTTTATCACTTCTAACATCTACAAAGAGTACGCCTTTGTCGAAAAGTGCTTTAGCTTGAGCAGCATCTATTGTTTTAGCGCCAGCAACAGTCTCTGGTGAAGGTTCTTTTGCATTAGCAATACCTAATACTGATAGGCATAATATGGCGATAAATAATGATTGAATTTTTTTCATTGTGTTCTTACCTCTGTTGGTGATACTTAATATGTGTTTAATAGCTGATAAAAATACTAGCTAATACAGTTATCGTCCTATAAATGAGGTTTCTTGAGTTATTTTTAGGATATTTTTTTATTTTTCACGCATGCTTTTTAACATGGCCTCAGTCCAGTCGAGATAGCGTTGCTGTAACCCGGGATTATCTTGAGCTTTAAACCACTCACCGGCTTCTTGTTCCGGCCAGACTGTGGGCTGTTTTGCCAGCAAATATGCGCAGCCCCTTGAGGTTGCTTCGCATTGAGTAGGGCAATAAACAGGCAGCTTGGTCAGGTCTGCAAGGCGTTGATTAAGTCCATCAAGCATTGCTATTCCGCCAGTGATTTGAATTTGCTCCGGTGGTGATGAGAGTTTTCTCATTTCATCGAGACAAGCTTTCAATAAAAAAACGATACTCTCAATGATGGCAACGGCTTTTTCATTGACTCCAGCCTCCCGATCAAACTTACTTATGAAATTTGGTAGCCAAAAGGGGGATGCTAAACCAGAGATACCATTAAAAAATAGTGGGGGTGATTTAATTTCACTTAACCAGTCTGGCAGGTGTTTAAAAATATCGCTGTCAGGAAACTGCTGGCTTAACCACTCGAGTGCACTACCTGCGCCATTGATGGTGCCTTCAAGAACATAGTCGTATCTGTTTTCTTTTTCGTCCTGAAAAATGATGCTGGTGAGCAATCGACGTCCGTAAAGTTGCAAAGGGCCCGATGGACGTGACAGGAATGCTCCTGTTCCGGTGTTAACGTAAGCGGTGTCAACCTGAAGTTGACCATAGGCATACATAGCGGCAGATTGATCACCTGTTACCAGCCGTAATGGAACATCTTTTTCTGTAATAGAAAGGCTGCCATAGTCGTGAACAGAGGGAACGCACCGGGGTAAAGCTGAACGTGGAATATCAAATAAGTTTAATAACTCGTTGTCCCAGTCGTGTGTTTTTAAATTCCATAGTTGGGTACGTGAGGCATTAACAGGATCAACCAGGGACGTTTTTTCTTTGAGCAGGTGGTACGTAATGAAGCTCGACATAGGTCCGAATGCCAGCGAACCTGCGGTTAATGCATTTTTAACTTCATCAATATGATCAATACACCAACGTAATTTACTTGCGCCATAATGTGGTGATAAGAATAAACCGGTGGTTTTATGAATAAGCTCATTCTTCTCATTAAATTGTTCTAACCATTGTGTGTTTCGCCGGTCTTGCCAGCTAATAATGGGTGAGAGCGCTTCTCCTGTTTCTTTATTCCAGCAAACAACATTTGAGCGTTGTGTGGCTAAGCCGGCAGAAACGATATATTTTTTTTTGTCACCGATTTTTTCTAAAACCTGCTGGATGGCGGTATTGATAGATTCGATAACTTCGTTGGCATTATGTTCAACAAAATAGTTTTTGCGGTGTTGCGTTTCAATATCGGTGTATGCGCTGGCAAGCGTTTCACCTTTATAATTATAAATGATGGCACGGCTGGCATGGCCACCCTGGTCAATACAGAGATATAAGGCATTCGGTGTCAGATAGTTCATAACAAGTACTATCGGCAACCGGGGGTGAAACTTTACTTAAATTAGGGCATTTTATGCAATTATTATTACAGGTTAATTGCAATTAATGCCTGCTCATAATTCGCATGAGGCAGAGGAATGCGTACTTCATAACCACCTCCGGCGGCTTCCTGCATTTTTTCACCCTTTAAACTTTCCATATGTTCCAGATTGATGGTCTGATTTCCAGCCGGAGAAATGATTTCAAGTGAATCACCGACGGCAAATTTATTTTTTACTAAAATTTCAGCTAAACCTTTTTCGCTATCGTAACTTCTGATTTCTCCAACAAACTTTTGCTGGTTACTTATAGAGTGGCCGCTTAAATAATTTTGATAAGCTTGTTTAGGATGTCGATCATAAAAGCCTTCGGTATAACCACGGTTAGCTAAGCCTTCTAATTTACCGAATAAGTTCGCATCGAACTCTTTACCGGCTTTTGCATCTTCAATTGCCTGACGATAAAGCTGTGCCGTGCGGGCAACATAGTAATGTGATTTTGTACGGCCTTCAATTTTAAATGAATCAATGCCAATTTTCGTTAAACGATCAATATATTGAATTGCGCGTAAGTCTTTTGAGTTCATTATATAAGTGCCATGTTCATCTTCCATGATTGGCATGTGTTGACCCGGACGATTTGTCTCTTCGATTAAATAGGTTTTGTCTGCCAGTGGATGGCGTTCAACTTTTACCTCAGGAAAGGCTTCCGGGGTATTCATCACTGCCATGGCATCAAATTCAATTTTCTGCGCATCACCCATTTCATTTTCATCGGTATCATGCATTTTGTATTCCCAGCGACAGGCGTTTGTGCAGGTGCCCTGGTTTGGATCTCGATGGTTAAAGTAACCTGATAATAAGCAACGACCTGAGTACGCAATACAGAGCGCGCCATGTACAAATACTTCCAGTTCCATATCCGGACACTGTTGCCTGATTTCTTCAATTTCTTCTAACGAAAGTTCACGGGATAAAATTATCCGGCTAACCCCAAGTGCCTGCCAAAATTTTACCGCAGCATAATTTACAGTGTTGGCTTGTACGGAAAGGTGAATGGGAACTTCCGGCCATTTTTCTCTTACCATCATAATTAAACCGGGATCGGCCATGATCAAGGCATCCGGTTTCATGGCAATGACAGGGGCCATATCCTGCATATAGGTTTTAATTTTACTGTTGTGCGGCATAAGATTACTGGCGACAAAAAATTTTTTATTTTGTGCATGTGCTTCGTTGATGCCGATTTCCAGGTTTTCTAAAGTGAAATCATTGTTTCTTACGCGTAAACTATAACGAGGTTGCCCTGCATATACCGCATCGGCTCCATAAGCAAAGGCGTAACGCATATTTCTAATAGTGCCTGCAGGCAGGAGTAATTCAGGGTGATGTGGCATGGGTATAACCTATATAAGCGTAAGGGTACTTGTAAATTACGGTCTATTATAGCGTAGTTATTAAATGTAAATAAAAAATAATCCCTGTCTTAAATATATTTTTTTCATTTGCAGCAATATCCAAATAAAAAGTGATATTGCAATACTTTGTTACATTTGCTCTATTGCAAATATTTTCCTGGCATTAGATAGTTTCACTTCACTTCACTTTAATTTTGGATGACGGGTCCATTTAAATAATTCAAATCGTTGTCACGGAATAGCGATGAGGGAAAGGAGAAAATAATGACTACTGCTAATCAGAATAATGTTAATGCACGAAAAACACTGGACTCGCTTTTGGGCGCACGCAAAGAAACGCTTTCACTTTATACTGAACTTGCTTCACTCAGACCCTTTAAAGAAGAGCAAGAGGTGAGCGTTGTGCTCCAGGAATTTTGTGAAACATTAATGGATTACACAGCAAGTGCACATTTTCAGTTATACCGCTTTTTAGAAGATGGCAGTGAACGTCGTGCGAATGTTCGGGATTTAGCCGAAAAAATTTACCCTGAGATCTCTATGACAACAGAACAGTTCCTGGACTTTAATGATAAATATGAAGAAGAAAAGGAAGGTGTGCATTTTTCATCTTTAGGGAATGACTTATCCAGTTTAGGTGAAATCCTTGCCGATCGAATTGTCTATGAAGATCAAGTTATTTCTGCCTTTGAGGCGCCTAAAAGCGAGAGTGCTGTGGCCTAAAAACACTGATTTGAAATAAGGGTGGTCGATCCAGGTACCGTCGTACCTTAGACCGACCGGGGGTGAAGGAGTTACTTAAGCACAAAGTTGAAGCATTCGCTTCGCAGATTCTTTATAAACACTTTTTTCTTTTTCTTGTTTAGAAGCAATGAGCAAAATGGCTTGTTCTAAGCTAATTTCCACGACTTCATAAACAGGAATGTCGGGCGCTGTGTCCATGTTTCCTCCTTGTTTTGATGGCTTACCATACACAACTTAATCTATACTGTAAACTACTTCTTGTAACCTTATGATTTTAATCATTATATATGTTTTTATGTGGTGTATGTTTTTATGCTTAAAGTTTAGTAATATGGTGTGTTACATAGGAATTTTTTAAGCTACAGACTTTTAAATAGCGCTAACTTGTTGATATAGATATTTTTTTGTACTTTTCGAAATAATTTTAATTCGGCGTAGAGGATTGGCTATGGGGTATGCGATTGTGATTAACCTCGATTACGAGAACAATACAAAAGAGGTCTGTCAGGAAATTTGGGGCGTGATTAAGCTCGGGATGCTCGAAGCGGGTTTTCGCCTGGACAGTCGTGTTTTTGTCATTAATCGGGAACCCAAAGAGGCGGCTAAACTAGCGCGAAGCGTCATTGAGGGGATTGAATCTCATCTCGATTTTGATAAGAAACACGTTTTCCGTTATTTAAAAGATTTTTACGGCTACGACATGACGCATACCCGCAATCTTCTCGTGCCGGGCAGTGATGAAATAGAAGTTTCTACTTAAACTTAGCGGTCTTTTCTGACCCTGGCGAGTTGTTCACGGATGTGACGTGTCGTACCTGTTTGATAACCAAAATAATAACCGGCAGCAAAAATAATAAGTATAAGTAGAGGGGAGGTTAAAAGAGACAACATGGCGAGACTCCAAGAGTGATTTCACATAACCCTTTATCGGCCTTAAAAAGTCTGCCTTTAATTTTTTTATTTATATTTTATTGATTGATATGGGCAGCATGCGCTCAAGCAGGGGGGTACTTTCCAAGCCTAATCGTTGCTCATAAATTACCGTATAAGTGAGTACTCGCTTAAGATATTTCCTTGTTTCGGTAAAGGGAACCTTCTCAATCCATAAATCAGCACTTTGCGCCTTGTCTTTTGGTATCCAGCCTTTTACGCGCCATGGTCCGGCATTGTAGGCCGCAGTAGCGAGCACGGAATGGCCTTTAAAACCTTCTGACAATTTACGTAAATAGCGAATACCCAATTGGATGTTCATATTGCTCTTGAGTAAATCGCGTTGTTTGGGGCGTTTGATGCGCAAGGATTGAGCGACCTGGCGTGCTGTGCGTGGCATGAGCTGCATTAGCCCCAGAGCACCGGCTGATGAACGTGCATCCGTAGTAAATGCACTTTCCTGACGAATAACAGCAAAAGCCCAGGCGGGGTTAATTTTTTCGCGCTGGGCTTGTTGTTCGATGTGATTCTGATGTGCCAGAGGAAAACGTAATTCAAGGTCATCCCAGTGTTGGGCTAAGGCGAGCGTGGTAATACTGCGATCATGCCAACCCCATTTGTTGGCAAGTTGGGCGGCCATGAGTAATTGTTTTTTGTCCATATTTTGGATCGCAAAGTGCCATTCACGCCGTGCATTTGCAACACGTTTTAACTGATAGAGCTCGCTGGCTCTGGCAATGGCGGGAATGTGTAGTAGTTTGCTTAACTCAGTCATAGGTTCATTGAGCGGACGGTGAGTGAGTTTGTAGCGATCGCCGATACGATCTGCCGCCAAAAAACTATAATACGAGCGCTTGTCCGTAATTTGTAAATAAAGTGAACGCGCTTCTTCAAGTCGGCCCATCTCTTCCAGAGTGCGTGCTCGCCAGTAGTGCCAACGTTCGCTATCTCGTATTTCAGGTTGTAAATTGTTTAGCCAGGCCAGCGCACCCTGCCAGTCTTTATCGTTAATGGCAGAAAGAATATGCGAGGTAATGACCTTACTATCGTGGCTGTCCAACTTTAGTTCTTTTAGTGTTGCGCGGCTGAGCGGTGTGGCCGCACGGGCTAAGGAAAGGGCAAGATGGCGTTTAATCCGCTGCTTTTCTTCAGCATTGAATTCATGGTTATTTTGGATTTCCTGCCAGTATTGTGCAGCTATTAATGGTTTGCGACGAGACAGGCGGTTCAGACCATCAACTAAGATCCAATGCATAATGCGTGAATTGTGATCTTTGAAGTGCTTCTTTATATTAACGACCGTTTCTGGATGGCGCTGTACTTTTTTCCAAAACTTTAGCTGACGACGTCCCTGACTTGTAAGTGACTTCCCCAGGTAGCTGGCAAGGCGTCGTTTGCCTTTTTTCATGGCTAAATGAATACGTGCCCACAGACGAGATTCTGTCATAAAACCGACTTCATTCCATTTTTTTAAAATGGGGTCACAACTTTTGGGCAATGAATTTCCTGTTTGCCATAATTCATCCGTAAGTGAAAAGGCATGTTTGAACTGATTTGTTTCATGCAAGGCGTTGGCGTAGTGGCATAGCAGGTGGGTATTTTGTGTTGGGCGAAAATGGCGTACCAGTGTTGCATACTCTCGTTTACGGGCAAGAGAGTTCATCCAGCGATAATAGAGTTTTTTCGCTAAAGGGGTGCTGTGATAGGTTTGTATGAATTGTTGTATTTTTTGATTAGACGTTTGTTTGATACGGCGTTCGAGCTCGATAAACCTTAAATAAGGATAAAGTGGATAGTCTTTAAGTTGTGGCTCTATTTTTCGGTACTGGCTAATACGTCCACGTTTGAGTGCCTCTTCTGCCTGCACAAACAGTTCCCGCTGTGCTTGTAATTGCTGATCATTTTTAGCGGTTATTAGAGCGCTATCTTGTGAGAGCAAAATATTTTCCTGGTACGAGGCATAACTTACTGAGGAAAAATAGCTGCTTATGATAAATGTCGTGAGCAATATTTTTAGTGGAGAACGACGGAAAACTGAACTTGCAGCAGTCGCTGAAGTTTTGCTCTTGGGTGTATTTTTTACTGCAAAAAGAGACAAACGAACACCACCTAAAAAGGATTTTATAAAAAAGTACTATAAATATCGGCCAAAAGCACTGAATTTTTAGTATTGATTCTATTATTTCTCCACTTTGCATTATAATAAGCCACCTTATTTTTCTAAATCTGCACTAACAGCCCGATTTAGTGAGTTTTATGTCCGCCAAAGCGCGCAAACGGAGAGTTCCACATGAGTAACAAAAACGGTGAATTGAATAAATTCAGTAAACGCATTACTGAGCCAAAATCACAAGGTGCATCACAAGCGATGCTTTACGGTACAGGCATGAGCGAAGCCGATATGAAAAAGCCTGAGATTGGTATTTCCAGTGTCTGGTGGGAAGGCAATACCTGCAACATGCATTTAAATGATCTGGCCGCGAAGGTTAAAGAAGGCGTGGTAAAAGCGGACATGGTTGGTATGCGCTTTAATACTGTTGGTGTCAGCGATGGTATCTCGATGGGCACCGATGGCATGAGTTACTCGTTACAATCACGTGAGGTGATTGCTGACTCTGTTGAAACGGTCATGGGCGCACAGTGGTATGACGGTAATATCTCAATTCCGGGCTGTGATAAAAATATGCCTGGTGTGCTGATCGCAATGGGGCGGTTAAACCGTCCGTCATTGATGGTGTATGGTGGCACCATTCGCGCGGGCCACTCACATGGTAAGAGTCTGGATATTGTGTCGGCTTTCCAGAGTTATGGAGAATTCATTGCCGGGAAAATTGATGAAGAAGAACGCAGTGACATTGTTAAAAAATCTTGCCCAGGAGCCGGCGCTTGTGGTGGTATGTATACCGCCAATACGATGGCCTCGGCGATTGAAGCTATGGGCATGACTCTCCCTTACAGTTCTTGTACGCCGGCAACGGATCCGGACAAAATTGATGAATGTATCCGTGCCGGTGCAGCGATGCATAATCTGCTTGAAAAAGACATTAAACCCCGTGACATTATGACACGTGAAGCCTTTGAAAATGCCATGGTTATGATTATGGCGTTGGGTGGTTCAACAAATGCTGTTTTACATTTACTGGCAATGGCGCGAGCGGTTGATGTTGAACTGAAAATTGAAGACTTCCAAAGTGTGAGCGATCGCATCCCGTTTATTGCCGACTTAAAACCCAGCGGTAAATATGTGATGGAAGATTTACATGACGTAGGGGGTATTCCTGCGGTTATGAAGTACTTGCTTGAAGCGGGTTTGATCAATGGAGACTGCTTAACGGTAACGGGCAAAACCATTGCAGAAAATCTGGCAGATTTACCGGGGTTGAAAGAAGGCCAAAACATCATTACACCGCTGGATAAACCAATAAAAGATTCAGGTCACATTCGTATCTTAAAAGGTAATTTAGCGCCGGGCGCATCGGTTGCAAAAATCACCGGCAAAGAAGGTTTAACCTTCACCGGCCCGGCCCGTGTTTATGACTGTGAAGAAGACATGTTAAAGGGCTTGGAAAACAATGAAATCCAAAAGGGCGACGTGATTGTTATTCGCTACGAAGGACCAAAAGGTGGCCCGGGTATGCCGGAAATGCTGACACCGACCTCCGCGATTATGGGGGCGGGTTTAGGTTCAGACGTTGCGATGATCACTGATGGTCGTTTCTCGGGTGGTTCACATGGCTTCATTATTGGTCATGTTGTACCGGAAGCCCAGGAAGGCGGACCGATTGGCTTAATTAAGAACGGCGATATGATCACGGTGGACGCCAATAGCAATAGTTTATCGGTAGATGTGTCTGATGAAGAGTTTGCCAGGCGCAAGGAAAGCTGGGTAATGCCTCCGTATAAGGCGACAAGAGGGACGCTTTATAAATTCATTAAATCGGTGAAGGATGCTTCTCACGGTTGTGTCACCGACGAATAAAAATCATCCCATGGAGACTGAGGGACTAGATTACAGCGTTAAAACTTCTTCAAAATGCTCATGCACTTAATGTGCACTCCGCTTTTTCATCAGTTTTGCCTTGTACTCTAGTCCCTCAGTCTCCATGGAAAAATTTTTGATCGCTCGATTGCGAGAAACTAGCTTCTCGCAGCCCGAGCCGTTGTTTTGAGTTTCGAAAAACCGAGCCCATTAAGCTCGGTTTTTTTGTTTCTGTCTACGATAATTAGCGGATTATTTGCAGGGAAATAAGACACATTTTGTAACATTTTTGACTATTTACGTATAAAATTTGTTAGAATTATCGCTAAGTTAGGGTAATGGCTGAGGTTTTTATCCCTTGTTAATAGAGAGATAGGGAGAACATTCACTATGTTTCATGTGCAAGATCCGACAGTAGGTTCGTGGTTTGTTAATCTCACGGGGCAATTGATCAAAGTTAAGTTCGTCATGTTTGATCAAGATAAATTACAGCGTGTATTGATACAGTATCTGGATGGAAACACCAGATTAATTAATCCTGAAGACTGGTTTTGTTTAAAGTTAAACAGACATGTTTGTGACGCTGATTTATCTGTGAAGTTGAGTTAAATGCAGAGATTAAATTAAATTTAAAAATAAGCCCGGTACCACCGGGCTTTTTTATGCCCGCTGATTAATGTTAAAGTCAAAGTTCATTTTTTCAATATATAGAGTAAAGACAATGTCGAATGAATATTTTGAAGCACTATCACTGCGGCTGGAAAAATTTGCGACAGACAGAGATTGGGATCAATTTCATGCGCCGAAAAATTTGGTGATGGCATTAAGTGTTGAAGCAGCAGAACTGACAGAACATTTTCAGTGGTTAACGGAAGAGCAAAGTAAAAATTTGAATAAAGAAAAACTCGACGAAGTTGCATTTGAAATGGCAGATATTTATATTTACTTAATACGTTTAGCAACAAAACTTGATGTTGACTTACCTAAGTATGTTGAAGATAAAATAAATATTAATGAACAACGTTATCCTGCAGAAAAAGTACAGGGCAGCGCAAAAAAATACAATGAGTACTAAATCAGGTTCTCTGAATAAAAAATAATAGAGTGATCAAAGCGAATATCCGCTTCGCCGTTTTTAACTATAATATTTTTTTCGGTTCCATGATGTTTATAAGCAAAAATAAATTCGGGTGGCACAGTAGGAACCGGATCTTTGCCATTAACATAACGTAAATGGTTTTTTGCTTTAAAGGCAGCCCCTATATTGCTTCCTACCCTTGGTTCTCCAAAGGTAATAACATTTTCAAAAGGGTAACGCATTGCGGCCAAGGTTGATATTGCGCCACCTAAGCTATGCCCGGTTGTCCATATAGGGCGCTCAGCAACATGTTTTTCAATATCTTTTTTAATCTCCGGCCAAAGTTTATTAAGTTCTTCAAGAAATCCACTGTGCACGACTACATCATCATATTCATCAAATTTTGTTGGAATTAATTTTAGATCAGCGAGAATATCATTATTGATAAAAAATGAGGATTGAGCATCCAGCCAAAGATGATGGGTATAGTTAAGTTTTAACCGGCGAAAAAATCCGAGCTTAGGCCATTTATTTTTTTTTGCTTCTGACGGCTGAGTCCCGCGAAAAGCTAAAATAGCCTTGTCTTGCCAGATAGCCAGGAAAGCTTGTGCACCATTACAGTCATAAAAGTAAAACGAGTTTGCTTTAAGCTGCTTTAAAAAATTAGCTGCTTTTTTTTTATTAAAGTATGCGATGTGTGCCATACCAGAAAAGAGCAAGCTCTGGTTTGTTTTCCATAACTCATCAAAGTCCATCTGTTGAGTAATAATATAAGGTGTAAATTTATGCGGAGAAAAAACAGCTTCGAGTGATTTTCTCATTGTAGCAATCCTTTGAAAATGAGTTTTGACTTTACGGGAAATATGAAATAAGTAAAATACTTCTTTTAACAGGAATATGTCTTTATTTAACCCAGTCCAGTGCCTCGTTTATGCTAAGAAAAACTTCACATTGAAAGCGGCTATTTTCGGTCATTTTTTTATAAGTATGGGCGAGCGCAATTGACTCATCATCAACCACGGCTAAGGCTATTTTCAATGTGCCTTTGGTCATGGCAATAATGTCATTGGTATTGGCAATAACCTCCAGATGGCTGTGATCGATTGCGCACGATGTAATACCGGTGAAATCATCTATCACATAGTCGATTTTATGGTACTTAGGATCTGCATGTAGCTCAAAATTTGACTCTAAAATTTCATCGCCTGTGATAGCGCTGGAAAATATGCGGTGTAAGCCCCTGGTTTCCCAAATGTATGTATATGCCATAAGCGCGGTACCGGTGATTATAATGTAGCTAGGTTAGCATATTAATATTGTGGGTATAATAAAAAAGAGAATATAAGTTGTTAAGAATTGTTAATTGTGTAGTTTGCCTTGTCGCCGGGGAGCGCTACAGCGAATGTTGTGCTGGTGTTGGGTTCACTTAATATTGGTATCGAGCCTTCATCAATATAAAAACTGAGTGATGGTTGGTTCCAGTGGATAGATGGCAGAGTGGGTACCAGCTTACATAATAAGCTGTAATTGCAGCATGTAATATAATTTCAGAAAAGGCTAATACAGCAGCTATTTTTTTTGTTTATTAACGCATAGCTTGTAGCCAAGAACGAGAATAAAGACACTGAATATATTAAAAAAGATTAAGGGCAGAGATTTTTAGTAATAAAAAATCAGTATGAAAAAAAGGCGCTATTGTTGTAACTGATAGGTCTGGCTATTAACAATATGAAAATGATAATTTTTATGTTGTTCCTGGTCAGTTTCTGATGCTTTTCCCCGCACTGAACATTAGCTGTTTTTTCTGCCGATTAATTCAACTTCATAACCATCGGGGTCTTCAATAAAAGCAATAATTGTTTTTCCTGCGTTCATTGGGCCTGCTTCACGTATGACCTTTCCGCCGGTTTTTTTCATAGCGTCACAGGCTTGATAGACATCATCAACTTCGATAGCGATATGGCCATAAGCATTACCTATATCATAATTTTTAGTTTCCCAGTTATGAGTTAACTCAATTACACTTTCATCGGCTTCATTACCGTAGCCGACAAAAGCCAGAGTAAATTTTCCATCGGGATAATCTTTTTGTCGTAATAACTTCATTCCTAAAATTGTAGTGTAAAAGTGGATTGATTTTTCTAAGTCAGTAACTCGTAACATGGTATGTAATATGCGCATTTGATATCTCCTGTATATTGGCAGTTAGTATAGACTGTATTTTATTGTTTCAAAGTAATATGTTGTTATAATTGAATTTTTAAATTAAGGGGTAGTTTCGTGGCATCGGAAATTGATGAGCTAACAGTGAATTATGAAGACGGTGGTGAGCTGGTATCGAAGGAACTCGATAAAGTTATTTTAACCCGGGGAGCCTGGTCAACCATTATCTTTAAGTATCAGGATTTAAATCGGGCAAAAGGGGAGTTTGGTCCTGACAAATATAGTATTCGCCGCTATCAGAAACGCAATGGGGAATATCAGTTTAAGTCTAAATTTAATATCTCCAGTAAAGATCAGGCCCGAAAAATTATGGCTGCACTTGAAGGCTGGATTGGAGAGGAAGACTGATTTTAGTTTAGAGCGTCTGGCTTTTTATATTTTCTGTATTGGCGCCCTGTTTAAGTAATATATTCCGGGTGTGTTGAACGGCATTTTTTGCTCCACATATAAATATATTTTTATTTTCTAAGTCAGTCTGTTCATTTACCAGTTTCTCTATAATTTTGTTTAGCTGTTGCTCAGACATATCACTTTGATATTGCTGATAAGTGAAATTATCTAGTGCGTCAACCCAGGCCCTGCATTGGTTGTGCATGTAAGGTTTATCTTCAGTATGTATCCAGTACAAATGGATGCTTTCAGCATGTTCAAGTGTGACAGCATGTTCAATTAAGCTTTTAATGGGGGCAAAGCCGGTATCAAATGCGATAAAAATAACAGCATTGTCTGAATCTTCATCAAGTACGAAAGCACCTGTAGGACCTTCTATTTGAATAGAGTCAGAATTTTTTAACGTGGTTGATACATAATTAATAAAATGGTTTGTATCGTCATAGGGAATATGGAACTGAATATTCATATCGTCACATGGACAGCTCGCGATGGGTATTTCGATTGGCGGTAAATCTGCACGGCTTAAAATAACATTTTGGCCTGCCAGAAAACGCAGGCGATTGGTCCGTGGTGTTTTTAAATTTAAAACCAGCACCTCATCAGACAGGTTTGCCACTTTTTTAACTTTTGCAGAAATTTTTTGCAGTGGTATGTCGTTTTCACTGCCGGCTTCATCTGCTTCAATTTCAATTTCTGTTACGGCAGTATTTGCGCAACATAAAAAATAATTTTGGTTTTTTTCGCTCTCGGAAAAAGCGTAGTCATGTGGTTTTATTTTTTTTATTTCTCCGGAAATGAGTTTTGCCTTACATTTTCCACAATTACCATTGCTGCAGCCATAATTTAAAGCAAGACCAGCACTTAATCCTGCCTCTAATATTGAATTATTACCTTCTATAAAATATTCGTGCCCCGTGTTTTTAATATGAACCTGTGCCGCCATGACACGAAGCAAAGTATCTTTTTCCTGTAATTGTTTAACGATTACATTTGTAGATTGTATTTTTTCAACGTTATCATCGATCCAGTTGTTTAAATCTGTAAATAAGTATTTTTTATTTGATGTTGATGATAAATCACTTAACTTTTCTTGTATCTGTGCAATGAGGGAGGTGAATTTTTTGAGCTGTTCTTTGGAGTGAGAACATTCCTTGGATACAACTTGTAAACGTGCTGCCAACGTATGACTATCTGGTGAGAGTAGTTTGGCAAGCTTTTCACCTCTGGCTCTTTTTAGAGCCAATTCTACTATTTTTTCTAAATCTTCAATAATATGATTGTCTTCAATTTGTGCATCAGGGTATATTTTTTCGATGTCGTCGAGATTTACCTGCCCTTCAAAGCTTTTTAGTTCGAGGTTGTGAATCTTTTTTTGCAGTGCGCCACGAGAAATGCCAACAAGTTTAGCGGCGCGGGAGAGAGAAACAAGTCTTGACATAAGTTATAGTCCGTCCTGATTATTATTGTTTGTTAATAAATGTGTAGTGGTAATTCAAACTATGGTTTAGTTGTTGCATATATGAGATATTAATTAAAGTGTAATACTTATATTAAGAAATGCATTAATTACTTGCAAAATTTTTTACAGGCTGTTAAAGGCTTGTCTTATGTAAGGGTTTATTTGAGAATGGTTATGAAACTGGATTTTAGTAAAAGAAAAGCGATACAAATGGGCATTGCTTCCGTAGCGGTTGCTACAACGGGCTTTTTAGTACGGGATAATACTCTGGAGTCCAGTGTGGAAAAGTCCCCCAGTTTATTGAATATCGAAGATACTGCAAATAATAAAGCCCTGCTCAAAACTAAAGATAAGCCTGTTACTATTCATAGCGAGACTGAATCAGCTATAAAAGATAATTTAAATAAAACGGTTAATTTCGATAACACTTTCCTGGAAGATATATTTTTACCGCAGGAAAAAATTAACGTATTTCAAAGTGCCTTACAACGGATTATGCGGGTACAGAAAACGATAGGTTATGCCAATTTTAATCTCGTTAGTTTTGATAACATGATTCTTTATGCACACCGCTACCCTAAAATAGGAAAATTTACTAAAGCTGAAATTGCGCTTATCGATGAGCTGTTCTTTTTTGATGCAAATGAATATGGCTTTTATGGCAATAAGGTTATACAGAATTTAACCTCAGAGATTAATAAAAAGGAAACAATTAAAATTTCTGGCAGTGGACACTATTTGTTTCAGGGTGATGCGCTTAGTAAATTTAATCAGCTTAAAAAAGACGTTGGCCCGGATCTTGTTTTGACCTCCGGCGTTCGTAGCGTAGTTAAACAGCTGCAATTATTCTTAGCAAAACTCGATTCAAGTAATGGTAATCTTTCCATGGCGTCGCGTTCATTGGCTCCACCCGGACATTCATATCATGGCATTGGCGATTTTGATGTTGGTAAAAAAGGTTTTGGTAAGTTTAATTTCACTTCTAAATTTGCTTCGACTGATGAATATAAAAAATTAATTGAGCTTAAATATGTTGATCTTCGGTATACCCAAAATAACCAGATCGGCGTTCGTTATGAGCCCTGGCACATTAAGGTTGTATAGCATGCGCAGTACATTGTTATTCATTTCTTTTTTTCTGTTTCTTAGCCAGATAAGCATGGCTGAACCTTTACGTTTTTCGTTACACAAAATTGAATCAGACAAAACGGGGCCAACATTATTGGTTATTGGCGGAATACAGGGTGATGAGCCGGGTGGTTTTACTGCGGCATCTATGCTGGTTACAAACTATAAAGTCAATCGTGGCAGTGTTTGGGTTGTACCGAACCTTAATTTTGCCAGTATTATAAAACGAAGCCGTGGTATCCACGGTGATATGAACAGAAAGTTTAATGCTCTTTCCGAAAATGATCCTGAGTTCGAAGAGGTGCAAAAAATTAAAAAAATTATTTTAAATGAGAACGTCGACATCATTGTAAATTTACATGATGGTAGCGGTTTTTATAAAAAAGAGTATATCAATAACATGCATAACCCAAATCGCTGGGGACAAAGTATAATTATTGATCAAAAAAATATTGAGTCTGGAAGTTATGGTGGCCTGTTAAAGATTGCAGAAAATGTGCAGCAGCATGTTAATGCGCACCTTATTAATAAAAGCAAATATTTTTATGTGAAAAACACTGAGACAGCAAAAGGTGATGTTGAAATGGAGAAATCACTGACCTATTTTGCGATTAAAAATAATCAACCTGCATTTGCAGTTGAAGCGAGCAAAAGTTTTTTAACGCATGAGAGAGCATATTATCACCTTTTAGCTGTTGAAGGTTTTATGAAAGAGCTAGGAATTGAGTTTCAGCGAAACTTTAAAATGAGCAGGCGTGATGTTGCCAAGCAGATTGGAAATAACCTGAAGATATCACTCTATAATAATAGAATAAATCTGCATATGGATAAGGCAAGACGAACACTTAACTATGTGCCTTTGAAAAAACATGGCTCCGTTAAGTATGAAAAAAGCAACCCATTAATTGCGGTTATTAAAAATAAAAAAACAATTAAAGTTAGATACGGTAACCGCTCTGTTACTTCACTCAACCCGCAATATTTTGAATACGATTATAATTTAAATTCTGTTAGTATGCAGATCGATGGTGAAACTAAAAAAATTAATATCGGTGAAACGGTAAACGTTAAAAATAATTTCAAGGTACTTGCTGAAAATGATTATCGCGTTAACATTATTGGTTTTTCTAAGGCTGGTTTACGCAACGAGAACGGCTTGTTGGTAAGGAGAAAACAAATTGCCTCCCGTTACTCTATTGATAAATTATCAAATGTTTTTAGAGTTGAGCTTTATAAGGGTAAAAAATTCAGCGGTATGATTCTGGTTGATTTTGACAAAAGTGGAAAAAAGACATCACAAAATATGATTAATATGCACGCTTCATCTTCCCGGTTATAATATTTAATTAATGTCCCTTTCATATAAAACGCCTTCATATTTTTCCTCATTTTCCTGCCTTGGTAGCGACTGTGAGGATACCTGTTGTCGTAACTGGGAAGTTAAGTTGGATCGACAACATTATACTTTGCTAAACGATACCATGTCGAAACAACATAACGATGAAAGTTTGTTTAAACAATATGTTCATCTAAATGAAAATTCTATCAGCAGTGATCACGACTACGCATTTATCAAAATGGGAGTGAATGGTTATTGTGCAATGCTGGACGCCAAAGGGCTTTGTTCCATTCATGATAAATATGGCGTTGATTCAATGGGAGATGTTTGCACAATGTTCCCCAGGGTTATTTCCCGTTGCAATGATACAATGGAATTAAGTGGCGCCTTGTCTTGTCCTGAAGTTGTACGTGAGTGCATTGATGATACGAAGCCGCTCAAAATAGCACGTTTTAAACCTGCAGACCTTCCACGCAGTAAAAACTACCCTATTCAACGTGAAATATCAAAAGATGACAGCGAATACTTTGAGCACTTTGAACTGGTACGCGAAACAATGATGCAAACCATGGCTAATGAAAAGTATGATTTTGAAACACGTTTGTACGTTATTGCAAATTTAGTTAATAAAATATCACCTTTTTACCATAGCGCCTGTCAAAGTTCAGACACTGAACAACTGGCTTCAGTATTACTTTCACTTACGCAAGATGAGTTTGTTGTCAAACTGGATCTTGTGGTTAAAGACCTGCCGTCTGATATATCGATAACAATGATTGTCGTACATTCTATTTTATCTATAAAATTACAACAGGCGGAAAATGACAATATCAGTCAGCTTTATAAAACTGTTATTGATAAGCTGAATATCGTGGATGGCAATGTGGTTGCTGAATTATCGAAACTGGTCGAAAATCCATCTGCTGACTTAAGTAAAAAAAACCGTGTTTATATAGAAAAAGCGCTAACACGTTATATGATAAATTGTCTTTATCGTGAATGGTTTGTCAGCATGCCTGATCCTTTTACTTATTTTCAAATGTTGCTTGTTCGAATAACAATATTACGAAGTTTGATTTACCTCGATGTTATTACAAAAAACAACATTGAGCAGCATGAACTTAAACAGCGTGTTGTTTATATTATGTATAATTTTGCGCGAGATATTGATCAAAACCTAGAATTTTTAAAAGTTATTTATAGTGCTTTGTCAGAACAAAGTATGATGAATTTTGACTTTTCTCCTGTCTTTATTCGCCTTAATTAACGGGAAAAAATTATGCCGTTACTGTATAATTGCCGGATATTTACCCAGTATTGTAAGGTTAAGGTACAGCATGAAAACGATGACAGCGGATGAGCAGGTTACATTTACTCAGGATATAATGGCTATTCTGGATGGCTGGGGGATGTCTGCAGCAGAAATTATTTCCCTTTTAGCTCTGCCGGGTAAGACCCCAACCCGTGCTTTACGACGTTATCGTGAAAATACGGCTTTTCCTTTTAACGCGGAAGTAGAAGAACGTCTGGATCATATCACTGGCATAATCGATGCATTGCGGACTTCTTATCCTCATAACCTGAATATGGCGAGTATATGGATGCGTCAAAATAATAAAAAATTGAACAATCAGGTTCCGATAAATATTATTATTGAAAAAGATTTAAAAGGGTTAATCGAAATCAGGCAACATGTTGATTGTTCTTACGATTGGCACAGTAACCCATAGTCGTTATTTGAAAAAAATCACTTTTTTTTATCTTTGCGCGTTTCTCTGGCTTTGAAGTTAACGATCGATTGCATTAATTGATCTAATGGCAATTTTTCAAATGACTGGTATTCCGTTAATGCTTGTTCTAGCAGCCCATGGATATCAGGTTTGCCTTTATCGTCAGGCTGAAATAGTTTCTGCAAACCGAGGACGCTGCCGTTTTGTACTTTAATTTCTTTGCCATGGGGCAAAGGCGTTCCATCAGCCTCTGGTAACTTAAGAGCAAATTTTGCATTTTTTCTTAATAACGCAATAAAGTCACGACAGTTTTGCCAGGCTTGTTTTTCTGAGCAACCTACACATTCACGGTCAGCTAAATGTATACGTTCCATTTTAGAACACTGGCAACGGCGGGAGTTTAAGGTTTTTTCAAAAGGACATTGTAGAGGATTTACCGAACGGTATGTTTCTCTGTATTTATTTTCATCCATCTTTATATTATTCGATAGTTTTAAATTATTTTTCCCACTCACGCACAATAGTTTCTTCGCGTTGTTCCTGTAGTTTTTCTTCTGCCTCAATGCTGTTTTCGGCAAATATAATTTTATAGGTATTGCCTTCGTCGGCACTTTCTTCCTGTCGTTTGCTTTTAGCAAAAACTTTTGCTTCTTTAAATTTTTCGAACTCTGCCAATGGTTCGAGGCTTTTTACAATTTTACTGATGCTAGGGGCAATTTTGTAAACAAAGTAAGGCATAAATAACTCCTGAGAATATAGCAATTTTTTTAAATTAGGCGGTCAAATAATTAGGTCGCCAAGGATATAGTGTCTGCTGGCGTGATACAATATTTCTCTGCAAATCTATCTATAAAGATAGCATGCTTAATTATATATGGTAGATAAATCAACGTGAATAATAAGGTTTTACTCTCTATTTCCGAGCTCGGCGGTTATCCCGATTTCAGCGAATTGTACGAGAAAAATGGCTACAGGGTCGTGTCTGAAAATAGTATGCGTAAAGCCTTGCGTAGCCTTAAAAAAAGCAACCCTAATGTGATTGTTGCAGAGTTTAATTTTCAGTCGGATTTTCGTGATAGAACCAGTAGTTTAGAAACCTTGATGGCGGTGGTTCAGCAGATGCAAGAAGTGAAGTTAATCATATTCTACGAAAAGGAATATACCCATCAGTTTGATAAGTTACGTAACCGTTTTAGTTTTCATGCTGAGTTGTCATATCCTATCGACAGCACTCAATTGAGTGCTGCATTAAAATCAATTTAATAAATCGTTTAATGTTTCCAGAGCTTCAATCGCAGCTTCTCGAATTTGTTTATCTTTATCCAGCGTTTTTTCTTTTATAAATTCTTTATTGTTTATATCTGCTGTTAAAGCTAAATAATGTAAGGCGTCTATTTGTAGTCTTACATTATCTTCCGTTGCCATTTTTAATAGTGCGGGTGTTTGCTGCTTTAACGTGTCTGATGCGGTGAAATTTTCCAGTAAAGCATCGAGACCAATACGAAGATCAATGCTTGTTTCTTCGTCTTTGAGCATGTCGATGACGCTGGCAAAAGTTTGTGGTGCAAGCTGAATCGCCTGTACCACAGTCATCAGGTTGCCTTCTTTTAATAAGGCTTCAATATAGCTGACCATAGCTTCTTTTGTTTGCGCTTTCTCCACCCATTGTGATATTTCTTTTGCGCTGTAATTACCGGAAAAAACCATGGATGAAAGTGGGGTGGACAGTGAAAACCAGGGCACACTTCTTATATTTAGGAGCGTTGCACGTTCATTATCAACCGCAATATTGGTTATTTTCAATTGACTGAGTTTTCCGGCTTTTAGCAGCTCACTCAGTTGTGACATGACCGTCGGGCAGTGTGCACAGCCGCTGGCAATAAAAAGCTCTGCTTGTGGAGCTTGAAGAGAAAGTTGCTCTTGTTTGTTTTGCGTTAAATTTGTCATACGCGGAATATACGTTAATTAGAGTATAAAGCGAAATTCAACTCCATTATCTGTAATGTCGATGACTTCAGATTTTACCGGAAAGGGGGCTTCATCACCTAAATCACCACAAACCTGTAAAATAACGGTGTTCCCAATACTGAGTTCTTCGTTGTCTGTATTGTGCTCGACAATAACACCATGATTGCTGAGACTTTGAGATTTGTGTATATATTCTTTTTTGTTATCGGTGGTTATTTTTATATCAATAACGAGGTCTATATTCGCCACATGAATTGAATCTTTTGTCATAAAAGGAGCTCTTGCCTAAGCTTCAATATCGGGAATGAGTTTGCTTGTTAATTGTGCTATTTCGTCTTTCAAAAGTAGTTTTCTCTTTTTCATGCGTTTGAGCTGGAGTTGGTCAATGGCAGAGGCGGTCTCCATTAGTTTAATGGCATCGTCCAGGTCACCATGCTCAAGGCTTATGTCGTGTATTAAGCGCTCTATTTCATCCTTACCCATGAGTATATTCCTTGCTTTAGCTGTCTGAGTGGACTCTATAGGGAGTTATTTCGGGCAGCTATTACATTAGCGGCCCTGAGTTTATGGTCTTTAGTAAATTTAGATGAGAACTGACGTTTTTGCAGGAATAATTGCAAAAATAACGGGATTTTGTGTAAAAGAAGGCGGTAGAGATGGTCTTGTTGTTCACAGTCGTCAGCGAGGACTTCTGTGAACAGTTTTACGCTAAGGGGCTGGAGGGCGGCCTAGTCTTTTTTCTTTGAAAAGTCTGTTTTAACGACAACAGAGCTTGAAGGTTCATCAACATAGCGTGGACGCATTTTGCTCTCTCTTCCTGCTTCTGAGGCAATTTCTGATTCTCTGCTACTAATTAAGCTTAAACAGCTACGAATACTTTCTATGGTTTCCCCTGATAAAGGGTGCTTTAAATCGGGCGGGGTGTAAGTATCTTTGGCGATGTCGGTTAAGACTTTACGCATAACCTGCAGAATTTGTTCTTCTTTAGAATAAGTGTCGTTGCTCATGGTTTGCTACTCATATGTCGGTGATTAATGTGCCGGCGCATTCTAACAGTTTTACGTGAAAAGTGCGGCTAAAAATAGGCGCGTCCAGTGAGTATAACCCCGATAAAACAAGGGTATTATTTAAGTATCCTGCTAAGTTTCGCTATAATGGTGTCCCCAGTAATTGTATTCGAGAATTTAGTATGCCCCAGCTTGTTTTTCATGCCCGTGATACAGAATATGCCCCGAGCGACATCGTTGCATTGGTTACGGCATTACAAGAAGGTGGTTTTGTGGGAGAAAAATGGAATGCACCAAAATCGGTACCCGGTGAGCGTTACTTAATTGGAGATGCTTTTTTGAGCCTCGTGACATTTATGGGCTGTGCACCGGCAATTGAACTTGAGCCTGTCGCGGAAAAAGCAGAATCAACCGCATTTTGCCACATTGAAATTAATCCAGCGTACGAAAAAGAAAAGTTTATTCTGGGGAGTGAGCATGCGGTTTCGCGTTGCCCGCATTGCCGTCAAAGGCATGCTAACTGGAAAGAGCTTCCTAAAACATTAGTCCATGCTTGTGATAAGTGTGAGGTTGAAACACCTTTGTCGGAGTACGACTGGAAAAATACCGCCGGTAGTGGCCGGTTTTTTATTCGCTTGCATGGCATTTATCCGCAAGAAGCGTTACCCACTCCGGCTCTATTGCAACGATTAGAGAAAATAAGTGCTACAGCGTGGCAATATTTTTATATTCAATAATTGTTCAGCTTCCATTGTTGACACTTAGTAAAAGAAAGCGCAGACTCGCGGCCATGAAAAATTCTTTAACTTTAGTGAAGCCAGTGATTCGAATGACACGCAAACTTGCGTGGCATAGCGGGCGTGTGCTTTTAGGATAAAGTTATCGATTAAAAATTTCAAAGATAAAATATTTCAAAAAGGCCACCGTTCCAAAAGAACAGTGGCCTTTTTTTTGTTAGTCGTAAATAGTTTCAGAGTTTTTATATATGGAGAGAAGGTATGTCTGTTCCACTCGCATACATTGGCGTTATTATCATCTGGTCAACGACCCCGCTTGCGCTTAAGTGGAGTGGTAACGATGCAGGTTTTTTATTTGGCGTTACCGCACGCATGGCGATCGGTTTGTTGTTTAGTAGTGTCTTAATTATGTTGATATCAAAGCGCCGTTTACAGTGGGATAAAGCGTCACGAAAAATTTATTTTGTCGCTGGCATTGCGATTTATGGTGCTATGTTAAGTGTTTATTGGGCTTCACAATATATTTCTTCTGGCTTTATTTCAGTGATCTTTGGTTTAAATCCTATTGTGACAGGTATTTTGGCGGCATTATGGTTAAATGAACGTAGCTTAACAGCTGCAAAAATATTGGGGGTGGCTCTTGGTGTTGCCGGCTTGACTGTTATTTTTAGTCAGGCCATTGAATTAGATGGAAATTCAGCATTAGGTGTTGCCGGTGTTTGTTTGTCTGTTTTACTCCATTCCTGGAGCAGTGTTTGGTTTAAAAAATTAGACATCAAGCTCTCTGCTTTGGAGATTACCCATGGAGGGTTAATGGTCAGCGTGCCTTTATATCTATTCACATGGTTAGTACTGCAGGGGGGCTGGCCAGAAGAGGTAAGTTTGCGCGGGCTGGGTTCTATCGTTTATCTGGGCATATTTGGTTCGGTATTAGGTTTTGTAATGTTTTTTTACATTTTAAAACACATTGATGTTAGCAAGGTGTCATTAATTACATTAGTCACGCCTGTGCTGGCGTTATTTTTAGGGTATGCTTTAAATAATGAAGTTTTAAATATGAGTATTTGGTCAGGGACTTTTTTAATTATGCTGGGTATGAGTTTTTATCAATGGAGTGATAAACTCTTTTTAAAAATCGTTTAATAACGTAGGTGTTTGTATGTTACGTGTTCTCATTATAGCGGGGCTGGTTATTTCTTTACTTGTATTTTCTAATGGGGAAGAACGTTTAGAAGACATCAAAGAAAAAGGCGAGTTAGTTGTTTTAACGCGTAATGCTGCAACAACCTATTATGAGTCCAGGGAAGGCTTTATGGGGGTCGAATATGACATGATTAAAGCCTTTGCTGATTCAATCGGTGTGAAAGTACGTTTTATTGTAAAGGAAGACATTGCTGATATTTTCGATGCTCTTGCGAAAGGAGAAGCTGACATAGCCGCCGCAGGATTAACACAAACCCGGGAACGTGAAGATAATTTTTTATTCAGCTCAAGCTATCAAAAGGTGTCTCAGCAACTTGTTTGTCGTCGTGGAGGCAAGAGACCAAAAAAAGTTGAGGATCTGCAGGGTGTGAATATTGCTGTTTCAGCAAATAGTAGTTATACCGTACAGTTGAAAAAAATTAATGCTAATTATTCTGAAATTGAAGATACCGATACGGAAGCCCTGTTAAAAGATGTTTGGTTAAAAAAAGCAGACTGTACTGTTGCCGATTCTAATATTGTCGCAATTAATCGTCGCTACTTTCCGGAGTTATCGGTTCGTTTTGATTTAACAAAACCAGAACCACTGGCATGGGTAATGAATAAAGACGATGATGAGCTACAAGATTTAGTTGATGCATGGTTTGAGGACTATATTGAAAGCGGTGAACTTGATGAAACAATGCATCGTTATTATGGTTACATTGAAAAGTTTGATTATGTTGATGTTCGCGCTTTTCAACGGAAAATAAAATCTCATTTACCAAGATACAAAGCGGTTTTTAAGCAGGCTGCAGTAAAATATAATTTAGGCTGGACGCTTCTTGCCGCGCAATCATATCAGGAGTCACACTGGCGGGCACGGGCAAAAAGCCCGACAGGTGTGCGCGGTATGATGATGTTGACACTGACAACAGCAAAAGAATTAGGTGTTAAAAATCGTTTAGATCCTCATGCCAGTATTTTAGGTGGAGCCGCTTATTTAAATCAGTTACGTAAACGGATACCAAAGTCCGTTACCGAACCCGATCGAACCTGGATAGCGCTGGCTGCTTATAATGTCGGTATGGGACATATATGGGATGCGCGCAAACTGGCAAAAAAACTCAATAAAAATCCTGATCTATGGCAGGATTTTTCAACGGTATTACCTTTGTTGTCACATAAAAAATATTATAAAAATTTAAAATACGGATATGCGCGGGGCGAAGAGCCGGTTGATTACGTAAAAAATATTCGTAACTATCAGAATATATTAGAAACCGTGATGCAGGTGAATTCTTTATAATGTTAAAAGATGCAGCGCTTTCGTGTTTTTGTGGTAAGTGAGATTGTCACTTAATTTTGCTATTCATTAACACTAAAATTTTTATCAACGTATTCCTGAACAATTTCCTGGAACTCTTCAGCAATGTTATTGCCTTTTAAGGTGACTGTTTTAACGCCATCAACATAAACAGGGGCAACGGGTTTTTCACCTGTGCCGGGTAAACTAATACCGATGTTGGCATGTTTACTTTCTCCGGGGCCATTAACCACGCAACCCATAACGGCCACATTCATATCTTCAACACCGGGATGGGTGTCTTTCCATTTAGGCATTTCATGGCGTAAATAACTTTGGATGTCCTGCGCCAGGGTTTGGAAGTAGGTGCTTGATGTTCGGCCACAACCGGGACACGCCACAACCTGAGGTGTGAATGAACGTAAGCCCATGGTTTGTAAAATTTCTTGTGCGACAATAACTTCTTTACAACGATCACCGTGGGGTTCGGGGGTGAGAGAAATACGGATGGTATTGCCGATACCTTCCTGTAATAAAACCGCGAGTGCGGCGGTCGAAGCAACAATGCCTTTTGATCCCATTCCGGCCTCGGTTAAACCCAGGTGTAAGGCATAATCACATTTACTGGCCAGATCACGATAGACACTGATTAAATCCTGCACGCTGCTCATTTTAACCGAGAGAATAATTTTGTTTTTCGCTAAACCAATTTCTTCGGCTTGCTGCGCGCTTTCTAATGCTGAGGTTACCATGGCTTTATGCATAATGGCCTGAGGTTCTAATGGCTCAGCGAGCTGGCTGTTTTCATCCATAATGCGGGCTAAAAGGGCTTGATCGAGGCTGCCCCAGTTAACCCCAATTCTTACCGGTTTATCATTTTTTATCGCCGCCTCTATCATACTGGCATATTGTTCATCGCGCTTTTTGCCTTTACCAACATTGCCGGGGTTGATACGGTATTTTGCCAGAGCCTGGCCACACGCCGGGTAGTCGGCAAGCAACTTATGGCCATTAAAATGAAAATCACCAATTAATGGGACAAAACAGCCTTGCCGATCGAGTTCTGCGCGAATTTTTGCAACCGCTTCGGCCGCTTCGGCAGAGTTAACGGTTATACGAACAAGTTCGGAACCGGCTTTGGCTAATTCCATCACTTGTTTTACTGTGCTGTAGACATCTGCAGTGTCGGTATTCGTCATTGACTGCACAACCACGGGGTTGTCGCCACCGACAAGAATATGATGTTCAGCAGTTCCAATTTGAACTGCGACAGTTGTTCGGGATTTATTCACCATAAGAAAACCGTAAAATTAATATATCAGGCATGAATCATAACATTTTTGTCTGTTCAGGATGAGCCCTGAATGGAAAAATTAGGCTAACTCACCGTAATAAAATATAATAAGCGCATTCAAAATTCAGTCATAACAAAACGTTAACCGGTATTATTTTAGGGGAAAGGTAATGAGTAAGCAGTCAGGTAACAATAAAGCAACGATGGCAGAACAGGCTGATCGCCATGTTTTATATCAAGAGTCGGTTCAATTCCCCGAAGCTGAAGTTGACTTTATGAGCAAAACATTTCAAAAGCTGCGCGGCCGCAAGGCCATCAGTATGAAAGAAGACTTTTGTGGCACGGCATATCTGGCAACAGAGTGGTGTAAGAGTGATCCTGAACGTACCGCGATTGGGGTTGATTTTGACGGGCCAACATTAGACTGGGGCAGAAAACATAATCTTGCCGCTGCGGGTGATGATGTTGCTAATCGCATCCAGTTGATTGAAGACGATGTGCGTATTACGACGGATAAAGTTGATATAACCTGTGCTTTCAACTTTAGTTATTGCCTGTTTGAAAAGCGTGATGAACTTATTGATTATTTCAAAAAAGCACGTGAAAGTTTAAATGATGATGGCATTTTAGTATTAGATTTATTTGGTGGAACAGAGTGTGCAGATACACTTGAAGAAGAAACTGAATTAGAAGATCAAAATGCGACGTATATTTGGGAGCATGTTTCTTTTAACCCGATTAATAACCATATGGAATGCGCGATTCATTTTGAGTTTGATGATGGTTCACGCATGGATGAAGCCTTTACCTATTGCTGGCGTCTCTGGGCAATCCCTGAAATTTTAGAACTGCTTGAAGAAGCGGGTTATTCTAAAAGTCGCGTTTACTGGGAAGAGTATGTTGAGTCCGATGATGAAGATGATGATGAGCTTGAAGGCACCGGTGAGTATTACGAAACAACAGAAGTCGAAAACCAGGAATCATGGATGATTTATATTGTTGCTGAGAAATAATTTTTTTGAATAAAGTGTATAAAGGGGCTTAGTTGAAAATTTAAGCCCTTTTTTACGTTTACTGGTTTTGAGTTTTAAAACACACTTAAATCTTAATACAGTTCATTTAAGCATTTAATTTTTCTTTACCATTTTGGGATAACCTGCGACTTAGCATGGAGAACTTCGCCGAATGGCTAGTTGTTTTATCAGGAGAGTAGAGGGCGGGATAAATTTAACCCCCACCCTCGGCAACTGCTCCTGCGTTGCTCTACCTCCCGCTTTCCTGCAGTCGTAGCCCTCCCCTTGAAGGGGAGGGAACTTATTTTTAAAATGTTATTCTCTTAACTAAACGGCATTACTTTTACTCTTCTAGTGGTTGTTGATCTTTTATCTAATATTGATAAATTTTACATTGCCAGATTAAACGCATTGCTTACTCAATAAAAAATGGTCGCGTCATTGCGAGGTAAGCAAAGCGAAACGTGGCAATCTCCATAAAAATGGCTATTTACCATGAGATTGCCACAGTCATTTTATTCCTTCGCAATGACAGGGCAATATTTTCGTTAAAATCAGCTTCATATCCGAAAGTTCAGCAACCCCTAATGTCTGTATAGAACTATTTTATTTTTTCAGGTTTGAGGGGGTAAGTACGAATTTTGTCATGTGTGTGTTGGCGATATTCTACAAAATCTTCTGCGTTATCAAAATGTAAAAAAGGATTGCCTTCACACTGCTCATGCATGGTCGAGGTGCTTTTTTCTGCGTAATTATGTCCTGGTAAAATCAGCGTGTCGCCGGGCATTTTTTTTAATTTGCTTAAGGTGTCATATAAGGTGTTAGGTTCACCACCTAAGGTACAGTGCCCACAACCAAAAACAAACATGGTATCACCGGTTATTAAGTTGTCATCAATCTGGTAACACGCGGATCCGGGGGTGTGCCCGGGTGTATGTAAAATTTTAAGCTCGCTATCACCCACTTTTATATTGTCACCGCCATGATGCAGAGCAGGATGGGCTAGTGACTCTCCCCAAAATTTTGCTTCAGCATTTAATAAATGAAGTTGTGCATCATAGTGTTCCAAAATGCCATCAATTCCATTGATATGATCAGGGTGACTATGGGTCAGTAAAATATCGGTAATTTTCACACCTTTGTCTTTTGCTAAAGCAATAATTTTAGGCACATCCCAGGCAGGATCGATAACAGCGGATCGCTGAGTACTTTTATCGGTAAAAAGATAGATAAAATTTTCCATCGGACCCAGCTCAAGTGAGTCAATACTATAGCGGTTATTATCAACAATCAGGGGCATACATGACTCCGGTCAGTTTTTGTCGGGATAGATAAGTAGTCTAATATTAACGGCTTGGCAAGGAGGATGAAACACTAAAAGTGAACTGGAATGGGGTATAATTTTAGCTTGAATAATCAGGCATTTCAGGAGCATAGAAGTGGAAGCAGACTTTTGGCATAACCGCTGGGAAAACGCGTTAACGGGATTTCACCTTAATGAAGTTAACCCGCATTTAAAAGCAAACTGGTCTCATTTAAAGCTGAAAAAAAATAGTCGAATATTTGTTCCTTTGTGTGGCAAAACGCTGGATTTGATCTGGTTAGCAGAGCAAGGTTTTCAGGTTGTTGGCGTCGAGTTAAGTGCGCTTGCAGCAAAAGCCTTTTTTGCAGAAAATAATTTGGCAGTGAAAAAAAGTCAGCTTGCTGATTTTACACTATGGCAGTCTGAAAACATCAGCCTGTTCTGCGGTGATTTTTTTAATTTATCGACTCATATTCTGGGGAAGGTTGATGCGGTTTATGATCGCGCTTCCCTTATCGCCTTACCGCCGGAGATGCGTCAGGATTATGCCTCCAGGCTGATGAGGCTAACGCCATCAGCGTCAAAATTGCTTATTACATTAGAGTACGATCAGTCAAAAATGGATGGCCCGCCTTTTTCTGTTAGCCAACGCGAGGTAGAGGCGCTGTACCAGGAGTGCTATGAGGTTAAACAACATGTGGCACAGGATGTGCTTGATGAGAATGAACGGTTTCGTCAAAAAGGGCTCGACTATATGAACGAGTGTGTTTATCAATTAACGCCAAAGAAATAATACATTGTTTAAGAGAATAATATTAAGCAGGGTTTTACTGGTTACTATTTTGTGTGCTGGCATTTTGGTAAATGCACAAGCGCAGGTTTTTCTTTATCAAATGCCGGACGGTCGTCGTATTGTCAGTGATCATGCCCTGATCAATAGTAAAGCAAAACTGGTTCGTCGTAGCGATGATTTAAAAAATATGGGCCATTATGCTGCCCGTAGAACATTAAAAGCAAAACGAACCATGCGCCTATGGTCTTATTTTATTTATCATAAATCAAAAAAATACGGTATTGATGAATCATTGGTTAAAGCGGTTATTTATACCGAGTCCTATTTTAATCCCGATGCTACATCGCACAAAGGTGCATCTGGACTGATGCAATTAATGCCTGCGACGGCTGAAAAATACGGGGTCGATGATATTTATAATCCACGACAAAATATTGTAGCGGGTATTAAACACTTAAAATATTTATTAAAACTTTATCCTAAAAACTTAAAACATGCACTTGCGGCCTATAACGCCGGTGAAGGTGCGGTGAATAAATACAAAGGCATTCCGCCTTATCGGGAAACGCAGGGTTATGTCAAAAAAGTATTGAAACACTTTAAGCGTTTCCAACTCGCATCACGTTAAAAGATTCATTATTATGATATATTCGTTTGAGTTAAAGGTACTCTTAGGAATATATGGATATATCACAACAGGTTATTCAAGTTTTTCATAAAAACGAATGTATCTAATGTTCTTTGAGTTTGTGTTAGTTTTTTAACTATATTTTTTTAAATATATTACATTCATCGCTTTATATTTTTAATTTTAAGAGCATATATGCAGCAAGCTGTTCCAAGAGGTTTAACTTTAATTGTCGCACTAATGACAATGATCGGTCCTTTTACTATAGATACTTATTTACCCTCTTTCCCTACGATTGAAGCTGAATTTAATATTAGTCGTGCTTTACTTTCACAAAGTATAGCCTCTTATTTGATAGCATTTGCTCTGTCAACTCTGGTATTAGGACCTTTGGCTGATCGGTTAGGGCGACGAAAAGTCATTTTGCTGTCTTTACTTTGTTATATTGCGGCATCACTGGGTTGTGCTTTATCGGTTGATTATAACAGCTTTATATTTTATCGCCTGATACAAGGTGCTGCTGTAGGCGGAGGTTTAGTGGCCGGGCGCGCAATGATTCGTGATGTGTATAATACACAAGATGCACACAGAGCGATGTCTCATATTATGATGTTGTTTGCCATAGCGCCGGCAATCGCGCCTGTTATTGGCGGTTGGTTACACGATTTTTTTGGCTGGCATAGCGTATTTTATTTTTTAGCTATTTATGCTGTACTTGTTTTTTTACTGGTGTTTTTTGTGATACCGGAAACGCTTGCTGTTGAACAACGACAGTCTTTCCGTCCGCTAAAAGTGATGCGTGTTTATGGCCGTACTTTAGTTCACGCTCGCTTTCTGATCCTGGTTTTTATTGTTGCAAATTTTTTTGCCGGGATATTTTTATATATCGCGGGGGCACCAACATTTATCTTTGATTTTTTAAATCTTCAAAGCGACGATTTTGGCGTGCTTTTTGTGCCGATGGTAGCGGGGTTGATTTTGGGCTCAGCCTTAAGTGCACGCTTAGCGCACCGCTGGCCCATAGAAAGCACGATAAAACTCGCGCTTATAATTATGATACTGGGTGCATTATTGAATGTGATGCAATCCTTGTACCTGAACACAATGCTTGCAACTTCGGTGATACCCTTAGTGTTATATTCGTGTGGTACAGGCATGGCTATGCCGGCAATCACGGTGATGGCATTAGATTGTTTTCCGAATAACCGCGGAACTGCTTCAGCAATGCAGGGTTTTATACAAATGACAGCAAATGCACTAATTGCCAGTATCGTGGTATCGCTGTTAAGTTTTCAGGCGAGCCATTTTGCTTTAGGGCAAGCATTACTTTTGTCTGTTGCTTTACTGTTTTGGTGGCGACTCCCGGAGGAGGCGCCAGCAAAGATTGAATAGTTTAACTGACCGACTTTTGAATGAGCGGTATTAAGGGTTCAGGTAAAACGAGTTTTCCTGAAAGTGCAAACTGATGTGCATCGTCTGACATTTTTCTCCATGTCTTACGAATAATATCAATCCATTTTTCTTCGGTATATTCAGGGTGTTTTTCCGCAAAGGCAAGCATGTAGTGTTCAATGAAAACTAAACTGGCAACATCTTCCAGCATCTGAGTATCAGGGTTGCTTTTAATACCTTTTTTGCCGATAGCAAGTTTTACGCGCTCAAGAGCCTCTTCATCAAAGCCCGCTTGTGCCATTAGCTCTGCCGTTGTATTGGCATGAAAAGTATAAAGATCGGTGCGCCACTTGTGGTACCCCTTTCTGTCCATGGGGTAAGCATCACGTGGTGATTTCCAGCGTTGGATATGTTGCCCACGAACAGAAAGTTGATTGATGTGATCAGCTTCAGGTTTGTAGCGCGCAATCATATCTGCCATGCGATGTGAATAAAGAAGTTCTTTTGGCCACTCCTTGCCATCGGCTGTTTCAATATTTGGATCTTCATTATTGGCTGCGTCCATCAGGACAACAGCTTTATCAAAAGCTTGTTGAGTCATATAAATTTCTCCCAAAAATGTGGTTCTATTCTAATGTAATAAATAACCCGGTTACAGCTTCCAAAGGGGATATAGTGAAAAATTCTTAACTTTTTATTTATAAGGTTTAGACTGATTATTTTTAAATTATCTATCTCAGTCAGCTCTTTAATAATTTATAATAAAAGCATGATTATTCACCTTGATATGGACGCTTTTTTTGCTTCAGTTGAAGTGAGGGAGCGGCCTGAACTCGCAGGGCTGCCGGTTGTGGTGGGGGGCCCATCTAAAAGCCGGGGTGTTGTTGCCGCGGCAAATTATGAGGCGCGTAAATACGGTATTTTTAGTGCAATGCCAATGTCGCGGGCCTCACGCTTATGCCCGGATCTGAATATTTTACCTGTTAACATGCCGTTATATGTCTCTGTGTCGGGACAGATCCATGAAATTTTTAGTCGCTACACCCCGGAGATCGAGCCCTTGTCATTAGATGAGGCTTTTCTTGATGTGAGTGCCAGCTTAAAGTTATTTGGTCCGGCAGCCGGGATAGCCAGAAGAATTAAAAATGAGATCAAACAGGAATTAAACCTGGTTGTTTCGGCAGGTGTTGCGCCGAATAAGTTTGTGGCAAAAATTGCTTCGGACTTTGATAAACCAGATGGCTTTGTTGTGGTAGAAGAGAGTGAGGTACAAGATTTTCTCGATCCTATGCCGGTAAAGCGTATCTGGGGGGTGGGTAAAAAAACTGAAATACAGTTGAATAATTACGGCATCAACACTATTAAAGACTTAAGAACACAATCAGAACGTTGGCTAATTGATCGTTTTGGAAAACAAGGTGATCATATTTTTCGACTTGCAAACGGGCAGGATAAACGAGAGGTTATTTCTGATTCAAAGGCAAAATCTATTTCATCAGAAAATACTTTTGCTGAGGATATTAGTAATAAAGAAACGCTGGTTTCATATTTATCCTGTTTGACTGAACAAGTGGCAACAAGGTTGCGCGAAAAAGAGCGCAAAGGTAAAACGGTTAATATCAAAATCCGTTTTCATGACTTTACCACTATTACGCGTTCTAAAACATTGCCAGAGAGCAGTAATCAGACACATCAGATATGGCAAGCTGCAAAAATCTTGTTAAATACAGAGCTGCAAAAAATTGCATCGGGCCGGCTTGCGGTGCGTTTGCTCGGCGTTGGTGTTTCAGGTTTTAATAATAAAGAAGCACATCAGGCGGACTTGTTTTTTGAGGAAGCTAAACACAGTGAATTGGATGGAATAACTGATGAAATAAACCAGAAATTTGGTAAGTTAAAAATTCATCGCGGTCGTAATACAAAATAATTATTAAATTTATTTTTCTAAAGGTTAAGAGCAATGGTTGATATTAAAAATGCAGATGTAACACCCACGACAATTTATTTAAAGGATTATCAGCCGCCGCTATATTTAGTGAATCATGTGAGTTTACATTTTGATTTACATGAAACAAAAACGCTTGTGACATCGGTATTATCGTTAGTATTAAACAAAAAGAATAATACATCATCGAAAAAATTAGTGCTTGATGGTCAAAATCTTCAGCTTATATCCATAAAAGTAGATGGGGTTTTATTAACAGAAGATAATTACCATTGTGATGATGAGCAGCTAACGCTGCAACAACTTCCTGAACGCTGTGAACTGGAAATAAAAACACAGATTAATCCTGAAGAGAACAAAGCACTTGAAGGTTTGTATCTTTCAAGCGGCATGTTTTGCACACAATGTGAAGCACAAGGTTTTCGACGTATAACTTATTTTCCTGATCGCCCGGATGTAATGTCACGTTATGAAGTTACGGTCGTAGCTGATAAAAATAAATATCCCGTCTTATTATCAAATGGAAATTTAATCGAGCAAGGTGAACTAGATGGTGGACGGCATTGGGCTAAGTGGCAGGATCCCAGTTTAAAACCCAGTTATTTATTTGCTTTGGTCGCAGGGGATTTATTTGTTAAAGAAGATAGCTATACCACTTTATCTGGACGCGACGTTTTATTACAGGTTTTTGTTGAACATGAGAACAGTCATAAGTGTGAACATGCCCTAACCTCATTAAAACAAGCGATGAAATGGGATGAAGATACTTATGGTCGCGAATACGATTTGGATATTTATATGATCGTCGCGGTAAATGATTTTAATATGGGAGCAATGGAGAATAAGGGATTAAATATCTTTAATGCTTCCTGTGTATTGGCCAGCCCGGACACTGCAACCGATGCTGATTATTACAATATTCAAAGTATTATTGCACATGAATATTTTCATAACTGGTCAGGTAACCGCGTAACTTGTCGTGATTGGTTTCAATTAAGTTTGAAAGAAGGGTTTACTGTTTTTCGTGATCAGGAATTTTCAGCTGACCTGAACTCACGCGCAACAAAACGTATTGATGATGTTAATGTTTTGCGTAACCATCAGTTTGCACAAGACTCGGGGCCCATGGCACACCCGATTCGGCCGGATCATTATATTGAGATCAGTAATTTTTATACCGTAACGGTATATAACAAAGGTGCTGAAGTGGTGCGGATGATTCGTAACCTTGTCGGGGAAACGGGGTTTCGCAAAGGAACGGATTTGTATTTTGCGCGCCACGATGGTCAGGCGGTAACGACTGAAGATTTTGTTGCTGCGATGGAAGAGGCTAATAATATTGATTTATCACAGTTTCAACGCTGGTATTCACAAGCCGGCACACCAGAATTAAAGGTGTCTGGGAACTATAATGAAAGTGACAAAACATTTGCGCTTACAATTAAACAATCATATTCTGCCCGTGGACAACAAAAATCAAATAAAGCCTTTCATATTCCTTTACAACTAGGTTTGATTGATAAAAAAGGTTCGGATATTCCTTTGCAATTGAAGGGTGAAGATGTCTCTGATAAAAAAGAAATGATGTTGGAATTGAAAAATGAGGTGGAGAATTTTATTTTTATTAATGTAAATGATAAACCGGTTGTTTCTATCAACCGTGGCTTCACCTCTCCGGTTAAAACAAAAATAAAGCAAAGTGATGAGGAACTGGCCTTTTTGTTTTCTTATGACAGTGATGAGTTTAATCGCTGGAATGCAGGACAGGAGCTGGCAATAAAGACATTGTTGTCTTTTGTGCAGGAGATTGATAAAAATGAAGAACTTTTGTTGCCTGAAAATATTATCGAGGCCTATAAGAATACTTTAATCAGTACTGATTTAGATAAAGCCTTAATTGCGCAGGCAATGACGTTGCCTTCTGAGAGCTATTTAGCCGATCAGCTTGATGTCGTGGATGTCGATGCGATTCACAAGGCAAGAACATTTATGAAATGTGAATTAGCGAAAGCATTAAGAGAAAATTTTAAATCGATATTGCAACAGGGGCAAAGTGATGTAGCGTATTCATTTGATGCCAATGAAATGGCTAGACGTGATTTAAATCAGGTGTGCCTGTCGTATTTGATGACTTTACAGGATAAAGAGACTATTGATTTTTGTATGGCGCAATTTGAATCTGCAAATAATATGACAGATGTTTTATCCGCACTGAGTCACTTATCTCATTATGATATACCACAGCGACAACAGGCTTTAGAATGTTTTTATGATAAATGGAAACATGATGCACAGGTGGTTGAAAAATGGTTTGCGATTCAGGCTGGTGCGGATTTGCCGGATGTATTACAGCGTGTTAAAAAATTAATGCAACATGAAGCTTTTTCTTTAACCAATCCAAATAAAGTTCGTTCATTAATCGGACGCTTTTGCGCCGGAAATATAGCGCACTTCCATGCTGTTGATGGTTCGGGTTATGCATTTCTGGCCGATCAGGTTTTAGCTTTAGATTCTATGAATCCACAAATTGCTGCACGTTTAATTCAGAATATGAGTCGTTGGCGTCGATATGATGAAAAGCGTCAGAGCTTAATGAAGAAACAATTGCAACGTATTTTAGAGAAGAAAGATTTATCTAAAGATGTTTATGAAATTGCAAGTCGTAGCTTAAATAACTAGATAGCGACCTGGTTGCGGCCATTATTTTTTGCTCTGTAGAGTGCCTTATCCGCTTGTTTAATGACCTGGCTGGCTTTGGGGTGTTCTTCGGAGCGCTCTGCTAAGCCAATACTTATGGTTATATTTAGTGGCGTCACTTTAGTTACGTTAGCATTTTGGTTTGTGGCCTCTTTTTTTGTTTTGGGTCGTGTTTTACTTCTTAGTAAAAAAGGATCTTCGGCAACGGTTTTACATAAGTTCTCACAAAAGAGCCTTGCTTCATCAATATTTTTGTTTGGAAAAAGAAGAGTGAATTCTTCTCCACCATAACGAAAAGGCTTTCCCCCGCGGACACTTCTTAGCTGGTTTGCGAGTTTCTTTAAAACTTGATCGCCTACATCGTGACCGTATTTATCATTAAACTTTTTAAAGTGATCAACATCTATCATGGCGATGCTATAACGTTTTCCTAAAGTTGACATGCTTTGAGACAATGCTCGTCGTGAAGGCAGGTTTGTTAATTCATCTAAATAAGCCATTGAGTATGCATTAATTGTTATGCTGATAATGATCAGCAGTTCGGCAAGTATAATGAATGCCGTGGCAACCTGGGGGTATTGCACAAAATGCAGTGCTGTTGTGATTGAAATAAAGGATGCAAGAATACCGGCCAGTAAGACATCATATGTTTGCAACAGTCGGATGATATATATAAAGCCACTGATGAGTAGTGCGAGTAGTAATGGTTGGCTAATGGCTGTTTGCTCAAAAACTGCCTGTTTGAAATAAACTGTATTTAAGGTTTCTTTTACGGCAGGGTATGGATACAGCAATAAAGCCGTAATAATGCCCAGTTGCATGGCCATAAAAATTAATCGTTTTATGCCATATTGGCTTAGTATGCCGCGTTCTTTTGCTATTAAATTGTATAAATAATTTATTGGAATCAGTGAAACTAATAATAAGTATGTTAATTGCTTATCTACTTTTATGACTGGATGCCATAACGTTTTATCGAGTGCGATATAGATGACGATAAAAAGCAATAATAAATTAAAAGCGCGGCAGTTATGGAAAATCCAGCTTAAGATTAAACCGATAATAAGAAAAATAAAGGGCAGGTAGGGCAGGCTTAAGTGAATAACATCAGGTAATGGTTTGGATAATAGCGGTATGTGGTAGAAAGTAGCAAATAGCAGTACAGTCGGGATAGTGACAACTTTGAGTAATGACCTTAGTTCAGGAGTCATGAATACTCAGTATTATGAAGTTTGTTTGGCAAAATCAATCATTTTGCCAACAGAGTTCAGTGCTTGTTGGCGAATTTTTTCATCAACAAAAATTTCGTTATCACCTTTTTCCAGTGAATCCGCAAGGTTTTGTAAGCCATTCATTGCCATCCAGCTACAATGCGCACAACTCATGCAGGTTGCACCTGCGCCACCTGTCGGGGCTTCAATAAATTTCTTACCGGGTGCGGCTTGCTTCATTTTATAAAAAATACCATTGTCGGTTGCAACAATAAAAGTATCGTTATTCATTTTTGTTGCGGCATTAATGAGTTGTGTTGTTGAGCCAACGACATCGGCTTGTGCAATGATATTTTCGGGTGATTCAGGGTGCACCAATACAGCAGCAGCAGGGTGCTTGTGGCGTAATTTTTCAAGTTCATTTGCCTTAAATTCATCATGCACAATACAGGAGCCTTGCCACAACAACATATCGGCACCGGTCTCTTTTTGGATATAATTCCCCAGAAACCGATCAGGCCCCCAAAGAATTTTTTCGCCTTTATCGCTAAGGTGCTGTACCACTTTTGTTGCAATACTTGAGGTCACAACCCAGTCAGCACGGGCTTTTACCGCTGCACTGGTATTGGCATATACAACCACGGTGCGATCCGGGTGGGCATCACAAAACTGGCTAAATTGATCAATCGGACAACTGAGATCTAAAGAGCACTCTGCTTCAAGCGTTGGCATTAATATTCTTTTTTCTGGTGTGAGAATTTTAGCGGTTTCTCCCATAAAGCGGACACCGGCCACCATTAAAGTTGAAGCGGAGTGTTCTTTGCCAAAACGCGCCATATCGAGTGAATCTGAAACAAAGCCACCGGTTTCTTCAGCTAACTGCTGTAAGTCTGCGTCGGTGTAATAATGTGCCACTAAAACAGCATCTTTTTCTTTAAGTAAGCATTTGATCTTACTGACTAATTCGGTCTTCGTTTGTGTATCTACAGGGGTTGCAGGCAGAGCAAGGCGAGCCTGACTACGAATTGCATTGTCATCGATAATGGGAGTTACAAAGGCGTTAGAAGTCATGTTAGTTAAGTTACTCTTAGATTCATGGGGTCATTATGTCGCTATTATCTGTGATTTACATCACATTTGTACCTATTCCATTAGATAAAGTACATTCTTTATTTCATTTATATGGGGTTCCTTCTACAATCATTCAAGTGATTTAGCATGAATATCTTGTAACTCCATGAAACTATAGTAGTATTAAGCGATATATCTGCATTTTACAGTAAATAGCAATGAAAAATAATAAAAAAATTATTGATAAAATATGTAAATGTTTACGATTATCGGAATCGAGTAATCCGAATGAAGCCGCGTTAGCGTTGCGTCAGGCGACACGTTTAATGGACAAATATGGCGTGAGCAATCGCGAGTTAATAACGGCGGAAGTGGCTGAATGCTCGACACAGCTTGGAGAGCAGTATACGCCTCCTTTTTGGGCACTGGCTTTAGCGAATTTAGTGGCAGAAGCCTTCCAGTGCCGTAATTTAATTTCGCGTTGCTATGGGCGCCGGCCGGAGTTTCATTTTATTGGCTTAGATTTTAAGGCCGAAGTTGCAACATATTCCTATACTGTTTTATATCGTCATCTATTAAAAGCGATTGATGATTTTGAAGTATCGTTGAAAGAAGAAGTTATTGGTGACGAATCAGAATATCATCGTCGTGTTGATGTTTTTGCTCAGGCATGGCTTTTCCGGGCAGGACGAATGGTGACTTCATTTTCTAATGGTGATAGTGATAAAAAAGTGATTGATGAATATATTTCTGAAAAATACGGTGAAACCGTTGAGTTAGCCAGTGAAACAGCAGGTGCTGATAGTGCTGACTACAATGATATTTTACACGGTATGCGCGCGGCAAATAACATCGCGTTATACCGCTCAGTAAAGCGCTTTTCGGATCCCCTGTTTTTGCATCATCAGCAAGTATCATAAATTTTAAGAGTCAGAATTATACATGTCAGCTTTTATTTATTATAGCGAACAAGGGGTGAGTCATGAAGTTCCGTGTGAGGCGGTACTTACACTTGGACGAGATAAAAGTAGTAATATCCCGATAGTAGATCGGTTGGTCTCACGAAATCATGCGATGATCCGTCGCTTTGGACAGGATGACTATTACTTAATAGATAGCGGTAGCTCAAATGGCAGTTTTATTAATTCCAGTCGGGTTGCTATTCCTCGCTTATTGAAAAATGGTGATTGCATTCAACTCGGTGACAGCCAGTTTGTTTTTAAACAAAAAAAAGAGCTGTCACAAGAAGTGGTCACAGATGCTGTTTCTATGGAAGAAACGATTATTTCAGAACGAACAGAAATTCGAAAAGTTACGGTGCTGGTTGCCGATATTCGTGGTTTTACCAGCCTATCAGAAAATGTTGATATTCGTAGCTTAACAAAAATAATGACGAACTGGTTTCATGATGTAACCGATGTAATAGCGAGACATGGAGGTGTAATAGATAAATTTATTGGTGATTGTGTTTTTGCTCTTTGGGAATCTGATTTAAATGAAGCACGTTCAGTACAAAGTGCATTACAGGCTGCGATTGATATTAATGCTGTTACAGAAGGTTTGAATGATAATGCTGAAGAAGTAACAAAAAAATTATGTATTGGTGCCGGTATTAATACCGGAATTGCTTCGATGGGTATAGGGCAGGATGCCACCGCCCTAGGTGATACGGTAAATATTGCTTTTCGTCTGGAAAGTGCAACAAAGGTTCTCGGTGTTGATGTTGTAATGAGTGAATCTTCCTATTCATCATTATCAAAAGATTGTTCTCGGGGTGAGAAAAAATATATTCGCGTCAAAGGTAAGCGCGACAAGTTAAAAATATGTGGTTTACATTTTGATGATGTCCATCAAATGCTAAAAAACTTTGATAACACGCTTAATTTGTAAATTTTAAGTTGGCCGCCTTCGTTATTCGCTTATACACGCACTATTTTTTTTCAGATATATCCACTTTAATATAGTTAATTGTTTATATTTTCAGCAGCTTTCATCTGGCAAATTCGTTACGATATAGAATATTTATTACCTCGTGATTGAGTCCCAAGAAATGCTGGAAAAACTTCTTATAGCAAATCAATATATTGTTGAGTATCCAAATGTCATTACATTGGGTGGAGTTATATTGCTTGTGTTCCTGTCTTTATTTTTATGGCGAGCAAAAATAAAAGAGGCCATCAATGAATATAAGTTGAAGCAATTGTTAAAAAATATTGGTGTTGATGCAAGGCATAACATTGTTATTCCAGATGGTATTGATGAAACTATTTTTATTGAGCATCTCATCTTGATGCCAGATGAAATATTTATTTTAGGTGTGAAAAAATTTCGAGGTTTAATTTTCGCGGCTGAGAAAATTGAACTCTGGACTCAGGTTGTCGGAAATAAAAGCTATAAGTTTGAGAATCCTTTGCTTCAGCTTGAGTCAAGTGTTGTTACTTTAAATTCAAAAACTAAAGAATCAAAAATCGGAAAAAAGGTATTATTTATTAGTGGCAGTACGTTTCCTAAAGGTAAGCCTGATAATATTGTTTCTATTGAAAAAGTTAAAACATGGCGTAGAAGCTTAATTCAAGAAAATGTGCCAGACAGTCTGCAAAAAGACTGGGAGACGTTGCTGGCATTAGAAATAAAAGATGATTTTGTTGCAGAGTCACCTTTATTGGCTAGAGAAGGGCGCTGGTTAGGCAGAAATATGTTTTCTATAGTCAGTTTATTCCTGTTAATAGGGGGCTGGTTATTTTTGCGACTAATGTGATTATTAGAGCATATTGCTTTTTATTAAGTCTGGCATTGTCGTTGTTTTGTTTGTAACTTCAGCACTATAATTTGTATTATTAAACAGCGATGCTACATAGCTTAAATCAAAAATATCTGCCGCTTGCAAAACAAAAATAGCACTTACAAAAATCAGTAAAAATAAAGTTGCAATGATAAAACTGCTCGATTTTTGAGCGGTTCGTTGTTTTTTATACTTATTTCTAGGTAATGCTGCCGAGGCTTGCCTGGCTTCAGTTGTTATTTTCTTTCCTGAAATAGCGGTATTACTGTTTCCGGGTTTTACCGGGTTTAAAAAAACATTTTCCTTAATTGTGTTTTCTTTTGAATCTTTTTTGTTGTTAAAACTTGTTGGAATTTGAGTCAGGATAGGTTTCTTTTCTTGTCGCTTTTCAACAGAAGGCTCTTTGAACACAAACAGATCTATGTCGCCTTCTAATAAGGTTTTATTTTTTGCTTTATGAATTTTAACTAAATCAAAACCCTGTTTGTTTATAATGCTTTCATTTTGTGGCTCTAAAACATCAAAAATTTCCTCGATAAGAGGTGCCCCTGGAATGCTAATGTTTTTATAATTAATTTTACCTGCTTTAGTATCGCTTAAGCTCTGTTTATCTGAAGATAGCGAGTTGAGCGGCTTTGCTGAAGATTTGTACTCATTTTGTTTTGCTGATTTATTCATAACCCAAATAGTCCTGTAAACGTGCAGAGCGTTAATTCGTTTGCTGTAAACAGATTTTAGCCAAGCTTTGGGGTGGCTGGTGTGACGGGACTCGCATAAGTCGTTGTTATTGGGGAGGATTAAATCAATTTTGTGATGGGGTTTTAGAATTGACGGCTAAAATATAATTGAAGACCCTCGTTATAGCCGTTTGACCATTCAACTTTAATGACTTCGGTAGGTCGAAGTGTAAAGTAAAGCCCGTAGCGAAGCCCCTGTTTTTTACTTTCACTAAAAGTGTTGGTTTGATAAATAATACCTGTATCGCGCTTTTCTCCATCCACGCGTTGATAGTCAGCAGCCAGAGATAGTTTAAGTTTTTTTGTGGCATAGACGTGTATCTCGCCACTTGCTAATGCTTCATGCCAGGTAAAGCTTGTCGTTTGAGTGTTGTCGCTACCTTTGCTCCGGTTGTAACGATAATTTATATTAAAATTTATGGCGTAATTTTTATTTCGTACAGGCATAAACCGAAATAACAATCCGGCATATTCTCCCGAAGTATTTTTTGCAGAATTTTGTGGATTAGTTGCCTGCAGCATTTCGAGATAACCCACTTCAAGACCTGCCTGAACGTAGGGCCCGAAGGGTTCGTACCAGTTTACCCCCAGGCGATTAAGCGTTGTTTGATGTTGGGTTGAGTTAAATTTAAATTGAGTTTTATGGCGGCTCAGTGCTAAAGAATATTCAATTAAGTTTTTAATTGCGGGGGAAGCTTGGGCAGCATAAAGAGAAAAAGAGTAAGCAGGTAATAAAAAAATTACGATAATGAAAAAATTGTGGCGTAGTTTAATCAGTTGTTTGTCCTAACCGGTTACGTTTAGATATTACGTCCTGATGTACAGAAAAAGTGCCTTTTTTTCTGTCGGAAAAAAAATGTTTTAGTGTGTTATCAATGGTTTTGAAGGCCAGTTGTTGCCATGGAATATCTTCTTCGTTAAAAAGTTGCACATCCAGACTTTCGATTCCCGCAGAAAAATCCAAATCTAAAAGTTTGGCGCGATATAAAACATAGATTTGATTTATGTGAGGTAAACTAATTATAGAGTAGATGTTTTCGATTTCAAGATTGGCATTGGCTTCTTCGCGCGATTCTCGCAGCGCAGCTTGTTCAAGGGTTTCCTGATTTTCCATAAAGCCTGCAGGCAAGGTCCAAAGTCCATAGCTGGGTTCAATCGCGCGTTTACATAACAATACCTGTTCTTTCCAAACGGGAAGACAGCCGACAACGAGTTTTGGATTTTGATAATGGATGGTGTCGCAGTGCTCACAAATAAAGCGGGGAAGGTTGTCTCCCTGAGGAATGCGATGGACGACAGTTTTTCCACATTCACTGCAAAACTTCATTTGCTTAACCAGGCATCCCAGGCGCCGTGATCTGAAACATCTACGCCATCTTTCGTCGCCGCAGCCTGCAAAAACGTTTGCAAGTCGTGCATTAAGTCGCTGTCCATTAACCCGGGTTGTTCGAGAATCTGAGAATGTAAAATGGAATATATAAGCTTCAGTTCAGATAGTGCGTACGCATCAAGGCTTTTCATGTGTTGACTACTTTTTGCCGCCTTGTGGAGAAAATCCATCCGGCAGTTTACCTTGATCACCTTCATCAAACAGGAAGCCGAGCATGTGTTGTTCAATAATTCCGATACTGGCAGGATCAGCCGTATTTAGACTATTTTCATTAATAATTGAAGTCAGGCGCTCTAGCCACTGTTTCCAGCCTTCATCGGAAATTTCGTTAAAAATACGCTCACCCAGTTCCCCAGGGTAAGTCATCGTTTCCAGACCGGGTGCTTCTTTTTTCAGTACTTTACAAAAAACCATGCGTGACATAATGATATTTCCTTTATATCTAACACTAAATATAGCGAGAGTCAGAACCTGTGTTAGAATGTATACAATAAGACTCGGATAATTCGCTATTATCCGGTTTTAAGCAGATTGATTCAAGCCTAACAGGGTAGGAGAATAAAGATGAGTGCAGTTCCCAGTTTTAATACGACACTAATGCCACACGAAGTGAGCTTATCAGCGAGCGCTGCTGAACAGATGGCGCAAATTGTTGCTGCTGCAGAAGATAACGTTGAAGGTATCCGCGTCTTTGTATCTGGCGGTGGTTGCAGTGGTATGACGTATGGCATGACTTACGCAGAAGCGGCTTTGCCAACAGACAAAATTTACGAAGGCGAAGGCTTTAAAATGTTGGTTGATGCCGTTGCCTTAGGTTATTTGCAAGGTTGTGACATTGACTATGTTGAGCAAGGTTTAAATGCATCCTTTGTTTTCAATAATGTATTCCAAAGCGTTGGTGGTTCAGGTGCATGCGGTGGTTGTGGTAGCGGCGGCGGTGGTTGCGCTTAAACACTAAGCCTGATTTAAGATTGTGTTATCCCGATCTTCCGCGGCAAATTCGGTGCTGCGAGATCGGGTTTTAGTTATTGCACCTCATGGTAGCTATCGAACAGCAGCGTTTATTCAGGCTGCGAACAAACTTAATATTGATGTTTTAATTGCATCACAAGGTGAGCATTCGATAGTTTCAGATTATGTGCAAGGCCTGCATATTGATCTTACAGATGAAGCCGCATGCATAAAAACGATTTTAGCTGAAGCCGCTCAGAGAACTTTTAGTGGTGTCATAGGAACGGATGACAGCACAACTGAACTGGCAGCGATAGTTGCTGAAAAGCTTTTATTACCGCATAACGATCCTGAGGCCGTTAAAATTGCACAGCGCAAGGATCTTGCGAGATTAAGTTTAGAAAAATCAAAGGCTAAAATTCCACAGTTTGATTTGTTAACGACAACAAAGCCATTATCAGAACAAGCCGTAAAAGTTAATTTTCCTGCGGTGATAAAACCGGTTGCTTTATCTGCCAGTCGTGGCGTGATTCGGGTGAATGATCAACTTGAATTACAACAAGCTATTGTTCGCATTAAAAAGATGTTGCTCGAAGAAAGGCAAATCGATGAAAGCATACGAGAGATATTATTACTGGAAGAATTTATTCCGGGTAAAGAAGTTGCTATAGAGGGCATGTTACATGACGGCGAGTTAGATGTGCTGGCCATTTTCGATAAACCGGATCCGTTAGATGGGCCTTTTTTTGAAGAGACGTATTACATCACCCCCACTTCTTTTTCTGAAGAAATTCAGCAGGAGATTAAACAAACGGTTTTACAGTCTTGTCAGTCATATGGTTTAACTGAAGGGCCTGTTCACGCCGAGTGTCGTATAAATGAAAAAGGCGTCTGGATTTTAGAAGTTGCAGCACGCACCATTGGTGGTATGTGTGGCCGTTTATTGAGCTTAGGAACGGGGCGCTCGTTAGAGGAGCTTGTTTTGTTGCATGCAATGGGGCAGCGAGTTGAAATGAAGTTGCTTGAAAGTGCCGCTGGTGTACTCATGATTCCTATTCCCAGCGCGGGAATATTAAAACGAGTCGAAGGTTTACTCGAGGCGCAACGCACCCCCTTTGTTAAAGAGTTAAGCATTGAAGTGCGAGAAGGCTATGAGCTTGTTCCCTTACCTGAAGGGAACAGTTATTTAGGTTTTATATTTGCAGAAGCACCCTCAGCAGAGCAAGCAGAACAGGCGTTACGCCATGCGCATGATTGCTTGAATATTGTGATTGCACCATTATGGAAAATTGGCGGTACACTTACCGCCACTCATTAAGACGGTAAATAAGATGAAAGAAATTAAAGTCACGTCAGATAATAAAAATCATGATAAATACCAGCTTCAGGAAACGCGTCTACAGGAAAAACTCGATGACGGTACAACCCGTTGTCATCTTTGTTTATGGCGTTGTAAATTAAAGCACGGTCAACGTGGTTTTTGTCAGGCACACGTCAATCGTAACGGTACTTTATATAATTTATCTTACGGTATTATTTCTGCAATAGATGTGGGGGCGATAGAAGACAAGCCGGTTATACATTATCAGCCTGGTACTAAAGTGATGTCGGTGGGGAGTTATGGCTGTAGTTTTCGTTGTGATGGCTGTCATAACCTTGATATTTCCTGGGGCGTAAGTGCTTTGGATGATTTAGCCAAAGGTGAATCAACTTCAGCTTATGCAACGCCGCAAGATTTAATTGATGCGGCTAAACGTCTGGGTGCACAGGGCATTGCCTTCACTTATTCTGAACCCGCAGTTTGGCTGGAGTATGTCATTGATGTTTCTGATTTGGCAAAACAGCAAGGTTTGTATACGGTGTATGTGTCAAACAGTTTTGTAACGGATGAAGCACTGGAGTTAATGGCGCCGTATGTCGATGTGTTATGTTCAGATATTAAAAGCATGGATGATGCGTTTTATTATGACATTTGCAAACTGGCAACGGTTGATAATGTGCTAGCTTCTGTTGAGAAAGCACATAAGCTGGGTATGCATGTTGAAACACGTACTAATATTATTCCGGGAAAGAATGATGACCCTGAAATATATCGCAAGATTGCAACATGGATTAAAGATCATTTAGGAGAAGAAAGTCCCTGGCACATTACACGTTTTTTTCCGGCGTATAAGTTAAGCCATATTCCAATGACACCTTCTGAATCTTTATGGCAGGCACATGATATTGCGAAGGAAGTGGGTTTAAAAAATATTTATGTTTACGACGATAAGGGCTGTGACTGCGCAGAAACCAATTTGCCTGTGAGTAAATATTTAACCGGCACAGAAGAAGAGATTCATGAGATTAAAAAGTGTGCAGCGTCGTGTTGTGGCGATGAGGGCATCGTGGTTAAAAAATTCGAACACGAAGAGTGAGACGCCAGATAACTACGTTTACCCACTGTTTATGTTTAAAATGAGGGGCACTACGAAAAATATTCCTTAAAATGCTCATTTGCTAATTGCAAACTGCGCTTTTGCGTCATATTTTGCCTTGTTCTCTAACGTCTCACTCATCGTGTTGTTATTTGTGAATAGGTGTTAAGTTTATATTAATCATGGCTTTCAATATTTTCTCTTTATTAAAAAAACTTCCTTTCATTCCCGAGAAAAAATTTCTTGAGTGGTACCCGCCCTTTTTTTTCATGCGGGTTAAGGTGCTCGAGATATCAAATCAAGGGCGCTTTATTCGTTTAAAATTACCTTTAACGATGCTTTCTAAAAATATGGGAGACAGTATGTTTGGTGGTTATCAGGCAGCAGTGGCGGATCCGATTGCGGCGATAGCCTGTGCTAAAATTTTTCCAGGTCATGAAGTGTGGACGCGCTCCCAACATATTGACTTCCAGCATGAAGGCAATTCAGATTTAGAGCTGCACTTTGAGCTGGATGAGAAAACAGAACATCAAATAAGAGATGATTTAGCGCAAAAAGGTCGCAGCACGCCAACATTTGAATACGGTTTTTATCGTAAAGATGGTGTACGCTGTAGCAAAATCATTAATGTTGTGGCGATACGGCCGAAAGGGTACCAATTGCGTCGCGAAACAGATAAAAAAGAAAAAAAAGGAATAGCCCGTGAGTAATTCGATTCATCCTACTGCTTTAGTTTCTGAGCAAGCCACGTTAGGCATCGGTAATCAAATCGGGGCTTTTGTTGTTATTGAGGACGACGTGGTGTTGGGTAATGGTAATACTTTATTGAATGGTGCCATTTTAAAACCCGGCACACGGCTTGGTAATGAAAATAAGGTTCACGAGCATGCTGTTATTGGTGGTTTGCCACAAGATTTAGGTTTTGAGGCAACAACTTCATCTTTCGTTGAAATTGGTAATAAAAATACAATACGGGAATTTGTCACTGTTCATCGTGCCAGCCAGGAAAATCAGGCAACCAAGTTAGGGAATGAAAATTATTTGATGGCTCAGGTGCATATTGGGCATGATTGTGAGCTTGCAAGTAATGTCATTATCGCACCCAGCACGGGGCTGGGTGGTTTTGTTACGGTTGAGGATAAAGCCTTTATTTCCGGTGGTGTGATGGTGCACCAGTTTGTGCATATAGGCAGTTTTGCCATGTTGGGCGGTAATGCAAAAATTACTCAGGATGTTCTCCCATATATGGTTTGTGATGGTAATCCGGCGCATGTCAGTGGTTTGAATAAGGTGGGATTACGCCGTTCGGGCTTTAATATGGATGATATTCGGGCTTTAAAAAAGGCATACCAGCTAATATTTAATAGTGAATCAAAACTTGAGGAGCGTTTAACTTCGCTTGCGCAGCAGAGCAATGTCTTTGCACAACACATTCTTTCATTCATTCAGTCTTCAAAACGGGGTTTTCACCGGGATAAGGCTTGAACGCGTAATTTCAACTTTGTTTTATGCCGCCGAAAAGGTAAAATACCCGCCCTATTGCTGCCGGAATAATATTTCACAGTATAAATGCAATTTTTTGCTAATTTTGTTGTTCGCCTTAATGGCTCAGAACTTTAATATTTTGAGATAAACTATGTCAGAGAAGCAAACCAGTTATACCCGCGAAGAGATTTTAGAATGCGGGCGCGGTAATTTATTTGGTGAAGGTAATGCACAGTTGCCATTACCCCCGATGTTAATGATGGACAGAATCACCAGTGTTACCGAGGATGGTGGCGAATACGGAAAGGGCAGTATTGTTGCTGAACTCGATATTAACCCTGATCTCTGGTTTTTTGAGTGTCATTTTGAAGGTGATCCTGTCATGCCGGGCTGTTTAGGTCTGGATGCGATGTGGCAGTTAGTGGGTTTTTATCTTGGCTGGATGGGCGGTCCCGGTAAAGGTCGTGCCCTCGGCTCGGGTGAAGTTAAATTTTCCGGACAAGTGTTGCCAACAAATAAAAAAGTGACCTACCATATCGATCTTAAGCGCGTCATTATGCGCAAGTTGTTTATGGGAATTGCAGACGCACGCATGGAAGTGGATGGTCGCGTAATCTATGAAGCAAAGGATTTACGTGTAGGTTTATTTACATCGACTGAAGGATTTTAAAACATGGCCGAACGGCGTGTAGTAGTTACCGGTTTAGGTATTGTATCGAGTATTGGCAATAACAAAGAAGAAGTTGAAGCATCTCTAAGAGAAGGCCGCTCGGGTATTGTTGCCAGTGAAGAATACAAAGAAATGGGTTTCCGTTCTTGTGTTCACGGTGCGCTTAATATTGATCTTAAAGAATTGATTGACCGTAAAGTAAAACGCTTTATGGGTGATGGTGCAGCGTATAACTATATTGCGATGCAACAAGCTATTGAAGATGCGGGTTTGAGTGAAGATCAAGTTTCAAATGTTCGTACCGGTTTGATCGTTGGCTCGGGTGGCCCTTCAACTGAAAATATTGTTCTTGCTGCAGATACCATGCGTGAAAAAGGGGTAAAACGTGTCGGCCCGTATATGGTGACGCGTGGTATGTCGAGTACCAACTCTGCTTGTCTGGCGACACCCTTTAAAATTAAAGGTGTGAATTACTCCATTACATCAGCATGTTCTACCAGTGCGCATTGCATTGGTAATGCGATGGAACAAATTCAACTTGGTAAACAAGATATTGTTTTTGCCGGCGGTGGTGAAGAACTTCATTGGACACTGTCTGTTTTATTTGATGGTATGGGCGCCATGTCTTCCAAATATAATGAAACCCCTGAAAAAGCATCACGTGCATTTGATGTAAACCGTGATGGTTTTGTTATCTCTGGTGGCGGTGGTGTTTTAGTAATGGAAGATTATGAACATGCTAAAGCGCGTGGTGCGAAAATTTATGCTGAAATAGTCGGCTATGGTGCAACATCGGACGGTTATGACATGGTGGCGCCATCAGGTGAAGGTGCTCAACGCTGCATGCAACAAGCATTGGCGACTGTTCCTGAAGGCTCAGAAATTACTTATATTAATGCACATGGAACAAGTACGCCGGTCGGTGATGTTCGTGAATTAGAAGCAATCAAAGAAGTCTTTGGTGATGATATGCCTTATATTGCATCAACAAAATCTTTAACCGGTCACGCCTTAGGAGCTGCAGGGGTTAATGAAGCGATTTATTCATTGATTATGCAACAAGGTGGTTTTATCACCGCTTCTGCAAACATAGAAGAGCTTGATCCGGCCGCAGAAGGTTACCCCATCGTGCGTGAAGCTATCGACAAAACGGAGTTTGATTGCGTTATGTCAAATAGTTTTGGTTTTGGTGGAACAAACGCGAGTTTGATTTTTAAGAAAATATAACTGAACGTTTTAGACATTATGTTTTAAAGGATGCCAGGCATTATTCAGATAAGCCTGGTATTTTTTATGGCGGATATATTTATTTTTTCTTGCGTTTTACTTTCTTTGCATAAGTATATGCAGAAGGCTCTATATCCATCACATCAATAATGCGCATTTCATCTAAATCATAGATAGCCGTGCCCCATTTTTCTCTTGAGTGTAATGCCAAATAACTGATATTGGTTTTAGTTGGATGGGCGAGCACACTCTTTTGAAATATTTTTTTAAGTTCAGGTTTGTCTTCAACATATTTTTCAATATCCATTGAACTTTGTTTTAATATGGGAGCCTGTTCTTTACTAAATTTTGAATAATATTCGGTATATAAGTAGAGTGGTTTTTTGTCTGCCAGTGCTTTTGATAAAACATTGGAGATCTCTTTTTCAGGTATATCAATATAAATAAGAATTGGCCAATCATCACCGAACTGTTTTAGTTTGTCTGCCGACATGCCATATTCAGCAAGTTGATAGCCGGTGACCGGAGTAAAAAAATCAAGTGTATAAATGACGGCAGCGGGGCGTTCATTATAGCTGGTCCAGACACCCCAGCTTAACGCTATAAACTGAACTAAGGCGATAACACTTAAATCAAATTTTAAACCCGGTTTACCGGCTTTAAATACAATCAGGGTTAATAACGGACCAAGAATAAGATCAACACCGACTATAATGCGTATGACACGCCAGCCACCATCGGTTGAAAATAATGGCTGGGGATACCATTGCACCAGAATGAAATACAGTAGGATAAAAAATATGACGAGGCTGATCGCTAAATGAATGGCAAAGGCTTTAAATCGTGACATTGTTTGTTCCATGTTAATACCGTATTTTTACTTTATGTGTAGATAAGATAACTGTCAATAAATCAGGTTGAAATTCATGTTAAAGAAAAAATATTCCCGCTGGATTATTGAGATTGTTCTCATTTTAATCGTAATTACAGCTGTGAAGTTATGGGTTCAAAGAGATGTTGTAACTGGTGTAGCTCCCGATATTACGGCGCCGTTGCTGAGTGGGCAGCCGTTTGACCTTTATCAATCAAAACAACGGCCCATACTTGTTTATTTTTGGGCAACGTGGTGTCCTGTGTGTAAATTGCAGAGGTCAAGCATTGAAAATATATCTAAAGATCATGCTTTGATTTCCATTGCAATGCAGTCGGGCCATAATGAAGAAGTAAAAAAGTATATGCGTGAAGAAAATTTGTCATTTAAGGTTATAAATGATGAATATGGAGAACTGAGTAAAAAATATAATATTCGGGGTGTTCCGGCGGCTTTTATTGTGAATAAAGAAAATGAAATTGAGTTTGTAGAAGTAGGCTATAGCACTGAGCTGGGCTTGCGTTTGCGTTTATGGTGGGCGGGGTTGTAGTCTGTGTTTTTATAATGGGTTAAGTAGGATAAGTTATGGCTTTAAAAATAATAAGTAGTATTGTGATTTTATGTTTATCTGCACCTATTTTTGCAGATGATACAGAAGCACGTTACCGACAGGCAGGTCATCCGGCAACGGCAGCGACAATGCTGGAGGAGCTATCAGTTGACCCAGATCCTTCGATTCGTGAGCGAATTGCCAGTAACCGAAGAACGTCGGCAGCTGTTTTACTACGACTGGCAAACGATCCTAATACATCGGTAAAAATTTCCCTCGCAACCAACCTTTCTGCACCCGATGAGATTTATCCCATTTTAGCGCGTGATGCGGCACTTGCTGTTCGTAGTGTTGTGGCACGCTTTGAATATGTACCGGTGACAGCTTTGAATATTCTTGCCAGGGACAAAGATGTGGATATTCGCCTGGAAGTCGCACGAAATCTCAACACCACACGCTCAATTTTGTTTCAGTTGATGGCCGATGAAAATGACGGGGTAAAGGCAATAGCAACACAGGCATTACAACGTCTAGCAGAAGAAGAGGCAGAGGGTAATTAAGAACTGATAGGCCTAGTTTCGGTAGGGGGTTTGTGTGATCATTTATCCTATTTCAGTGTTAGTTTTCATTATTCACTAAAGTTTTTTGAATTCTGGTCGTGAACAATACTTATGAATATAGATAATTTGGGTGTTAGTCCTTCTGCTGGTTTAAGTGCAAAAGAGTTAGTGGAAGGCTCAGTGCGGTTGGTGTCATTACCGGAGGTGTGCATTCGGGTAAACGAGATGCTGGATGAACCGAATGTGACGGTTGCCGGGTTAGGTAATGTCATTATTCAGGATACCAGCTTAACCGCGAGGCTATTGAAAATAGTCAATAGCTCTTATTATGGTTTTGAGGCAAAAATTGAGACGGTGTCCAGAGCTGTTACCGTGGTGGGCTTACGGGAATTACGCGGCCTCGTTATCGCGGCTTCTGCGGTAGAAATGTTTTCGAATATTCCGGAAGAGGTTTTTAATAAAGTGCGTTTTTGGCGACACAGTTTATATTGTGGCGTTATTGCGCGTTTGTTAGCAGAGCAATGTCACGTTTTGCATAGTGAGCGCCTGTTTGTTGCCGGACTTTTGCATGATATTGGTAAACTTATTGTTGCCCAACGCTTTCAGGAAGAAACAAAACTCATTGCCTTAGAAACCAGGCTGGGTGAACGCGCTGAGCTTGAAATAGAAAGAGATGTTCTTGGTTTTACCCATGCTGAGGTGGGAGGGGAGCTAATGAAGTCATGGAATATGCCTGAAACACTAATCGAAGCGGTTTCTTTTCACCACGCACCATTTGAAGCAGACAAGGGGATAATGGAAACATCCTTAATTCATATTGCAAATATTCTTACCGTGGAAGCGGAGTTGGGTTTAGATATGATTAATCATGATGCTGTAGAAAAGATTGCGCCCAGCGCGTGGGAGGTGACCGGGCTTGATGAAAATGTCAAAGAACACGTTTTTCGTGAAGCAGGCCCTTTGTTCGTTGAAGCATTAGAAACTATTTTACCGCGTTCCCATCCTCCTTATTAATTCTCGTTCCCCGTTTTACTTATTCATGATTTAATGCCTGAGTGTTTATTTTTCTCAGGTTATGACCATGCAATCAATACATCAGCTCATCGATATTATGCGCGCTTTACGCGCTCCCGACTCAGGCTGTCCCTGGGATCTTCAACAGGACTTCCAGTCACTCATTCCTTACACCATAGAAGAAGCATATGAAGTGGCAGATGCCATTGAAAGGCATAATATAGCGGATCTTCAGGTTGAACTAGGTGACCTGTTATTTCAAATCGTTTTCTATAGCCAGTTAGCAGAAGAGCAGAATTACTTTAGTTTTGATGATGTCGCGCAGGTGATAAGTGACAAGCTGACTCGACGTCACCCTCATGTATTTGCAGGCAGTAAAGTGGCAGATGCTGCGCAGCAAACAAAAGAATGGGAAAAAATAAAACAACAAGAGCGGGCAGCAAAAGCAGATAAAGCTGGAATAAGTTTAAGTATCCTTGATGATGTCAGTCGAACACTGCCTTCTTTAATGCGGGCAGAAAAATTACAAAAACGTGCGGCAAAAGAAGGCTTTGACTGGCCTGGTATTAATGATGTGATGCTCAAGGTCCGGGAAGAGATTAATGAGGTTCAGCAGGAACTGGATGCAGAACAACCGGATAGTCTTAAAATAGAAGATGAAATAGGCGATCTCTTTTTCAGTTGTATTAACTTATCCCGGCACGCGGGTCTGGATACAGAACAGTGTGTGCGAAAAGCCAATTTAAAATTTGAACAGCGTTTCCGGGCGTTGGAAAAAATGGCCGAGCTTCAGGGGCGAACCATAAATGAGATGTCTTTAGTTGAGTTAGAAGACTTGTGGCAAAAAGTAAAGCTGGGTAAATCGCAAGAAAAATAGCGCAGAACCACATCGTCTGTGATATTTGATCAAATATAGTGCAGTTTCACTTATTGGTGCAAAAAGGCGCAAATTGATCGGTTGAAATTCTTTTATTCTCACCAACATGGTGCGAAAATAAAACCATAATAATGAAATACTTTATTCTGATTTTAGGGGAATTCAATGGAAAATATTAAAACCGCAACAGATGTCTTGTTTATCTTGCTCGGGGCGATCATGGTTTTGGCAATGCATGCCGGCTTTGCTTTTTTAGAAGTGGGTACGGTCAGAAAGAAAAACCAGGTTAACGCGCTGGTTAAAATCATCGTTGATTTTTCGGTTTCAACTATCGCTTATTTTTTTATTGGCTACGGTATTGCGTACGGTTTTGATGGAACGAACTTTTTTGCCAGCGCAGAAGCCTTGAGCCAGAAAAATGGTTATGAGTTGGTTAAGTTCTTCTTTTTATTAACTTTTGCGGCGGCCATTCCGGCTATTATTTCTGGCGGTATCGCAGAACGCGCACGTTTTTATCCCCAGGTTGTTGCCACTTTTATTATCGTTGCACTTATTTATCCCTTTTTTGAAGGAATGACATGGAATGGAAATCACGGCATGCAAGCATGGATTGCAGCCACTTTTGGGGCTGAGTTTCATGATTTTGCCGGTTCAGTTGTGGTTCATGGCATGGGGGGCTGGCTGGCATTAGGCGCGGTGATATTGTTAGGTCATCGTTATGGCCGTTATGGCAAAAATGGTGAAGTTTATGCGCATCCACCTTCAAGTATTCCTTTTCTTTCATTAGGTGCATGGATTTTAACGGTCGGTTGGTTTGGTTTTAATGTGATGTCAGCGCAAACAATTGATGCGATTGCCGGTTTAGTTGCGGTGAACTCCTTAATGGCGATGGTAGGCGGTATTTTAGTGGCTACTATTGTTGGTCGAAACGATCCCGGCTTTGTTCATAATGGCCCATTAGCCGGCTTAGTTGCTGTTTGTGCCGGCTCCGATTTAATGCATCCGCTGGGTGCACTAGCAACAGGTGGTATTGCTGGTGGTTTATTTGTCTGGACATTTACGATGGCACAGAACAAATGGAAAATTGATGATGTGCTGGGTGTGTGGCCATTACACGGATTATGTGGTGCATGGGGTGGCATTGCAGCAGGTATTTTCGGCAGCACCGCTTTGGGTGGTTTAGGTGGAGTTACTATTATGGCGCAAGTTGCCGGTACGGTTATTGGTGTTGTGATTGCTTTAGCCGGTGGTTTTATTGTGTACGGCGTGATGAAAAGTTTAGTTGGAATACGTTTGAGCCAGGAAGAAGAATTCCAGGGAGCGGACTTGAGTATTCATAAAATTGCCGCGCAAGCAGATGACTAATAAATGTAATACGATAATTTATTTATCTGTTTAGATAAAAAAGGCGTTTCAGGATAAAGTTGATACGCCTTTTTTATTACTCGCTAGTATTTATCTTTCTTGTGGATCGGTAAAGTGAAGTAAAAACAACTACCCTGGTTTTCTAAGCTATCAAAGTCTATTATTCCCTGATGGTGTTCTATAATTGTTTTAGAAATCGCCAGCCCCAGGCCTGTACCACTAACTTCTTTCGTATTGCTGGTATCTGCCTGACTAAAGGCCTGAAATACTCTGCTTTTAAATCCTTCTGGAATACCTCTGCCATGATCTTTGATAGAGACACGAATATTCTTTTCTTCCACAACTGTTGTTATTTCTATATTACTATCATCCGGTTCAAATTTTGCGGCATTCGACATTAAGTTATTGAGAACCTGAAATATGCGATCTTTATCGGCATAGACTAACGGTAAATTGTTCTCTTTTTTAAAACTAAAGTTGACGTTATATTTTTTAGCCAAACCTTCGTTGTGTAAAATACAGTCCTTAATTAAATTATTAATATCTACTTCAATGAATTTAAACTCCATATTTCCGGATTCTATTTTTTCAATATCGAGAATATCACTTATTAACAGTAACAAACGTTCAGCATTATTAAAGGCAATGCTGAGCATTTTTTTCCCGATTTCAGATTCAGAATCTTCTACGCCAGATTGCAGAAGACTGATTGATCCCATAATAGAGGTTAAAGGTGTTCTCAATTCATGGCTTACGGAAGAAACAAACCCTGACTTTAATTTAGAAAGTTCTTTCGCTTCAAGTGCCATTGTTCGTAATTGATTTTCTCTATAAACAGTGGTGCTGGAGTCAGTAATTTGTACGAAACAATAGCGTTCATTATTTTTAAGTTGTATGGGTTTTATGTAGGTAAGATGGTGTATTGGTTTTTTTTTCTCATTATCACTGTACAGCGGGAAAGGGGTTTTGTTAAAAGCATGTGAAATAAAAGAGGCATTTCCTTTAGATATACTTAAATCTATCGCTTTATGTATACGAGAGTTTTTTAATTCAGGAAAAATCGAAAAGAGATTTTTTCCTAAAACCTGTTCTTTTGCGAGTGATGATTTTTTCTCAAACCATTTATTCCAGAACACTAAATTATTTTTTTTATCGAGAACAATGATTCCCGTTGCATTGGTATCAATAACCTGGGCCAACAGTTCAGAGCCTGGCGTTGTGTTTATAGTTTGTGATGACATTAGCAGGATATTTTTTGTATGTAATTATCGATATGATTTGCAAGTACAGAGATAGATTCAAGGTCAAGTAAGTATATGACATAACCTTTGATGTTTTCTTTTTCTATCGAAAAATCAATCTGAAGATGAAGTACGGTTTGTTGTTTTTGGGATGTTGGACCTGTGTTGCCAATAACATCTTCACAGCTGCCAGTATTAAAAACAGGTAAGTCACTGGTTATTTCATCTTCAAAAATATCTGCCAGACTGCTTAAACCAGCATTAATAATAATATTGCCGACTTCGGTAAGTGCTTCTTCTTCAAATTCAGTTAAATTTTCAAGCGGTACGCTGTCTTGTAGTAATAACCTGATTAATTCTAAACTTTTATCGGTAGGGAAAGTAAGTAAAGCCTGCCCCAGGATCATGCCTTGAAAATTTTGTGATACTCCACTGATATGATCACTGGAATCTATTTTAAGAACTTTTGTGAGTTCATCTTTATTCATGAATAGAATTTTTGGTATTGACAGTTTAACTTCTTCCGTCACCATTTCACTTAATGCAGAAGCCGCGTTACCCATGCCGAGATTAAATAATTCGGTGAGCATATCCAGCTGTAAGTCAGTGAGCTTAAGCATCTTTGTGCCCTTTTTTTGAGAGTATTGATAAAATGCGTTCTTCAGTAACGGGCTTCTTTGTAAAGTGAATTCCCATATCCTGAGCTTTGTTTCGTAATGCGGCTTGAATATTGGCGGTGAGTAAAGTGATGTAACTTGAGGGATGGTTTTTTTGTAATTCTTTACATAGAGTTAACCCATCCATTCCCGGCATATTATAGTCACAAATAATATGTGTTAGTTCACATGTAATTTCTAATGCGAGAGTTTCCTCCGCATTACCTGTTTCGAAAATTTTTGCTTCGGGATAATTTTGTTTGGCGATGCTTTTCACCATCATTCTGGAGACACGACTGTCATCAATAATTAATATTGTTCTATTTTCATTCATACGTATATCCCAGACTCAATTGCTTTTTGTATTTTGTTAATAATGTTTAAATTATGCTCTATTTGTAATATATCGACCCATTTCAAGAATGTATGAGCTTTTTGTTCAGTTTATGAAAAGAATGGCAATAAAACATTATTTATTTTGCTGATATTTTCATGAAACGTACTTCGTTGCTGGATCAAATAGGAACAAAATGATACCTTTCTCCGTCCTGAATGATGTGGTCAAAAAATGCGCAAATTACATATTAGAACCTTCGGTTGCCAGATGAATGAGTACGATACTCAAAAAATGGCGGACGTCTTAAAAGCCTCCCATGGTCTGGAATTAACCGATAATGATACCGAAGCGGATGTTTTACTTTTAAACACCTGTTCGGTGCGTGAACGTGCGCAGGAAAAAGTATTTTCTCACCTTGGTATGTGGCGCAAATTGAAAGCAAAACGCCCCGAATTGGTGATTGGTGTGGGTGGTTGTGTTGCCAGCCAGGAAGGGGCTGCCATTTTGAAGCGTGCGCCCTATGTTGATTTGATTTTTGGGCCACAGACCTTACATCGCTTACCCAATATGCTCAGTGATGCGACTAAAAAACATCAGTCTGTTGTCGACGTTTCTTTTCCTGAAATTGAAAAGTTCGATTTTATGCCTGAGCCGAAAAGTGATGGCGCCAGTGCTTATGTTTCAATTATGGAAGGTTGCAGCAAATATTGTACTTTTTGTGTGGTGCCCTACACGCGAGGCGAGGAGTTTAGCCGGCCATTTGATGACATTATTGCTGAAATTGTCCAGCTGGCAGAGCAGGGTGTGCGTGAAGTGAACCTGCTTGGTCAGAATGTGAATGCATACCAGGGTGTGATGGATGATGGGGCCAGCGCTGATCTTGCGTTATTAATCCATTATGTTGCGGCAATTGAAGGAATAGACAGAATTCGCTATACCACCTCACATCCGATTGAAATGAACGACAATTTGATTAATGCCTATGCCGAAGTGCCTGAGTTAGTGAGTCATTTACACCTGCCGGTGCAAAGTGGTTCTGATCGTATTTTGGCACAAATGAAGCGCAAACATACCGCTCTGGAATACAAGGCAACTATTCGCAAAATTCGCGCAGTACGCCCTGATATGTGTTTTTCGTCGGACTTTATTATTGGTTTCCCCGGTGAAACAGACAAAGATTTTGAAGACACTATGAACCTGATAGCCGATGTGGGCTTTGATTTGTCTTACAGTTTTATTTACAGTGCTCGCCCGGGGACACCGGCATCAAGTTTGCCTGATGATGTGCCCGATGAGGTGAAAAAGTCGCGTTTACAAAGCCTGCAAACCCGGATTAACCAGCAGACGCTCGCGATTAGTGAAGCTATGATGGATACTGTGCAACGGGTGCTCGTTACACGTGCGGCACGAAAAGACGAAAATGAAGTCAGTGGCCGCACAGAAAACAATCGTGTGGTAAACTTCGAGGCAGATAAATCATTAATTGGTCAGTTTGCAAACGTGAAAATTACAGAAGTTCGTCCAAACTCTTTGCGTGGTATTTTAGTTGATGAAGCTAAACCGATTGCCGCCTCCGTTTCAGCATAGCGCTTACTTATACTCCCTATTTTGAATACCTCTGCACACTCTCTAGACATTACCTTAGATCCCGCTGATAACCAGCGGTTAGCTAACCTGTGCGGTCAGCTTGATGAACACTTACGTTTAATTGAGCGCCGTATGGGGGTTGAAATAAATAATCGCGGCAATAGTTTCAGAATTATTGGCCTTAAAAAATCGGTTGATGCAACGGGAGATATTTTACGTGAGTTGTATATTGAAACCGATGAACGTGTTTTGGATCCCGAAACGGTGAATTTACATTTGCATGATGTGGCTGCCGAAAATGTCATCCCGCTTAAAAAGCGTTCGGGTGCAGAAGTCATTATTCAAACAAAACGTGGTCAGGTGCGGGGGCGAGGCGAAAATCAACAGCATTATTTACGTTCTATGTCTGAGCATGATGTCAGTTTTGGCGTTGGCCCGGCCGGTACAGGTAAAACTTATCTTGCAGTTGCTTCTGCAATTGAAGCTTTGGAACAGGATCAGGTACGCCGAATTATTTTAACCCGCCCGGCGGTGGAGTCCGGTGAACGCCTTGGTTTTTTACCCGGTGATTTGGCACAAAAAATCGATCCTTATTTAAGGCCGTTATACGATGCTTTGTATGAAATGATGGGTTTTGAAAAAGTCGCGCGTTTAATGGAGCGAAATGTTATTGAAGTTGCTCCGCTTGCTTATATGCGCGGACGCTCATTAAATGAGTCCTTTATTATTTTGGATGAAGCACAAAACACCACGGTTGAACAAATGAAAATGTTTTTAACCCGGATTGGTTTTGGTTCAAAGGTTGTTGTTACCGGTGATATTACGCAAATCGACTTACCAAAAGGGCAGCTTTCGGGCTTGCGTCAGGTTATTGATGTTTTAAAAGATGTTGAAGGTTTAGGGTTCAGCTTTTTCAATCCTAAAGATGTTGTACGCCACCCATTAGTGAAGCGTATTGTTGAAGCCTATGACGCGCATGATGAAAAACCAAAATAGTGCCTGAACTTGATATACAACGTGAAGTTTCTGCCCTACCTGATGATGAAGATTTATTTAACTGGGTAAGTGAAACTTTAGATTTTGAAAATCATGCAGATGCAGAGCTAACGATACGTTTCGTTAATGAAAGTGAAAGTGCAGCATTAAACAAACAGTATCGAAACAAAAACGGTGCAACGAATATTTTATCTTTTCCATTTGAAGTACCGGCAGAGTTAGATGGTGAAGTAGAGTTAAATTTATTAGGCGACTTAATTATTTGCTCTGATGTTGTTAAAAAAGAAGCTGAGCAACAAAATAAAAGTGAAATGGCACACTGGGCACATATGTTAGTACATGGAACACTGCATTTACTGGGTTATGACCATTTAACCGATGCAGATGCAGATGTTATGGAAACGAAAGAAATTAAAATATTATCAAAGTTGGGATACTCCGATCCTTATCGGGAAATAGAGCCATGAGCGAAGAACAGCCAGAACATTCTGAAAAAGACAATAAGCCACAACGTTCCTGGATTGAACGTTTAGGTCAGGCTTTACAGGGTGAATTAAAAGATCGTGATCAGCTTATTGCTATGCTTAATGAAGCACATAAAAACGGCATTATAGATCATGAAGCACATAGCATGATTGATGGTGCTTTGCAGGTTGCTGAAATGCAGGTGCGCGATATTATGATCCCGCGATCGCAGATGATTGTGCTGGAAATGGATTCAGCTGAAGATGAACTTTTAGCAACGGTCGTTGTTTCCGCGCACTCACGCTTTCCTGTGGTGGGTGACAGTAAAGATGAAATTGTCGGAATTTTACTGGCAAAAGATTTATTACCTCATTTAACAAATAGTGAAGATAAAAAACTTAATCTTCGCGATGTATTAAGGCCGGCTGTTTTTATCCCGGAAAGTAAACGTTTAAATGTTTTACTAAATGAATTTCGTAGTACACGAAATCATATTGCCATTGTCGTTGATGAGTATGGTGGTGTTGCCGGCATGGTAACTATCGAAGATGTATTGGAACAGATTGTTGGCGAAATTGAAGATGAACATGATTTTGATGACGATGCTTTTATTTTCGAACACTCCGATGATTTAGCAACGGTAAAGGCTGTTACGCCGGTAGAGGATTTTAATGAGCATTTTAATACCGTGTTCGGCGATGATGATTTTGATACCATTGGTGGCATAGTGATGAATGCTTTTGGTCATCTGCCTAAACGTGGTGAAGTTGTTGAGATTGAATCATTAGCGTTCAAAGTGCTTCGTGCAAGTAATCGTCGAATTGATTTGTTAGAAGTGGCTAAGAAGAAAAATAAATTTAAAAGAAAGGCAATGGAGTCTGCTGATGCAGAAGATAACTGATTCTGTAAAAATAAAATATTTATTACTTTTTTTAGCCGGTGCATTGTTACCGCTTGCTTTTTCCCCTCTTAATTTTTACCTGTTTTCTGTTTTAAGTCCTGCGCTACTGTTTTACTTTTTATTGTCAGCTAATCCCCGTCAGGCAATCTGGTTCGGCTGGTGGTTTGGGATGGGTTTTTTCGGAGTCGGTGTGTCGTGGGTATTTGTTGCGATATATGTCTTTGGACTCAGTTCGATTGTTACCGCGACACTCTTAACTCTGATGAGTATTGCTGTTGTTGCCAGTTTTATTGTTTTACAGAGCTACATTAGTGTTATTTTTATCAAAAAATTTAGCATTACAAACAAGGCAATCATTCTTCTTATTGTCTTTCCGTTATTTTGGGTTTTATTAGAATGGTTTCGGGGCTGGTTCTTAACCGGCTTTCCATGGCTCAGTTTAGGATATAGCCAGACAGCCAGCTTTTTATCGGGTTATGCGCCGATCTTAGGCGTTTATGGTGTTTCATGGTTAACCGCATTAAGTGCTTCTTTATTGTTGATGTTCTTTCTCTATAACAAAAATAAAAATAGAGTTTTGATATTTTTAAGTTTTATCATAATTTGGTTTGCCGGGGCGGGGTTTGAACAAATAAACTGGACGGAACTAAAAGGCAAAAAAATTAAGGTGAGTTTAGTTCAGGGTAATGTAGAACAATCAAATAAATGGGATCCTGATAAAGTCGAAAAAAGAAAAAGAACCTATTTATCATTAAGTGAAAAAAACTGGGATAGCGATCTTATCCTCTGGCCCGAAAATGCATTAACCACTTACTATCATAATTTAGAAAATAACTATTTAGCGTCATTATCCCGGCAAGCGAAGAAAAATAACACCGATATTATTTTAGGTTTGCCCGTTCTGGATCGCGAAAAGAGGCAATATTTTAGTAGTTTAGTTTCAGTTGGTCAGTCCACCCAGTTTTACCACAAAAATCATCTGGTGCCTTTTGGTGAATATGTGCCGCTAGCCTCGATATTAAGAGGCTTAATTGCTTTTTTTGATTTACCTATGTCAGGTTTTACACCCGGGCAATATGAGCAAAAATTATTTTCTGCTGCAGGTCAAAAGATAGCGCCTACGATATGTTATGAAGATGCCTTCGGCGAAGATGTGATTCGCTTTTTACCTGAAGCAAATTTACTTTTAAATGCGAGTAACAATGCATGGTACGGGGATTCATTTGCGCCCCATCAACACCTGCAAATTTCACAAATGCGCGCTTTAGAAACGGGGCGGGACATGATGCGGGTTACGACAAATGGTGTTTCAGCATTGATTAATTACAAGGGTGAAATTATATCCCGTTCGCCTCAGTTTAAAGCACATGTTGTTAATGGCATGGTGCAGCCACGTACAGGCGCAACACCTTATGTGTTGTGGGGGAACTACCCTATACTACTCATTATTTTCTTTGGTTTAATTGGAAGCTTTGTTTATCAACGTTATTCTGAATAAGATTAAGCCGGGAAATGTAGCAGGTTCTTCATTGTTTCAGGCTCTGTATTTAAATCTTTGATGCTGTAGTTATTTAAGGTGCTCAGAAAAGATTTTTTGGCTTCGTTTAAGACGCGTTTTAACTTGCAGTTATTGATTAAGGGACAAAGGGGTTTAGTACAATCAACCACTTCGAGATTCATTTCCATCGCCTGAACAACATCACCTAATTTTATCTCTGCAGGTTGTTTAGCTAAACGAATACCACCATTTTTCCCTCTAATGGTTTCTACATAACCTTTTTGAGCTAAATGGTTTACCACTTTGGTTAAATGGTTTTTTACTATTTTAAAATGCTCAGAGATTTCATTTATCGTGACAAGTTTTTCTGATTTATTTAACGACAAATAAATCAGAACGCGTAAAGAGAAGTCTGTGTGTCGGGTTAATTGCATATTCTGTATAGTAAATGAATTTTAGCTAAAGGGCATTTATTTACTTTGTATAAAAGGGTCGGCATAAATATCATTCATATTACTTCCGGCGAGGAAGATTTTTTTCTTCAATACTTTTACCAGGTTTTCGTCGCCACACAAAAAAGATTTCCATCCTTTGGGCTTTGCTACGGCTGCTAAAGCAATTTCGCTGATATCACCTTCAACAATATTTTTGAGCGTACTTTGTTCCGCATTCATCACACATGGGTGATAAAAAAAATTACGGTATTGCTGAGCGAGCCTTGTTAATTCAATGGTTAAATAAAGCCCGCCGGGATTTAATGCGCCATGGAATAAGTGAATTTCACCGCTGTGATCTTGTTTTAAGGCATCATGGATAATACCGTATAGCGGGGCGAGACCTGTGCCGGTACCGATAAGTAACAGGTTTTGTTCAGGGTTGCCCGCAGTGTAGAAACAGTCTCCCGCAGGGCCTTGTACTGAGAGAGTGTCGCCAACGGTTAATTCGTTATGCACCCAGCCACTAAACTGGCCATTTTGCACATGTCTTATATGGAAGCATAATTCTTCACCTTTTTCGGGTAAGCTGGCGATGGAATAACTACGACCTAAATAATCATCTTTCCACAAAGTGACATATTGACCTGCATAATATTCAAATGCATCCGTCATTTTGATTGTTAGCTCTACTACATCAGTAGAGAGTTTGTTTATTTTAGTTACGCTTGCTGGAATCCGGAGTTGTTCTGTATCGATGAGCTGGACATGAATGTCTTCTTCGGGGGAACAACTACAAGCGAGAAAAAAGCCTTTGGCTTTTTGTGAATCTTTAAGCCCTTTTTGTGAGTTTTCAGGTACATTCCCTTTGGTGACCTGCATAACACAAGACTGGCATGCACCGGCCCGACAGTTGTTAGGGATTACATGACCTTGTTCTAACAAAGTATCAAGCACAGTGTTGCCCGCCGACACAGTAAAAACATCATCTTTAAATTTTAGCTGTGTCATTTTCAGACTCCTATCGGTTTAGTACATCGTCACGGGCACCATTTGCAATGCCAGCAATCTCAGCAATATCGCTATCCGCGACGCCAAGTTCTTTTAATGTTTCACCTAACAGCTCAACAATGGCATCAACGTGGCTGTCATTTAAACCCTTTGCCACCAAATGCTTATGACCTTCGCGCATATCTTTACCGGTGTAATTATTTGGCCCTCCAAAAATCATGGTTAAAAAGCCTTTTTGTTTTGCGATTTGTCCATCCATATCAACATCATCAAAAAAGCCATTTACACGCTCATCTGATAACACTTTGCGATAAAAAATATCCACGGCTGCGTCAACGGCGGCTTCACCACCAATGCGTTCATATAAAGTTGTCATATTATTTCTCCATAATCGTAAAGGGTTTGTGTGGGAGCAGTATACATAACATGCATGTAAAATGCATGTTTAAGAATAAAATATTTATAATATTTTATTCGGAAGATGATTTTTAAATAAAACTTATATATTACAGTAGGTTACAATATTGCAGGTTTTATTTTTTGGTTGGAAAAAGCTCTCTGTTTGCCCACGCAGCAAATTCTGAGCGAGTACAGCTGTCGGCGCTTTGTAAGCCCTGGCCCTCAGCAACACGGTAAATCACCATGTCTTTTTTCGGATCAGCAGACCTGGCTTCATCAATAATTTGCCGGACTGACCATTCAGCACCGTGTTTACCATTTGTGTAATAGTGACCCATGACGATTTGATCAGTAGAAAAAGAGGGGGTTGTTGCATGTTCAAGCGTTAAAGCAAATAATTCTTGCAGGGTTTCAACGTTTAAATCGACCACCAGGTCAATATCGGATAAAGCTTGCTCAATGTATTTTTTTTCAATATAGCGGGAAGGCTTTTTTGTTTCGATAGCAGGAGTATCGGTAAAGCGCATCATGCTTGTGGGGTAACGGCGCCACGGGAAAAAGTTATTAAAAATAACGGCGGTTAAAAAAATAATGAAGGTATTTAATAATACCGGTGTGAGTAAATATTCAAACCCCAGTTCATGAATTTGTGCTGTACCGACAACAGCAACCAGGGCGGTTGCGCCACCGGGGGGGTGAATACAGCGCAAGACATGCATGGTACCGATGGCTAAGCCCACCGCGAGCCCGGCAGCAAGAAACACATTAGGAATAAGCAAGTAACAACTTACACCGACGAAAGCGGAGCTAAGCTGGCCACCAAATAATGCCCAGGGTTGTGAGAGTTTGCCGTGCGGTACGGCAAAGACCAGAACGGCGGATGCGCCCATTGAAGGAACAATGAGAGCTGCACCACTGGCACCCGTAAACTGGTAGCTGACAAGGCTGATAAGGAAAATACCGATAAACCCACCCAGTGTGGAAGCGAGCTTTTCTGAGGTACTTACCGAGCCATCGATCGCCAGAGCATGTTTAATATTTTTTAGTATATTGCTCAACAGTGTCGCCCAAATACTTTTGATGAGCGTTAATATACCTTAATTATGCATCTTTATTAAAAACTTTTTTAAATACGGTGCTTTTACATTTAGGGCAAGGGGGAATATGGCCGGGTTTTTTAAAGTGCAGAGCTTCGCTACAGTTTTGGCAGTATAAAACGCCCGTATTAGTAATTTCACCGGTATGCCAAACGCCCACTTTACGAGCACGATCAGCCAAAGCATCCAGTTCCAGACTGGTTTTGTCTGCAAGTTTGGCAACGACCTCAGCAAGTTGCATCTCCGCAAGTTCGAGATCATTTTTTAATAAGTCTCTAAGTTGTTTACCGTTTTTAGCGGCATATTCAGATAAATAGTGTCCTGCGTCCTCAAGATCCCGTTGGATATAACCGCCAATTTTCTCCGCCTCCTCTTTGGTGAGTTCTCCTAATTCAGCCGTTTTATCGGCAACGAGCTGGATGTTTTCAGCAAGTGTCGGCAGGGCTTTTTCTTCCGCTGTATGCCAGAGGTTTTTTACCTGTTCTAACATGGAGTGATAGGCGTTAAGGAGTTTGTCGTTTGTGTCGTGGCTATTCATATCGGTTGCCTCCGTTTTTTTATCGTTGTATCCAATATATGAGCATAGTTGTTTAATTCAAGTTTTGATCTATATCAGAGTTTTATTCTGGAGTATTCCTTGGCTGCGATGGGTGCTGTATCCTTACACCCTTAATTCGTGTATTTGTGGTTATACCCGACTACAAAGATAATTTATATATAAATCAAAGATATAGCAGAGTTTTATGGAATCAGAGTACAAGCCCAAACAAATTGAGTCAGAAATCCAGCAGTACTGGGACGACAATAAGGTTTTTAAAGCGATTGAAGACCCTAATAAAGAAAAATATTACTGTCTTTCAATGTTTCCGTACCCAAGCGGGCGCTTACATATGGGGCATGTGCGTAATTACACTATTGGTGATGTGATCAGTCGTTATCAGCGTATGCAAGGTAAAAATGTGTTGCAACCGATGGGCTGGGATGCATTTGGCTTGCCGGCGGAAAATGCGGCCATTAAAAATAATGTACCACCTGCAAAATGGACGCGTGAAAATATTGATTATATGCGTGATCAGCTCAAGCGTTTAGGTTTGGGTTACGACTGGGACCGCGAGTTGGCGACCTGTGACGCGGATTATTATAAGTGGGAACAATGGTTATTCACTAAGCTATATGAGAAAGGTCTGGTTTACAAAAAAACTGCGGCGGTAAATTGGTGCCCGAATGATTTAACCGTACTTGCAAATGAACAGGTGATCGATGGTTGCTGCTGGCGTTGCGATACAGCGGTTGAGAAAAAAGATATTCCGCAGTGGTTTATGAAGATTACTGATTATGCGGATGAATTACTCGATGAACTGGATAACTTAGAAGGCTGGCCTGAGCAAGTACGCACAATGCAGCGTAACTGGATTGGCCGTTCGCAAGGCGTTGAGGTGAGCTTTGGGCTGGAAGGTCGTGACGAAAAGTTAGACGTATTTACCACGCGACCTGATACCCTAATGGGGGTAACGTATGTCGCGGTGGCAGCAGAACATCCGTTGGCAGCAGAAGCCGCTATAAACTTGGAAAATGTTGCTGCTTTTATTAAAGAATGTGCGATGACCGATACCGCTGAAGCCTCTATGGAAACCATGGAGAAAAAAGGTATGGATACCGGCTTAAAAGCTATCCACCCGATCAGCGGTGATCGCGTTCCCGTGTTTATCGCCAATTTTGTGTTAATGGGGTATGGTTCGGGTGCGGTTATGGCGGTGCCGGCACATGACCAGCGTGATTATGAGTTTGCAAATAAATATGGCTTGTCAATAAATCAGGTTATCGCACCAGTGGCGGCTGAAGAGTGTGATTTAAGTAAAGAAGCATTTACCTTAAAAGGTACGTTGATCAACTCGGCAGAGTTTGATGGTTTAACGTCAGAAGAGGCCTTTGAAAAAATTGCTGCATATTTAGAAGCAAAAGGTTCAGGGCAAAAACGCACGACTTATCGTTTGCGTGACTGGGGTGTTTCACGCCAACGTTATTGGGGAGCGCCAATTCCAATAATCAACTGTGAACAATGTGGTGAAGTGGCGGTGCCAGAAAAAGATTTACCGGTTGTGTTGCCTGAAGAAATTGAGTTTGATGGTGTTGGTTCTCCAATCAAAAAAATGCCCGGGTTTTATGAAACCACATGTCCAGGCTGTGGCGGCAAAGCGGAACGTGAAACCGATACCTTTGATACCTTTATGGAATCATCCTGGTATTACGCGCGCTATGCGTCAGCAAACAATGATGAAGCTATGCTGGATGAACGTGCCAACTACTGGTTGCCGGTTGATCAATATGTTGGTGGTATTGAACATGCTATTTTGCATTTACTTTATGCGCGCTTCTTTAATAAGTTAATGCGTGATGTTGGTTTAACCACAAACGATGAACCTTTTGAAAACCTTTTAACCCAGGGCATGGTGTTAAAAGACGGCGCTAAGATGTCTAAGTCAAAAGGCAATACGGTTGATCCGCAGGGTTTGATAGAACAATACGGTGCCGATACCGCGCGTTTATTTATGATGTTTGCTGCACCGCCAGAACAATCACTGGAATGGAGCGATGCCGGTGTTGAAGGCGCCTCTCGTTTTCTTAAACGTTTATGGCGTTTAGCCTTTGAATATGTTGAAACAGGTCATACAGCGGCCTTAGACACAGCTGCTTTAAATGATGCACAAAAAGCGATTCGTTTAGTCACCCATGAAACCATTGCTAAAGTGGGAGACG
>Ga0316208_1000173_pt1 | contig 90807 bp, 82 predicted proteins | sample 3monopyrite_MG_FD_204944 | JGI IMG/M metagenome (GOLD analysis project Ga0316208, IMG submission 204944) | Microbial mat bacterial communities from mineral coupon in-situ incubated in ocean water Damariscotta River, Maine, United States -... | ecosystem: Environmental > Aquatic > Marine >... | reverse complement strand
GCTCGGTGACTTGTTTAACGGCTTCGATCTTGAATTCATCGGTATATCGTTTTCCACTGTTCATAAACACCTCTCATATAGTTACATTATATGGCTTTTAGGTGTCTAGCAAACCCTGGGAAGTCCAGTGAACAGTTTTAAATTATCTGAATTACTGATATGACTAAAATGTATGAATAAAAAAAGCCAGTCCCATTAAAATGGAAACTGGCTTTATTATTTGGTCGGGACGAGAGGAATCGAACCTCCGACCCCCTGCACCCCATGCAGGTGCGCTACCAGGCTGCGCTACGTCCCGAATTCTGGTATTGATGTTTTGTGAGATTGCTTCGCTACGCTCGCAACTGCGAACGCGGAATAATCATGCTGAGAGGATTTCTAAAACTTCTTCCATTTCCATGCGTAATTGATGCAGCATTTGCGGATCACTTTTTAGTGTTTCTTTTTGCTGGCCATCGGTTAACTGTAAACGTGCACCACCAATGGTGTAGCCTTGTTCATAAAGCAAACTACGAATTTCACGAATCATCACCACGTCCTGACGTTGATAGTAACGACGGTTACCACGGCGCTTAACGGGTTTAAGTTGGGTGAATTCCTGCTCCCAATAGCGTAAAACATGTGGCTTTACAGCACACAAATCGCTGACTTCACCAATAGTGAAGTAGCGTTTGCCTGGAATGGGCGGTAATTCGTTATTGTTGGTGGGTTCCAGCATAAGCTTCGACTCTCGCTTTTAATTTTTGTCCAGGTCTAAACGTCACAACTCGTCTAGCCGTTATCGGAATTTCCTGTCCAGTCTTGGGGTTACGCCCTGGACGCTGTTTTTTGTCTCTCAAATCAAAATTGCCAAAACCAGATAACTTTACCTGTTGGCCATTTTCAAGCGCGTCACGCACTTCTTCAAAAAACATTTCAACTAATTCTTTGGCTTCCCGCTTATTGAGGCCTAATTCCTCAAAAAGTCTCTCTGCCATATCGGCTTTCGTCAACGCCATTTTTTATTCTCTATAATTTTTATTAATCTCTCAATACTGCCCCGAGATCCGCTTTTAATGCGCTGAGGATTTTACTGAGCTCGTTGTCGACTTCTATATCGGTAAGAGTGCGTGAAAGATCCTGTAAGGTCAAGCCCAAAGCTAAACTTTTTCTACCAATATCAATACCTTCGCCGCGATATACGTCAAACAACTCGAATTGTTTTAGCGTATCACCCGCCACATTTTTTATGCAGTTATGTACATCCTGAGCCGTTACCGCCTCTTCCATCACTAGTGCGAGGTCGCGCCGTATAGCAGGAAACTTCGATAACGGCGCAAAGGCTGGAATTTTACCCACCTCAATGAATTTCATAGCAATATCAAAGAGATAGACGCTTTGTGATAAGCCTAGTTTCTTTTGTAAACTGGGGTGTAGTGCACCTACATAGCCAATAACTGGCTGTTCTTCTGCCGCCAAATCACGAATCGCGGCAGTTTGCCCGGGGTGTAAGACATGATGTTTTGTGGCTTCAAACTGGAAATCAGCCGCTCTTCCTGTTGTTTCAAGCAGTGCTTCAACGTGTTTTTTAATATCATAAAAATCCACTGGCTCACTTTTCATGCCCCACTGCTCTGGATTTTTATCACCACAAAGCACACCAGAAAGATATTTTTCCTGAATAATATCATTACCTTGAGAGATAAAGTTAAGACCGTACTCGAAAAGAGAAATTCTCGATTGCTGACGATTTAAATTATATTTTAGTGCCGAAATCAGTCCTGGCCAAAGTGATGTGCGCATGGCAGACAAGTCAGCTGAAATGGGATTGGCCAGCTCAATTGCGCTATGTTGTGGATCAAATAACTTTTGCATTTCGGGCTCTATAAAGCTGTAGGTAATCGCTTCCTGGTAACCTTGTTGAACCAGAACCTGACGCAAACGGCTCATTTTCAGTTTTGCTTCAGGTTTTGCCACCATACTCAAGGCTGAAGAAGCCTGACTAACCGGTAAATTGTCATAACCAAAGATACGGCCAATTTCCTCGATTAAGTCTTCTTCTATACTGATATCAAAACGGAAATCCGGTGCGCTAATTTCCCAACCGGACTTTGTTTCTGTTGGATTAAGCTCTAATCGTGTCAGCATGTCGCTGATCTCTTTACGACTTAAATCAATCCCCAGTACACGTTTCACACGCTCAGCACGCAAGGCGACAACGCCGCGTTCGGGTAAGTCTGACTCGTTGGTAACATTAACCACTGGGCCCGCCTGGCCGCCGACAATCTCTAATAAGAGCTCTGTAGCACGTTCTATTGCAGTAACCGGAAGCGAAGCCGCAACACCCCGCTCAAAGCGGTGTGATGAGTCCGTATGCAGACCAAAGCTACGCGCTTTGCCCGCGATAACCAGAGGATTGAAATGTGCGGCTTCTAATAGAATGTCTGTGGTTGGATCGGATGAAGTGCCGTCAGAGACTGCAGACTCAGCGCCCCCCATAATGCCTGCCAATGCTAATGGTTGCTTATCATCTGCAATCACCAGGCAGCCTTCGCTGAGAGTAATTTCCTGCTCGTTTAATAAATTCAGTTTTTCACCGGCTTTGGCGTGACGTGCATGAATAGCGCCGTCAATTTTTGCTAAATCAAACGCATGCATAGGCTGGCCGAGTTCAAGCAAGACAAAATTCGTCACATCCACCACAGGGCCTAAACTACGGATACCTGAGCGACGTAATTTTTCCTGCATCCAAAGCGGCGTTTCCGCTTTTACGTTAACACCCTTAATCACCCGTCCCAAATAACGAGGACAGTCTTTACCTGCTTCAAGCTTAACGTCAACCGTATCGTTAATCTCTGCTTTGATTTCAGCTTGCTTAAATTCATTCACCGGCATTTTATTACTCACGCCGACTTCACGTGCAATGCCTGCAATACTAAAACAATCCGCACGATTTGGGGTGAGACTAAGTTCGATCATGACATCGTCCAGATTTAAGTAGTCACGAATGTCTGTACCCACTGGAGCATCATTCGGTAACTCCATTAAACCATCGGCTTCTTCGGTAATACCTAACTCTGCGGTTGAACACAACATACCATGTGATGGTACGCCGCGAAGTTTAGATTTTTTAATTTTGAAATTACCCGGTAATACTGCACCGACCAAAGCCGCGGGAACACGCAAACCTTGACGAACATTCGCGGCACCACAAACAATGTTTAAAGGTTCATCTTCACCGACATTAACCTGACAGACATTTAATTTATCTGCATCTGGGTGCTTCTCAACCGACAATACTTCACCAACCACCACTTTGGTAAACGCTGCCGCAACGGGCTCAATGGCATCAACTTCAAGCCCCGCCATTGTCAGCTGGTGTGATAATTCATCGGTGGATACGCTTGGGTTGATCCACTCTCTTAACCATTGTTCGCTAAATTTCATTTTTAAACCTTTTTAAAGATTTTCAACGCAGAGGCGCAAAGAGCGCTAAGTTACGCAGAGAAAATATTATTTTAAAAAATCGCCCCTTCTCCCTTTGGGAGGGGGAATAAAAAATCTCTGCGACCCTTTGCGCTCTTCGCGCCTTTGCGTTGAGATTTTGATCTTTTACTTTAATTAAACTGTTTTAAAAAACGTAAATCGTTTTCGAAGAATAAACGTAAATCATTCACGCCATAACGCAACATGGCTAAACGCTCGACGCCCATGCCAAAAGCAAAACCAATATATTTTTCGTTATCTATGTTAACCGACTTAAAAACATTTGGATGTACCATGCCGCAACCTAACACTTCTAACCAGCCGGTATGGCTACATACACGACAGCCTTCGCCACCACACATGACGCATTCTATATCGGCTTCTGCCGAAGGTTCGGTAAAGGGAAAATACGATGGACGAAAACGCACAGATAAATCATCTTGTTCAAAAAACTTTTGCAAGAAGTCGATTAGAATCGCTTTTAAATCGGTAAAGGAAACATTTTTATCAACCATTAAACCTTCTACCTGATGAAACATCGGCGTATGCGTAATATCTGAATCACAACGGTAAACACGACCCGGTGCAATAACACGTAGAGGCGGTGCTTTTTCTTTCATAGTACGCACCTGTACGGGCGAGGTATGGGTACGCAATAAACGGCCATCAGGAAAATAAAAGGTATCGTGCATGGCGCGCGCAGGATGTGTCTCTGGAATATTTAAGGCTTCAAAGTTATGAAACTCATCTTCAATCTCGGGGCCTGTTGCGACTTCAAAACCCATTTGAGAAAACAATTCTTCAATGCGCTCCATGGTGCGCGTAACCGGATGTAAGCCACCGGCTTGCTGACCACGTCCTGGTAAGGTGACATCAATGGTTTCGCTCGCAAGCTTTGCTTCAAGTTCTGCATTATTTAAGGTTTCTTTACGCGCTTCTAATGATTTTTGTACCGCTTGCTTGGCAACATTAATTGCCTGACCAGCTGCGGGCTTTTCTTCCTTAGGTAATTTACCTAATGACTTCATGCGCTCTGTTATTGCGCCTTTCTTACCTAAGTAAGTAACACGAATATCATCAAGCGCTTTTAAATCAGCCGCATCATTAATTGCTTTTTCAGCATCTGAAACTAATTGGTTTAATTCATTTTGCATAACTTAATTTTAAAACCTTTTAAAAACTCTTTTACCGCAGAGGCGCAAAGGACGCTAAGAAAACCATTATCTAAAATAATTCAACCATTCATCGCAATAACAGTATTTTATATATTTTTCTTACTTTGCGTTCTCTGCGTCTCAGCGGTGAATGCTTTTGATTTTTTCATAAAAAAAGGGAAGGCTTTTGGCCTTCCCTCTTCAATCGCTTTGACTGCTTCTATTTTAAGTTAAATAGAGCAGTACCGATTACGCCAGGTTAGCTTTAGCTTGTTCTGCTATTGCTGCAAAGGCGGCTTTGTCATGTACCGCAATGTCCGCTAAGACTTTACGATCGATTTCAATAGCGCCTTTCTTCAGGCCGTTTATAAATCGGCTGTACGTAATACCACATTCGCGTGAAGCAGCATTAATACGCGCAATCCATAAGGCACGGAACTGACGTTTACGTTGTTTACGATCCCGGTAGGCATATTGTCCCGCTTTTGTTACCGCCTGAACCGCTACGCGAAATACATTTTTACGACGACCTGAATAGCCTTTGGCCTGGTCGAGGACTTTTTTGTGACGGGCTCTTGCCGTTACACCACGTTTTACTCTTGGCATCTTAAATCTCCTCTATTAACCGTAGGGCATCATGCGACGAACCAATACCATATCTGACTCATGGATTGTTTCTGGTGAACGCAAATGGCGTTTACGCTTGGTGCTTTTTTTAGTGAGGATGTGGCGGCGATGCGACTGGCCACGTTTAACCTTGCCAGAACCAGTACGCTTGAAGCGTTTTGTGGCACTGCTGTTACTTTTCATTTTTGGCATTTCTATATAACTCCGCATTTAGGCTAATTTTATTGATTAGCACTAAGGTTTAAATTAAGTGAAAACGTTTTCTTTATACTTTTAGTTAAGAATCATTTTATTCCCCCTCCCATCTCGGGAGGGGGTTAGGGGGAGGGTAATAAGAATTCCCCCACCCTCGCCCTCCCCCGAAGTGGGGGAGGGAAAAAATCTTTCTTAACTAAGCTTTAAGCTTTTACTCTCACTTCTTCTTTGGGGCTATGACCATCACCATTTGACGACCTTCCATTCTCGGGAACGCTTCTACTGTTCCTAATTCTGCCAGGTCGGCTTCAACGCGCTTTAGGAGTTTAAGCCCAAGCTCTTGGTGTGCCATTTCACGACCGCGGAAACGTAATGTCACCTTGGTCTTGTCCCCATTTGTAAGGAAACGAGTCAGGTTGCGTAGTTTTACCTGATAGTCCCCTTCTTCCGTCCCAGGACGGAATTTCACTTCCTTGATCTGAACTTGCTTCTGTTTTTTCTTTGCTTCGTGGCGTTTCTTTTTCTCTTCGAAAATGAACTTACCGTAATCCATAATGCGACAAACCGGCGGTTTTGCCGTAGGTGAAACTTCTACAATATCGAGATCTGCCTCTTCAGCCATGCGTTTTGCATCAACTAATAAAACAATTCCTGCCTGCTCACCATCTTGATCGATTAAACGAACTTCTTTACCCGTAATTTCGTCGTTAATCCGTGTACCTTTGTTTGCGCTGATAATAACTTCCTCTAGTATCTAAAAAAATAACCAAACTTTGTTTTATTCCCCCTCCCATTTCGGGAGGGGGCTAGGGAGAGGGAATAATTTAAATCACCCCACCCTAACCCTCCCCTTAAAAAGGGAGGGGACAAAATCTTATTCGCTACTTTTCATTTTGTAACGAAATACGGCCGCGGCTCGCAATTTCTTCGGAAAGTTGGTTGGTAAAATCGTCTATCGACATCACCCCAAGCTCTTCACCAGAACGCGTGCGCACGGCCACAGTTTGATTCTCTGCTTCCCGATCACCTGCCACTAACAGGTACGGAATTTTTTGTAGCGTGTGTTCGCGAATTTTAAAGCCGATCTTCTCATTTCTCAAGTCCGACTTGACCCTTAAACCACTATTTAGCAAAGTTTTTTCCACTTTTTGCACATATTCGCCATGTTTATCGGTAATTCCCATCACCATGACCTGAATTGGCGCTAACCAGCTCGGAAATGCGCCGGCATGTTGTTCGATCAAAATGCCAATAAATCGCTCTAATGAACCCAAAATCGCACGGTGTAACATCACAGGAACATGCTTGATACCATCTTCAGCAACGAATTGAGCATCTAACCTTCCCGGCATTGAGAAGTCCACCTGAATGGTACCGCACTGCCAAACCCGGCCGATGCAATCTTTCAGTGAGAATTCAATTTTAGGCCCGTAAAATGCGCCTTCACCGGGTTGGAGTTCCCATTCGAGGCCTTTCGTATTTAAGGCTTCTTCTAACGCATTTTCCGCTTTATCCCAAACCTCATCTGCACCTACACGCTGTTCTGGACGCGTTGAAAGTTTGACAATCACTTCTTCAAAACCGAAGTCTTTATAGACTTCAAACAGCAAATCAATAAATTCAGACACTTCAGACTGGATTTGATCTTCTGTGCAGAAAATATGTGCATCATCCTGAGTGAAATTACGCACGCGCATTAAACCATGTAGTGTACCTGACGGCTCATTACGGTGACACGAACCAAACTCCGCCATACGCAACGGTAGATCGCGGTAGCTTTTCAAACCCTGGTTATAAATCTGAACATGACACGGGCAATTCATGGGCTTAACCGCGTAATCACGGTTTTCAGAATGTGTGGTAAACATCATATCGCCGAATTTATCCCAGTGGCCCGATTTTTCCCAAAGCACACGATCAACGACCTGAGGTGTTTTCACTTCTGTGTAATTATTTAAGCGCAACTTCCCACGAATATATTTTTCAACTTCGGTATAAATCGCCCAGCCGTTGTCATGCCAAAATACCATACCGGGTGCTTCTTCCTGGGCATGAAACAAATCAAGTTTACGTGCAAGCTTCCGATGATCGCGTTTTTCCGCTTCTTCTAAGCGATGTAAATAGGCTTTTAAGGCTTTTTTGTCATTCCATGCTGTGCCATAGATACGCTGCAACATTTCGTTATTCGAGTCTCCACGCCAGTAGGCACCGGCCAGCTTCATCAGTTTAAAAGCTTTGATTTTGCCGGTTGAAGGCACATGTGGACCACGGCACAAATCAATAAAGTCACCCTGTTTATACAGAGAAAGCTCTTGATCTGCAGGAATCGACTCAATAATTTCAGCTTTGTATTCTTCGCCCATGTCTCGGAAAAACTTCACCGCATCATCACGCGACATAACGCTGCGCTCAACCGTTAAGTCTTGCTTAGCCAATTCCGCCATTTTCTTTTCGATTTTTTCGAGGTCAGATTCCGAGAAACCCTCTTTATAAGCAAAGTCATAATAAAAACCCTCATCAATTACGGGACCAATAGTGACTTGCGCTTCAGGGAAAAGTGTTTTAACGGCTTGAGCTAAGAGATGAGCGCTTGAATGACGGATGACCTCAAGGCCCTCATCCGATTTATCGGTAATAATCGCTAAAGTACTATCGGTAGACATTATAAAGCTGGCATCCACCATTTCGTCATTCACCTTGCCCGCAACCGTTGCACGCGCAAGCCCCGCGCCAATATCATTGGCAACTTCTAAAACAGAAACAGGATTTTTAAACTCGCGCCGCGAGCCATCAGGGAGAGTAATTACAGGCATAACTTTTCCTTTTCAGTGGCGATCCATACTAAAGACCGCATGATGACAAATATAAAGACCACCCGTCATTGCGAGAAAGATAGAAAAACGATCGTTTTTCTGTCTGACGTGGCAATCTGTTGTTCAGAGTTCTAAATATGAGATTGCCACGCTTTGCTCGCAATGACGAGTTTATTCAAATTTTGGTAGTCTCACTCGGATTCGAACCGAGGACCCCTACCATGTCGAGGTAGTGCTCTAACCAGCTGAGCTATGAGACTAAATTAGGGTGGAGATTGTATAGATTAAGGGACGTTTGTCAAAGAGAATCTTTTTGGTATTTATTAAATTATGACTTATTTTATTCTTGATTTGACTTATAGTTTTTTAACTCAACAACTGGTTTGGCTTTATGGATTGGAATATTTTCAGCCCATAATACATCTTCATTTTTTCCTGAAGGTATAAACCCTTTTACTACCTCAACCAGTAATTGCCGTACTTCTTCGCTATTTGATTGGTTAATTGAATCTTTTAAACGCTCTAAATATGTTTGAATTTCATTCCATGAATAAGCATCTTCTTCGGCTCGCATAATACGGGGATGTAAAGTCCCGGTTACATTATCGCCTATCAGTAACTCTTCATATAATTTTTCACCAGGACGTAAACCTGAGTATTCAATCTCGATATCACCATCAGGCATACTTTCATTTTTAACAGTAAAGCCCATTAAGTGAATCATTTTAGTTGCTAACTCATTAATTTTTACTGGCTCCCCCATATCAAGTACAAATACATCACCACCAGTACCTTCACCCATGGCACCAGCTTGAATAACTAACTGTGCCGCTTCAGGAATGGTCATAAAGTAACGAATAATATCAGGATGGGTTACAGTAACAGGGCCACCTTGTTTTATTTGCTCTCTAAATAAAGGAACGACTGAGCCAGACGACCCCAATACATTGCCAAAACGCACCATTGAAAATTTAGTGTTTTGAGACTGAGACGCCAGAGCCTGAAGTATTAACTCAGCAAAACGTTTGCTCGCCCCCATTACATTTGTTGGTCGTACCGCCTTATCTGTAGAGATCAATATAAAGGTTTCAACATTATTTTTCATTGCTGAGGATGCAACAGTATAAGTTCCGATAGTATTAACACGAACGCCTTCTATAACATTGTGTTCAACTAAAGGAACATGTTTATAGGCGGCAGCATGGTATACAGTATTAACAACATAATACGAAAGGACCTCTGATATCCGTCTCTCATTTGTTACACAACCCAAAACTGGAATCAAATCAATTTGCCAGTTATTTTTGCGGATTAAGGCTCTAAACTCCTGATCAATTTGATATAAGTTATATTCAGACTGTTCAAATAATATAAGCTTTTGTGGGCCGCGACTTAATATTTGTCGGCATAACTCTGAACCAATCGAACCACCTGCTCCGGTCACCATAACCACATTATTTTTTATACATGAATCAAATAATGTTCTATTAGGTGAAACTGAATCTCTCCCCAACAAATCTTCTAAATCAATCTCTTTAATGTCCTCAAGCTTTATTTTTCCATCAGCTACTTCTGTCATACTCGGTAATGTGCGAACATGAACCGGATATTTTTCAAGAAACTGTAGAACCCTTTTTCTTCGAGTATGTGATGCTGAAGGAATTGCTAAAAATATTTCATCCACTTCAAGTTTTAAAATAATTCTATCTAACTCTCCTAATGAAAAAACACGTAATGAATTAATTGTATTATTATGAAGTTCTTTTTTATCATCCAAAAAAGCTACAGGGCTATATTCTTGGCTATAACCCAACACAGATGCCAATTGCATTCCGGCAGTGCCTGCTCCATAAATAACAACATTTCGTTTTAATTTTTTTTGTAAGGGGCTAACAACATCAATACCTACAAACCACCAGCGAACCACCATTCGACTACCACCAATCAATAAAATGGCTGAAAGCCAATTAATCAGCGTGATTGATCTGGGTACACCTTCTACACCAGTGAGTAAAACCAAACTTGACCATATAACAGCATAAAGACTAACGGCTTTAATAATCGCCCATAAAGCTTTAAATCCAATATATCTTACAATTGCACGGTATAAGCCAAATTGAACGAAAATGGGAATTGCGACTAATGGAGAGACAATAAACAACCAATACGTACCTGACTCAGGTAGATAAAATTGACCCATCCGCATCGAGAATGATGCCCACAATGCAAAAGCAAGCATCACTACATCTGTAGATAGCATAATTAGTTGTTTATGAAATCTCGACAAACTTAAGAAATGATGAACGAATTTATTCAAAGTCTTCTACTTTTATGCTTTGTTAATTTTAGCATTTATAATGGCCATACCTGCCCGAAATTTTAATGCTAACAAAATTAGCGGTGTATAAGCGATAATAGCAATATAAATAGCTTGTTCAGAATATAAATATACCAGGTAAGCAAGGGGGAACAGCCAAAATATATTTATAAATATCGAGGCCAAAGTAACATTTTTGTGACCCAACTGTCTAGCGGCATGCTGATAAGCATGGCTGCAATGTGCTTCATACCATTTATCACCATTAAAAATGCGTCTTAATAAAGTAATGCCTGAATCAACAAGGAAAATAGCAAGTAAAATTAACCAAATCCAAACAGATACACCTTCAATGACGTTTGCATATGCTATAGCGCCTAGCATTATCCCAAGAAAGCCACTCCCTACATCACCCATAAAAATTTTAGCCGGTGGCCAATTTAAAATCAAAAAACCCATTGTAGATGAGGCAAGAATTAATGAAATATAACTGAGATTATATAAACCATTAATCCAGGAAAAATAAGCTCCTGCACAAGCAACAAAAATCGCTTCGGACGCGGCAATTCCATCGATGCCATCCATAAAATTAAATAGATTAAGCATCCATACCAAAAGAATTGCAGATAACCCAAAACCAACCCAGCCAATATTAACACTGTAATCTAAAATCTGGAATTCAGGTATTTCACCTAAAAAATACAGAGCCCAAAAAGCAGCTACAAAATGGAATAACAAACGCCACCGAGCAGCAATATGAGCTTTGTCATCTAAAAAACCAACTAGCGCTACTAAAAACCCCGCCCCCGTGAAAGCCAAAGTAACATCAATTGATATAGGTTTTGTAATTGCAATACTTATAAGAAATAAAGCAGCTATTAAAATACCACCACCGTGAGGTGTAGGAATAATATGTGAACTACGTTCATTAGGAATATCGAGAAAGTTATTTTTTAATGAGTATCGACAATATATCTTGGTAAGAATAAATGATAAAAGTACAATTAAGGAATAAACAACCCAATTACTCATAAATATCTAGTCTCAATAAAATGTTTTGCCGTTTTCCTTAACCCCTCATCAACGCTAACGGGGGGGGTCCAATTCAATATTTTTTTTGCCTTACTCACATCTACCTGTAGAGACCCGCATATTCGTTGAGCAAGATTCCTTTTACCTAACAGGAAAAAAGATAGATGAAGTATCTTTTGGTTAATAGGAACCATATAAGGTTTTTTGCCTAATGCCTGTGCTACTCTGCATAATAAATCAGAAGTAGATAAATCATCATCATCAGAAACTAAAAATACTTGGTTTGCCGCTAAAGGATGTTCAATACACGTCACAATTAAATCTAAAAGATTATCTAACCCAACTAAACTTCGTTTATTATTTATTGAGGCAAAAGGTAATGGAATACCTTTCGAAAGCCAATTCATCATATTAAAGAAGTTTGCTTTTACCCCTGGCCCATAAACAAGAGGTGGACGAATAATTGTTACTTCCATCCCAAAATTGTTAGATATCTCCATTAACCCTTGCTCTGCTTCATATTTAGATATTGCATATGAATCAGAAGGATTTGGTATATCCGTTTCCTTAAAAGGATATTTATAAGCAGTGAACTCTCCATTAACTTTTATCGAGCTAATGTATATCAACCTTTTTACACCAGCTTTAGCTGCAAATTTTGCAAGATTCAATGTTGTTTGAGTATTAGCTTTCCTAAATCTTGATAATGGATCGTCATCTAACTCTTGCATTACATGTACACGAGCTGCTAAGTGAATAACACAATCAATATTTTTTAAAGAGTTCGTCCAGTCAGTTTTCTCATTTATATCTCTTATTAAGACCCTTTCAAAGCCACTATCGCATAAAGGAATATTTGAGCTACGATAAACCGATTTTCCAGTATAGCCTAAAGCAACCAAATGATTGACAAGTTCTTTACCTACAAACCCACTGGCACCAGTAATTAGAATATTTTTCATGTCAAAACATCAGCATAAAGAGCTAAAGTATCATTTTTTACCCGTTGATCTGAAAACTCTATTGCAACTAACTTCCTTCCATTATCCCCCATATATTTACGGAGAGTACTATTTAAAACTAATTTTTTTATGGCTAATGCTAACTCAATAGAATTTCTAGGTGGAACTAAGAGTCCATTATAATTATTTTGTACTATTTCTCGACAACCAGGTACATCAGTTGCTACTATTGCACGACCACATGCTGCCGCTTCTAATAAAACCTTAGGTAAACCTTCACGATAAGATGGCAAGCAAACTATATTTGCTTTTTTTATAATGTCTGACATATTATCCTTTCTACCCCACCATTCTACAATCCCTTCATCTACCCACTTATGAAGTTGAGTATTTGATATAGACGCTGGGTTATCTTTATCACCGTCACCAACTAAAATAAATCTAACCTTAACATTTTCTTTATATAACAATTTAGCTGCGCTTACGAACTCATATACTCCTTTATCCTGAAGCATACGCGATGCAAGCATAACCAATGGTATTGAAGTGTTTTCTGGAGAAACGTTAAACTCATCTAAATTTACACCAGCCCCACGTATTAGTTCTATGTTTCTTTTTCTTATAATTTTTGAGTTTACCATTAATTCACAGTCATCTGGATTTTGAAGTATAACTTTAGTATTTGTTCTATTTAATAAAACTTTAAATAAAACTCTAATAAATGGATTAATTAATTTGGCTTTCCATTGATCAGAAGTAAAAATATAACCTAAACCAGCAAGAGCATTTATTTTCGAGTTAATATTAGTAACCCAAGCAGCAATACTTCCGTATAGAACAGGTTTTAACGCTACATGATGCACTAAATCAGGTTTTTCATGTTTATATATTTTTATTAACTCTAAAATATTTAGTGTTTCAATAAATGGGTTTATACCACTCCTGCGCATACGTATTGGCAATAGAGTTATACCAGAATTTATAATTTGTTGTTTATGATCTTGTACATGAGTTGCAACAACTACATCATAACCAGCATCTTTAATAGAACACGCAAGTGATAATCGATGTGAGCAAAAATACCAGTCTTCACTAACAAGGAATAAAACCTTTAATTTTTTTTGAGTCAACTATCTTGCTCACTTAACCAAGATTGGAACATTAAAACATTCCATAGATGATACTGCCAGTTACGCTTACCAGACAAATGTTCAGACCACTTATTACGTACTAGCTGTGGATGAAAATATCCTTCTTTTGATAACCGCTCTTCGGCAAGCAGTGCTTCAGCCCACTCACGTAATGGACCTCGCAACCAACTTCCAATAGGGATAGAAAACCCCATCTTTGGCCTTTCAATAAGTTCTTTAGGCACATATTTATATAATACTTGTCGCAATATCCATTTACTAACACCACTGTTAATTTTATATTCAAATGGTAAACTCCAAGCGTATTCAAAAATACGAGGATCAAGCATTGGAGCTCGAGTCTCAAGAGAAGCAGCCATAGCTGCTCGATCTACTTTTACCAAAATATCATCCGGTAAATAGGTCGTAGTATCAATAGCCATCATTTGATCAGCAAAACTGTCATAATTTTCATAACCAACTAAATTTGTTAAAACGGTAGATGGCTCTTTACCGTTTATCACCAAACTCTCAAGCTCACTCCACTGACTGACTAACATTTTATATAAATCAAACTGACTTTTAGCTGTTATAGATCCTGCTATTTTATGTAGTTTTTCTCCAATATTCTTTTGAGCAATATTATTCGGCAGTATTTTTTGTAAAGGGTTCAAATAGTGATTGTATGAGTTTACTGGAGTCAATAAAATAATTTTAGCTACTAGCTTTCTAATGCCAACTGGATATTTTGATATTATATTCCATATTTTAGGAATATACTTGTGGCGATTATAACCTGCAAACATCTCATCACCACCATCTCCCGTTAAAGCAACTGTAACTTTTTCCCTAGCTAACTTACTTACCAAATAAGTAGGAATTTGTGATGCATCCGCAAATGGTTCGCAATACATACTAGCTAACTTCGGGATGACCTCTAATGTTTGTTCTGATGTAACATATAGTTCTGTGTGGTTTGTCCCTAAATATTTTGCAATTGCCTTAGCATGATCTGCTTCATTGTAGTCCGTATCCTGAAACCCAAGAGTAAATGTATTAATAGGACCTTTAGAAATATCTTGCATCATTGCCGTTATGACGGAAGAATCAATTCCTCCAGATAAAAATGCTCCTAATGGAACATCTGATTGCATTTGGCTGGTGACAACATTTCGTAACAGTTTATCTAGTTCACTGACTGCTGATTCAACAGTTCCTTTAAAAGGATGACTCAAGTTAGATGTAATAACACTATTTGCATTCCAGTATGAACATGACTCAGTTAAACTATCGTTAAGAGATATCGTTAAAATATGTCCAGGTAATAATTTCTTAATGCCTTGATAAATGGAGTATGGTGCTGGTATAACACCATTCCTCATCAGTAATGTTAAAGCATTCCGATCAATTTCACCTTCAAATGCCGGGTGTTGTTTAATTGCTTTCAACTCAGAAGCAAATAAAAAATACTTTCCTTGCCAACCATAATACAGAGGTTTCTCACCAAACCTATCCCGTACCAACGACAGCTCTTTATTTATATTATCCCAAACAGAAAATGCAAACATCCCATTAATTTTTTCAATAGTCTTTGGGATTCCCCAAATATCAAAACCACATAACAGTGTTTCAGTATCAGAAGTTCCCCTCCACTTTATATTTTTAGATGCATTTTCTAGTTCCAAGCGTAAATTTAAGTGGTTGTATATTTCTCCATTAAAAGCAATAACATAACGCCCACTAGCAGAACACATTGGCTGGTGACCAGCTGAAGTTGTATCAATTATTGATAAGCGAGCATGACCCAAACCAATTCCACAATCATTATTAACCCAGATTCCATTATCATCTGGACCACGATGATTCAACTTTGATATCATTAAATTCAAGCTTTGGTGACAAATTTTTTGCCTACTTAAAATACCCGTAATACCACACATATATAAACTCTTTAAAACAACAATAATGTGAAGTCTCACATTATAAAATTTAAAATAAAATTTTTCTTAGATATAAAAAATTCTATTTAACTCCATATAATTTTCTGTACTTGATATACTGAAAAATGGTTGGATGACTCCATAATTTAGAAGGAAGATCATTTTTCTTAAAAGTATACTTATTGCTTGTAACTTGACTAATCGTCTTAGCCATTAAAGGTATAGCCATACTTAATTGTAAGTATGGGTACGTTATAAATGTATCATCTTTTGTTATAGATATGGTTTTCTGGTTCAATACTCCACCAGTGTCAATACCTGCATCGACCATATGAATGGTAACGCCACAGTGTTTATCATCATTAGATGCTAATGCCCAATATCCTCCATGAACCCCTCTATACTTAGGTGTTATTCCCATATGAGTGTTAATAAAAGGTATCTTAAAAGTCTCAAGAATTTTCTTCTTAATTATGCTCGTTCCATTTACAATCACGACATCTGGCTTATATTGCCTTAATAAATTTAGAGTTTCTTCGCAATTAATTGAAGTCACTCGGGTTACTATTGACTCATCAATAGGAGAATCTAATAACGCGTGTTGAGTTTTTATTTCATCTATTCTTTTTTTAGAGTTGATTCTCAAATAAAATGTATACAATAAAAAAATAACCTGCCCAAATACTACAAAAACACCAAGACGCTTTATTCTTCTTAATAGTAGCTTAATCTTAGAACCTGATTCTTCAATAATAACTTTTTCAATTAAAAACTGTTCTTTGATACCGTTAAACATTAAAGAAGATAATTCATCATCTCCAAGCAACATAACAACTTTAGTTTTTTTCATTATCTTTTACTTTTGAAATATAATAACCAATCTCTCCCATATTAAGGGATTGCATTCCATATTCTTTTTTCATTTTAGAGTAAAAAATAAGAATATCCTCGAGAAAGTCCAAATTATCTTGAGTGTTAATTCCAAAATTGTGAGGGTGCCACCACAAATGGAAAACTTGATGTTCTTTTGCTGCTTGCTGAATAGAGTTAAGAATTCTTTTTTTTCGCAATGACTCATATAATAAAAACCTCTTCGATACTGGACGTAAAAACCGACTAGATGGAATATTATATGGCTTAACTGCATTAATTGAATTTATATCATATGTATTTGACCCAGTTATATTTATATATGAATCTATTAACCTCAGCCCCCTTCTTAGCAAACTCTCTTCTGTTTCATTCACAGCTTTATATAACCAACCGTTTTCATTACCTCTATAACAAATCACCCCATATTTATTTAAAGTTGAAAGATAGTCTTTATTCCATTGATTTCTAGGAAAAACTAAACTACTTAAAGAAACGTTTTTATGTTTTGCAATTTTAACTGCAGATTTTATATCGTGGCTAAATTTAATTTTATCTTGCCCACTTTCCAAACAGTAATAATGTGAAAAAGTATGCGTCCCAATTTCTTGATTATCATGCTTTAATAATTCATCTATTATTTCCGGCGCAAAATGATAACAACCTTCCAGGTTAGTATTGTTTTTAATATATGTGTATGGGTTTAAATTATCATTAATATAAAGAGGTTCTAATTCAGGAAAAAATTTTTCTAATTCTGAAAGGTCTTTAGCAAAAAGAAAACCTACAGTAGCCCATGTAGCATGCACATCATAACTATCAAATAACTCAAGGATTTTTTTAACAGCATGCTTTACCCCTTTCAAATTTTTACCATACTCATCAATAGTTTTTTTATCTCTCATACCCCAATAAAGTTCAAAATCAAGAGATATTGTAAAAACACCATTATTCATACTGCCCCCATATATCCCGATATGACTCTATCATTTTTTTCGCACTAAAATTTTCTATTATTCTAGCCCTACATAATAACTGTAAAGAATCCCATTTAACATTATCTTCCATTAAGTTAACCGTTTTAAAAATCCTTTCACCAAGTATATTAGGGGCAGAAGGGGGAACACTCCAGCCAACATTATCTACAATTAACTCACCTGCACCAACAGCAGTGACTATAGCAGGTGTACCGCATGACATTGCTTCGATAGTTGTATTTCCAAAAGCTTCCGAAGAACTAGAAAGTATATGTAAATCAATGGCATTCATAATAGCAGGGATATCATCACTTAATCCTAACAACATAAAGTTATCTAAAAGATTATATTTTTTTAGAAGCTCAACTAATATTAAGTTTGAATTATTAATAGATCTGCCGAACAACACGCATTTCCATGGGCGTTTTATCCTAAGCTTAATACTTGATAAGGCTTGAATTAAATTCAAATGATCTTTATTTTTATCCCAGCGGGCAACCATCCCAAATATTATATCATTTTCATTCAGCAACCATTCCGATCTAAGTTTACGTCGTTTTTCACTATCTGGTTTAAACCAATTTGTATCAACTCCATTATGAATAACTGATGCTTTTATTTTTGAATAGCCAAAATCCATATGGACTTTAGCGGCATATTCTGAACAATATACTATGTCACGAGGAATTGTTCTCGATAACAATTGACAAAATCGATTTACTGCATATGTACTCAATGTCCCCTTACTTAGAGTCAAGTCGCTACTATGTATACCCCATATTACTTTCTTTCTTGCAAAAAATGCCGCCAATCCACCAAATAAATTAGCATGGTACATCCATGTTTGAATGATGCTCGGACTAATATCGACTATAAGCCTATAAAGCTTTAAAAAAGAATTTATTTTCAATTTGTCATTTGAAATATTAAGCAAATATACATTAATACCAAGTTTATTAAATACAGAACCATAATATCCACTATCCAATAAAGAAATAATCACGTGGGTATTATGTTTATCCTCAGCAAGAATACGATATAGAATTGCTTCAGCGCCACCATTCTCTAATCCCGATATTATATGTAAAATTTTCATAACAAAAAAACATAAACTCTATTTATCAGCACTTATCTAAACTTTCTAATTTATCAGAAACATTTATATCCAACTTACCCCGAATTAACCAAGATATTGATTTTATGAAATCAAACAGCCGAGGGGTATACTTAAACAAAGATAATAATAAAATTTTATTCTTTGAGTAACCAAGTTTTAACCGCAGATCTGACTCAATCATACAATATTCGTTTAAATATAAAGACCAGGCGGAGGCTGACCTGCTTACACCATCTTCAGAAACTATAGATTGAAATTGATTTATTTTTTTGTAAGTAAAAGAAGGGACATTTTTAGAAGCACTAAGTAAAAAATGTAAATCACCTGCAAGTTTATACTTTTTATCAAACTTATGATTTTCAAAAAGAGTACGGTGCTGTAATAAGCCTTGATGAGGTATATCAAACACAGGGGTTTCACTTGTGAATAGTTTTGGATTAGCCGGTGATATGATACTGCGATATCGTTCTTTTCGTATCAAAACGATATTACCGTAAAGCACACTATAATACGATGAAGAATTAGTGAAGATTTTTATAGCTTCTAATATAAATTTTTTTGTAGGCATATCATCGATACCTATAAACCCAATATACAAGCCATTTGAATTGACAATAACCTTATTCCATGCATCATAAATACCTTCATCAGGCGAGCTCTGGGCAACAATCAAATTTGGTATTTTAGCTAAAGCTTCTAACGTACCATCAGATGAACCACCATCTGAAACAATAAACTCTACTGGTAACCCATCAAGAGAGGATATAGTTTTTGCTAAAACTTCAACTTCTTTTACACAGTTATAAGTCGCGACAATATAAGTTATATACACAGTGCTCTCAACACCTCGTTTATCAATATTAGTCATAGAGTAAAAATTCTTTGTTAATTCATCATATATCAATTATTAAGAGACGCGATTATTCAATATATTTTTCTTTCGCCATAACGATGCTTCCACAAGAAATATATAAACAAAATAGCCAAAAAGCCCCCCATGAAATCCAGGCCGTTGAAAAAGGTTAGCAATAACAATCAAAAAAGCTCCCAGAGATACATAATCCAAAGTACCTTTTTTAAAATCAAATATTGTATAAAACCAATAAAAAAACAACATAAAAAAAATAACAGTTCCAATCAAACCATGAGTTGCAAGTGGATCTAGAATGTTACAACATAACTTTCCGTAATATTCACTTCGTGGATTCCCATAAGCAGACATTCCATGACCAATATATGGAGACTTAAAAAATGCTTCTTTCGACCATAGAAATTTTTGGCTACGATTATCACCTGATATTAGTTTAATATCGTCATTTTCCGCTAATTTTAATCTCCCAATAGACAACTCATGTATTAATTTTACAGTAGCATTGTTATCTTTATATTCTTCAATAACAAAAATAGAAGCTATCATAGATAATATCAAGAGAGTTATTATCTTGGTATGCCTGATTTTTATATAAAAAAACAATATGTACAAAAAAACCGAAATAAAGAAAGCCAGCGATAAAGTAAAGACACCTAAAAAAATTAATGCCAACTCAATTTTTTTTGAGTAGTCGTATAATTTATTTATTAGCAAAGCAATTGTTAAAAAATATGCAAATGAGCCAGGCTCATCGAAATAACCAGCAATACGTATAATATAACTATTACCAACTTCATAGTAAGCATTAGAAAAAGTTAATAAGAAGTTAGTGTATAGAGGATTATCTGAAGGGAACATACTTACAGGCTTTAAAACGCCAACTGCACCCAGAAAAAATGCCCCCCCCCCTAGCACCCCCATTGAAATAAATATGTATAACGTACTTAATGCTAACTTATTAATATTAAAAAAAGTATATACGTATATATACACAATAGTTACTGCAACAAGTTGTATTGATAAATTTATATATAACCTATCTACCCCAAGAAAAGTAGATTGCAAGACTGAAGCCATAATACTATAAACAATCTGTAGAGCTAAGATCGATATAATAACCTTATTTCCTAACCTTACTTCTTTCCTAAAAGATAACGCATACAACATATATCCTAAACCAAAAGCTATAATAAATTTATATGGATGATAAGGAATTGCAAGGTGCAAATAAAATGGTGCGGTAGCTGTAAACATCAACCATATTAGTAAAATTCTTTTAACGTCAGGAGTGAAATTAACTTTCATAATAAAATATTTATTTATCATCCCATAACTTATCTATTTTTTTACGTAACCTTATATAAACCTCGCTTCCGCCACCTTTCTTTAAATCCCAAACATATATAAACCTCATAATAAAATACGAAACATATGCCAGGCCTAATGCAACCCCATCCCAACCTAATACAAATGAACGCCGTTTAATTAACACATTTGCTATTGCCCTAAATATATCAATAAATGGTTTTCTCAACTGTAAATCGTTATGCACTTCTTTGAAATATTTCGCTTCATAATCAACATATCTCATATGTCGGCTAAAAAAATCATCAGCATCTTTATGTGTGCAATGATATAGAACTTCATCTTCACCTATATAAGGCATATCAAAAATTTTATCACTCGAGTAGCCTATCTCATTATGTAACTCTGAACTCAACTTAAGAACAGAGCGCCGAATTAAAGTACATTTTCTGGGGTTAGTCCAAGGAGATCGTTTGCTGCGAATACCAAATGCATACATTGCATATGGAACAGCGATAACATCATACTCAAAACCCTTATTAGCAGTTAGCTTTATGACTTCATCTACAAGTACAGGATGAATAAGACTTGAAGCAGTTATAAAGAAACACCATTCGCTAGAATTTGATTCTGAAATATTTTTTACTACATTTTCACTTGCTTGAGTATTTGGGACAGAAATCAGTTTAGTTGCATATTTTTCAGAAATCTCTTTTGTCTTGTCAGTTGACTGCTTATCAAAAACAATCAACTCATCGGCCCACGAAAAGCTTTTTAAACACGATTCAATTCGTTGTTCTTCATTAAACACTTCTATAAATACTGTAATATTTGATTTTGACACTATTATTGTTTCTTCACTGAATTTATATGTTCTAGCAATTGTTTCGACTGTTCTAAAATTGAATCTAAAGACGTTTTTATCGGCAAATATCCATACTTCGATGCCTTACGATTTTTTGAAAAATAATTTATTTTCATTCCAGTAGCATTTAAGCCTACAGAGGAATCATCCACTTCATATCTAAGCCCAAAATTTTCTTTCAACGCTAAAAGTAATGTGAATTTATCAACAGGTTCTTTAGTAAAAGCATCTATCACATCATTAGTATCCAAGGTTGTGATAAGATGTGAAACTAAATTAAAAAAATCATGTGGCCCGATATAATCACGCACAATATTATGAGCTGAAGTAACTAAAATATTATTGTCATTTATTGCTCGTAAAGTGTCGCTAATTAGAAATCTAGCTGACATATTTTGAGAATAACTAAAATAATTAAATAATCGAATATCAATTATTGGCAACTCAGGGAGTGCTCTATGACGACATTCAGCATAAAGTTTTGCGACACTATAGCAATCCTGCAGCTTAAAGTTATTGATAGGAATATTTGCTTCAGAATCAGCATCTACCGGCTCATCAAAACTTGAGCCATAAACCGCACCACTACTTAGAAATATATACTTACAGCTGGGGTTTTTTTGAATATAATTTAGAGCTTGGAGGTCATATTTTAGTGTAACATCAAAAATATCGGCACCCATATTGACTGCTTTTGCAGGATCACCTACCCCAACAAAATTAATAATAACGTCAAATTTTTTTGTGTGAATAAAACCTGAATAACTTAGAACTTCATAATCTTTTGTTATATTTTTATTTTTTATCCATTCTGCTAAAAGTAGTGGTTTTCGTGCAAAAAGACTACATTTATAATCTGTTTTACTTGCAAAAGATAGTATTAAGTCTTTTGCGATTTGACTAGTAGCCCCAAGGATTGCGATATTCATTATTATTCATCTAACGGCTTAATAATCATTTCTTTATAAAACTCTTCTCTAGTTAAATATGGATACATATCTTCTATTGGTTTAGAAGTCATACTTCCATCAGGATTTTTAACTGCGCTCACTGCCGGAATAATCTCTTGATTTTTAGGACAAATAACTTCACATACAACTGGCCCCTCTGTATTAAGAACACTTTGTAATTTTTCTCGTAATTCAAGTGCATTCTGTATTTTTACATATGGTAGCTCATATGCATTAGCTATACGTTCAACTTGAGGAAATGACACACCAGATGCGTCATCTGTCCCAATTCTACGGCCGTCAAAAAACTTATTCTGAGTGGCGCGAATAGAAAGATAGCCTTGATTATTCCAAACAATTAATTTAACTGGGAAATTGTGGTGTTTGATAGTTTGTAACTCTTGGATATTTAATTGAAAAGATCCATCACCGGTTATTCCTACAACTGACTTTCTTCCAGATGCAATACATGCCCCAATCGCTGCTGGCAAAGTATATCCCATGTCTGCTTGCGCTCCGGAAGTAATATATCGCTGCTTAATATTCTTAAATATAAAAGATTGGGATGTAACGTAATATGATGAGCCTGCATCAGATACAACAATTGCATTATCATCAGCTAACTCAGATAAAGCTTTCGTAAACTCATACATATTAACTGTATCAGTATCATAGTGTTCTTGTGATACAGGCCATTTATTCTTCCAATAAATACATTTTTCTTGCCAGTCACTTTGCTTCTTTTTTTGAACCTTATCTGCAACATAATTTAAGAATTCGCTAACATCTGCTTTAATAAAGTGTTCAATTTTAACTGTATTTTTTTTATGTTCAGCTTCATCAACATCAATAACAACCAGTTTAGATTCTCGACCAAATAAGTCATATTCAAAACCAGTTAATGTGACACTTAATCTCGAACCTAAACAAATAATGAGATCACTATTTTGAATAGCAAAATTACCAGCTCTATCTCCTTTTATACCTAATCGTCCAACATAGTTTGGATTATCTTGTTCGAAAAAATCAGCAGCCAAATATGATACAGCACATGGTATATTATTGTTTTTAGAAAAGGATCTTAAGTCATCTACAGCACCAGAAAGACGAACGCCATTACCGGCTAAAATAATTGGGCGTTTAGCTTGTTCATACATTTTAAAAAACTTATCAATGTCATCAACTTTTAAGTTAATATTTTCTTCAGGTATAAAATGGGTTAACTCACTTTCTTTTGGTGTGAAGCCTTGAACATCAAGTGGGATATCAATCCAAACAGGACCTGGCCGTCCACTTAAAGCTAAATGAGCAGCCTTTTCTAAATGGTATAAAATTTCTTTAGGTTCATTCACCATCACTGCATATTTTGTAAGTGGTTCAACAACTGAAATAATATCAGCCTCTTGCACCCCAAACTGTCTCAAACTTGTTAAAGCATTTCTTGATGTTTCTTTTCTTTTAATTTGTCCTGAAATAAAAATAATTGGTGTATTATCCTGCCAAGCATCAAGTAATCCAGTAATCGCATTAGTTGCACCACAGCCAGTAGTCACCATCACTGCAGCTAACCCATTTTTGTATTTTGCATAGCCAACCGCGCCCATCGCGCACGCTTGCTCATGGTGATTACAAATTGCATTAATATTTGGATTGGACGCGATACCATCATTTAGAAACATAGCCCCCCCCCCCGTTAAGGTAAAGATATCTTTTACGCCTTGTTCTACCAAAAATGATGCTACTAAATCAGCCACTCTTTGATTCATTTAATCAACCTCTATTTTTAAGAGCTACTTTAATTTTTTCAATAGCCAACTTTATATTTTCAATAGAATTCACATAACAGATCCTTACAAACTCATCAGCATGCTTTCCAAAACTACTACCAGGAAGTATTGCTACACCAGCATATTCTAACGAAAACTCACTAAATTCTTCACCTGTCATTCCTAAACCAGAGACATTAGGAAAGGCATAAATTGCCCCCTTCGGCATAGTGCAACGAATACCATCAATCGAATTCAAACCATCTACTAAAATTTTTCGCCTTTTATCATATTCTTTTTTCATAGCTATAATTGCTGTCTGATCACCATTAATTGCTTCTATACCCGCTATTTGAACAAATGGTGGAACACATGAATTAATTGTTTGTAAAAGTAAGCCCATTTTATCAATTAAATGTTTTGGCCCTATTGCCGCACCTAATCTCCAGCCGGTCATGGCAAATGCCTTACTAAAGCCATTTAATACGATAGTATTAGTTTTACAGTGATCTAGCATAGATGGACTAAAGAATTCGTGTTCATCAGAAAAAGTTAATCTTGAGTAAATTTCATCCGAGAGAATATATATGTCATTTTTTACGCAAAGTTCATATATTTTGCTGATATCATCCTTACTCATTACTGCCCCAGTAGGGTTACTGGGAGAATTTACAATTATAAGCTTAGTATTTTTTGTAATCAATTTTTCAACATCACTCGCTTTTAGCTCATGATTATTTTCTTCTCTTAAGGGAGCACGTACCGCTTTCGCACCACAAAATTTAATAGCTGAAAAATATGTTGGGAAACCAGGATCAGGAACAATTATTTCTTCACCAGGATTCACAAGACAGCGAATAGCATAATAAATTATCGCATTTGCACCTGGTGTTACTAAAATTTGGTTAATATCTGGTTGAAACCCACGAGATTTTAATGTCGCCTTTGCAACCGATTCTCTCAATTCATATAATCCCATTGAGTTTGCATAATGAGTTTTACTAGAATGAAGTGAGTCAACACATGCATCAATTATATTATTAGGTGTATCAAAATCAGGTTCCCCTAATTCAAAATGAAGTATTTTTTTTCCTTGCCTTTCTAATTCCTGAACTTTATCAAGAACTTTAAACATAGGTTGACCATCAATTTGATGTGCAGCATCTGAAAGATTCAACATAATTTCACTCCAAATTAACCAATCGCATAAGTAAGAAGATTAGCTTTAAAAGTTAACACCAAAATATGTTTCCAGTGTTTCAACAATAAAATCAAGCATTTCTTCGTTAAGTCCTGGATAGATACCTAACCAAAATGTATTATTCATTATTAAATCAGTATTTTTTAAATCTCCGGAAATACGGTATTTTCGACCTTCAAAGTAAGGTTGCTTTGTTAAATTACCTGCAAATAAAAGTCGACTACCAATTTTCTTTTGATCTAAATACTTAAGTAAATCAACTCTCGATGTAGGCGCATTTTCACTTAACGTAATCGGAAAACCAAACCATGATGGCTCGCTATGTTCCGTTGCCTCAGGAAGTATAAGAAACTCTTCTAAAGATTTAAGTTTATCTTTTAGGTAGTTATAATTTTCTTTTCTCTGCTTAATAAAGTCTGGTAACTTATCCATTTGAGCAAGCGCACAAGCAGCCTGCATATCTGTGATTTTTAAGTTATAACCAATATGCGAATAAGTATATTTGTGATCATAACCTTGCGGCAAACTGCCTAGCTGCCATCCAAATCGTTTTTTACACGTATTATCTTTACCTGGCTCACAATAACAGTCTCTTCCCCAATCACGAATTGATTCTATGATTTTTCGCAACTTTCCATTATTAGTAAAAACTGCTCCGCCCTCGCCCATTGTAATATGATGTGCGGGATAAAAACTAACGGTACTTATATCGCCAAAAGTTCCGACCATTTGTCCATTATAGGTTGTTCCCAAAGCATCACAGCAATCCTCAATAACCCACAAGTTATTTTTCTTTGCTACCCGCATGACTTCATCTAAGTTAAACGGATTACCAAGTGTATGCGCAATCATAATCGCTTTGGTTTTATCACTAATCGCAGCTTCAATTTTTGAAGGTTCAATATTATATGTAGGAATATCCACATCAACAAAAACAGGAACCATATTGTAGAGCAACATAGGATTTACTGTAGTCGGAAAGCCAGCAGCAACCGTTATAACTTCATCACCCGGTTTAAGGGCTCGGTCACCTAATTTAGGTGAAGTCAGTGTAGCCAACGCCAATAAATCTGCAGAAGATCCAGAATTAGTAGTCAGCACATGTTTCACGCCGATAAATTTAGATAAACGACGTTCAAATAAATCATTATATCTACCCGTGGTTAACCATCCATCAAGTGAAGCGTCGACCATATTTCTAAGCTCGTCTTCTCCAATAACTTTTCCTGAAGGTGGCACAACTGACTCACCTTGCTTGAATTCATTTTTTTTATATTTTTCTTGAGCAAACTTTGTAACTAACTCAAGAATCTCTTCTCTTAATTCATCTTGTGACATTTTACTTTTCTTCTCTAGTTTGCATGTAACTTTCAATTTGATTAAGCGAAAACAACCTCATATTAGAGCCTTTTCTCTCTTCTTTGTGCCATTCAACAATTTTTTTAAGTGCGCACTCTAATGACCATTTTGGCCACCATCCTAATTTTAGATGTGCTTTTGAGCAATCTAATTTAAGATAACTTGCCTCATGTGGATGGTCGCCATCATCAACAACCCAGCTTGCATCATCAGCCCACAACTTTGTCATTTTACCAACAATCCATTTCACTGATTTCGCATCTTCTTCTTTAGGACCAAAATTCCAAGCTTCCGCATATTTTGCACCAGAAACAAATAATTTCTCTGCCAATACAAGATATCCATCGAGTGGTTCAAGAACATGTTGCCATGGACGAATAGAATTTGGATTCCGAATATGTACTAAATTCTTCGACAAAACAGACCGAATTATATCTGGAACCAGTCTGTCTTCAGCCCAGTCGCCGCCACCAATCACATTACCTGCACGTACCGAAGCAATTGCTGTTTTATGTTTAATATATCCTGCGGCAGGAAAATAAGAATCTCGATATGAAGCAATTAATAATTCTGCACATCCTTTACTGCTACTGTAAGGATCATGACCACCCATTGGTTCATTTTCACGATAACCCCATTCCCATTCACGATTTTCATAACATTTATCTGTTGTAATCATGACAGCTGAGCGCACTGAATCAATACTACGAATAGCTTCGAGAATATTAAGAGTCCCCATTACATTTGTTTGATATGTCTCAACAGGTTCGCGGTATGAATAGCGTACAAGTGGTTGCGCGGCTAAATGAAAAACAATCTCAGGCTTAAATTCTTTGAATATTTTTTTTATATTATCTAAATCTCGTACATCTGCACGAAGGCTTTGCATATTTTCGGCGACACGAGCTTGTTCGTATACAGATGGATTTGTAGGTGGCTCTAATGACACACCTATTACATTTGCACCCATTTCTTGAAGCCAAAGTGATAACCAGCTGCCTTTAAAGCCTGTGTGCCCGGTTATCAGAACATTTTTATTTTTCCAAAATACTTTATTCACTACCAATTTTTCCATGGGGCTTTTTTATTTTTCCATAAATTTTCCAACAAATGTTTATCGCGTAAAGTATCCATAGGCTGCCAAAATCCATGGTGTTCATACGCCATTAACTCTCCGTCTTCTGCCAACTGATTAAGTGGGTACTGTTCCCAAACGGTTGTTTCATCATCAATATAATTAAGTACTTTAGGAGATAAAACAAAAAATCCTCCATTGATAAGTGCTCCATCACCTTTAGGTTTTTCCTTAAATTGATTTATTTGACTATCACTAATATCTAATGCACCAAATCTACCTGGGGGATACGTAGCAGTTAAAGTCGCCATTTTTTTATGGGCACGATGAAAATCAAGTGTTTCTTTAATATTAACATCACTTACGCCGTCTCCATATGTAAAAAAAAACTCCTCCTCATTTTCAATATATTTTGATACCTGCTTAAGCCGTCCACCAGTCATAGCATCATCACCAGTATCAACCAAAGTAACTTTCCATGGTTCAGCTCTTTCATGATGAACTTCCATACTGTTAAGACTCATATCAAAAGTCACATCTGATTGATGTAAGAAATAGTTTGCAAAATATTCCTTAATTACATACCCCTTATATCCACAACAAATAATAAATTCATGTACATCATGTGCTGAATACATTTTCATAATGTGCCAAAGAATTGGTTTTCCACCTATTTCAATCATAGGTTTTGGCTTCAAATCCGTTTCTTCACTAATACGAGTCCCAAGCCCTCCTGCAAGTATTACTGCTTTCACTCTGATATTCCTCTAACTTAAATAATTTAAAGTAAAATAATTTCTTGTTATATTAAATTGTAGTTGCTGATTGATACATCAAATCAGGTATCCCATTTATCATAGATTGATGTAAAAACACATCGTCATTATTGCTAATTCTAGAGACGAACACATAGTTTTTACTTATCAAAAATGTACGTATTGTTTCCGAGCCAATATAGCTTTCTGTTTTATTTTCAAGAACAATAGACTTAATGTTTACTCTGCTAAAGTCAATCCCTTTTAGCACCTCAAACTCACATCCATTAACATCAATTAATAACAACATTATACTTGATATTTCTTTATCATTGAGCACATGTGATAATGTATCGACGGGAACCTTACGCTTCGAAAACTCATTATCTGTATGAGTATCTTGTCCATCAAGAATGTAAGAGAACATTTTATTTCCATTATTTGGAACTATTAAAGTGGCATTACCTTTTTTAGAACCTATTGCAGAACAAACAAAAGTAGCTGCTGGCCTTTCTTTTTCCCATTGTGATTTGTATTCATCTAGCGCATCTATAGCTAACGTCTTGCAACCATAATAAGTCTCAAAGTATAAGCTATTAGATAAAAACTCTGGTTCGCCTGCCCCCACATCGACCACCCATATCTGGTGATGATAACGTATGTAATTCATTAACAAAGAAGATAAGTAGAAATCTTGTCCAAACTCGGAAAAATATGTATTTGGCAAATATAGGTCGCTAACAATTCTATTATATGTAAAATCAACTGGATTAATATTAAACAACTCCAAAGCACTTTTTTTATGTATCCTAGCAACAAACGGGTATTTTAACCTAAAATATAAATCGACATAAAAACACTTTAATAAAGCGGTTATTCTATGAGCTAAACGGAGCATATCTTTTAATACCTTTAAAGCCACGATGTATCGTAAAATATATATTACAAATAAATTTTTCTAACCTACCAAATCGTATGACAAATAAAACCTCATAAATAGATAATAATTGGGAGATATACCTTACTCTTACGTGCTCATCATCTATATTATCAGCATCTAGCGTGCTTAAAAAATGCTTTAGCTCAGTATTTCCAAACACATCAACATCGTAGCCAAGCAATACTGCATCGACGGCAATACTTGATAAGTCAGTTGCAACTAGTTTAGAGCTTCTCATTAAGTCATACGATGAAACACCAGAGTCTGGTTCATACAAATCAATTTTTGAATTTGACGAATCAATATATTTTTCAATATTATTAATTAACTCTTTCCAATTTTTATCACTCGTTTGATTTGGGTGACAACGTATTGCATAAGTTTTGTTTGCCCCATACTTTTGTACGACTTGTTGAATAAAGCCTATATTACCCAACCACTCAATATTACATATATCAGAATCTACTGCAGTATATTCATGATCTGAACCCAAATATATCGAGACATCATATGATTTTTCACATGTATCTGTATTTGAAAGAGAAAATTGATTATTTAACTTTTGATCTTTGAAATTTTTTGACATAGTAAATAACATAGGATTTGAAAGACACGTTTCTTTTCCAAAATTTAATGCCATTCTACCGAGATCACCTGATGCATGAGGTGGTCGAGGAAAAAGTCTATAGCCATTGCATTCACGTGCATATTCATAGTAATAAGTATTAATCTCTTGCTTATGAGCATACTTTGTTAAAAGGTAACTGCTTGATGTTCTTCCATTAAAAACATACATAACACTAATATCATTAATTGTTGTTAGGAAATCAACCACTTCTTTCGAGCCTAAAGTAAGCTCATAAAGTGAAGCATATAAATCCGGATATTTTATTTTATTTGCACCGGAGTCCTCAGTAATGGAAAAAAGCGATGAGGTTAGTCCTAATTTTTCTGATGACGTGAGTTTAGAAATATCACTTTTTTTAATAACTTTTAAAGAGAAGAATTTTTTTAAACAACTACGCAAGAACAATTTCCAAATTACAGGAGTGTAGTCTGCATATTCTTTTTTATAAAATAAACGTTCAGAGGCAACTAATATAACATTACCATGTTGCGAAGCTTTTCTATAAATACTTAACGCCGCCATTACGGGAACGGAACGTAAATCTGATATAATGACTATTGTTTTCAAAATTATATTCTTATACAAAAATTAATATATTGTTTCTATTGAGTGTAAACCTACAAAAAAAAATTACTATGTGAGAGAGTTTTTACCCAAACCGCTATCCACATTCATCCAAAAAGTACGAGCAGCTACCAATGCCTTCGCTTGTTCCCTCCCCTGCTTAGCAATCATCTCTCTTTCATTATGATGAGAAAGGTAAAAATCTATTTTTTTAGCAGCATCAGCAGCAGATGTAAAAGGTATAAAATGTTGACCAGGAATAAAATATCGTCTTATTCCTGGGACCTCTGGCGCAATAAGTAGTGCCCCAGCAGCTAAAACCTCAAGATAACGATAGAGCAAATGCATAATCCAAGTCCAATCTGAATCTTTTGACTCTAATTGATCTGCTGTCGTTATAATTATTGGAGAGTGACTTAGTATCTTCCAATACTCATCATCTGACATTCGAGGCCCCCCCATTTTACGTCCTTTAAAATCAAGGCTACAACCATAATTATCTAGTTCAGCAGCAATTTTTTTTAAAATTGTAGTTCTGGGTTCATAAAGCGATCCTGTAAAAACAGCTGTCTTTAGAGGACGAAAATGAGTCGGCCGCTTCTCAAATAAGGCATCTAAATAACTCATAGTATTCACAGACAAGGGCATTAAACTTGGACCAACTAAACGAGAATGAGGAAAAATTGATGAAACTTTTCTTGGTGCTATACAGCTGATTACTATTCCATATTTTGCTGTAACTATAGCACTTTGAGCTCTCCAGGTGCGAAATGCTAAATCAGTTAATAATACAACTGGAACGACTCCGTAAATATGTAATAACCACGCGACCTTATATGACTGCCACATACCAATATACCATTTTTGATTTCCAGTCCTAGGATCATATAAATAATGTGTTGGTTGTAATTCTCTAATAGCTGTCTTTAATTGACTTGTATAACAATCATCGCTTTGGATCATCACTTTATGAACAGAATCTTTTCCAATGTACTCACACGCAGATTGATATAACTCTTTAAACTCAATAGACTCCCAGCCTTTGACTCCGGCCTCAACACATAAAATAGTATCTTTTTTATCTACTTTATTTTTTTTTATATATCCAAATGGAACAGGTATAATCTTAAAAATAAAATAAGGAATAAAAACTATCCTAGGTAAACATTGGTTCTTCACCCATTCTTTTAATTTATTCAACAGATAACTCCAATAAATTTAAAATCATGCTCATACATTGAGTTAAATAAAAACGTCATCGGTTCAATTTTGAACTTTCTCAACTATGTCAACCACCAACTGCTTAACAAAGCCTGAGAAATCAAAACTACGTTTCCATCCGGTTTCAGATATTAATTTAGATGGATTACCAATTTTAACCAAAGGGCGCCTAGCTAAAATTGAACTATCTTCAACAACATATTCCCTCCAGTCGAGGTCAAAATATTCATACACAAATTCAATAAATTCTTGTACCGTATGAGCCTCACCACTAGCAATGATAAAAGTTTCATTTTTGTCCGCTTTAAGTATTAATTGGAATGCTTCGACAAAATCAGGAGCATAACTCCAGTCAACTTTTGCAGATAAATCTCCTATTGTTAATATTTTTTTAGAACCTGAGGCAGCGCTTATTGCGGATAGAATTATTTTTTTTGTAAGAAAATGTGGTGCTCGTAAATAAGATTCATGATTGTAAAGAATACCTACAGACGCAAATACACCATATTTTTCACGGAATTCTTCACATAACCACATAGCTTGTGCTTTTGTAAATCCATAAAAGCCACTAGGCGACAAAGGTGTATTTTCATCTTGAACCTCACCATCTTCACCACTAAATACTAAGGATGATGAAGCATAAAATAGCCTACAACATGGCGCATAATCCCTAATTGCACAAAGTACATTTAGTAGACCAACTACATGGGTTTGTTCTGCTTTAATAAAGGACTCTCTAAGCTCAACATCATAAGATACTTCAGATGATGTATGATATGCAGCCAAATAATATATCTCTGTTGGCTGAAAATCCTTTATCAATTCACTGATTGAATTGTCATCTTCAATTTCAGGTGGTTTTTCAAAGAAGCGTTTTGGTATAGAAAATACCGAGGAACGACTCAGTCCAATTAAGTCATATCCCTGTCTTTCCAAACTTTCACAAAGTAACGTTCCATCTTGTCCAGAATGGCCAATAATTATTGCTCTCAATTTACTAAACCAATATTATTACTAAACAATTTCAATTTCAGGCAACGGGAAAATCAGCTTTCCTCCATTTGATAGGAACTCTTGCTCACGTTGAATTATTGACTCTCTAAAATGCCAAGGCAGGACAAGCATGTAGTCTGGCTTCATAGCCCGAGCCTCTTCCTCTGAAATAATTGGAATGAGTGTACCGGGAGTAAAAGAACCAAACTTATTAGGATTCACCTCAGCAATATAGGGTATATCTTTGTCGGTAAAGCCACAGAATTGAAGAAGGACATTCCCCTTAGTTGATGCACCATACCCAATAACTTTCTTACCATCTGAGTTAAGAGCTCGAATAAGACTAACTAAGTTATCTTTATGTGAATAAACACGTTCCTCAAATTGACGATATGGTGTAGGAGTATGTAAAGCCATCCGCTCTTCTTGCGCTAACATCCAATTAATTACTGCATCATTGGATTTAAGATGTGAGTCTTTTTTTGCCGCCGTTACTGCAAAACTGCCGCCATTTACTGAGTTCATTTGAACATCTATTACTCTCATACCACATTCTTCTAGAAGCAATTTCACTACACTAAGAGAATAATATTCTAAATGTTCATGACAAACAGTATCATATGAATTCATTCGAAGCATTGTTGGCATATAGCTTTGTTCAAAATGCCACACTCCATTATCATCAAGAATCTCACTAATGTCAGACACAAATGTCTTAGGAGACTCTAAATCATAGAACATAGAAATTGAGGTTATTATTTTAGCTCTTTCATTTGGGTACTTACTTTTAAATGATTTAGCAGAAAAGAAATCAGGAACCAATGTTATCCCATCAGTATAATATGACTTAAATTTATGACCCGTTGGATCGATACCAATACGTCGTAACGAAGATACATCATAGGCTTTTAATAACGTCGCATCATTACTTCCAATATCAAGAACAATATCTCCAGAGTTGACATTACATATTTTCTGCAAATATTTAGCCTTATCAGTCAGGTGCCTGACCATCGATTGATTTAACCCAGAACGATAACCATAATTCATCCCATACATTTCATCAGCATCATAGGTATGATTTAATTGTAACAACCCACTATCGGGACATAAAACTAATTCCAACGGCCCAGAAGTGATTGATGTTGATTGTTCTTTTGGAAATACACCTGTAAGAACTTGATTGCCAAGATTCAAAACAGAAATTAAGTTTTCACTTCCGCTAATGCGGCATGCTTTCAATTCTTTCGGTTTGGTAGCCATTATTATTCCATTCCACTAAAATATTCAAATTGTGAAAATGATAACTATATATCATTTTTCATGTTATTTTATTTCAAAAATCAAATATATCTCTACACTCTATATTGCTAGAGATAAAGGGTTTAAATACTGCTTCTGGTATCACATTAGGATCAACATACCAGTCTTCAAAATCACGTCCACAAACCATTACATTTGAGACAACCCTCACATACCCCAAAGATTCTAAAAACTTTCGAGACATCAACATATGTTCACTACCGCTCGTATAACAATCATGTTCATACGTAATAACAGAGAATCTAAATTCATTATGGGGTATATTTTCAAGAGCCTTATATGTTACTTCAGCAGGATCGATATCCAAAGATAAATAATCAATTTGATTTGGAAAATTATTGTTTTTCAATGCTTTTTCTAAATCAAACGTAGTCGCATCAGCACAAACACACGGGTTTTTTCGTTGTTTATTAAATTCATTAACGAGAGTTTGATCAATATCAAATGACAGCCCAATCCAATCTTCCTCATTCTCTAGAATATATGTATTATTCGACTGTTTAGGCTCTGCAGCGCCAATTTCCAAATAATACCCCCCCTTTTTAAAATCCAACATTTTTCTTACGAATAAATCTTGATGAGCTTGGGAGTATGAAAAGACTCCCCCTATTTTTCGAAGTGACTCAATATTTTCTTTTTCGTTCATAATAATTGCCATTTTATAATTAAATAAGTTTAATCAGGATAGAGGGATTTAATTTACCAAACACCCCAGCCCCCATCGACTTCAAGATTCTGTCCAGTAACATACTTAGACATATCTGAGCATAAATATGCGATCGCTCCACGAAAATCATCCTTAGTTGCCATACGACCAAGTGGTGTGCGAGACTCGTAACGTTTTACGAACTGTTCCGGTTGTTCTCTGAAAACTCCGCCGGGTGATATAGCATTAACTCGCACTTCTGGTGATATTGTTGTTGCTAACCAACGAGTTAATTGAGTTAAACCTCCTTTTGAAGCAGAATATGCTGCAGGATTACTCATATCAGTACCATCATATAACCTCCAATCTGGCCCATACTTACCATAAATGGATGCTATATTTACTATATTAGCTCCTTCAGATTCTTTTAACAAAGGAGTTAACTCTTTGCATAACTCAAAAACAGAAGTAAGATTAACTTCTAAAGCTCGACGCCAAGTATCAACAGTTTGCCCTTCAAATGGAACAGACCACCCTTTTAGGTTTGATGCACCAATAAAGGCAGCATTATTTATTAGAATATTTAACTCATCAAAACTATTTTTAACCCAGTCCAAGAGCTCTTTACGCTGCTCTTGTTCTTCCAAGTTACAATAAAAGTACTTAGACTTCACTCCCCACTTCTCATCAAGAAGTTCAGCCATTTTATTAAGTCCTGTGCCCGGTAAATCTATCAACACTAACTCGGCACCTAGTTCAGCTAATGTACTCGCCATCATTCGACCTAAAATACCCGATGCTCCAGTTATTAAAGCTCGTCGACCATGTAGATTCATTAAATCTCTTATAGTTGTCACGGTTTTTCTTCTCTAATTTTTAATAAACATTCAGCTAACTGAAAATCATATAAAGTATCAATATCGATTGCACGATCACGAGGTATGTTGACTGCCCTCATTTTACCTTCAAAAAGATTATTATGTGTCATAACAAATTCAGGATTAACAACATAAGCAACTGTAGCCATATCGTACACCAACGGAGCATCTTGTCGTCGTGAAATAGATAACTTAGGGGAAATAACTAAATCTACAGTACCGTCATCATTTTTTTTTACCATGTTAAAGTATGGATTTCGATTAGCATCGGTAACAGTAATTACAATATCAGCCTCACCTTTATCAAAATCATCTAAACATTCTTCAATGTCACAAGGTAATCTTAACGGGGATGTAGCTGGAACAGAAACCATTGCATATGGAAATGAACCTGTTGTTTCTTTTAGATAATTAAGTGCATGCCGCCAAGCAAACCACTCGGGACTATCATCTTGTGCTAACTCTTTGGGTCGCATAAAAGGTACATGTGCTCCATAGTCTCGAGCTACTTTAGCTATTTCTTCAGAGTCTGTTGAAACGATTACATTTTTGACTCGTTTAACAGCTAAAGCTTGCTCAATAGACCATGCAATTAATGGTTTCCCATTTAAAGGCCGTATATTTTTTCCTGGAAGACCTTTTGACCCCCCTCGAGCAAAAATAATTGCAGTAACATTCATACAGTACTAATTCCTATTTTATAATTTTTATATGTTCACAGTTTGATGATTGGCGAGCAGCATTAATAATATTTAAAGCCATTAAACCATCAACACCACTAATAACAGGTTGTTTTTGGTTACGCACACAATCAAGAAAATGTTCCCACTCTGATATATAGGTTTCATCACGCTGCTGTTCATACTCACAGATTACAGTCCAATCTGTTGCGTTTTCACCATAGAACTCTATTTTTCCAGACACTCCATCCCAACGAAGACTACCAGTCTCACCGATAGCGGTACATAATCGTGTCTTATCGTGCCTAATAAAGTCTATATTTAACGTACCTATTAATTGTTTATCACTTTCGTTTAGAGTTTCAAATCCTAATATCAAATGTGCAGAATCTTCTACATTCACTTCTAGGTTGCTTTGATTACTTAGTGTAGCCTTCACCCAGTCTATTTCACCGAATATCCAGCGTAAATAATCAATTTCATGACTAAGTTCAAACAATGCTCCCCCACCTAGCTCTTTTCTAGCTGAGACACTATTTTTGTAGTTACTACCTGGACGCCACGTAGGTAAATATTGACCAATCTCACACCTAACAGAAAAGACTTTGCCTATTTTATTTTCCTTTAACAACTCTCTATATTTATTCAGTGAAGGTAAAAATCTAAGGTTGTATCCTATTAATAAATTTATTTTATTTTTATGGCATGTTTCAATCAGATGCTCAACACCATCGATTGTGACAGATAATGGTTTTTCAATGAGTAAATGTGTTCCAATTTCAGCTAATGACTGAGCTATGCTCATATGAAAAGTTGCAGGGTTTGCTATGACAGCAAGTTGAGGTTTAAAAACAAGGGCTTCTTCTGTGGTTGAAAAACAACCACTTGAATATTCAGGTATATAAGAACACTTTTGGTGCCTTAATACCCTGATATCAGCATTAGGATTTTGTCCTCGCGCTATTCGTAAATGACGTTTACCAATGCTACCAAGACCAACAATAAGAATTCGTTCAATCATGTAATTCAATTAAAATCAACTAATTTTGTTGGAGAAGTTGTTCATCCCAAATAGGAAGATCAATACCCGTAGCTATAAGAGAATTGCGAGCTTTTTTTAAACCATCACCCACAAAATTAAATAAATGTGCAGTTGCTACGGCATCAACTCTATAGTCAGTGAGGCCTTCCGCTAGATGTAAAGCATTACCTGCCCCGCCAGCTAAGATGATAGGCTTTGATATTCCATCATTAAGCAAGTCTAACATTTGCATATCATACCCTTGACCAGTTCCATCTCGATCAATCGAATTTAGATATATTTCACCTACAGAACTATTTGAAATAAAATCAATCGAATCAGCAGCAGAACCATTTATTTGTTTGTCGCCATATGCAGAAAAAACATGGTATTCATTTTCATTCACGCACTTGATGTCCATTGAAGCAACAACACACTGCTCGCCAAATTCACTTGCTAATATCTTTATAAAATTATCTTCACCATAAAGTGAAGTATTTATCACAATCTTATCTGCACCCGACCGTAATAAATTACGAGCATGATTAATTGTATATACACCTCCACCTGCAGCAATAGGTACAAAACACCCCATAGCTAACTCTTTTAAAGCTGTGCAAAATGCTTCTGTATCCCGCTTCCCCCGAGTCACATCTAATACAATTAATTCATCAATTGAAAATGAGATTCGTGAAAAATCATAGTTTTTCTGCAACCATTCAAGATCCCCCACACTTTGCAGACGAAAATTTCTGCTTAGCATAAACTGACCTTGATTATAAAGCAGTGTAAATATTAATCGTTTTTTTAACATTCTTTATTGTGACAAGAAATTTTTCAGCAAGAGTAGCCCGTTAGTCTGACTTTTTTCAGGATGAAACTGTGTTGCATAGATATTATCTTGCTCATATGCAGCTAAAAATTCTGTACCATGAAAACAAGTAGCAGGTTTTCCACTTAGCCCTTCTGACAGCATACGGTAGGAGTGAACAAAATAAAAATCGGCTTTTTCAGGAACCCCATGAAATAACTTTGAATCAGGTACACTGTGTACTAAGTTGAAACCAATATGGGGTAATTTATTTTCGCCTATTTCCTGTTCAGAAAATCGCTCTACTGATTGAGAAATCAATCCCAATCCTGAAGTATTCCCATCTTCAGTGCTTTGTGTACCCATTAGTTGCATGCCAAGACAAATACCTAATATTTTATTACCATTATCTTGTACGCCTTCGAGGATAGCTTGATCTAATCCTTTAGAGCGCAGTGAATTCATAGCTTTTCTAAATGAACCAACGCCAGGTAAGACCAAAGACTCTGCACAGCAAACCTTCTTTGGATCATTTGAGACAATTGGTTCACAACCTAAATAATGAAAGGCATTGAGCACAGACCATAAGTTACCCATTCCATAATCAATTATCGTAATACTTTCCTTCATTTTATTTAATTTCAAATTTAGGTTTCCATCGACCATCAACTTTTTCAAATAATTCTTGATTAGCATACCTATCTAATACGGCATCGAATTCATTTTGATTCATATCATAGTATTCTAAATATAATGACAGGTACTCTTCGGGATAATGCCCATCATAGAGTTTTATTAAATTAACTGCCTGCTCTCTGTCCATTGCTCCTCGCCTAACTTCAATGGCTGCGTCCTGATTTGCCCTCCCAAAACCAAACTTTAGATACATTAAGTATGTATGCAAAGCATATAAAGCTTGATCATTTTGAGAGAAGTTTGTAAAAGTACCAGCATTAGAAACATCCGCCTCCTTTAATCCACAATATTCTTTAGCTACTAAATAATTTCTGTATGGATCCCAATTTTCAAAATAAGACCAATGTGTTATATCAATAGGGTTTTCTTCCAGTTCATCATCAGATGGGAACTCAAAGAAATTTAATTCTTTATTCGATATTCCAGATTTTTTTAGTACCTTTTGATAACCACCTTCAAGATATATATCTCTCATATATTGAACATCGTAAATTGGAGATTCGGCTGTTTTTGTCGTACCACCGTATTCAACCTCTCCATCTTCACCATAAAAGATCAGACCAATCCCCATTTTAACTGCCATTTTTACTACAGCTGATTGTATAGAAATAAGCCAACCATAATAAGGAAAACCCATCTCTGCAAACCCAGTTTTATTAAGTGTTCGCATAGCATTATATCCTGGATTAACCGAAATATGGCTATATCCACTTTCCACAAATGCTTTTAAATTTTCATCACCTAATTCAAGTGATAAGGCTGGAGTTATAGTTATACATAGCGGATTCATCCCATACTTATGTTTTAAGTTATATGCAACATATGACCCATCCTTACCACCACTTACTGGACATACACAATCATAATAGCCATCTTCACGCCTATGCTTATCTAGCAATGCTTCTAATTCTGTCTGCCTGGGTTTCCAGTCCATTGATTTTTTTGTTTCTGTCCAGACACATGCATTACACCAGCCTCTTTTATCGAAGCCAATTCTTGGACGAGTCGACATGCTCACACAATTTGTGCACCAGTGTAGTTCTTCTAAATTCGTGTTCATATAAAAACCTATATTTTAATAATAAAAATTATATATTCAGCTCTCACAAATAAGTCATATGTGTTTTCAAGTTACTGCAAATTAACTACGTTTAAGACTTAAATGTGATTCTCTTGTCAACCTCTTCAATGACATGGCAAACAGCCTCAATTTCTGACTCAGTTAAAGCAGCTGAACTAGGAAGGCTAAGACTTGCCTTTGATACATTAGTTGACACAGGAAAGCACTCGCTGCTTTTTACATATTTTTTATAAGGAGGCATTTCATGCAAAGGAATAAAAACTTGCCGTGCTTCAATACCATTTAGAGTTAACCTTCTTAGTAATTCATCTCTATCACAAGCTAAATCTCCAATTAGTTCTATCGTAAATAGCCAATATGAACTAAAAACATTTCCATATTCACTTGGGAGCTTAATATTAGATATATCTTTTAGTCGTATAGTATACTGTTCAGCTATCCACCGTTTTTTTTCAAGAAAATAATTAATTCGTTCAAGTTGAGCCACACCAATTGCTGCTTGTATATTTGTCATACGATAGTTATAACCGATTTCCGTATGCCAATACCTTTTATCAGGATCCATCCCGTGATCTCGAAGTATTATTGCCCGTTTATGTACGGTTGAATCTTTAAAATTAACCATCCCACCTTCACCGGTAGTTATTGTTTTATTCCCAAAAAAACTAAAAATGGCTGCATCTCCAAAGACACCTACATGTTTACCCTTATAACGGGTTCCTAAAGCCTCTGCACAATCCTCTATTACAAATAGTGAATTCTTTGATGCCAGTTCATTTATCGCATCCATATCAGAAGGATGCCCATATAAATGTACCGGGATAATAGCTCGAGTTTTAGAAGTTATTGCTTTAGTAGCTGCTTGAGGATCGATACAAAGTGTGTGCGGGTTAACATCGACTAATACTGGAATCGCACCCGTATAAATAACTGCATTAGCTGTTGCAGCAAAAGTTAAATCAGGTACCAACACTTCATCACCAGGACCTACTCCTAAAGCAACTAATGCAAGGTGTAAAGCTACAGTACCATTAGATACAGCTATAGCGCCAGGAGCATTAATATACTTAGAAAAATCATCTTCGAATTTTTTAACATATTTACCCTTAGAAGATACCCAACCAGTTTGAATACAGTCAGTTACATAAGCTAACTCGTTGCCTCCCAACTCTGGTTGGGCTACAGGTATTTGATGAAAATGGTGCGCACATGAAAAATCAACTAATTCATGTTTTTTATTTAAAAGAGGGATATATCGGATGTTTTTTGAAAGTGTATTTTGAATGTCAGTCATAGAAGCATCATAGGGCAACCATGTAAAGTCTTTTCGCATAACCATCGAAACTTTATAATCCAAATTGTAGTTATCTATTAAGGCACGCCGTATATCCCCATCAGTTAAAACACCAACAACACTACCCTGTTCAACAACAAAGCACACACCTTGAGCGTTCTCATCAATTACCCTTAATGCACTACGAAGGTCATCATCATGCTGGATAATTAACTTCTCAATATTTAAAATCATACAAACCTGTTAAATTCATCCTAGTAATTCATCTCGTACCGAGTAAAGCTTATTTATCTTCTTAAGAAAATAAAAAGTTTATTTTATAATGTTTATACCAACCCCTTCAACCTCAAAGGTAAATCATATAAACACAACTTACAACTTACAAGAACATTTCACTATTCGAGAAAAAGCAATCATACACATCCAAAAAACTTCACTCTAAACAGCGTTTAACATTTTTTTTACAAGCATCTGCTGTTCTTTTAGTTTCTCAACAGATGTTCTGTAAACTTCAATACTATAATAATCTAGATTTGTTTTTAGATCTTTCCAAAACCATGCCTGTTCATCAAAAGGCATATTAGAATCTTCAGTTCCATCGTTATCACTAAGATGATATGCTTTGATATATGGTAATAATTGCCGATGCGCATCTTCTAAATCAAACCCCAAAGATGCCGCACTAACTTTTAAATGTGCAACATCTAATAATAGCCCAACATTTTCAGGCATTCTGTCCATAAATATTTTTATTTCATCCGGGCTAGTAAGTAATAATGGATTCTCTCCAAATAACTTTAAGTTTGCAGCTGAAAGAACATTATTTTCTATTAATAATTTTGAGTTGTTTCTATCTGCTTCAGCAGCAAGACTTTTTACAAGCTCAATGAAACGTTCCAAGGCTTCATTACGGTTTGATAATTTCCTTTTACCAATTTTTTTACCTAACTCATCCACGTGAGGGTCAATAAGAAAACCTGCATGAAAACTATATACCGCGCCACCTAGATCTTTAGCTAAACTTAGAGAGGCTTTAACATGTTCAATACTTTTATTTACAATATCGGGGTTACTCGATGCTAAATTAAAAACAAATGGAACTTTAGGAGGAGGAAAATAGTTATGAACCCTAAAATGTACATTTTTTGACAATTTTTTAAGTCTATTCAGTAAATTGGATGAATATTTACCTCCTGACAACTCTACAGCGAAAATATTCTTTTCCGAAAACTCAATTGCTACATCAGCAGCAGACGAACTATAATACCCTCCTGTTGAAACAAATACACACGGGTGCTCTTCTTTTACTTTCGTTGTCACAACATGTACTCCAATTTATTTTTTATTAAATATTTTGGCTGGTATACCAATATAGGTTCCCGGAGTATTTATTGATTTTATTACAGTTGCCCCGGCGCCAATAGTAACATCATTACAAATATTCACACCATCGATTACGGATGCACCTGCACCAATAAAGACTCTATCACCAATATTTGCTCTACCAGAAACCGTACAGCCCGGAGCAACATGACATGAGCTACCGACTCGAGTTTCGTGCTCAATAACTGTAGATGTATTAATTATTGTATTTTCACCAATCACAACATTAGGACCAATAAATGATTGTGGGCAAATTAAGCTTCCTTTACCAATAATCACTTCAAGAGATAGTTTTGCTGTATTAGAGATTAAGGCATTAAGGCTACAGCCTTCCTTTATTAACTGTTCAAACAATTTACTTCTTAATAAATTATCCCCGATTGCTATGTAAAAATTATTTTCTTTATTCAATGGCAGTCCAATTAAATCAGAAAATTTACCTATAACAGGAATGCCAAGAATCTTTTCATTGTAATTTGGTTCATTAAGATCATACAGTTCAATCGAATTAAATTTATTTTCCTGGAGTAAGATATTAATAATTGCACGTGAATGTCCTCCACATCCAATAACTATCGCCCTAGTAGTCACTCTTCTAATTCGCCCCATTTTACTTGTTCTTTGCAAACTACATCTTTAGTTAATCTCATACCTATGAAATTACTTAGCATGTAAGGTGGAAAGCCATTACCAGGACGCATTACAGTCAAATCATCTATCGTTATCTCATGCCCAAGGATTAAATCGTGTTTATAAACTATACTTTTTCTTGATACGTCAGCCATTTGCTGTTCTTCATTTTGTCGTTTCTTACGAGATTTTCCGAGCATACTTTCTGCCCGCCTAATATCTGCAACTAAAATCGCAAATTCATCAGGTGTTGAAGATGCTTTATGGTCTGGACCAGGAAGACCTTTATCTAGTGTAAAATGTTTTTCTATTACTTTGGAGCCAAAAGCAATAGATAAGGCAGAAGCTAACGATCCATAACTATGATCTGAAAAACCTACTGGCTTACCAAATGCCGTTCTAATAACATCAAGCGCTTTAAGGTTTAAAGAGCTATCTGAACAAGGATAATTTGACACACAGTGCAACAAAACTAAGTTTTCATTTTCATAACGATCATAGATATCAACTACAGTTTCAATTTCACCTAATGATGCCATACCTGTAGCAACAATTGCACACTTACCCGTTTTTGCAATAAACTCATGTAATTGTAAATCAACAATGTCTGCTGATGCTGTTTTGAAAAACTTCACACCAAGTGTATTCAAAAACTCTGTATTACTTACATCATATGGTGTAGAAATAAAATCGATATCAATATCAGAACAGTAATTAAAAAGCTCTTCAAAATCACTTTTTTTCAGCTCTAAACTTTTTATCATTTGGTAATGAGATTCATCATCATTTGTCGTAAGCTTTTGATACTGAACCTTAGGAGTAGCCTTAGTTACAAGTAATTCCGCAGAAAAAGTTTGAAATTTTACAGCATCAGCTCCAGATTTTTTAGCTGCCCTAATCATTTCCTTTGCTAACTTAATGCTTCCATTATGGTTAACACCGATCTCTGCAATAACATAACATTGCGCTATATTTTCAAAATAATTTGGCATCATTCAACCCCTAAACTTGAAAACTAAACAATACATATTATCCATCATGCTGAATTAACCTACCATGCTTTAACTCATAAAGTAAATCGCATTGAGATACTGTACTCATTCGATGCGCGATAATAATAATCGTTTTATTCCCCTGTAATTCATATACGGCTTGCATCACTGATGCTTCAGTCTCTGAATCCAAAGCGCTAGTCGCTTCATCCAATACTAATACTGAAGGAGCATGATACAATGCCCTAGCAATTCCTATTCTTTGGCGTTGACCACCTGATATTCTCACGCCACGTTCACCAACTATGGTATCCAAACCTTCGGGAAGGCTAGCTATAAAATCTTGAAGCTGCGCGGCCTTTATTGCAGCATCCACTGCATCATTATCGATTTCACCAGCATCCAAACCAAAAGCGACATTTCGACGTAATGAATCATCCGTCAGAAAAATACTTTGAGAAACGTAACCTATATTATTTTGCCATCCCCTCATAACCGTTTGCACATCTTTATCATCAACAGTTACACGCCCAACACTCGGGGTTAACAGTCCTAATATCACATCTACTAATGTACTTTTACCAGCCCCACTTTCGCCAATAATACCTACCGAAGTGCCACAAGGAATACTCAGACTAACACCTGTAAGTGAGGCATTTTTTGCTCCTTGATATGTATATCCAACAGAATCAAGTTGTAATTTATTTTTAAAACTAAGTGGAGTGTCAAGTGGTATATTTGGCTCCATCTCAACCATTTTTATTTCTTTATGTAATATGCTAACAACTGGTAAATTATATCTGAGCCCCTGAATACTAACTAATACACGATTCACAGATGGCATCAAACGAAAAGCAGCAGCAGCAAATAGCCCAAGTATTGGTACCAGTGACTCAACAGACTTCCCATTAGAAACCATTGTAATTACTAACGTAGCCAAACAAACAACAGCTAATAATTCCAGCCAGAGACGGGGAAGAGCTTGAAGAACATTTTCTAATTTTCCCATACGCGCACTTCCATCGTTATGCAAAGTATATTGACCAATAAAGTCACCTTCTCTACCAAGCAACTTTACATCTTTCGCGCCACCTAAACCCTGTTGTATATGCTGAATACGTTGACCGTCATAAAACTGCCTTGCCTCACCCCAACGAAGAAGACGCATATTGGTCATCTTGAAAAAAATGTATCCTGCTAATCCAAAAATTGTAATTACTATTAAAGCACCAACAGGTTCAAAATAAAGAAGCATAGAACCTATTCCAATGAGAACCAATAATTCAGTGAGTAATGTGGATGCTGATATAATAGCGCTAGTGAACTGCCCAACTTCTGTCGTTACATTTCTAATTAACTGTGCTGAATTACGTTGAAGATGAAAAGAGTATGGTTGGCGCAAATAACCAGTAAATAAACGCGCAGATAGGCTCGCATGCAAGCCAAAACTAAAGTCAGCTTGCATCCATGCAAGAAAAGCTAAAAATACAGACTTTAGAACATAAGCTCCAACCAGAAATATCATTCCCCAAACTACAAGTTCTGATTGCGTTGGATTTCCTAAAGCATAAAGTATTGGTTCTATTTCTGGATGATTATTAGCAATATCAGCATCAGTCATAAGGGATAAAGCAGGAATCACTAATCCAACACCAAGTGTTTCAAGCACCATACCAACCAACATTAACACTAAGAGTAGTAACGCTTTCCTTCTTTCAGCAGGAATTAATATTTCATAAAACTTTGAGAATATCTGTTGCATAATATCCAGTTAACAATATTTACAGTTTAAAAAACGACACTTAATAAATTACTAAGATGAAATCCTGCAGTCTTACTATAGAAACATACAAAATTAAAGATGACAGAACTAGGATTAGATTTTTAGAAGCATGAGTTTAGCTATATATCCGCTATCTATAATAGTTCAAAGTCGAATCTCATTTGCCTTCAAATACCACTTATATGTTGAAGTTAACCCTTCTTTCAAATCAATTGAGGCTTTCCAACCTAACTTATTTATTAATGATACGTCTAACAATTTTCGGGGGGCACCATCAGGTTTAGAGCTATCAAAATGAATCTCACCGTTAAACCCTACGACTTCTGATATTGTTTCTGCTAACTCACGAATAGTAACATCAACTCCAGTACCAATATTAATATGTGAAAGCATTGGTTCAGTATTTGCCTCAAACGTATCTTTATCCAAGGTCAAAATATGAATCGCAGCGTCCACCATATCGTCTACATGAAGAAACTCCCGTTTAACATTACCTGTACCCCATACAGCAACTGAATTTTCCTCGTTGATTTTTGCTTCATGAAATTTACGAATCAATGCTGGAATAACATGACTATCATCTAAATCAAAATTATCGTTTTCCCCATATAAATTTGTAGGCATTACACTACGATAATTTGTTCCATATTGTCGATTATATGACTCACAAAGCTTAATACCAGCAATTTTTGCAATTGCATAAGGTTCATTTGTTGGTTCTAATGCTCCGGTATTTAAGGTTCTTTCACTCATAGGTTGCTCGGCTAACCGAGGATATATGCATGAGCTACCCAAAAAAAGCAAATTTTTTACCCCCGATCTATATGCAGCATGAATAACATTTGCTTCTACCATAAGATTGGAATAAATAAAGTCCGCGGGGTAACTATTGTTTGCATGAATACCACCTACTTTTGCAGCAGCAAGAAAAACATAATCAAGGATCTCTTGATCAAAAAACTCATTAACCATCATCTGATTAGTAAGATCTAGCTCATCATGAGTTCGAAATACAAGGTTTTCATATTGCTTATTTAATAAATACCTTGTTATTGCAGAACCGACTAAACCACGGTGCCCAGCAATATAAATTTTTGAATTTTTATTCATTGTAATCAAATGCCTTATAACCATGTTCTTTTATCAATGCATCTCGTTTGGCAATTGTTAAATCATTTTCCATCATTTCATGGACCATTTCTTCGAAGGTGATTTTAGGTATCCAGCCTAACTTGTCTTTTGCTTTTGATGGATCACCTAATAAGGTTTCTACTTCTGTTGGACGGAAGTAACGTGGGTCAACCGCAACAACGCATTTTCCTGTTTCAATGTCGTAGCCTTTTTCATTTACTCCATCTCCTTCCCAGCGAATTTTCTTACCAATGTGATTATAGGCAGCATTGACAAAGTCCCTCACTGAATATTGAACACCGGTGGCAATACAAAAATCTTCTGGCTTGTCTTGCTGCAACATCAACCATTGCATTTCAACGTAATCTTTTGCATGTCCCCAATCGCGTTTTGAATCCATATTGCCAAGATACAAACAATCTTGTAGTCCTAAACTAATACGCGCTAAGGCACGGGTAATTTTTCGGGTTACAAATGTTTCACCGCGAATCGGGGATTCATGATTAAACAAAATACCGTTACAGGCATACATGCCATATGCTTCACGATAGTTTACAGTAATCCAATAAGCATAGAGTTTTGCTGCCGCATATGGTGAACGGGGGTAAAAAGGTGTCGTTTCTTTTTGCGGAATTTCTTGTACTTCACCATAAAGCTCCGAGGTTGAGGCTTGATAGAATTTTGTTGTTTTTTCAAGGCCTGCTATACGGATTGCCTCGAGCAAACGTAATGTACCCAGACCAACGGTATCGGCTGTGTACTCTGGGCTTTCAAATGACACCGCAACGTGACTTTGTGCACCTAAGTTATACACTTCATCAGGTTTGATTTCTTGCATTAGACGAATTAAGTTACAGGAATCACCTAAGTCACCATAGTGAAGAAAAAAACGTTTATTTGATTCGTGTGGATCTTGATAAAGGTGGTCGATTCGGTCCGTATTAAATGAAGAAGCACGGCGTTTAATACCATGAACTTCATAGCCTTTGCCTAATAAAAACTCTGCCAGGTAGGCGCCATCTTGGCCTGTAATTCCAGTTATCAATGCTACTTTATTCATAAACTCCTCATTAATACAGATCATTTAATACTCATACCGAGTACATACAAAAAGACATAATCTACACATATTTACAAAATATGTAAGGACTATATACAGAAATAAGCTAAACATGGATTTAAGTATATTGATTAAATATTTAGGTGTTAAAATTAACCGCCTAAAAAATCAACATACCAGTCCATTGCTACATCTAACCCTTGAGTAATAACATGCGTAGGTGCGTAGCCTAATAAATTAGTTGCTTTATCAATGTTTGCTTGTGAGTGAAGAACATCACCTGCGCGAAAATCTCTATATGTTGGTTTCTTTTTCGATAATGTTTTAGTTCTGTCGATTAAACGATCTTCTATCATTTGATATAGTTGATTCAAAGTTGTTCTAGCATTAAGGGCAACATTATAAACTTGATCAGTTGCCCCATCATCATTTGTCATGGCCGCAAGTATATTCATTTGTACAGTATTATCAATGTAACAAAAATCTCGACTAGTCTCTCCATCACCATTAATAAAAACCTCTTCCTCATTTAAAATGCTTGATATCCATTTCGGAATAACCGCTGCATATGCTCCATTTGGATTTTGTCGCTTACCAAAGATATTAAAATAACGAAGCCCTATCGTTTTGAAATTATATGTTTTAGCAAAAACCCCAGCATAAAGCTCATTAACAACTTTAGTAACAGAATATGGGCTTAATGGATTCCCAATTCGTTCTTCTACTTTAGGTAAAGCCGGATGATCTCCATAAGTTGAACTAGAAGCAGCATAAACAAAACGTCTAACATTTGCATCTTTTGCTGCAACCAACATATTCAAAAAACCATCTATATTCGCTTTGTTAGTATGAATCGGATTTTCAATTGATCTTGGAACAGAACCCAAAGCAGCCTGATGCAAAATAAAATCTACACCTTCACATGCCAAGTGACAGTCTTCTAACTCTCGAATATCCCCTTTTATAAACTTGAAATTTTCTAAAGTTAATTCTAATCCTTCACCTTTCAAGCTGTTTTTTGCATCTTCCAATGCTTGATCAATATTATGTTGATAGCCCGTTTCAAAATTATCTAAACCAATTACTTTTTGATTTAAAATTAAAAGCTTTTCTAACAGGTTAGAACCAATAAACCCAGCTACCCCCGTTACCAACCAAGTATATTGGTTAGTTATTAGATGTTTCTGAAACTCTTCATACTTTGTCATTATAATCTTCCATCTACTTCTTCAGCGGGCAATATATATTTAATGTCATATAAAACATGATTAACTTTCGCATATTTTCTAATCGCCGAAATATCCATATCTCTAAATTCATCATGAGCAACAGCAAGTATAATTGCATCATATTTGCCTTCTAAAGGAGTATTAATCGGCATAATACCATATTCATGTTCGGCTTCAGATTTATCTATCCAAGGATCATAAACATCGACATTACAGTTAAAATTTTCAAATTCAGCAATCAAATCTACAACTCGGGTATTGCGAAGATCTGGGCAGTTTTCCTTAAAAGTCAAACCTAAAATTAAAATATTAGCATCAACAACATGAATACGTTTTTTATTCATTAATTTTGTAACCTGTTCGGCTACGTAACTTCCCATGCTGTCATTCAAACGGCGTCCGGCTAAAATAATTTCAGGATGATAGCCAACCTCAATCGCTTTATGAGTTAAATAATAAGGATCAACACCAATACAGTGTCCACCGACTAAACCTGGACGAAAGGGTAAAAAGTTCCATTTACTTCCAGCAGCCTTAAGTACTTCTTCTGTATCAATGTTGAGTCTATTAAAAATTAAAGCCAATTCATTGATTAGGGCAATATTGATATCCCTCTGCGTATTTTCAATAACTTTGGCCGCTTCTGCGACTTTAATACTGCTTGCTTTGTGAGTACCAGCAGTAATAATTGACTGGTAAAGTTCATCAACTTTATTAGCAACCTCTGGAGTAGAACCAGAAGTCACCTTCTTTATTGTTGTAACACGATGCTCTTTATCTCCGGGATTAATTCGCTCAGGACTATAGCCACAATAAAAATCTTGATTAAACTTCAAACCTGATTGCTGCTCTAAAATGGGGACGCATACTTCTTCTGTGGCTCCAGGATAGACAGTAGATTCATAAATTACAATATCACTCTTACCAAGAATTTTTCCTACAGATTCACTGGATTTAATAAGAGGTGTAAGATCTGGACGTTTGTGTTTATCAATTGGTGTAGGCACTGTGACAATATAAATATTGCAGCCTTGTATGTCATTAGGATTGCTTGTGTAGCTTAAAAGTGTTGCATTCTTAAGTGCTTCTGGATCAACTTCAAGCGTACTGTCTTTGCATCGTTTTAACTCTTGAACACGAGTCTCATTAATATCAAAACCAATAGTTTCAAACTTTTTCCCAAACTCTACTGCGAGAGGCAAACCAACATAGCCAAGGCCAATTAGTGCAATTTTATTATTCATAATTATAAAATCAATCTATTTTAAATATTCTGGATGCTTAAGTACGCTACCGCCCTACCGTACTTTAAAGCAAGTATATATTGAAAAACACTACAAATATAATCATCAGTCTAGAGTCAAAATTTAAAAATAGCTTTTACAAACAGCTGTAGACTCTTTTACAACTGACTTTTCTACTTAATGCTACCTTTCGATCCTTCTTAGGCTGAGTCAAGCTCATGTATACTCAATGTTACTTGAGTATTTTTTCCAACGACATCTAACAACACCGAAACACGTTCTGTGCTTTTCATTTTCTGATAAACTGCTTTATAACCTTCAAAAGAGCCGTCAATAATGTCTACTTTATCACCAAATTTTAACTCTTTCTTTTCTAATGATTGAAGACCAAATTCATTTTCATTGCTTTTTAAATTAATGATCATATTTTCAGGTACGACGGCGGGCATCCCACCAAAACGAACCATGCCAGCAACACCCATGGTTGATCGTATCGGTGACCAATTATCAGTTTCTTTATTGAGAGAGATAAAAAGATAACGAGGGAAAAAAGCTTCGGTGCGTTTTATATTTTTACCATTACGGCGGCGTGGCGCTTGTACCAACGGTAAATAGGTTTCATAGCCCTGGCGCAATAGATTTTCCTGTGCTTTAAATTCGGACCGTGGTTTTGTTACTACCAAATACCAAGAACGGTTTTGGTTTTGAGCATTCGACTCATTAATCACTTCGTTCTTCCCCCAGTTTTTTTGTCAAAGCTGTTTCTCTTTTCAAGCTTTCAATCTCAACTTTGATGTTTTCATATTCTTTTATTTTTCTTTGTAAAAATCGGTATGTCACCGCCGTTTTTTCCTCTATTCCCTGGGGGGTAAGGAAGTAGATATATGCACTTTTCTTTTTATTTTTGTAAAAATTTTGTAGCTTTATAAAACCCTTATCAACCAACGCCTTTAGGCAATAGTTTGTTTTACCTAAACTAACACCCATTTTTTGTGCGATATCTCGCTGGCTCAAATGAGGTTCAGCCTCTATGAGCTTGAGCAATTTATAGGCAATTTCGTCCTTCAACTAAGCGCTGTCCTTTTACGTTCAATGACTGAACAATAGCAAAAATAATCATTTAAGTTCAAGGTTTTATTGAGATTATTTTAGATTTAACAGTTTGCAACAATTGCATGAAGTAGTAGGCTATCTTAAATCATTCAAATCAGCCTAAATCTATAATGAGATTCCGTGCTTAAAATTTAATATATTTTTTGATACGAAAATACACAGATCACACGGATAAAAATAACATGCATAATTTTGTCGTTTAAATTCTAACAATATAACCAAAGTGTTAAACAACATCCATTTTATCTGTTTGTTTTTTAAGGTTGTTCACAAATTCAACAATAAAGACAGCAAAAATCCCTAGCATCCCACCTAATATAAGTGAAAGTATCGCTATTAACTTTCTATTTGGTCGAATTGGTTCGACATCAATGACGGCTTTTTTGTCAATACGAACTGCTTGTAGTTTATCTTTTTCAATCTTTATTGATTCAAGTCTTGTGAGTTGTTCCTCTAAATCTCTTAACCCCGTTATATGGAAATCATCTGACTTTCTATTTTTTAATGCATTTATTTCAGCTTGAAGAACTTTGGTACCTTTCATATAAACCGATAAGTTATTTTCATTTGATAAGCTTTTAGAAATACTATTTAATTCCGCTGAAACTGCGCGATTAAACGAACCCTCAACATTTGGGACAAATAAATGCCCTCGAATCCCTAACTCTTTTGCAATTTGATAGGCTTCTTCTAAGCGCCTTAACTCATCTTCACGTCTTTGTTTGTAAATAGATCGTTTACTTGAAATTTCTATTTTTAGGCTTTTGATTTTAGAATTTATATCGGCATGTAAATTTCTTACCAATTGATTTATGCTCTCCTGATTCGCCATTTCAACAAGACTATCTAACCAGAAGCCTATTTTTTCTTTATAAGTGCCTTCTAAGGTAATCACCGTACTATCGGCGGTTTCTTTACCCACCTTCACTTTAATAGCTTTTAAAAACCCCTCGAAAATTTTGTTGTTATTTTTTTCTGTTAGAGCCTGAGTAGAATCTGCTGAAAATGTTTCTAATACTTTAAATTTTTCAAAAAATGCTTTTTTTAATTTTCGTGAGTTGATGTTCCCAATGAAAACTGCAAAAGCATCATTACTATTTAAATTATTACTATTTAAATTATTACTATTTAAATTATTACTATTTAAATTATTACTATTTAAATTATTACTCTTTATATTGTAGTTATTTAATGCATTCAATGGTTGAATATTTTCAAACGAGGGTGGGAGCAAAATAGTTTCCACTTGATAAACCCGTTTTTGAGTAAAAGCATAGAACAGTCCGGCTACAACGGCAATCAGCGTTATACCTAACACAATTTTTTTTCTGCGCCAAAGTACATTAATAATATCAACTAAACTAATTTCATCTGTGGATGCTGACTGTGATTGGTAAACGGTAGGATTTGGAGCTTGCGAATCAGAATTCATTTGGTATCTCTTTTAGCATTTATTTTTTTCTATTGACAACTATATTTGTAAACAATAACTTATTAATATGTAAAAAGTCAAAAAACCTTTATTTTCGCTTAGCTTTTTTCACCCTGGAGATTACTTCGCTCTGCTCGTAATGACAGGATATTTTTAACAATAAATAATAAGTGGTTCGCACTTAATAACACTTCATGTTCACCCTAAAACCCCTTCGGGTTTTATTGGGCACTACCTGAACCTGATTTGCACGTTCTGGCATCATCGAGTACTCACAGAACCAGCCCCACAGATTTTCAGTAAAGATTTATACCGTACTATCACTATTGCTCCTCGTTATTGTTTACCCGCTCACCCTAGCCTTCCCCCTTGAAAGGGAAGGAATCCAGTATTAATTTAGCCCAAGCTGCCCTTCTTCAAACTTTTTAATTTTATCCCGAATATTAGCCGCTTCTTCAAACTCCAAGTTTTGTGCGTGCTTATACATTTCTTGCTCAAGCTCAGCCACTTTCTTTTTGAACTCTTTCGTCGTTAAGCCTTCATATTCGGCCTGCTCCTCCGCAATTTTCGCATATTGTTTCGCTGAATTGCTATAGGCGCCTTCCATAATATCCGCGACTTTTTTATTGATAGTTGTTGGCGTAATTCCATGCTTTTTATTAAACTCAATTTGTTTTTCACGGCGGCGTTCGGTTTCATCGATGGCTTTTTTCATTGATTTGGTTATTTTATCGGCATATAAAATTGCCATGCCTTTGGAATTTCGCGCAGCACGACCGATGGTTTGAATGAGTGATCGTTCTGAACGTAAAAATCCTTCTTTATCGGCATCCAATATCGCAACCAAGGTGACTTCAGGAATATCCAGGCCTTCACGTAGCAAATTTATTCCTACCAGAACATCAAAATGACCCAGACGTAAGTCACGCAGTATTTCTATACGCTCTACGGTATCAATATCTGAATGCATATAGCGTACTCGCACGCCGTGATCTGCAAAATAATCGGTCAGATCTTCTGCCATACGTTTGGTTAAAGTTGTAACGAGTGTCCTCTCATTGATTTCTACACGTTTATTTATTTCTGAGAGTAAATCATCAACCTGTGTTGTCGCTGGTCGAACTTCAATAACAGGATCAAGTAAACCTGTTGGCCGCACAACCTGTTCAACCACTTCTCCCGAATGTTCTGCTTCGTAGTCGGCAGGCGTAGCGGAAACAAAAATGGTTTGGGGAATCAATTTTTCAAATTCATCAAACTTTAATGGGCGATTATCTAATGCCGAAGGCAAACGAAAACCATAATTCACCAGGTTTTCTTTACGCGATCGATCACCTTTGTACATTGCCCCTACTTGAGGAACAGAAACATGTGACTCATCAATAATTAATAAGGCTTCATCGGGTAAATAATCGATAAAAGTCGGTGGTGGATCGCCCGGTTGGCGACCCGATAAATAACGTGAATAGTTTTCTATACCATTACAATAGCCCAGCTCTAACATCATTTCGATGTCAAACTGACAACGTTGTTCCAGGCGTTGTGCCTCAACCAGTTTATTATTATCACGCAGATAACCAAGTCGTTCTTTTAACTCGGCTTTAATTTGTTCTACTGCATTTAAGATATTTTCACGTGGTGTAACGTAATGTGTTTTAGGATAAACCGTAGTTCGCGGAACTGTCTGTATCACCTCGCCGGTAAGTGGATCGAAATAACTGATTTTTTCAACCTCGTCATCAAACATTTCAACCCGAACCGCATCTTTTTCTGAATCTGCAGGAAAAATATCAATCACTTCACCACGTACCCGGAACGTGCCCCGTTTTAATTCCGTATCATTGCGTGTGTATTGCAAGGCGGTCAATTTTTGTAAAATTTTACGCTGACCAATTTCCTCACCACGATTCAAAATTAACACCATTTCAAGGTAAGAAGACGGATCGCCCAAACCATAAATCGCAGAAACGGTTGCAATAGTAATAGTATCTTTTCGTTCAAGTAAGGCTTTGGTCGCGGATAAACGCATTTGCTCAATATGCTCATTCACTGCCGCATCTTTCTCTATGAAGGTATCCGAAGCAGGCACATAGGCTTCTGGCTGATAATAATCATAATAAGACACAAAATATTCCACTGCATTGTTCGGAAAAAACTCTTTCATTTCACCATAGAGCTGGGCAGCCAATGTTTTATTATGCGCCATTATCAAGGTGGGGCGTTGTAATTGCTGGATAACATTGGCCACGGTAAAGGTTTTACCTGAACCGGTTACCCCCAACAATGTCATGCCTGACTCACCTGCTTTTAGTCCCTCAACTAAAGCCGCAATCGCAGTGGGTTGATCGCCTGCTGGTTTATATTCTGATGTGAGTTGGAATGCTTTGTTTTTCATACTAATTTTGCTAATGGCTGCCACTAAATATATGATCTCATTTAAAGTTGCAGTATATTACACGTCTTTATAACGTCATGTTAGTAACAGATTTAGAAACGGGTATTTGGAGATATCAAGTTGGATTTTAAATTGTCAGATCGCGTACAACGCATTAAGCCATCCCCCACTTTAGCCATTACCGCGCGAGCAGCTGAATTACGCGCTGCCGGTAAAGATATTATCGGTTTAGGCGCGGGCGAACCTGATTTTGATACCCCTGAATATATTAAAACGGCAGCAATAAAAGCCATTTCCGATGGTTTTACCAAATATACTGCGGTTGACGGTACAGCCGGCCTTAAAAAAGCCATCATTGATAAGTTTTCTCGCGATAATCAACTTGATTACACGGCAAATCAAATTCTTGTGTCTTGTGGTGGAAAACAAAGCTTTTTTAACCTCACTCAGGCGATTTTAAATGAAGGTGATGAAGTTATTATTACTGCGCCCTACTGGGTTTCTTACCCAGATATGGTGTTACTCGCCGATGGAACACCGGTTATTGTCGAAACCAGTATCGAACAAAACTTTAAAATGACGCCCGCTCAACTTGACGCCGCCATTACCGATAAAACACGATTGGTGGTACTCAATAGCCCCTCTAACCCTTCCGGTATCGCTTATAAAAAAGATGAGCTCGCTGCACTTGCTCAGGTTTTACTCAAGTATCCTAACGTTTTAGTTGCAACGGATGATATGTATGAGCATATCCTCTGGTCGGATGAACCCTTTTCAAATATTGTTATGGCCTGTCCTGAGCTCTATGAGCGTACTGTCGTTTTGAATGGCGTATCGAAAGCTTACTCGATGACAGGGTGGCGTATCGGCTATGCTGCCGGCCCTGAAAAGCTCATTAAAGCGATGAAAAAAATCCAGTCACAAAGCACTTCAAACCCCACCTCAATTTCACAGGTTGCCGCTGAAGCTGCATTAAATGGCGATCAATCTTGCCTCGATCCCATGCTAGCCGCGTTCAAAGAACGCCATGAATACGTCCATAAACGTTTAAATTCAATCAATGGCATCAGTTGCCTACCATCCGATGGCACTTTCTACTCTTTCCCCGACATTCGTGGTTTTATCGAGAAAGTTGAAGGAGTTAGTAACGATCTGGAGCTCTCAGAATACCTGATTGAAAAAGCCGGTGTTGCGCTTGTCCCGGGTTCGGCCTTTGGCTCTCCTGGTTATATCCGCATTTCATTTGCAACCAGTCTCGATACACTCAAAGATGCCTTAGATAGGATAGAGAATGTCATCTCGTAATCGCTGGCTGCATAGTATGAGTAATACCTAAGATTTGTAGGAAAAGCCCTACACAAAGTCACTGAGAATCCCTACAAAAGATCGCTTTCAACCAATGGGGTTTTTACGCATTATATTACCTACAAGGATGTGGGGGTGACATGGACGTCTCTTTTTAACCTTCAGCCATGGATTAGCTGAAGAAGTCCTTGAAAACACAGTTTCATCACCTACATGGAAGTAGGAGGACATCATGGAAGAATTTTCCTATGGCTCAAGACGTGGCTGTGGATTCAGCTTAATCGAGTTACTATTCACTCTCGCGGTTATCTCAATATTTTTACTCAATATCGCACCTAACCTCAACCCAATTATCGCACAGGAAAGAAGTGCCGTATTGACGAACAGCATAGTTGGCGCCCTCGCCTATGCGCGTACTGAATCTATTATGAAACAGATCAACATTATCACCTGCCAAAGCGATAATGGCAGTGACTGCAATGACTCCTCTAATTGGCATAATGGCTGGATTGTATTTGTAGATGATAATAGCAATGAACAACGCGATGCGAATGAACAGATTTTGCGCATTTACCCAGCAACAACAAATGGTACCCGGGCAACTTTTTGGAAATATTACGTAAAATATAAGCCTAACGGACGCTCATACCCAAACGGCTCTTTCTTCATTTGTAACCCCACTCTCGGCGTTGGAAAAGCACTGATCATGTTCCACACCGGGCGATTACGCCTTAGCGAAACACAAACGAATGGTTCAGCAATTACTTGCATTTAATTCATGTATTTTAGTGAAATCTTAGTTGACCCATGGGGAGCAGATCAGTACTATACGCGTCGATTCCCCAATAGCTCAGTTGGTAGAGCAAAGGACTGTTAATCCTTGTGTCCCTGGTTCGAGCCCAGGTTGGGGAGCCATATTTAAGGCCAGACTTTATAACAAAAGTCTGGCTTTTTTTTTAGATAAAAATAAAACATGCTTAGTAAAGCACTTCCCTCAAACAGAAAAAAACCAGGTTCACAGTGAATCTGGCTTCTCATTATCAAGGCTAAAAGTGTCAAGCTTAACTATATTTTTAACCCTGATAAATACTGTTTAAACTCATCACCAATCTCCTGGTGTTTCATCCCCAGTTCAACACTGGCCTGCAAATAACCTAATTTACTTCCGCAATCATAACGTATACCTGCAAATTCATAAGCATAAACTTGCTCTTCGCTTAACAGGTCAGCAATGGCATCCGTCAATTGAATTTCACCACCCGCCCCTTTTTGAGTTTTTTCTAAATGATGAAAAATACGCGGTGTCAGCACATAACGTCCGACAACAGCGAGGGTTGAAGGCGCATCAGCGGGAGCCGGCTTTTCAACAATACCTGAAATAAAGCCTTCTTTTTCAGATTCGCCTTTCAGACTCACTATACCGTATTTATCTGTCTCATTTTTTTCAACATGTTGCACCGCTAAAATACTGGAATCATGCTCTTCATAACGTTCAACCATTTGCTTTACACAACTTGTTTTATCGTTATCAATTAAATCATCTGCAAGAATAACCGAAAAAGGTTCATCCCCGACAACCGGTTTTGCACACAATACCGCATGTCCTAAGCCCAACGCTTCTGCCTGGCGCAAATAAATGCATGAGACATGAGACGGGATAATATTTTTCACTATTTGCAAAAGCTTATCTTTGTGCTTCGCTTCAAGTTCAGCTTCAAGCTCGTATGCCTTATCAAAATGATCAGGTATTGAACGTTTGTTCCGTCCAGTGACGAAGATCATTTGATCGACACCCGCCTCTACCGCCTCCTCAACAGCATATTGAATGAGAGGTTTATCAACAACGGGCAACATTTCTTTGGGGCTGGCCTTTGTTGCGGGTAAAAACCGTGTCCCTAATCCCGCAACCGGGAATACTGCTTTTCTAATTTTTTGCACTTTCTAAAGCCCTATATATAAAAATTCGTTTTTATTCAGTATTTTTCGTAATAAAAAGGGGGAGAGTAAATATTATACCCAGATTTATACGACTAACGCATCAAATTCACAAAAAAGGCACCCGAAGGTGCCTGAAAAACGAACAATAAAATACTGATTAATTATTTATATTACTTTCTTTTGGTCCTACAAAAAGTGAATCGCGATTTTTATCAATAAGTTTACGACCAATCCCTTTCACTTTTGATAACTCTTCAATCTGACGAAATAAACCATGCTCTTCACGATACGCAACAATGGCTTGCGCTTTTTTCAGTCCAACGCCTTTGATATTTTTCGCTAATGTTTGCACATCAGCGACATTAATATCGACAGGACCAGCGTACACGAATGAAGATACTGCTAAAGCGATGGTGGTTACTAAAATCCTTATCATGTTCATTATTTGAGACTCCTTCTCTATTTAACAAAACCCATTATAATCATATTCAGAATATGAAGTCTGTAGGACAATACTGAAAAAGCAGTAAGTTTTATCCTACAAAAATTATATACCAAGCTCTTTTTCAATTTTTCGTAATGCATCCATGGGGTTTTCAGCTTGGGTAATAGGACGCCCGATAACTAAATAATTACTGCCGACATCCACCGCCTGTGCAGGTGTCATAATGCGCTTTTGATCGCCCGTAACACTCCACTGTGGACGAATACCTGGCGTCACCAACTCAAAGGGAGGTGCAAGAAACTCTCTGAGCATTGAAATTTCCTGAGGAGAACAAACGACACCATCCAGCCCACAATCGTGCGTTAATGTTGCCAATCGCCTAACCTGCTCTGCCGGTGAAACTGCTAAACCAATTTCTTTTAAATCATCCTCAGCCATGCTTGTTAGCACCGTAACGGCAATCAACGTTGGACTTCCATCACTAACAGGTAAGGCCTCACGTGCAGCCTCAAGCATTTTACGGCCACCCGAAGCATGGACATTAATCATCCATACGCCCAAATCTGCGCCTGCCTGACACGCCTTTGCCACTGTATTTGGAATATCATGAAATTTTAAATCTAAAAAAACATCAAAATTTTGCTTAACTAAATTTTTAACCAATGAAGGTCCTGAACGGGTAAAGAGTTCTTTACCCACTTTTAAACGACAACGTGATGGATCTAATTGTTCAACAAGTTTTAACGCACTTAACTCATCCGGAAAATCTAATGCAACTATAATGGGTGATGAACTCACTCTATTCCCCTTCTACACCTTGAATTGGTTTAACGGTATCCCAACGCTTACAACCAGGACACTGCCAATGTAATGTTTTGCCATTGAAGCCACAAACGTGACAGCTATAAACAGGCTTATCTTCTAAAAGCTGACTGGTAACAGATTTTAAAATATATAACTTTTCTTTAACAGGTGCTTTAGCATGTTTAATATTAATATCAATTAATCGATCCATACCTCGTAAAGAAGGCCGGTGATGTAAAAATTCTTCTATAAAAGCTTCGGCTGTTTCATCATTTTGATAATGTTGTAATAAACCTGCAAGGTTTAACATAATACTAATCGCATCATGACGTGATAAAATTTCACGTAGGTACACTAACATATCTTCTGGTTTCCCGATGCTTTGATAGCAATGCAGCAAAGGACCTAAAGCCTCAGGTAAGTAATCCGGATCCTGTTCTTCGATACGTTTTAATGCGCGTATGGCAGCCACTTCATTGCCCGATTCATATTCAATCTCTGCTTCTTGTAGACTGGCACGAACACTTTTTTTATTGATGGATAATGCTTTTTTTACAAGTTTCATCGCCCGGGTGGGTTCACCTTGTTTACTCGCTATATCGGCTTGTTCACAATAAAAGTGAGAAATTAAAGGAGCAAAATCTTTCCCAGTTTTAACACTAATTCTCTGGGCTATTTTGATTGCATTTTCCCAGTCTTTTTCTTGTTGATAAATATCCAGTAAGTATTCCAGTGCTTGCTCACTGTGAGGGTTACTTTCAACCAGTTCACCAAATAAGGTTTCTGCACGATCAAATAAACCCGCTTTCATATAATCCTGACCCAGCTCAAACAAAGCATGTGCGCGTTGTTCAGGCAAAAGCGTTGGTCGCGCAATTAAATTTTGATGGATACGAATCGCACGCTCTACCTCACCCCGACGTCTGAATAAACTGCCTAATGCCAGGTGGGTTTCAACAGTCTCACTATTCACTTCAAGCATTTGAATAAATAAATCAATCGCTTTATCCGGTTGCTCGTCGAGTAGTAAATTTAATCCTTTTAAATAATCTAATGGAATATCAGAAATACTTTTTCTTTTCACACTTAAAGAACGACGCCCAATGATCCAGCCGGAAAGGACAGCAAGAGGGAGTAATAAAAAAAGAGTTTCAAGTAGCATCTGATAATTTTACGCTAACGTTAACTTTATATTAATGTTCATTTTTAATCGGAATATTTCTAAGATTAACGATTTCTTTTTCTGCCACTTCAACCGAGCGTTTCAGTTTGGAAGCGCTACGTCGCGAACCAATAATAAAACCCAGACTTGAAAAGATACCAAGTAAAGCACCAACAATCATGGCAAGAATTAAAACAAGCGATAATGGTAGTTCTATTGAGCCAAGATAGTAATGCAGCTGTACCGTATCTGCATTAAGCACAGAAAAAACAACGCCAAAAATAACCACAATTAAAGCTAATAAAAAATAAAGTAGTCGTAACATTTTGGTATCCCTTATAAATCAATTAGATAGTGTTTTAAAGTGTACACTGGAATGCAAATAATTTCATACGCATAATCACTATGTCTGTTTAAAACAGGCATAAAAAAACAGCATAAAGCTTTCACCTTATGCCGTCTTTATTTATTAGGATAATTTAGAGATCAGTATTTAAGGCTTAATTTCAACCCGTGTCATACTTTCGTTAACTCGTTCCCGCATTTCCTTCCCCGGTTTGAAGTGAGGAACATACTTTGCCGTTAACTCAACCGAATCGCCCGTTTTTGGATTACGGCCCACACGGGGTGGACGGTAATGTAATGAAAAGCTACCAAAACCTCGAATCTCAATACGCTCGCCATTCGCCAATGTTGTTGCCATGTGCTCCAACATATTCTTAACCGCCAGCTCAACATCTTTATAAGCGAGTTGAGTCTGCTTTTGCGCGAGAATTTCGATTAGTTCTGATTTTGTCATTATTATTCCTAAACGATTTACTTGTTAATGTTAACTATAATACAAGTTACGCCAATATGGAATCCAGTTTTATCACTAATATCAGGAACTTACTCGTCCCCACCGTCCATTTGTTGCTTCAATAAGTCACCTAAGGTACCGCCAGCAGGGGCTGCGCCACTCTTATAATCACTGATTGTTGCTTTTTCTTCAGCAGTATCTTTCGCTTTAATCGATAAGCTGATGTTGCGGCTCTTACGATCGATACCGGTGAATTTAGCTTCAACTTCTTCGCCAGTGGTAAGAACCGTACGCGCATCTTCAACACGATCACGTGAAAGTTCCGATGCACGAAGGTAACCTTCAACACCATTACCTAAATCAATAACCGCACCTTTAGCGTCAACTTCACCAATGGTACCTTTTACGATAGTCCCTTTTGGATTCGCAGCAACAAAATCAGAATATGGATCTTTATCTAACTGCTTGATTCCTAAAGAAATACGCTCACGTTCCGGGTCAACAGACAATACAACAGCATTAATCTCATCACCTTTCTTGTAATTACGAACCGCTTCTTCACCTGTATCGTTCCAGGAGATATCAGATAAATGAACCAAACCATCAATACCACCGTCCATACCAATGAAGATACCGAAATCAGTGATTGATTTAATTGTACCTGTCACTTTGTCGCCTTTAGTGAAGTTACCTGCGAAATCATCCCAGGGATTAGCCTGACACTGCTTCATACCTAATGAAATACGACGACGTTCTTCGTCGATATCAAGTACAACAACTTCAACTTCATCACCTAACGCAACAACTTTGCTTGGGTGGATATTTTTATTAGTCCAGTCCATTTCTGAAACATGCACTAAGCCTTCAACGCCTTCTTCAAGCTCGATGAAACAACCGTAATCAGCAATATTACTGACCTTACCGAATAAACGTGTGTGCTCTGGATAACGACGTGCAATATCAACCCATGGATCTTCACCCATTTGCTTGAGACCTAAAGAAACACGCATACGTTCTTTATCAAACTTAAGCACTTTAACGTCTATTTCAGTACCCACTTCAACGATTTCACTTGGATGCTTAACACGTTTCCAGGCCATGTCTGTGATATGTAATAAACCATCAACACCACCTAAATCAACAAATGCACCGTATTCAGTTAAGTTTTTAACCACACCCTTAACGATAGCGCCTTCTTGCATGCTTTCTAATAGCGCATCACGATCTGCACCACCTTCTAATTCAACAACAGCACGACGTGAAACAACAACGTTGTTACGTTTTTGATCAAGTTTAATAACTTTGAATTCTAATTCTTTATTTTCTAAATAGCTGGTATCACGTACCGGACGTACATCGACTAATGAACCCGGTAAGAATGCGCGGATATCACCAAGGTCAACCGTAAAGCCACCTTTAACTTTATCAGCTATAGAACCAACAACGGTTTCATTTGCTTCATGCGCTTTTTCTAAACGAGTCCATGCTTCTGCACGTTTCGCTTTTTCACGTGATAGACGTGTTTCGCCGAAACCATCGTCCATCATGTCCATAGCAACATCTACGGTGTCGCCTACAACAACTTCAATTTCGCCTTTGTCGTTAAAAAATTGAGATAATGGAATAACACCTTCAGACTTAAGACCGGCGTTAACAACAACAAAGTCGCTATCAATTTGTACAACTGTGCCTGAAATAATAGAACCAGGACGCATTTGCGTATTAACTAAACTTTCTTCAAATAATTCTGCAAAACTTTCGCTCATTTTGGATATGCCTTTCATGATCAATTAATTTCAATTCATTTCAATAAATTAATCAGGGGTTATGTCATAGCTGCTCTCTGGCGAGGCAAACACTACGAACTGTTAATCAAATGATTCGCCACACTTGCGGTGTCGAACCGGTTAATTTCTTTTAAAGGATGCTAGAACTTTTTATCACAAACTGCGAGCACCTGCCCGACAACTTGTTCGATACTGAGGTCTGACGTATCAATGAGTATTGCATCGTCCGCCGGTTTTAACGGTGATGCTGAACGTTGACTGTCTCGCTCATCGCGTTTCTCGATGTCCTTCAAAAGGGCGGCAAGGTTACCATCAATACCCTTTGATTTCAACTGTTTATAACGTCTTTGTGCCCGCTCTTCAGCGCTGGCGGTGAGAAAGATTTTGGCTTTGGCATCCGGAAAAATAGTCGTACCCATATCGCGGCCGTCTGCCACCAGGCCAGGGTATTGCCGGAAGTCACGTTGACGCTGAAATAACGCCTCGCGTACTTTGGGCATTGCCGCAACAATCGAAGCCGCATTTCCGGTCGTTTCGGTACGCAATTCAGCACCGACGGCCTCTCCTTCGAGAATAATCTGCAATTCTTGCGAAACACCGCCATCCGACTGGGCTGAATCGACATTAACCAATTTAAATTCAACATCTAAATGCGCTGCGTAATTGGCAATTTCATCTTCATTATCAAAGGAAAGCTGGTTTTTCTCAGCACCTAAACCGACTAATCGGTACAAAGCCCCGCTGTCGAGCACGTGCCAACCTAATGTCTTTGCAACATGCTGAACAATCGTACCCTTGCCAGAACCACTTGGGCCATCAATGGTTAAAACCGGCGCCAAATTATCGCCCATAAACATCTTCAAAACGCACGATATCGTCTTCTCCTAAATAAGAACCCGATTGAACCTCGATCATTTCTAATGGTATTGCCCCTTTATTTTCTAAACGGTGCTTGGTACCAATCGGTATATAAGTGGATTGATTTTCTGTCACAATAAACGTTTCATCGCCCCGCGTGACTGACGCGGTGCCGCTGACAACAATCCAGTGTTCTGCACGGTGATGGTGCATTTGCAAAGACAAAATTTCGCCGGGGTTAACCGTTATCCGTTTAACCTGGTAACGCTCTCCCATGTCAATACTGTCATAATGTCCCCAGGGACGATAAACACAACGATGGCTCAGGTGTTCATCTCTGTCTTCCGCTTTTATCCATTCAACCACTTGTTTTACATCCTGAACCTGATCACGATGAGAAACTAAAATCGCATCAGCCGTTTCAACCACAACGATATCCTTTAAGCCAACTGCCGCAATTAAACGTTGCTGACTGATTAGCATTGAATCTTCGCTGTTAATGGCAACGACATCACCCTGTGTGACATTACCTTTATTATCTTTATCGCCAATATTCCAAAGCTCAGCCCAGGCACCAACATCAGACCAGCCAGCATCAAGTCGAACTACCGCAGCCTTAGTTTTGGAATCAGAAACCATTTTTTCGGCAACGGCATAATCAATAGAATCAGAAGGACAAGCCGTAAAAGCAGCATCGTCAATACGATAAAAATCGAGCTCCTCTTTACCCGCTGCATACGCTTTTTCACAGGCAGATAAAATGGCCGGCGCATGTTGCGCAATTTGCTCGAGCCAAATAGAACTCTTCATCATAAACATGCCGCTATTCCAAAGAAAATCACCGCTGTCCAAATATTTTTGTGCAGTAATCTCATCCGGCTTCTCAACAAACTGCTCAATAACAAAACTTCCCTCTTCAATGGCGGCACCTTGCTTAATATAGCCGTAACCGGTTTCGGCTTTGGTCGGTACAATGCCAAAGGTGACCAGCATATCTTGTGCTGCTAACGTCGAACCTTCGGTTAAAATTTGCAGGAATGTTTTTGTATCCTGAATAACATGATCAGCAGGCATCACTAATAAAATATCATCATGCCCCGATTCTCTGTTTGCTATAGCTGCTAAAGTTAAAGCTGGAGCCGTATTACGCCCCACCGGTTCTAATAATAGTGCATCTGCTTTAACATTAATTTCACGTAACTGTTCTGCGACTAAAAAGCGATGTGCGTCGTTACAGATAACCGTGACGGTATCAGAAATATTTGGAAAATTTTCAAGCCGTGAAACTGTATCCTGTAATAGCGTTTTTTCTCCGACCAAAGGCAATAGTTGTTTTGGATACAACTGGCGTGACAAAGGCCAAAGACGCGTACCTGAACCGCCTGAAAGAATAACGGGCTTGATAGTTATACTCATAATTAATTTAAATCCTTTATATTTAAACCTGCATTTTTTGCCAACTCAACAAACCCTGGAAATGAGGTATTTACATTTGCACAATCTGTAATAGTAATGATTCCATTTGCGACTAATGCAGCCATGGCAAATGACATTGCGATACGATGATCGCCATGGCTATCAACCGTACCCCCTGTAATCTGTCCCGGCTGAATAACAATACCATCTTCTGTTGGTTTCGCATCTATACCCAAAGTGATTAAACCATCAGCCATCACCTGGATGCGATCACTTTCTTTGACTCTTAATTCTTTTGCGCCCGTTAAAGTGGTTTCACCTGTGGCGCAGGTTGCTGCAATAAAAATCGCGGGAAATTCATCAATCGCTAAAGGAACCTGCTCCTCCGGAATTTTAATTCCTTTTAAAGATGAATAACGCACACGAATATCGGCAACGGGTTCACCACCCACTTCACGTTCGTTTTGTATCGAAATATCAGCGCCCATCAGACGTAAAATATTAATCACGCCAATTCGGGTAGGATTAATACCGACATGTTCAAGCGTAATATCTGAACCTTCAGCAATACAAGCACCAACAATAAAAAATGTTGCGGATGATATATCTGAAGGTACATCAATATTCGTGGCCGTTAATGCCCCGCCCCCTTGCAGGCAAATTTTATTGCCCGTGGTCGTTACCTCATAGCCCAAACCGCGTAACATACGTTCGGTATGATCACGTGTTGGCGCCGGCTCAGTAACACAGGTCTCACCTTCTGCATACAATCCCGCGAGTAATAAACATGACTTTACCTGTGCACTGGCAACGGGCATATCATAGGAAAAACCTTTTAACTTGCCACCGCCTTTTACATGTAAAGGAGGTGTACCGTCATCATTACTATCAACCTGAGCATTCATTTGTGCCAAAGGCACGGTGACTCGGCGCATTGGACGTGTATTCAAAGAGCTATCACCCACCATGGTGCTGCTAAACGATTGCCCGGATAATAATCCCGAAAGCAAACGAATAGAGGTTCCTGAATTACCCACATCTAACTCTTTTTCCGGTTTTTTTAATCCATGCAAGCCGACACCGTGAATAGTCACGTTACCCTTTGTTGGCCCCTCAATTTCTACACCCATAGCACGAAACGCATTTAAAGTTGCCAGACTATCTTCACCTTCAAGAAATCCCGTAACATGCGTAACACCTTCAGCAAGTGATCCAAGCATAATACTTCGATGAGAAATTGATTTATCTCCCGGAACCCGAAATGTACCGTTTAATTGCCCACCTGCTTCAACTTCAAATTTCAATTTACTATTCCTAAATATATTTAAAACAAACACCTAAAAAATACTTGCCACCAGGAACACAAAGTTCACCAAGGAAAACACGACGAAGTTTGAAGTATGGTATACACAGTGGACGGGAAAGATTTAAATCCAATACTTCCTATCCCACCGTAGTTTTAACTAATATACTTCTTCAACTTTGTGTCCTTTGTGGCTAATCTTAATTATCGCAATACTCATCTCGTGCTTTTTTTGCACGAGAAAAAACGTCTTTTAAATAAACACTGTCATTTTTTTCAATGGCCTTTGATAGCTGGTGTAAATCATCACTAAATTTTTCAATCATAGCAACCAAGGCATCACCATTGGCCGAACAGATATCCCGCCACATATCCGGATCACTTGATGCGATTCTGGTAAAATCACGAAAACCACCGGCTGCGAATTCAAAAATCTCCTTTTTGGCATCCATTTTCGCTAAGGTATCAACCAATGAAAAAGCCAGCATATGAGGCAAATGACTTGTTGCTGCCAACACTTCATCATGATGTTCTATTGTTGTTTCAACAACATCGGCACCACAAGTTTGCCACATAGCTTTAACTTTAGACACGGCATGATCTGAACTGCCTTCAAGTGGCGTAAGAATAATACGCCGGTTTTCATACAGTTCAGCAAAAGAGGCTTCAACACCACTTTTTTCTGTGCCTGCAATCGGGTGAGCCGGAACAAGTGTTTTCGGTAAAGTCTTAAAAGCGGATTGAGCAGCCTTTACAACACTACCCTTCGCGCTTCCTACATCGGTAATCACCATGTCATCCGTTATCACAGCAGAAATTTTTTCAAATATTGTTTGCATCGCACCTAAGGGTACGGCTACTACAACCATGTCACAGCCTTTTACCGCTAAAGTAATATCGGTTTCAAAACGATCAATCACACCCAGATTTTTTGCTTTTTCTAAATGAGCAATATCACGACCAGCACCAACAATTTCACCGACGGCATCTCTTTTCTTTAGCGCTCGTGCAAGCGAGCCACCAATGAGGCCAACACCGATAATGCATAATTTATTGATCACTTGTTGACTCATTATTTATTCAATACTTTTTTTAATGCGCTAATAAAACGTTCATTTTCTTTTGTTGTGCCAATGGTAATACGTAAATGCTCTGGCATTTCATAGTTTGCGACCGGACGCACAATAACGCCCTGATACAATAAATCATCATACACTTTCATTGCATTATCACCGACATTAACACAAATAAAATTGCCAACCGAGGGAATATAACTTAAACCCAATACCTCAAATTCTGACATCAGGTACTTCATACCGTCAGCATTTAGTTGTAATCCAGATTCTAAGTATTCGAGATCCGTCACCGCTACCTCGGCTGCCTTTAATGCTAAACTATTAACATTAAAAGGTTGGCGAACACGATTAAGCGCATCAGCAACCTGCGGATCAGAAATAGAATACCCCACGCGTAATCCAGCCAAACCGTATGCTTTAGAAAAAGTACGTGTCACGATAAGATTAGGATATTGTTTTGTTAACTCAACACCATTGGGATAGTTTTCTGCCGCTATATCACTATCGGCAAATTCAAAATAAGCTTCATCTAAAACAACAAGCACATCTTGAGGAACGGATTTTATAAAAGTAGTCAGTTCACTTTTAGCCAACCATGTTCCCGTTGGATTATTTGGGTTGGCGATAAAGATAACCCGTGTTTTATCAGTAATGGCACTTTGCATTGCTTCAAGATCGTGCCCCCAGTTCTTTGCTGCTGTCACTACGGCTTTCGCACCCACAGCCTGGGTCACAATAGGGTAAACAACAAAAGCGTGTTGAGAAAATATCACTTCATGTTCTGGCGTAACAAAAGCGCGCGTTAATATTTCTAAAATATCGTTTGAGCCATTGCCAATAGTAATTTGGTTTTCAGCAACATTATGTTTTTTCGCCAATGCCGCTTTTAAATCAAAAGCATTACCATCGGGGTAACGGGAAAGTTCCGCTAATTCATTTTCTATGGCAGACAAAACTTTAGGACTTGGGCCCAATGGGTTTTCATTTGAGGCAAGTTTAATAACATCAGAAACACCATATTCTCGCTTCAGTTCTTCAATCGGTTTACCCGCTTGATAAGGAGATAAAGACTGCACGCCTTTTGTAGCTAGGTTAAATAAATCACAATCTGACATTGAATAATCTCAAGTATTTAAAGTTTATTAACACATAGACCTTTGCATGGATAATGAGAAGCTAAAGAACAAGTCAAAACCGATGAAAAAGCGGAGTGTACAATAGGTACATGAGCATTTCGAAGAGGTCTTTGACATAGTAATTTCGCTTCTCATTATTCGTGCAATGGTCTATAAGACAGCTTTAGGGTAGGAACCAAGAACCTTCACAACACTTGCAGAGTTTTCCAGTTCATTGATTGCTTTAGCAACATTTTCATCATCTGCATGCCCTTCAATATCGACAAAGAAAACATAATTCCACATACCTTGACGTGAAGGACGAGACTCAATCCGGGTCATTGAAATATCATTTTTCGCAAAGGGTTCTAATATTGAATGTAATGAGCCTGATTTATTGCTGGCAGAAATTAACAATGATGTTTTATCTACACCGCTGGCAGGCAATACCCGTTCACCGATAATGAGAAAACGCGTGGTATTATCCGGTTCGTCCTCGATATTTCTTGCAATCGTTTTTAAGCCATAAATTTCTGCTGCCGTTTCACCGGCAATCGCAACAGCACCCTGTTCTGCAGCCGCAAGTCGTGCGGCTTCAGCGTTGCTGGTGACATCAATTTGTTCTACATTCGTTAAGTTTGTATCTAACCATTTACGACATTGTGCTAAAGACTGACGGTGTGAATACACTTTTTTCACATCTTTAATATCATCAATGTTACCCAATAAATTATGATGAATACGCATATCAACTTCACCACAAATATTGAGTGATGAATTCATAAATTCATCCAAAGTATGGTTAACCACACCTTCAATTGAGTTTTCAACCGGCACAACACCGTATGATGACGCTCCTGATTCTACTTCACGAAAAACATCGCCAATGGTTGTCATTGGCAGCGTTTGCACTGAATGACCGAAGTGTTTAAGAGCTGCTGCCTGAGTAAAGGTACCTTCTGGCCCAAGAAAAGCAATTTTCATAACACGTTCTAAGGCAAGACACGCAGACATAATTTCGCGGAATAAGCGTGCCATCTCTTCATTTGATAAAGGGCCCTTATTACGCTCCATGACTTTGCGTAATACCTGCGCCTCACGTTCTGCACGGTAAAAAACAGTATTGCCGGCTGCTTGTTTTGCAATAGCCACTTCTTCTGCTATTTGTGCACGCTCACTGATTAACCTCTGGATTTTTTCATCCAGGGCATCAATTTTGTCACGTAATTGTAAAAGTTTGTCTGTCATATATTTTTACCACCCCATCCTAACCTTCCCCTTCAAGGGGAAGGGATCCAGGGTGAGGGAATCTAATCAAATAGCGCGAACGCTTAATACACCTTCAATTTTAGTTAAAACATCAATTAAATCATCGTCTGCAGGCTTATCGATGTCAATAATGGTATACGCAACATCGCCGCGAGACTTGTTTAACATATCAATAATATTCATTCCTTTGTTCGCCAAAGTAGATGAAATTTGTCCGATCATATCAGGCACATTACTGTTTACTACCGTTATCCGGTGACCCTCTGTACGCGGTAATTTGACCGTAGGAAAATTAACCGAATTTTTGATATTACCATTTTCAAGATAATCTTTAACTTGCTGCGCAACCATAATGGCGCAATTATCTTCCGCTTCAACCGTTGAGGCACCAAGGTGCGGTAAAGTAATAACACGCTCATGATTCTTCAATAAGTTACTGGGGAAATCACAAACATATGAATACACTTTACCTGACTTAATTGCAGCAGATACGGCTTCATCATCAATGATTCCGTTACGCGCAAAATTAAGAATAATGACGTTATCTTTCATTAATTTTAAACGCTCTGCGTTAATCATATTCGTTGTTGCTTCGATCAAGGGAACATGGAAAGTAATAAAGTCGACCTTAGCAATCATTTCATCAATACTATTGGCTTTCTCAACATCAGACGACAACTGCCAGGCACCTTCAACCGTAATACCGGGATCAAAGCCAATCACATTCATACCAAGATCAATCGCGGCATTGGCAACATAACGACCAATCGCACCCAGGCCAACAACACCTAAAGTACGACCGGGTAATTCAAAGCCGCCAAAATTTTTCTTACCCGCTTCGACTGCTTTATTAATAGCCTCATCGCTACCTTCGAGGTTACGTGCAAAATCCCACGCCTGCCCAAGATTACGGCACCCCATTAACATACCGGCAACAACCAGTTCTTTTACCGCATTGGCATTAGCACCCGGCGCATTAAATACCACCACGCCTTTTGCTGACATCTTATCAACCGGAATATTATTTACGCCGGCACCGGCACGCCCTACGGCTTTTAAACTGTCAGGGATATCCATATCATGCATTTTAAAAGAACGTAATAAAATCGCATCAGGATGTTGAATCTCAGATGCAACTTCATAATTATCACGCGGTAATTTTTCTAAACCGGCTACGGAAATATTATTTAAAGTTAGTATTTTATTCATTATTGTTATTTTCCCAAGTTAAAAATTTAACGCAGAGTTCGCAGAGACGCAGAGTTCGCTAAGTTATTATTTCTTTGCGCCCTCTGCGTCTCTGCACCCTTTGCGTTAACTATTAGCTATATTTATTAGAAAAATCACCCATAAATTTTACCAGCGCATCAACACCCGCTTCAGGCATTGCATTGTAAATACTGGCACGCATCCCCCCCACTGAGCGGTGGCCTTTTAACGTTACCAGATTTTGCTTTGCGGCTTCTTCAAGAAAGACTTTATCGAGTTCAGCATCTTTTAGTGTAAAAGGCACATTCATCCAGGAACGGTTATTTAGCGCAACCGGGCTCGCATAAAAATCTGAACCATCAATTGCCGCATATAATTTACCGGCTTTACGCTCATTAATTTCTGCCATTTTGCTTAAGCCACCCTGCTCTTTAATCCAGGCAAAAACTAAACCCGCCAGGTACCAGGCATAGGTGGGTGGTGTGTTCGACATAGAACCATTATCCGCATGTGTTTTGTAATCAAACATGCCCGGTGTTCCGTCAATAGTTTCACCGATTAAATCTTTACGTACAATAACAACCGTTAAACCTGCCGGACCAATATTTTTTTGTGCGCCGGCATAAATAATAGCAAACTTAGACACATCAATCGGGCGGGATAAAATCGTAGAAGACATATCAGCAACTAACGGCACACCGTTTGTTTCCGGAATATAATCAAACTCAACACCGCCGATTGTTTCGTTTGGCGTGTAATGCACATAAGCTGCGTCCGGATTTAATTTTAAATCTGACTGGGCGGGTGCGCATGAAAAGTTACTGTCTTCAGTTGTTGCGGCAATATTTACATCGCAATATTTTTTTGCTTCTGCAATCGCTTTTTTAGACCATGCGCCTGTGTTTATATAGTCTGCAGATTTTTTACCGCGTAACAAATTCATAGGCACCATTGCAAATTGACTGCTTGCACCGCCTTGTAAAAACAAAATTTCATGTGTATCGGGAATTGACATAACATCACGTAAATCGGTCATCGCTTTTTCAGCAATCGACATATACTCTTTGCCACGATGACTCATTTCCATCGTTGACATGCCCGTACCATTCCAATCTAACATTTCAGATTGTGCCTTTTCTAAAACTGCTTGCGGAAGCATCGCCGGACCCGCACTAAAATTAAAAACTCGAGACATTATCTACTCCAAAAATATATTGTTATTCTTCTAAACCTGTATCGGTTGTACCCGCTTCTTCAGCAAGAACGATTTCTTCACCGTCTTCAGTTTTAATACTTGCAATACGCGCCATTCCGGTAAGCTGCTCATCCTCGCCTAAGCGAATTAAACGTACACCTTGCGTATTACGTCCCATAACAGACACTTCTTCTACCTTGGTACGAACTAATGTACCACCACTGGTGATTAACATCATTTCATCATCATTCTGTACTAATTCAGCACCGGTTACTTCGCCATTACGATCGGTAGTTTGAACAGAAATAACACCCTGTCCGCCGCGGCCATGACGGGGATAATCACTCATGGCTGTACGTTTACCATAACCATGTTGCGTAGTTGTTAATACCGAACCTTCATGCGCGATAATTAATGAAATAACTTTCTGATCTTCTTTTAGCTTAATACCACGTACACCACCAGCACTTCGTCCCATGGCGCGAACATCGCTCTCATTAAAGCAAATAGCCTTACCACTTGAGCTACAAAGTAATACGTCCTGATTACCATCGGTTAGTTCAACACCCACCAGCTTGTCACCATCTTTTAAATCAACCGCGATAATGCCCGAAGCACGTGGACGAGAAAATTCTTTTAATGATGTTTTCTTAACGGTACCGTTCGCTGTTGCGAAGAAGACAAATTTATCCTCTTCATATTCACGAATCGGGAGTACGGCATTAATGCGCTCATCTTTATCTAACGGCAATAAGTTAATAATTGGACGACCACGTGCGGTACGACTTGCTTGTGGTACTTCAAATACTTTCAACCAGTAAACCTTGCCCTTACTTGAGAAACAAAGAATGGTGTCATGCGTACTGGCAACAAATAACTTATCAACAAAATCCTCATCTTTAACCGAGGTGGCTGCTTTACCACGACCACCACGACGTTGTGCCGAGTAAACGGTAATCGGTTGTGCTTTGGCATAACCTTCATGCGAAAGTGTCACCACAACATCTTCTTCTGTTATTAAATCTTCAATGGTTAAATCTTCTTGTGAAGAAACAATTTCAGTGCGGCGTTCATCACCATACTGTTCTTTAATTTCATTGAGTTCTTCAACAATAATTTCCATTAAGCGATCAGCGCTGCTTAATATAAACAACAACTCAGCAATCAGTTTTAATAGTTCTTCAAACTCGCTGATAATTTTATCTTGTTCAAGACCGGTTAAACGATGCAGACGCATATCCAAAATAGCCTGAGCCTGCGTTTCTGAGAAATGATATAACCCATCAACCAAACCACATGATGAAGATAAACCATCTGGACGCGAGGACTCTGCGCCTGTTGCTTCTAACATTTTAGTCACTACACCCGGTTGCCAGGGTGTTGAAATTAATTTTTCTTTTGCTTCGGCGGGATTTTTTGCCGCTTTAATTAACGCAATAATCGGATCAATATTTTCTAAAGCAACCGCTAAACCTTCCCGGATATGGGCTTTTTCACGCGCCTTACGTAATTCATAAACAGTACGACGCGTAACAATTTCACGGCGGTGACGAATGAAGGCATCAAGGATTTGTTTTAAATTCAATAAACGTGGCTGATTATCAACTAAGGCAACCATGTTTATACCAAATACGTTTTGCATTTGTGTTTGTTGATAAAGGTTATTCAACATCACATCGGCCACTTCACCGCGACGAAGTTCAATCACCATACGCATACCGTCTTTATCAGACTCATCACGTAAGCCGGTAATACCATCGATCTTTTTATCTTTAACAAGCTCAGCAATTTTTTCCAGTAAGCGTGCTTTATTAACCTGGTAAGGTAATTCTGTAACAATAAGACTTTCTTTATCTTTAGCGCGCTCTTCAACATGCGTTCGGGCACGCACATAAATCCGCCCTTTACCGCCGGCATACGCCTCGGCAATACCACGCGCACCATTAATAATACCTGCGGTTGGAAAATCGGGTCCCGGCATGATTTCCATCAGCTCTTGAATTGAAATATCTTCTTTTTCAATAACCGCAAGACAGGCATTAATCACTTCAGTCAAGTTATGCGGTGGTATGTTTGTTGCCATACCGACCGCAATACCGGAAGAACCATTAACGAGTAAATTAGGTACACGCGAAGGAAGAATTTCAGGCTCGTGTTCAGACTCATCGTAGTTAGGAATGAAATCAACCGTTTCTTTATCAAGATCCGCCAGTAATTCATGCGCAATTTTTGACATGCGCACTTCGGTATAACGCATTGCAGCCGGTGAATCACCATCCACAGAACCAAAGTTACCCTGACCATCAACCAACATATAACGCAAAGAGAAAGGCTGCGCCATACGAACAATAGTGTCATAAACAGCGGTGTCACCATGGGGGTGGTATTTACCAATAACGTCACCCACAACACGGGCTGATTTTTTATAAGGTTTGTTATAATCGTTACCCAGTTCACGCATCGCATAAAGCACACGCCTGTGAACCGGCTTTAAACCATCTCGAACATCAGGAAGTGCCCGCCCGACAATTACGCTCATGGCATAATCCAGGTAGGACTGCTTCATTTCATCTTCAATATTAATCGGTAGAACTTCTTTAGCGAACTCAACCATGTGTGAGTGGCTCCTTCAAAAGGCAATATTCGAGTTTTTTATAATTTTTAAATAACTAATGCCCTCTTTGAGAGCATTTTAACGGCGGAATTATACCACAGTGTTAGAGAGTACTGCATCTTTATGAAATTACGGCAAATCGAAGCTCAGGCGCGTAAAATAAAAATCAGGGGTGAAAAAACAGCCAATTTCAACTTTTCCAAAGCAAAAAAGCGCACTAACTCGCCATTTATTAAAAATACGCATATTTTGTTGTTATTCCACCCTGTTTGCAGGTATCTTTTTCGCCTATAAATCATACAAACAAGAATAAAACCGCCATGAAAATAGACTCAATCCTTCACCCAACGTGGATTGCCACCGTTGATAGTGAAAATACCGTTCTCACCGATTACTCGGTTGCCATACATGATGGACGTATCCATGATATTCAACCCAAACAGGCTATTTTAGATAAATACTCGTCTGATGTAGACATTACACTTAAAAACCAACTGCTGATTCCCGGCCTAATCAACTCACATACCCACTCCCCTATGTCGCTCATGCGTGGATTAGCCGATGATTTACCGTTAATGGACTGGTTAAATAATCACATTTGGCCTACCGAGCAAAAGCACGTATCAGCGGAATTTGTATATGATGGATCACTTCTTGCCTGCGCGGAAATGCTGCGCAGTGGCACGACCTGCCTTAACGACATGTACTTTTTCCCGGAAGAAACGGCCCGAGCGGTTAAACATGCCGAAATGCGGGCAGTACTGGGCTTAATCATGATTGATTTCCCCTCGGCATGGGCAAAAGATGCTGATGAATACCTCTCAAAGGGCTTAAAATTGCACGACCAGTTGAGCAACAATAGCCTCATTAGCACCGCCTTTGCTCCGCATGCACCCTATACCGTTTCAGACGCGCCTTTAAAACAAATCACCATGTATGCAGAGGAACTCGATATACCGATTCATATTCACCTGCATGAAACAGAGAGCGAAATTGAACAGGCGATTGCCGCATCAGGAAAACGACCAATCGAACGATTAAATGAACTTGATATGCTGTCGCCACGTTTACTTGCTGTACATATGACGCAATTAAGCGAAGAAGAAATAAAGTTAACCGCAGAGACGGGGACGCACGTTATACACTGCCCCGAATCCAACCTGAAACTGGCCAGTGGCTTCTGCCCAACGCATGATTTACAACAAGCCGGCGTTAATATCGCCATCGGCACAGATGGTGCAGCCAGTAATAATGATTTAGATATGCTTGCCGAAATGCAAAGCGCGGCCTTAATCGCAAAAGCAGTGGCAAAAAATGCCAGTGCCTTAGCTGCCGAAGACGTCTTACGCATGGCCACCATTAATGCCGCCAAAGCGCTCAGCTTAGACTCCGAGATAGGCAGCATTGAAATCGGAAAATCAGCAGACATCACCGCGGTGGACTTGAGTGCAATAGAAAACCAACCTGTATATTGCCCAGTGTCACAACTCATCTATTCCGCCGGGCGTGAAAATGTGTCCAATGTTTGGGTGGCAGGTAACCACCTCCTTAAAGATCGCGAGCTCACCACCCTGGATGAAAAAGCCATTTTAGAAAAAGCGGCTTATTGGCAAGAAAAAATCTCTGATTGATAGAAAGTACTTTAACGCAGAGGACGCAAAGGCGCAGAGTACGCGGAGAAAGAATGAAGTAAAAATCAAAACTTTCATTGTAGAGACATTTTTGGAGTTGCTATGAGTTGTAATTATAATTCTTTGCGCCCTCTGCGCCTCCGTGTACTCTGCGTTTAATGAATCGCTTTGCACTTTTTGGAGATTGCCGCGCTTCGCTCGCAATGACAAAAAACGTTCTGGCATCACTTAATGAACCGCTGCGCGGTTCGTCAGTATTACCTTAACCTGCTCCGCACGCTCTGGCATCCTTAAATCTCTATAATTTTAATACCCACATATTACATTTCACGTTAGAATTAGCCTATGACTGAACAAACATTAAATTTTGATCCACAAGAAATTGCTAAATTCGAAGAACTCGCTTCACGCTGGTGGGATCCGAACAGCGAATTTAAACCTTTGCATGAAATCAATCCGCTTCGTTTGGAATACATTGATCGTCGTGCCTCACTAAAAGACAAAACAGTTGTTGATGTCGGTTGCGGCGGCGGCATTCTTGCTGAAAGCATGGCACTTAAAGGCGCTAATGTACTTGGCATTGATATGGGCAAAGCGCCACTCAGTGTAGCCTCACTGCACAAACTGGAATCAGGTGTTGAGCTGGACTATCAACAAATCACCGCTGAAGAGCTTGCCGATAAAAATGCCGGTAAATACGATGTGGTCACTTGCATGGAAATGTTAGAACACGTGCCGGATCCTGCCTCCGTTATTGCTGCCTGTAGCAAACTTGTAAAACCAGATGGTCATGTTTTTTTCTCAACTATTAACCGCAATCCAAAATCCTATTTATTTGCCATTGTGGGCGCTGAATACATACTGCAAATGCTGCCTAAAGGCACGCATGATTACAGTAAGTTCATCAAACCCTCTGAGTTAGAAAGCTGGGCTCGAGCGGCGGATTTACACTTAAGAGAATTAACCGGTATGAGTTATAACCTGTTAAGCAAAAAATATTCACTCGGCCATGATGTTGATGTTAACTATTTAATGCATACACAAAAATAAAATAGCCACTCCCCTTCAGGGGAGGGTTACGACTGCAAGGAGAAGGTGAAATCGTAGATTGAGAAGCTAGCCTGGGCTATGCAGGAGGTAGAGCAACGCAGGAGCAGTTGCCGAAGGTGGGGAAGGTATTAAGTATCCCCTCCCCCTAACCCCCTGATAAAACAATTAGCCATTCGACTAAGCTCTCCATGCTACGTCAATGGTTATCCCGAAATGGGAAGGGGATAAAATTAAAAACAGTTCCCTCCCCTTCAAGGGGAGGGTTAGGGTGGGGAGGGTTTTAAATATCCCCTCCCCCTAGCCCCCTCCCGAAATGGGAGGGGGGGGTAAGTGATGCCCCTCTCTCAAAGAGAGGGGAAAGTGAAATAATAAAAATACTATGCCAAAAATAAAAACAGTTCTTTTTGATCTTGACGGTACTCTCGCCGACACCGCGCCCGATCTCGCCGCCGCGTTAAATCATGTATTAAAGACACATAACTGCGAACCGCTCCCCTATGAAACAATACGCCCCTATGTCTCTCACGGTGGTATAGCACTAACCACGCTTGGCTTTGGTAAAGAACACCCGGAATTTGATAGCTTATATAAAGAGCTTCTTGCTCACTATGAAAATAACATCGCTAATGAAACAACCTTGTTTGCTGGGATGGATGATTTACTCACAAACTTAGAAGCCAATAATTTAAACTGGGGTGTGGTCACCAATAAACCCGGCTGGTTAACAGCGCCGTTAATGCAGGCATTAAAGTTAACAAGCCGTGCGGCAACGATTGTCAGTGGTGACACGCTTGAACAACGTAAGCCACACCCTGCTCCTATTCTCCATGCCTGTAATCAGGCAGGTAGTGAGGCGGCTGAATGTATTTATATTGGTGATGCCGAACGCGATATTGAAGCGGGCAATGCTGCTGGTATGCTATCAATTATTGCTCTGTTTGGTTATATCTCTGAATCCGATAAGCCGAACGAATGGAATGCACACGCCTCGATCAATCACCCAAAAGAAATTCTTTCAATAATTGATGCGCTCAATAGTTAACTCACCTAAATTTAAGGTAGACTAATAACTATGAACGAATTTTCTCTGATCTCGCTTTTAATTGCTGCCTTTGTCGGAGCTTTACTCAGCTATGTTTTTTCACAACGCAAACTTTCAGGATTGCGTGAAGAAAACTCCGCGCTTTCTACCCGTCTGGAACTTGAACAACAAAATAATATCGAAAAAATACAGGCATTAGAAAAAGCGCGCGCTCAATTAACAGAAACGTTTACTGCTCTCTCCAGTCAGGCATTAAAAAACAACAATGAAGAATTTTTAAAACTTGCACAGGAAAACCTGAAACAGTACCAGGCACAAGCCGTTAATGAGCTTGAGAAAAAAGAAAAATCCATCGAACATTTACTGAACCCGATCAAAGAAACATTAAATAAAACAGAACAACAAATTCGCACTATAGAAAAAGAACGTAAAGAATCACAAGGTGCGTTGCATAAGCACCTCGAATCTATGGCGCAATCACAAGCCACGTTACAGGATGAAACCCGCAAATTAGTGACTGCCCTGCGTCGCCCGGAAGTGCGTGGACAATGGGGTGAAATGACCTTAAAACGTTTAGCCGAACTTGCCGGTATGGTGGAACATTGTGACTTCTTTGAACAAGAACAAGTGCGAACCGACGAAGGTGCATTACGACCTGATATGATCGTACGCATGCCCGATGGCCGGGAGATTGTGGTTGATGTAAAAACACCATTAGATGCGTATATCAATGCCATCGAAGCGGTTGATGAAAACCAGCGCCAAATTCAACTCAGCCGACATACTAAAAACGTAAAACAACGTATTAATGAACTTGCTGACAAAGCTTACTGGCAACAGTTTAAGAACGCGCCTGACTTTGTTGTCCTCTTTATCCCCGGCGATCAATTCTTAACGGCTGCGCTAGACCAGGAACCGGCTATTTTAGAAAATGCCTTAGCAAGACAAGTTATTCTCGCAACCCCAACCAGCTTTGTTGCCCTGCTTCGGGCAGTGGGTTACGGCTGGCGTCAGGAACAACTGGCAGAAAATGCAGAACATATTAAAACTGTCGGAGAAGAGCTTTATGGCCGCCTGCAAACCTTTACCGATCATTTACAAAAATTGGGCAAAAGTCTGGATAGCGGCATGAAACATTACAATAGCGCAGTGGGCTCATTCGACAGTCGTGTTTTACCCAGTGCACGTAAATTTAATGAGATGGGCGTCTCAACCGACAAAAAATTAAAACAATCTAAGCAAATTGAGACTGCCGTCAGGCAAATCGAAGTAGAAAAAAAGTCGGACTAATCACGTAAGCAATTTATTGAAATATATGGTGAGAAAAACCTGGCCAGCATTAACACTCTTTTAAAAAACATGTATAATCCGTGACCATTGTTTATTCAAAGTTAGATCATCAGACCTAATCTTAAAATCTGGCAACATATTCCGGCATAAAAAAGCTCTCTATTCTCCGATGCTTAATCTCTATGATGAGTATTTTGCCTGTATGAAATTTTCTAAAAGGTTCACCCCCAATGATATCAAGTTCTAATTTAACTGAAATTAAAGAAAAACAAGCACAGCTGGAAAAGCACCCACTATTTTGCTCAATAAAAAACATCGAAAATTTGAGGCATTTTATGTCATGTCATGTTTTTGCGGTGTGGGATTTTATGTGTCTGGTTAAACGGCTGCAACGCGACTTAACCTCGGTTGATTCTTTATGGCTTCCATCAGAAGTCCCTCAGGCAACACGACTCATTAATGATATTGTATTAGCAGAAGAAAGTGATGAAGCACCCGATGGGAGCTATATCAGTCACTTTGAACTATACCTACTGGCAATGAAAGAAGTGGGTGCAGATACAAAACAAATAGAAGATTTTATTCAACTCATACGTTCAAATATGTCTGTTAGTGATGCCATGGAAAAGGTCTCCGTAAGCCCTTATGTTCAACGCTTTGTAAATGACACGATTAATACCGTGACTAATGGCAGTGTATATCAAGTACTGGGCAGCTTCTTTTTTGGTCGTGAACACGTAATCCCGAGTATGTTTAAAGGCCTGCTGGATGGTTGGCACATGGATGAGAATGATGCCCCCATGTTTGTCTATTACCTAAAACGTCATATCGAACTTGATGCTGATGAACATGGCCCGGCAGCAATAAAGATGATTAAGAGTTTAACGCACGATAATAACAATGCAATTCAAGAACTTGGTGTTGCAGCTGAAGCGGCTATCGAGCACCGTATTCAGTTGTGGAATGGAGTAAGACAAGATATATCTTAGATGTAGTAGCTCAGACCTGATCTGATAGTTACCCCTTTTTCTCCCAGTCTGAACCCTTTTTCCTTCTGATTAAAAGTATCCGTCAAACTAGGGGAGGTTCAGTCTGACCCCTTTTTCCCTTTTAAAACTTCAGACTTTCGTAAAAATTTACTTAAAGCTAAATCCGATTCTTTAACTTTATCAAATATTTTGTTTGATACTTCTTTCGCTACTACATCCGTAAGAACCAGTTCTAGTGAGCTTACAGAAGATAATTCTTTAATTCTTTTAATTGCACCATGAGAAAAATTAAACCCATGCTTGTAATATGCTTGGGTATCAATAAATATACTCCTTGAGAATAGTTCTTCTTTTTCCATTGAAATAATTTCTACTCTATTTTTAATATATCGCCCCAAATATCTGGTGCACGAAAGAATAACCCAGGCATATTAAATAATGTTGGTTTTGGTGATAGCTTTCTATGTACGGCGACATGCATGTGATAAAACATTAAGAGGACAAACAATCCGGCCATAGAATTAAGCAAATTTTTTAAATGCGCTCGTTTATAATAATCATGCCGATGATGTTTAATCTTATTATAATCTGTCCACCAGTTTGGATTTTTATTATCACCCCAATTTATCCATGGCTGCAATTCTAAGCCATAGCGATCTTTGTATCAGGAAAGTCTTTTATTTTATCCAGCAGAACCTCCTTGTATCCACCTATAGAACGAGCCTTCTTATCTTCATCTAAAATACTGCATAATTTTTTAGCTATTACATCAGCTTCTGAAGCACAAGAGAGGATTATTTTAGCCATCTCCATTTAATATGAACTAAAATTATCTTCAGTAAATTCAATGTATCTAGATAGATTCACTAAATCAGCTTCAAGCGCGAGGAAATAGTTCCAGTATTTTGGAGACTCCGTTTCATGAATTCCCATTTAATGATTCCCATCTTCTAAATTGTGAAAAACTACTTATTTTCATTATGTTTGTATAGGTATGGAAGCTTCAGGCTGAATTGGCATTAAAATATTTGCATAGGCCCGCAAAATATCGTTATAAAGATCTGCATGCTTTGGTGCTTCGACGGTTATAATGAGTGCGTATCGAATTTTATCTGCACCTACTGGCTTAGCACCAGCCTCTCGAGCATTATAGTGAATATCGAAAACAGGCATATCTAACGTCTTGCCAAGCATATTGGTATCACCATGAAGTACGGTTTCCCATTTCCCTACATCTGAACGTCGTTCTTGTTCAGTAGCAAATTTTTTTAAACTAAAAAAACTTCTAGTTTCAGCATTTTTTTTATCTTTATTGTTTTTATCTTTCTTAATGTTTTTTGCATTTGGTCTAAAAACTATATCTAAACCTGCACGTGTATATGATGATGCATCTTGTGGATCAACTGGGCAGGCATAGCAGAATGTTGCTTTCAACCTTATTTTCCCAGTCAAGCCTTCTTTAGGTAATGGAAGACTCGCACGCAAATATTTACTTGGTTTCAATTCACCTTGATACACAATTCTTGCTACACCAGGTCCACAAGTAATAATCTCCATTATATCCTCTGGAACTTTTCCCCACCCCACGTGATGCGCATGATGATTCAATGGATCTGCACCATGCACTAGTAGAGCTTTAATTGCTAATGGAGAAAGTTCTGAACCAAGTATAGAGCGTATTCCAACTGCATTACGTAAAAGATAGGGAGACGCAAAGCTAGTGCCTAATTGAGGTTCCAATTCGGGTTTTGTTTGAGGTGTTAACACATGAAAATATTTGGAGGCATCTCCACCAAAAGCCATCAAATCAGGTTTAATTACTCCCGGGCTACGACCAGGACCAATTGCACTATAACTAGCACGCTCCCAGCTTGAACTAGTATCGTTAGCAGAACCAACTGCCACAGCATTCACACAATCAGCAGGAACTTGCACCCTTGCATTGCCTGATATTTGATCGCGTTCTCCATTATTTCCAATAGCAACAGACATGAATGTATCACCATCGCTCAATAAATCATCAATAACCGATGTCCATGCATGAACATCGGTATCTTCTATTGGTAAATCAGGACCAAGACTTAGGTTAATAAATTCATATTGTCTAGAAAGTAAAACTTGCTCTACAAAGCCTAATGTTCGATATAGTTCGAGTGGATCTTCTGTATCTGAATCACTATCAAGAACACGTACATGATCTATATATGAGTATGGCCGTTCTGCAATACCATTTGGTTTGATAGCTCCAAAAAGAAATGCTGATGACACAGCCAGGCCATGTCCTACACTGTCTATATCTGCGTCAGCAGTAGGATCAAGTTCACGATATGCACGAAGCCATGGTGAAATAGGATGTTCCTCAGGTAAACCACCATCTAATATAGCTACTCGAGGTTCAGATGATATTGGTGGCTCAGAAGGTAAGGTACATCCAACTGATATTCCAGCACTTCTAACTGCTGGACGAAGACCTCTTAACTTTGGTACAGGTCGCACTACTCGAATAAAGGTAAAAATTGATAATGATTTAATCGCACTGTAATCACATTCAACTGGCACGAACCATAAATTCCCCGCACGGAAGCCAAATTCTGTGTGCACAATAATATTAAGATCTTTAGCAAAATCTTTAAAAGCAGCCTGGATAAAAGATGGTTGCTCGTCAGGCAGTAAATGCATTCCAACTTCAAAGAAATGTGTCTCATCACTTCCATCATCTCGAATTCGATCTTCTGATGTAAAACTTGTAAACCTTTCAATATGTGAAAAATCTAAAGCTTCTTCAGATGAACTTTCAATACGATCTACCCATTGAGGTAAATATCGAAATGCATCTCGTTTACCGGCAACAAATAATTCTGTTGTAGAACTTTCTATAGGAGTACCTTTTTTACTCCATTTCCTTGGAATAAGTTTTACATTTCGACTGCCAACTGATTCAAGACCTACTGAGCGCAGCATTGCAATTGGAAAATATGATTTTGCAATATAACTCGGGTTCAGAGCCAAACGTATAACACCAAAATCATGAGGACAAGCGGTATCAGGAAGAGAATCCAAGTTAAATATAGTTTCCTTCACCTGTGGTTGTAATTCTTCTTTAGCTTCAGCAAAAGTATATACTTCTGCTTTTGGACCACCACCTCCAGTTCCTTTAATGTCATGAGTAAGTAATTCTCCACGTCCTATTAAAAAATTAGATTCACTCATCCCCAAGCTTCTCCCTTATTTAAATTTTATTTTGCTTACTATGTTTTCTAATAGTGTCTCGGCTTACTCCAGTACTATTTGATATTGCGTGCTGAGACATATTTGATTTTTCTGCAAGTTGTACCGCTAAGTCAATTCTTAATTTATGGTCCATTTCAGAGGCTCTGTCCTTAACAAATTCTTCAATGAGTTCAGCATCTGTAGATCTTCCTAAAGCTAATGCTCTTCGGAAACGTTGTATTGTTCGCTCAATATCGCTAAAAGATTGTCCTTCAAATGCAGATATCAAGATATCAATCCAACTAGCAAACATTGTGTAATCTGGTCCAAAAAAATGCTTTACCGCTTCTTTGATTGCATTAGGCTTAGGTAAATCAAAATTTATTATTAAATCAAAACGTCTCCAAATAGCAGGATCAATTAATTCAGGATGGTTTGTTGCTGCCAATAGCAAGCCACTTGCTTGCCAATCTTCTATCTCCTGTAAAATTACTGTAACTAAACGCTTAAGTTCTCCAATATCGGAATCATCACTACGTCTTTTTGCAATTGCATCAATTTCATCAAGCAATAAAACACAAGGACCACGCTTTGCAAAGTCAAGGGCCGCTCGTAAATTGCTTCCACTACGACCAAGAAAACTACTCATAACAGCGGTTAAATCTAAAGTATAAAATGGGACTCTTAATTGTGCTGCAAGCCATCTAGCAGTGAGAGTTTTACCTACACCTGGTGCACCAACAAAAATAGCAGATCGAGTTGGTTCTAATCCTAATGACATCAACCTATCAATTTGATGACGCTCTTCTATTAATTGATTAAGAGTTTCTTCTAATTCTGCAGACATTAAAGGAGCTTCACGATCTGGTTCATCATTAAAAACCTTTAATAGTGAAAGACGAGATTCGTCATCAACAGGCAAAACCTCTTCAGCAGTAGATATATTTTTTTTACTCATTTTTCGTAAAGGGCTACGAGACTTTGTAGATCTATTTTGTAAAAATAAATCTAATTGTTCCGCAAATTTTGGATCTGAATCGCGATATTTACGGACTAGGCGTGCTACAAACAGCCGCACATCTTCATTTTGTTCAGATATAGCCAATCTTACGATCTGGGCTAAATCTTCTTTCGGTACGCACATTTCGTCCATTATTAACATATCTCTTTGATTTAATTGTATTTAAAATTTATCCTGTATGGACTAATGTTAAGTTTAGCTGTTTTATGATGATTTTAAAAGAAGAATTGGCGAGCAAATTGGCGGAATTCCAAATATGTTTACCAAAAAGATATATTATCTGGCTGTGTCGCCGCGGACATTTATCTCATTGCCCACACATGCTTTGAAACAGAGGCGAAGCAGATGGGCTGCTACGGAGAGGCCCACTTATTGGGTCACCTTTTAAAAGGAGATAGACATGGCTAAAACCAAAAAGCGAAAGCTGAAAAAGGTTCATGTGCCTAAACACACCAGAGTTGTTAATGGCAAGAAGGTGGTTATTTCAGAGCATTATCGCTCAACACCTGATTAAAATTATCTGGTAGTCCGGTTGTCGGCGACACACCATACAAAAAACCGGGACAGATTTATTTTTCTGCCATTTCTCACATTAAAACTCATATTGTACTCCCGCCTCTTTTATTTGTTTGCTTTCTTTTTTTGGTCGCCCTGGTTTTTTATTTAATAATAATCGAAAACCTAATGTCTTTTCGATCGATTCAAAAAATAATGCGAAAAACGAAAAAATGGGGACAGATTCTGAGGGTTCCCCACAAAATCACGCATAACACTGTGCTTCACTTTGTTGTTGAAGCGCGGCCAGTGCATTTTTAAAGTCTATCTGTCGCATCTCAATGACTCGCCTGGTAAAAACACGACTGCCTAAATAAAAAGTCGATAAGACATTACGTGTCTTAATCGTATTCGCTTGATATTGCCGGTGAATATTTTTTGATTCAGCAACTTTACCCGTTAACCAAACAGCAAAAGTAGCAAGTACGCCAACTAAGATACCTCAGTGTCAGAGACCAATTGTTTCTAATACACATAGTAATCCCCCTCCTCCTCTTATCTACCACATAGCCTTATAAAATAACTACGGTTTCATCTTCCCTTTGATATCTTCACCTAACTGTTCAATACTCTCACCGACTTTTTCTTTTATTTTTTGCTCGATGCTCTCTTTAACAAAAGGGTTGCTAAAGAGTGGATTGCCTTTGCCGATATTCACGCCAAGCCATAGCCCGACAATCAAGCCCATGAGGACGCCCATAAAAAGCATTTTGATGATTCTCATAACTACACCATTTATATTTGTATGAGTCAGTGTCTGTACGTAGAATAGCCCACTTATGAATAAAGAAACACTACAAAATGCCTATAATGAGTGCTTGCGCATGGCACAATCTCATTATGAGAACTTCCCTGTGGCATCACGCTTACTGCCTAAACATTTGCGCCAGCCGATTGCGGTCATTTATGCTTTTGCCCGTCGCGCGGATGATTTTGCCGATGAAGGTGACTTAAGTGATCATGAACGACTTGCGGCACTGAATGACTTTTCAAACAAACTCAATCTTATTGAGCAGGATAAAGCCGTTGAAGATACGACCTTTGTCGCTCTTTCGGATGTGATCAAACAACATCAACTCCCTGTTTCTTTATTCCATGACTTGCTTACGGCATTTAAAATGGATGTCACTAAAGAACGCTACGCTAATTTTGGTGAGGTAATGCAATATTGCCGTTATTCCGCTAATCCGGTTGGGCGTTTATTACTTCATCTTAATAAGGAAACATCACCCCAAAGCCTCGGTTATTCGGATGCTATTTGTAGTGCGTTACAATTAACCAACTTTCTCCAGGATATTAGTCAGGATCTGCACGAAAGTAACCGCATCTACCTGCCTCAGGACGAAATGGAGCAGTTTGGGGTATCAGAAGACGATATTCGCAATAAACGCACTAATGCCGCATCACAACGGCTTATTGCTTTTCAAATACAGCGTACTGCAAAGTTAATGCAAGCCGGTGCACCTCTGGGTAAAGTGTTAAAAGGCCGTATGGGCTTAGAGTTACGCATGACCATTATGGGTGGCTCACGTATTTTGTATAAACTCAACCAACAACACGATGATGTTTTTAGTCGTCCACGTTTAAATAAGTGGGATATTGCCTGGGTAATCTGGAAAGCAATTAGGGCGAAATAAATTCCGTTTTACGGTAGAATCATCCCAACAATATTACGCCATATAACTTATGACCCCAGAACAATACTGCCAGGACAAAACAGCTAAAAGTGGTTCCAGCTTTTATTATAGTTTTTTGTTTTTACCCAAGAAAAAACGCTTAGCCATTACCGCACTTTATGCTTTTTGCCGTGAAGTGGATGATATTGCTGATGCTGAAATGGAAAACAGCATTAAACGCGTCAAATTAGAGTGGTGGCGCAGTGAAATTGAGTCATTATTTGCCGGCAGTCCAAACCACCCTGTTTCGCACGCTTTATATACCTCTATTCACGACTTTAAACTCGAGAAAAAGTACTTTCTTGAAATTATCGACGGCATGGAGATGGATCTGGAAAAAGTCCGTTTTGTCGACTTCGAAGCGCTTAACCTCTATTGTTATCGCGTTGCCGGTGTTGTTGGCATATTGTCCGCCACCATTTTTGGTTATAAAGACCCGCAAACACTTGAGTACGCAAAAAAGCTCGGGCTGGCATTGCAACTCACCAATATCATTCGCGATGTGTATGAAGACTCCCTGCGAAACCGACTCTATTTACCTTTGGATGAGCTCGAACAATTTGGTGTCAGCGAAGAAGATATTTTTAAGCGTAGAGATAGTAAATCATTCCATCAGCTTATGTGCTTTCATGCTGAACGTGCACACAAATGTTATTTAGACGCGTTTGATACCTTGCCAGCCAAAGACCGCTACAGGCAAAAAACCGGTATTATTATGTCTGCTATTTACGAAAACACATTAAATGAAATGGAACTTGATGGGCTACAAGTTTTAAAGCATAAAGTTGTTATCCCCGCGCCGCGCAAAATCATTATTGCAGTTAAAACATTTTTTAAAGAGTGGTGGCTATACCTTAAGTACAAAATATCATGAAGACGGATCCTATTGCCATTATTGGTGCAGGTTGGGCCGGTCTTGCGGCTGCAGTAAAACTCACACAACAGGGGTACAGAGTTTCTGTCTACGAGTCAGCAAAACACGTTGGCGGACGTGCCCGCGCAGTGAGTTATGATGATATGCTCGTTGATAATGGGCAACACCTTTTAATCGGCGCTTATACGGAATGTCTTCACTTAATGGAGCTAGTGGGCATTAATAGCGAACAAGCACTTAAACGTTTACCGCTTTCATTAACCGTGGTTGACAAAACCACGCTGGCGTTACAAGCCCCCCTGTTACCTGCCCCACTGCATTTGCTCTATGCCTTGGTCACTGCAAAAGGCTTAAACTTTATGGATCGAATAGCAGCCATCAGGTTTGGCTTATATCTTAAAAAAAATAATTATCAATTCAAAGAAGACATCTCCGTTGATGCATTATTTAAACTCACCAAACAAACTGATATGTTAATTCGCCAGTTATGGGAGCCGTTGTGTCTGGCGACCATGAACACCCCTGTTCGCAGTGCTTCTGCTAATGTCTTTATGACAGTATTCAAAGATGCCTTTACCAATAAAGTAAAAGATGCTGACGCGCTCTTGCCTGCAACAGATTTATCGAATCTTTTTCCAGATGCCGCGGTTAACTATATCGAGAATAAAGGTGGTAAAGTTTATTTAAAATCCCGTGTTGAACATATTGAAATAACAAATAATTGCGTTTCATCTATCAGCGTTAAAACAAATAACACGGCAGAAAAAATAAAAACTTCCCGGCTGATTATTGCAACCGCACCACAAAATTTAAATAAATTAATAGCTGAAAACTCGGCCTTAAGCTTTATTAAAAAAAATACAGAACAGTTCAGTTATGAACCTATCGTCACCGTCTATTTGCAATACCCTAAAGAAACACAACTCCCCCAGGCAATGACGGGTTTGAGCAGCACACTCAGCCAGTGGGTATTTGATCGCGGTGATTTTTGCCAGCAAGCCGGATTATTCAGTGTTGTGATTAGTGCCGGCGGTGAGCACATGAAGATGGATGATGTTACACTTGCGCAAACTGTAGACAATGAAATATCTATACTTTTCAGTGATAAACCGGCTCTGCTAAATTCATTTGTGATACGGGAAAAAAGAGCGACTTTTTCTTGCTGTGTAAATATTAATACTATCCGGCCTGACAATAAAACAGATGTAACAGGCTTATACCTTGCAGGTGATTATACCAATACCGGTTACCCTGCCACAT